>Ga0310810_10008889_pt1 | contig 11599 bp, 10 predicted proteins | sample NCmetagenome_FD_207641 | JGI IMG/M metagenome (GOLD analysis project Ga0310810, IMG submission 207641) | Soil microbial communities from experimental microcosm in Duke University, North Carolina, United States - NC | ecosystem: Engineered > Artificial ecosystem > Soil microcosm > Unclassified ...
ACTGGTACGACTACTCGCGCATCGCGGGCGGCAACCAGATCGTCATCTCCGACGCGAAGAACTGGCCGACGATGGGCACGCGGAGCCTGGCGGGGTATCAGCAGAAGAAGCTGTGGCTGAGCGACGGCGCGGGCCGCTTCCTCGAAGTGTCGCAGCTGGTCGGCGCGACTGATCGCTACGACGGGCGTTCGGTGGCGCTCGCGGACCTCGGGAACCACGGCATGCTCGATCTCGTCGTGGCGAACCAGCGCGGGCCGCTCCTGCTGTATCGCAACCAGGTGGCCGTCGATCGGAACTGGATCGCCTTCGAGCTGGAAGGCGGCTGCAAGTCCGACGGCGCGACAGGCTGCACGAACCGCAGCGCGATTGGCACGCAGGTCACCGTGAGCTGGAACGGCCAGCAGCAGGTGCAAGAAGTCTCAGGCGGATCGGGCTTCTGCTCGCAGAATCAGCGCCGGCTGCACTTCGGCCTCGGCGCCGGTGCGACGCCGGACAAGGTCACCGTGCGGTGGCCGTCCGGTAAAGTGCAGGAGCTGACGCGCCCCGAGGTGAACCGCGTGCACAAGATCGAGGAGCCCGCATGACCACGCAGCAGGCCGTCGCCCAGCCCTCGAGGGCGCCCCGCGCGCCGTGGCTGAAGATCGACCGCCGGTACCTGGCGCCGGCCCTCATCACCTGCGTGCTGCTGGCAGGGCAGCTCACGTTTGGTTTCCTCGAGAGCTGGTCGCGCACGTTCCTGGCGATTGCGACCGCGATCCTCACCGAGCTGGTCGTCGTCCGTGCGCTCTACGGCGCGTGGCCGCACCTGGCGAGCGCGTACGTGTCCGGCATCAGCGTCGGCATCCTCGTCCGATCGCCCGCCTTCTGGCCCTACGCGCTGTGCTCGGCGATCTCGATCACGTCGAAGTACGTGCTGCGGGTGCGCGAGCGGCACCTGTGGAACCCGACGAACTTCGGCGTCGTGATGATGCTGCTGCTGGCGCCTGACGCCGTGGCCGGCCTGAGCGTGCAGTGGGGGAACAACCTGCTGCCGATGGTGTTCGTGTGGGCGTTCGGCAGCGTGATCCTGTGGATGGTCGACCGGTTGAACATCACGGTGACCTACGTGCTGTCGTTCCTGCTCTTCGCCGTGCTCCGCGCGTGGATCACGGGGCACACGATGATCAGCGAGATTGCGCCGATCACGGGGCCGATGTATCAGCTCTTCATCTTCTTCATGGTCACGGATCCCAAGACCACCGTGCGCCAGAAGTGGGCGCAGTCGCTGGTGGTCTTCATCATCGCGGCGGTGGAAGCCGTGTTCCGGCTGATGCAGTTCGTCTACGCGCCGTTCTACGCGCTGTTCCTGGTGGGGCCGATCGCGAACCTGATCGAAATCTGGCAGGACGAGAAGAAAAAGCAGTTGCAGGGCCGAACGAAGCAGTCGTAGGGCTCGACGAAGCAGTCGTAGGGCCGAACTTCCGCCTTCGCAAACGGCTTCGGCGGACCACCGTAGCCTTGGCGAAGGTGGTTAGTTCGGCCACACGACAGCTGCTCTCAGCGAGACTACTTCGCGAGAATCTTCTTCTGGTTGGCCAGGATCTTTCCCTGGTTACCCTGAATGACCTTCTGGTTGGCCAGGATCTTCGCCTGGTTCTTCTCAATCGTCTTCTGGTTGGCAAGCACCTTCGTCTGGTTCGCGAGAATCTTCGTCTGGTTGCCAAGCACCTGCTTTTCGCTCATCACGAACTCCTTGAGTGCCAAGTTTGAAGTGAGAAGTGCCAAGTGACAAGTGGCAATTCAGAGGCCGAGGTGGCGGCTCGCGAGCGCGGTGCCCTCGACCCGCGCCCGAATCTTGTCGAAAGCGGTCTGCCGGGCCGTGGACGTGTCGTCGGCAAACGGCGAGAAGCCGCAGTCGTCGGTGGTGCCGAGTCGATCGACCGGAATGACTCTGGCGGCTTCCAGTACGCGATCGCGGACGGTGTACGGCGTCTCGACCCCTGGATCGATCGGATCGGTGACGCCGACGAAGACGCGCTGCGATGGCTTGACGAGGGGCTTGATCAAGCCCAGCACACGCGGACGATCGCGCTCGCTGGCGAGCTGGACGTAGAAGTTCCCTACCTGCATCTGAAAGAGGTCCGGCAGCAGCTGCGCGTAGTCCACGTCCGCGCTGTGCGTGGAGTCTCTGTCACCGCCCGGGCAGGTGTGGACCCCGAGCCGCTGACGATCGGCGTCGCTGAACCGGCCGAGGACCTCGTTGTTGAGGGCAATGAAGGTGCGCAGCAGGCCGAGGCTCGGATCGAGCTTGACCGCCAGGCGCCCTTCCGTGAAGTCCAGCTGCACGTTGTGCGCGCCCGCGTCGAGCGCGTGGCGTATGTCTGACTCGGCCTCACGCTTGAGATCATCGAGGAACGCGTCGCGCGAGTAGCCGGCGATGCCATCGACGGGATAGAGCAAGCTCAGGGCAGATGGCGCAATCACCGCCTGCTTGATCGGCCGGTGGGCATGGCGCCGTGCCGCGACCATATAGGTGGCGGCGAACATGCCATACCGGAAGGGTCCCGCACTCAGCCGCGGAAGCTGGCGCGTGTGCCCGTCCGCAAAGGGGATCGTCACGCCGTCCGGCGCCAGGTTCGTCAGCCCGTGAAGCGGGTATGTCGCGAAACTCGACTTCGTCTGCTCTCCATCGGTAATGACCGGCGATCCCGTGGCCTCGAACGCCGCGATGGTCTCGCGCACGGCTTCCTCGCCCGCGCGATCGAGGTCGGCCTGGCTGATGCGTCCCTCGCCGAACGCAAGCATGGCCTCGATGAGGGCCGCCGTGCGCGGGATGCTGCCGATGGGCTCAGTCGGGAGAGACACAGCCTGCCGAGGCTACGAGCGTCACGCTGCCTGGACAATCCTCGAATTGCACTAGCGCGGGACGGCAAACAGGTAGGGCAGCCGCTCGACGATGTCGTCCGGTGTCGTGTTGAACCGGCCGGCCGCCTCGAGCAGATCGCCCGCGAGGACCGGGTACCAGTCGCGCCGGGAGCGATCCAGCAGGCCGGCGGCGTCGAACGGCGCAATGGCGTGATCGATCCGCGCCTCGAGTGCCCGCTGCGCCGAATCGGAGCGAGCCTCCGCCACGAGCGCCGCACATGCCGCCATCTCGGGACCGAACGTCGGATGCGCCGACAGCAGGAAGCCGGGCGCGAGATCGGGGCGGCCCAGCCGTCGCGCGGTCTCGCCGTAGCTGGCCGCAGCGAAGTAGAGCAGGCTCAACCGCTTGAACATCACCGGCGCGTCCATCGTCGCGTAGAGCGCCGCCACGAGCTGCTCGGTGATGTCCAGCTCCGCCAGCGTGACCCGCTCGTACTCGGCGAGCGCCGGCGCGCGGTCACCGGCGTCCGACGTCCGCTCCAGCACGTCGACGAGTCGTAGGATGCCGAGCAGCGTCAGCGGGAAACCGGTCGACAGCAGCGGATCGATGACGCCCGCCGCCGACGGCAGCAGCGCCCAGTTCGTGCCTGCCACGCGCGCGCTGCGGAACGCGATTCGCGGCGAGTGGACGAACGGCAGCACGGCTCGCGCGTCGCGGAACTGATCGGCCACCGACGGCAGCGACGCGAGCAGCCGCCGCCAGGCAGCCTCGCCTTCGCATGCACGGATTGAGGCGGCGAGCCGATCGGTCAGCGCGGCGCCTGCGCTGGTGATGCCGTTGTTGAACCGCAGGATCCAGATCCAGCCGCCCGGAAACACCTGGTGCAGCGCCGCGTCGTCGATCGGGTAGGGCGGCGCTTCGCCGGTGTCGTGCAGGCGATCCCAGCGCTCGACGTTGGTGAAGTGCGTGTAGAGCCCCTCGGTCGGCGGGAGCCAGCGGCGCGTCTGCTCGCCCAGGTTCAGCGCGCCATGAAGGAAGCCGCGCGGCCCGCTGGCGTCGATGACGAATGGCGCCGTCACGCGGATCGAACGGCCGTGACGCGTGCCCTCGATCGTCGTCTTGTCGCCCGCCTGTCTGATGCTTTCGAGCTCGGTCTGGTCGAGATAGATGGCGCCCTCGCGCTCGGCCTCGCGAACGAGCGCGTGATCGAAGTCGGGCCGATACCAGTGCGTGTCGGCGATCCCGTCGTGAGGGCTGGCGGCGACCATCAGTTGCCGCTCGCGGTTGGCAGCGTCGCCGAACGGGCTGCCGGTTTCGTGGAAGAAGAACGTGAAGCCGCGCTTCAGCCCGCAGGCCACCTCCGGCCGCGCTCTCTGCCACGTGCCCCACTTCGAGAACACGCGAATTTGCGGCAGGTCGTACCGGTCGGCGAGCTCCTCGATCAGCAGATTCGCCAGCGGGGTGGACGACTCGCCGATGGCGAAGCGCGGATGGCGGCCTTTCTCCAACAGCACGACCCGGCGGCCGCGCTTCAGCAGGGCGAGCGCCGTCAGCGAGCCGGCGAATCCCGATCCGACGATCGCGACATCGGCGTCGGCGTGATCGACGGGCGCGAGCGTCATGCGCGCTGCTCGAGGTTCATGGCGTGCAGGCGCGCGCGCGTCGAATCCAGGCTGGCGGCTGGCCCGGCGAACCGTTCGAGGTCCCAGAGATCGACGAACACGCGGCCGCGGCCCTGCGCGTGGCGAAGCGCGAGCGCGAAGCTCCGCTCGATATCGTCGATGGCCGGCGGCGTGAACTCGCCCAGATCGGTCAGCGCTTCCATGGCGCCGTTGCCGGTACGGGTCGGCACGAGCGACACCACGGTGGCGCCGCAGTCGAAAGCCGCGTCGATCGACCGGCGCAGCCACTCGTCCTGCTCATCAGATGGAACAAACGGCGGCGAGATGAGCAGGAAGACGCGCAGCGCGACGCCTCGACGAAGAAGTTCGTGAGCCGCGTCTGCGAACCCGGCGATCGTGAATCGCTTGTTCAGCTTGTCGAGCGCATCCGGGTGCGCCGTTTCCAGCCCCATCGCGACTTCCAGCGCCGGCCGTTCGCGTCCGCCGGCCGCATGCCGCGCGAGCGAGGCGATCAGGCGATCGACGCGCGGGCCGACCAGCGCGGGATGCGACTCCACGATGACCCGCGACAGCCCCGCCAGCGCCACGGCCACATCGTCGTAGTCGGACTCGGGCATCGCGCGGGGATCGAAGAAGCTGCCGGCGTTATAGAGCTTGATGCCCGCGACAGCCTCATGTCGCGACGCGAGCTCCTGGCGCGCGGCGGTGATCTGCGCCGGGATAGCGCCGCGCGGCGTGTCCTCGTCGATCGTGTAGGCCCAGAGGTCACACATCGCGCAGCGCCACGGGCACTCGCGTCCTGTCAGCAGCACCGTCGCGGTTCGTGCCGGGCGGCCGTCCGTATCGCGCTCGTCTTCGACGATCAGACCCTGGGAGCGCCAAGGATCGTGCCGCGGGCGCGGGCCCCGGCGATCGAGCACGAAGCGATCGCGCGCAGCCGCGGTGTCGGGATAGGCGTTCACTGCCTCACGCGTAGAGCTGCTCGAACGCGTGCCTGTAGTCGCGCTCCGAGCGACCGAGCTTCTGCCGCATGGCGTCTTCAGAGGTCGCGCCGTGCTGGAAACGGCGCTTGGGGAAGACGGGCATGTCGAGGCCCGTGACCGCCTTGACGCCCCGGCCCACGATCTCGCCCTTCAGCGAATAGAGCGTCGGCACGTCGTACTTCGTGAGCGCGGCGAAGGGAATGCCTTCGGCGATCTCCATGACATCGGGGCGCGTGTACGGGCTGAAACCGTCGAACCCGTATTGCGCGGCCGGCGCGTACGTCCGTACGTAGCTGCGGCTCAGGCCCCCGCTGTAGGTGAGCGAGTGCTTGATGCGGCCGACGCCCCACCCTTCCTGATAGAGCATCAGGTTGTCGACGACGCTGCGGATCGTGAGCTCGGGATTTTCCTCGATCGGGTAGTCCTTGAGGTTCTCGTCGCCGCCATCGCCGTCGAGCAGGCATCGCCAGTCGGCATACCGGTCGCGGATCCCCTTGCAGAGGAGCAGCCCCATCGCGGTGCACTCGACGTCGAGCGACTTGTAGTCCTCGAGCACCTGAAGCGTCTGGTCGACGTCCAGATCGTCGGGCCGTGCCTCGATCTCCTCGAGGAACAGCGAGAGCCCGGTCGACGCCAGGAACTCTCGGGCCTGGGCCACGTCGGGCCCGTCCCCCAGGTTCAGCACGAAGGCCTTGAGCCGTGCCGGCGAGAGGCCGAGTCGCCGCATTGTGTGGTACGTGACGAGGAACACCGAACCGCTGTCGATGCCGCCAGAGAAGCTGACGCCGATCGGCGCGGTATGCCGTCCGTCGCGATCGACGTCGAGCAGCCACTTCTCGATTTCGCGGGCGAGCGCGCCGATGTAGCGCTCGCCGATGACGTCGAGATCCGGGGGCAGGGCGCCGCGTTCGGGCGTGAAGAAGCGCGTGTAGGTTGGCGACGGATCGGGACAGCCGACCAGCGCCAGCTCGACGATGTGGTGGGCCGGCACCATGCGCGTGTAGCTCGGATGGAACTGGCCGTCGAGGCCGGCCTCGGCGAGCGCGCGGTGCAGCGTGTCGATGCGGTCTGCGACGAACAGCGCAGGCCCTTCGTGCCGCTTCGCCAGGAAGTAGCGCATCGGCCGATCCATCGACCGCGCCATACGGACGGTGCTGCCGTCCAGCGTGACGATCGCGAATGATCCGTCGAGCGCGCGCACCCCCTCGGCGTCGCCGCTCCGGACGCGGCGTCGCGCTTCATCGGCGTCAACGTTGTAGAGGCGGGTGAGGCGCGGGTCGAGCAAATCGACGACACGATCTATGGGGCGCAGCATTCCCGTATTCTCCGCCAATTGTTTATAGCCTCGCCAGCACGAACGATGCTACCAGACGTCGCCTGCGCGCCAGTCGGCGATGATGTCGCCGTCGAGGTCGACGCGCGGCGATCGCGGCGTGCGCAGGACCAGGATGGCGCCGTCGTCTTCCGGCGTGCGCTCGAGGCCGTGCGGACCGTTGGCAAACGTCGGGCCGCGCCAGCGCTCCCAGCCGAGCCGTTCGTAGAACTCGGGTGTTCCCGTGGAGAGCGCGCCGAGAGCGTACTGCTCGCGAATCAGACCGTTGATGTGTCTCAGCACGTCCGACGCGTGGCCGAGTCGCCGGTGGATGGGCGCCGTGGCGATCGCCTCGACGTAGCCGACGCGCACGACATGGTCCGAGCAGACGAGCGTCCGCTCGACCAGCGCGCCGTGGCTGACGACGCCCTCCGGACCTTCGATCCAGACGTGCGTCCCGCCGAGCGCGTGCGCCCAATCGTCGTCGGAGAAGTCGCCGTCGAACGCGATGTCGAGCATCGCGCGGAAGTCCTGCAACAGGGGCGGCGGGACGGCGGCGGATACCGCCACGCGAAACTGCGCCATTTCCTGAAGTCTGACCGAAGAGCAGGTACTGTCACATGTGGCACAGGACTTCAGTCCTGCGCATCATCACTCGAGCGTGAACGAGACGAACATCAATCGTCCATCGCGCTGGATTTGAAGGACTACCGGCGAGCCCCGCTTGACCGTGCCGAGCACGTTCCTGAGCGCCTGCAGCGTGTATGTCTGCTGGTTGTTCAGGCTGCGAATCACGTCCTTCGGCTGAAGCGGCGTGTCCGCGCTCATCGTCTTCGCGACGACGATGATGCCGAACGGATCGCGGAGTGCGGGCGCTGCGGCCGCGATGGCGGAGTCGATCTCCACGCCCAGGATGCCCAGCTCCGGCACCAGGCTCTTTTCCGGATCGGCCGACACCGACACCGTGTCGAAATTGTCTCCCTGCTCGACCGGCGCCATGCTCAGGCTCATCTGCGATCCGGCCCGGAGCACCACGAGCTGCACATTTTCCTTCGAGTCCCTGAGGCGGAAGTTGTAACTGACCGTCGGCAGGTTCTCGACGGGCTGGCCGTCCACCGACACCAGGATGTCGCCGACCTTCAATCCAGCGGCCTCGGCGGGCCCGCGCGGCCAGACGTCGGACACGATCACGCCGTAGTCTCTTGCCAGGCCAAGGCCCGCCGCCATGGACGGGGTGATGGTCTGCATGCTCATGCCGACCTCCTGCCGCCGCAGGTGGCCGAACTGTTTCAACTGGCGGAACGCCGTCCGTGCCGTCGCGCTCGGAATCGCGAAGCCCAGTCCCTCGTTGCCGCCGCCCTGCGAGAGGATGAACGTGTTGACGCCGACGACCTCACCCCGGATGTTGACCAGCGGTCCGCCAGAGTTGCCCGGGTTGATCGGCGCGTGCGTCAGGCTGTTGCGCAATCCGATGGGGCTGCCGAAGGCAAACACCGTCTCTCCCTGGCGCACCTGCGAGTAGGTGGCCAGGGGCAGCGCCGGCAGATTCAGGCCGTCCACCTTCAGCAGCGCCAGATCCAGCTCCGTCGCGAGGCCGACGATGCGCGCTGGCACCAGCTTCATGCGTCCGGACAGCGCCGTGGCGAGCGTGCCGTCCGCGTTGTCCGTTGGCAGCACGATCTGCACGCGTTGCGCGCCGTTCACTACGTGCGCGTTCGTCAGGATGTAGCCCTCGGCGTCGATGACGAATCCCGAGCCGACCGACCGCTGCCGGCCCACGACGACGCTCGCCTCGCTGCCCCTGCCGTCGGAGTCGCGCGCGCCGTAGCTGTTCACCAGGATCTGCACGACGCTCGGCCAGACTTTCTTCGTCAGCGCGTCGACCGCCTCGTTCACGCGCGCCAGCTCGTCCTGAGGCGCGGGCTTTGGGGCCGCCTGAGCGGACGCCGTGGAGGCGGCAAACGCCATGGACACAACGAGAAGAGACGGGATTCGGAAAAGGCGAGGCAGCCGGCGGAACGACATCTATGCTCCTCGGGAGATTGGGTTGAGGCTAAGCATACAATGCACACTTCCGAGCTTCGGAGGTGTGGCATATGAGCGTGCGCATTATTCGTGACCTGGTCGCTGTTGGTGTCGTGCTCTTCCCGATGAGCGGTGCCGCGCAGGCGCCGTCGGAGGCGAACCGCGCCGTCGCCGGCGGCGGCATTTTCGTGACGGGCTGGTCCGGCGAGATCGACGCTAATGCGGAGAAGGCGGGCCAGACGATCAAAGACGCGAAGCTCGCGCAGGAAGGCAAGGTGCTTCACGTCACGACCGGACCGGCGGTGACGTACTGGAACCCAGCGAACAAGGTGTCGGGCGACTACACCGTGAAGGCGACCTTCACCGAGCCGAAGTACATGAACCTCAACGACCACCCGCATCCCTACGGCATCGTCGTCGCCGGCAACGACATGGGGACGGCGTCGCAGAGCTACCTGTATTGCGCCGCGTACGGCAACGGGAACTTCATCGTGCGCGGGTTCGGGCCCGAGCCGTTCCAGATGAACGGGCGTCGCGGTGAAGCGAACGCGGCCGTGCACAAGGCCGCGGGGCCCGGTGAGCCGGTCACGCAGGAGATCGCGATGTCGGTGAAGGGCAGCCGCGTGGAGTGCGCGATCAACGGCACGGTCGTCGCCAGCTACGACAAGGCCGATGTTGTCGCGACGGGCAAGCTCAAGTCGACCGATGGCGTGTACGGCATCCGGTTCGCCCACAACACGGAGGCAACTGTGACCGGGCTGAGCGCGACGAAATGATGTGGCGCTCCTCCGCTGCCGCGCTCGTTCTGATTTCCATCTGCGCGACCAGCTCGCCGGCGGCGACCGACGCGCCGCCGGCCGACGCCTTCACGGTGTTGCCTCGCGAGGCCGACGGCCCGCGCATCACGCCGTACCTCACGTACCAGATCGACATGGCCTGGCGCCAGGACGAGCGCCGCCGCGCGAGGTTCGCCGCGATCCGCACAGAGGCGGAACTCCAGCAGGTGCAGGCGGATCTCAAAGCGAAGTTGCTGCGTGCACTTGGCGGCCTGCCATCCACGAAAACTCCGCTGAACGCGCAAGTGACCGGCCGGATCCAGATGACCGGCTACCACGTCGAGAAGGTTGTCTTCGAGAGCCTGCCCGGGGTGTTTGTGACCGCGCTGGTATACGTCCCCGACCAGCCGGGGAAGCATCCGGCGGTGCTCGTGCCCTGTGGCCATTCGACGACCGGCAAGGCGTACTACCAGGCCATCTGTCAGCGTCTGGCCGCCCGCGGCTACGTCGTCATCTGCTGGGATCCAGTGGGGCAGGGCGAACGGAGCCAGTTCTGGGATGCGTCTCGGAAACGCAGCCGCTACAACCTGATCTGCGGCGAACATGCCGTGCTCGGTAACCTGGCGTATCTCGCCGGCACCAGCCTCGCGCGATGGGAAGTGTGGGACGGCATGCGCGCGGTGGACTACCTGCTGACGAGGCCCGAGGTCGACCCGGCCCACGTCAGCATCACCGGCACCAGCGGCGGCGGCTTTCAGGCGGCGATCATCGCGGCGCTCGACACGCGCATCAACGCCGCGGCGCCGTCGTGTTACATCACGGCGCTTCCAATGCGCGTCGCGAATCGCATCTTCATGGACCCCGACGCCGATCCCGAGCAGGATCCCTATCGGATGATCGCGGACGGGATCGATCACGCGGGGCTGCTGCTCCTCATGTATCCGCGGCCGGTGTTCGTCGCGGCCGCCGTCCTCGACTTCTTCCCGATCGAAGGCGCAAGGTCCACGTTTCGCGAGATCTCCGCGATCTACCGGCGCTTCGGTCACGCGGACCGCATCGGCATGACCGAGGGGTACCACAAGCACGAGTACTCGGTGGAGAACCAGGCGGCGGCCTTCGCGTTCCTCGATCGGTTCAACGGCATCACGTCGCCCGCGACGCTGGCGCCCACGACCGTGCTGGACACGGAGGCGGTGCGGTGCACGACGACAGGACAAGTGCTGCTCGATCATCCGGACGGCCGGTCGGTGATGGACGAGATTCGCGACTACTACAAGGCGCACGCGGGCACGCCCGCGACGCCGCTCGCGACGTCGTACTACGGAGCTGGTTACCCGGGCATCGCGCAGTGGCCCGAGCATCGAGTCCAGCCGGAGTCTGCCGGCACTTCAACCGTCGACGGCGTGACGATCGACAAGTACGTGCTGCGCCACAGCGACGGGCTCGTGATGCCGCTGCTGCACCTGCATCGCGAGGGCGCGGCAGGCTCGCGCACCATGCTGTGGATCAGCGATCACGGCAAGGCCGGCGCTGCCGACTGGAGCGCGATGCAGCAGCTGCTGGCGGATGGCTACGACGTCGTGACGTTCGACGGCCGCGGACTCGGCGAAACGCGGATGCGCTACAGGGCCGTGTCGGAGGACGATCCGACCCTCGTGGCCGGCGACTTCGACAGCGCGTACGTGAGCCCGCTATCGAGCGTGCTGGCGGATTACGTCTACAACACGCTGCTGACTGGGCGTCCGTATCTGCTCCAGATGATCGAGGACGTCGAGATCGCGGCACGCTTCGCGCGGACGCACCTGAAGGCGACCGATCTTGCTATCACTGCCGAAGGCGATGCCTACACGCTCGCGCACGATGCGGCCGGTGTGCTCAAAGGTGTGCGCCTGGTCCCGAACAGCGGCGGACGACTGCTCAGCTGGTCCGAGGTCGTGTCGCAGAAGCGGGAGATCTGGCCTGTCCAGTACGTGTACCCCGGTGGCGCATACATGAGATAAGGTGGGGACTGGCCCCCCTGAGTTTCAAGGGGGACA
>Ga0310810_10008890_pt1 | contig 11598 bp, 9 predicted proteins | sample NCmetagenome_FD_207641 | JGI IMG/M metagenome (GOLD analysis project Ga0310810, IMG submission 207641) | Soil microbial communities from experimental microcosm in Duke University, North Carolina, United States - NC | ecosystem: Engineered > Artificial ecosystem > Soil microcosm > Unclassified ...
GCGTCAATTCGTGGCAGCCGAAGAGTATTTGCATCGAAGAGAACGGTACCTGAGTCACTTTCTCCTGCCCCTCGCCTTACAGATACGAGACGAATGGGAACATCCGGGGCTTCTCCAAACGCGCCGACAAAGAATGCTCGAGCCGCACCGGTGAACGCCACCAACGCATCCGCCTGTTTTCTTTCATCAGCGTTGCTGCCCTTGGGAATTAGGATACTGATTCCCTTGCCTTCGCCGACACCATCGATCTTGTCCCAGTTTCCCTGAACGAAGAATGGTTCTCCCGATAACGGTTGCTCAAAAACGCTCGTGCCGCCGGAGGACTTATCAATTCCGGAGGAGACGACATTGGGTAGGTTTACGGATAGTCTGAAGGGCGCTGTATCAGCGCCGCGAAGCGTGTAGGGCGTATTGGGTGTTGGATACCAAATCGACAAGGGCAGGAATTGCGTGCCGACCGGGCTTATTACGGCCGTACCCGAATTGCTTTCGATTGGCAGAGTGTAGTTAACAACGAGCGTTGCGGAAGTGTTTGGGCTTGCAGCACTGGTCAGTGAAACTTCAGCGCGCATTAGGTCTCCGCGCGGATCGTTTCCGGGGCGAAAAGTGGCCGCGGCTCCGTTAACGGTTACAGAATTGATCTTCGCCTTTGAATGTAACTTGATGGTGAACGTCCGACCGGGACTTCCACCTATGTTCGTCGCCTTGAGCGTAGCAACAACACCAAGCTGTCGCTCGGCTTGCTGAACATTGACAGCAAGATCAAATGAATCGACCTGCCATAATGCAGGAGCAACTTGAGTTTGGGCCGTTGTGCTCGAATCAAGAGCGAACACAAGACACAGCATTAACGAAAAAAGAATCCTCATAATCTACTCAGGATAGAAGAAATAGTCCGACGAACTTCAGCTTGTCGCGCGTTGAGTTCAGGCCCGCTTGATATCAGACGACTCTTATAATCACACACGACAAACTTAAAGTTCGTCGGACATTGAACGAACCAGTTGATGAATATCACGCAAAATATTGAGTAGCGACTGCATCCGATCTAATGGCAGAGCGTTTGGCCCATCCGACAGCGCGCGTTCAGGACAATCGTGAACTTCCATAAAAACAGCATCGACACCACACGCGACCCCTGCACGAGCGAGAAATTCGATGTATTCCGATTGCCCTCCCGTTGCATCACCGAGCCCGCCCGGCAATTGCAATGAGTGCGTCACGTCAAATACTACCGGCACACCAAAGCTCCTCATTATCGGAAACGCTCGCATGTCTACGACCAGATTGTTATAGCCAAACGTTGCGCCACGCTCTGTAAGCAGCAGCTTTTTACATCCTGCCTGCCGAGCTTTTGTAACGATGTTTCCTGCATCTTGCGGAGCCAAAAACTGCCCCTTCTTTATATTCACCGCCTTGCCTGTTTTGACAGCTGCCAGGATCAGATCAGTTTGGCGACAAAGAAAAGCGGGAATCTGAAGAACATCCACAACCTCGGCAACTCGATCGACTTGAGAAACCTCATGTACGTCAGTCAGCACTGGAACACCGACCTCGGTTTTTATGTTGTGAAGTACCTCAAGTCCGGCTTCCATTCCCAATCCACGAAAACTCTTGATGGAAGATCTATTTGCCTTATCAAATGACGACTTAAAAACAAAATCGAGTCCGGCTTCTTTTGTTCGTGCCAAACACTCGTGCGCCATCATCATCGCATGATCAGGACTCTCGACCACGCAGGGTCCCGCAATCACAGTGAGACGGCCGTCACCAAACGTCGCGTTTCCGACGGAAAACGTATTCGGTTTCACTGTCTTGTTCATAGGTTCATCAAAACGGTTTCGTGAGTATACGCTTGACCTTATTCATAACCGAACCTACCTTGCCTCGCTTTTTCTCAGGACTCGGAGAAGGACTAGGCGAAGGCTCGGGACTGGGCGATGGTCTCGGTTTCTGTGTAGCACTCGGCGAGGGTGATGGCAAAGCTGATGCCTCCGGTGTGGGTGAAGGATCGACGTTCGTGGTCGCAGCCGCAGGGACATTAGCTTTGCGAGCCCTGCTGGCAAAATAAAGAATCCCTGAAACCATCAACGCAAAAAGCACCATCGCAACTACGACTAATTTGCCGCTATAACCCCGTCTGAAACCAATTTCCATTCTTGAAAATGTATTGTTGGCCGTTCGGTTTGGCGCGGCTAATACGGTCGTCTCATTTTGTCCGGAGGTGAGAACACGACCCTCGCGCAGTCGTGAAAGATCAACAATCAAACGGCCCGACGGTGATTCGACACCAACGTCACGCAATGCTGCGAGATCAGGTGACGAAATCAGGGCGTGATGCTCGAGGCCAAGTTTTCCAGCTACCTCCAGAAGTTCAGTGCGAAACTCGGCGGCGTTTGAAGGTCGATCCTTTGCATCCTTCTCGAGTGCATGCAGAACAACTTTTTCGAGATCATCTGGAATAGCAGCAACGATCTCCCTCGGTGGCCGGGGATACTCAGAGGTCTGCTTGACCGCAATTGCGAGTGGCGATGAGCCACTGAATGGAACTGTTCCCGTCAACATCTCATAAAGGATTACTCCCAAACTATAGACATCAGCGGCGGGAGTAAGTTCGAGTCCGCTACATTGTTCGGGTGACATGTAACGCGGAGTACCAATCATCGCGCCAATCTGAGTAAGCGTATTCGGCTCGTCGTCATCTAACGTTTCGGCAGCGAGTTTGGCGATTCCAAAGTCGAGGACTTTGACGATGGAAGGAGCATCAGCACTTTGAGTGACGAAAATGTTTGCCGGCTTAAGGTCACGATGAATTACGCCAGCATCGTGCGCGGCCGCGACGGCAGCTGAGGCTTGAAGCATTAAAGATACCGCACGCGCAGTTTCGAGTGGTGCTTCTCTCGCAAGAATCTCCCGAAGGGTACGACCTTCGAGTAGCTCCATAACAATGTAAACGTACCCTGCCGAGGTCTGTCCAAAGTCGGTAACAGCTACTGCGTTTAAATGCTGGAGACGACCTGCCGCTTTTGCTTCACGTTGAAAACGCGCACGCGCCGCTTCATCTTCGAAGAGCCGTTGATTGAGAACCTTTACAGCAACGGCGCGATCGATGAGCAAATGGCGCGCGCGGTAGACGGTGCCCATCCCACCGATTCCGAGCGGCTGCTCAATCCGATATTTATTGTTGAGAGTCTGTCCGATCAGAGGATCTGCAGCGTTGGTAGTTTCGGCGGCGGTAGGATCTGCCTGCAGCGCAGTTTGATCGACCGTACAAAACTGGACGTTAGAAGGGTAGTGTCTTCCGCATGTTGGACAAAGAAGCATCAGTAACTATTTGTTTCCAGGGAAGACAATGGGCCCGAGGATTATCGCCGAAAACGTGATTCGATGCACTCCGCGAGGAAATTTTCGTCCGAATGTCCAACGAACCTCAGTTTGTCGTGCGTTGGGACTCTTAACGCTCTAATTCTTCAAGGTACCGCCAGACAACGCACGACAAACTAAAAGTTCGTCGGACATTTCAAGAAGAAGGCGCGTTGCGATTAATCGCCGCTTGTCGCACTCAGCCGCTCATGCACAACCAAATCAACTTCTCCGTTCTTTTCCATCACCGTTTCAGACTGTAGTCGATTTTCGTAGGCCGCTCGAACGAATGAAGCAAATAGCGGATGTGCACTCAATGGTTTTGACTTGTATTCAGGATGAAACTGTCCGGCCACGAACCAGGGATGGACCTCACGTGAAAGTTCGATCATCTCTACGAACTTACCATCGGGCGACACGCCGCTGAAAACTAAACCTTCGCTTTCCAGTTTTTGACGATATTCGGGATTAAATTCATATCGATGTCGGTGACGTTCACTGATCTCTTCAGCTCCGCCATAGATCTCGCTCGCCAGTGAACCTGGCGCCAGCCTGCAAGGCCATGCGCCCAGACGCATCGTACCTCCCAACTCCTCAACACCAACGAGATCGCGGAGCTTGAAAATGACCGGGTGTGGAGTCTCTAAATCGAACTCCGTTGAATCCGCATCCTTGAGTTCACAAACGTTTCGCGCGTACTCGATACACGCCGTCTGCATTCCTAAACAGATACCGAAGTATGGCGTGCGAGTTTTGCGAGCGTAGTAAATTGCTCTAATCATTCCGGCGATGCCTCGTTTACCAAAACCACCAGGCACCAAAATCGCGTCGAAATCGCGTAAACGATCCTCGTAGTCGTCGTCCATTAACTCTTCCGACTCAATCCACTTCACGTCGACTCGAAGATTGTTGGCCACACCACCATGCGTTAACGCTTCACGAAGTGATTTATAAGAATCCTCCAGCTCAACATACTTACCAACGATAGCTATAGAAGTTTCACCGCCTGACGGTTCACGAATTGTCGCGACGAGATTCCGCCATTCCGTTAGGTTTGCTTCAGGAGCTTGCTGATCTAATCCCAGCAGAGAGACGATCAAACCATCGAGGCCCTGTTCATGAAATGCCAGTGGGACATCGTAAATAGTATCGACGTCCTGCGCACTGATTACTGCAGATTCTTTAACGTTGCAGAACAAGGCGATCTTTGCTCGCAAATCTCGCGAGAGCGGCTTCTCCGAACGGCAAAGGAGAATGTCTGGAGCGATACCAATCTCGCGTAAGTCGCGAACTGAGTGTTGCGTTGGTTTTGTTTTTAATTCACCGGCGGCCGCAATGTAAGGGACCAATGTGACGTGGATAAAGAGTGCGTTTCCAGTTCCCTCTTCATTACCCATTTGGCGAATCGCTTCCAGGAACGGCAACGACTCAATGTCACCTACCGTTCCACCAATTTCAACGATGACGACGTCTGGTTTATCGTTCTCGGCAACTTTGCGAACGGCTTCCTTGATTTCATTCGTGATATGCGGAATGACCTGGATCGTTTTACCGAGGTAGTCGCCTCGTCTTTCCTTTTCGATAACTGAGAGATAAATGCGTCCGGTTGTCCAGTTATTGGCTTGCGACAGGTGTGCGTGTGTGAACCTCTCGTAGTGACCAAGATCCAGATCCGTCTCCGCTCCATCGTCTGTGACAAACACTTCGCCGTGTTGGAACGGAGACATCGTGCCAGGATCGACATTGATATAGGGGTCGAGCTTGATCAGCGCGACCTGCAATCCGCGACTCTCAAGCAAACAACCGATTGACGAAGCGGCTAAGCCTTTACCCAGACTCGAAACCACGCCACCAGTTACAAAAATATATTTAGGCATTGAATTCTTCCTCGCTCATGTTGTTTGCTGTTCGTCTGAATCGGGTGCTCCTGGCTCGGGTGGATCACCTGATTCCTGTTCACCGTCGTACCGGCCCTGTCGAAAATCTTCCTGAACCTCAGCCGCCTTTTCCGCCGCTGGATCCAAAGCCTTCTGTAAACTTATCAGACCTGCGCCTAGCAAGCCCGGCCCTTCCTGTGCTCTTCGTTCATACTCTTCCACAGTTATGTCATAGGGTTTGCCAAGCCGTGACAAAGCAAAGAGTCCGCAAGCCACCAGGAAAAGAATTACTCCCAAACCAATCCAATTACTCATCAAAAATCACCTTACGGCCAGTCTGGAGACTTCCCTTTACGGGGGGCCTTTCGTGTTAGTTCGTGTGATGCGCGTGGATCGTGGTCTCCCAGACATAACGATCCACGCGCATCACACGAACTAACACGAAAAAGAAACAATCAATTCTCTAACACGTTCGAGATCAGCCGGCGTATCGACGCCTACTGAGGAACTGCTCGCCTCGATCACTCTGATTAGAACGCCGCGTTCGAGTGCGCGAAGCTGTTCAAGACCTTCAAACTTTTCGAGCGAAGTCTGCGGCCAGCTTGCGAAATCAAGTAAGACGTCACGGCGATAAACATAAAGGCCGGTGTGCTTCCGATAATGCTTTATCAAATCCGGTTCGTTAAAGAACGCGGCTTCGGAAAATCCGTGCCTTATTACAGCTTCACGGGGGAATGGAATTGGCGATCGCGAAAAGTAAACAGCCTGTTCGCGTTCGCCGACCACCACTTTGACAACGTCACGGTTAATCAAGTCTTCGAAGGTCTCAATCGGTTCCCACGTAGTTACAATGCCGGCGCCATCGTTCGAATCGAGCTCTACCTTCATCTGCTCAACCGCACGTTCAATGGTTTGAGGTGAGATGAGTGGCTCATCTCCCTGGAGATTAACAACTATCTCTGCGTCGGGTATTGACTGGACGACTTCGGCAATTCGATCTGTTCCGCTCGAGTGCTTCTCTGCAGTTAAGACAGCCTCAAATCCATACGCAGCCACAGCGTGAAGAATGTCTTCACTATCGGTTGCGACAATCACTCGATCCACGTTGCTTGCGGCGCGCGCCCTTTCCGCGACACGGCAAATCATCGGTTTCCCGGCAATGTCCAGAAGCGCTTTTCCGGGCAGACGAGTGGAAGCGAAGCGAGCAGGAATTACGACGACGGTGGTGCTTTTAAGTTGTTTAGTGGGATTTGAGCCCGTGTGATTCACGGGATAACAAGATAGCTTGAGCCGCAATGAACTGTCAATGAAAGTAGTCAGTGGTCAGTGGTCAGTGGTCAGTAGTCAGTAGTCAGTGGTCAGTGGTCAGTCGTTGAGAATAGGTCCTACAGGTCAAATAGGTCCTATACTACTGACCACTGACCACTGACCATCCGTGCTACTATCCCCACACGAAGCATGCACGTTTTTTACACATCTAACTACTACGCCAACATCGGCGACGCCCACATCTTCCCAATTAGAAAATTTGAATTAGTTAGAGACCAACTCCTTCGCGAAGGAACGCTCAAACCGAACGAACTCGTCGAGCCCACGCCTGCGGATATTAATGATGTTCTCCTGGTTCATTCAGCAGATTACGTCACACGTCTTTGCAGCGGAACGTTAAACCAAAAAGAGATTCGACGATTGGGATTACCCTGGTCGGAGTCATTGGTGCGTCGATCCTTCTACGCGGTTGGTGGAACGATTGCTGCGGCCTTACGCAGTCTCGAGGAAGGCTATGCGTCTAATCTCGCCGGAGGAACACATCATGCGTATCCCGATCATGGCGCAGGTTTTTGTGTTCTGAATGATGTCGCAGTCGCGATTCGAACTTTACGTTCGCGACGATTAATTCGGCGAGCCGCCATCATCGATTGCGACGTTCACCAGGGTGACGGAACAGCAGTCGTCTTTGCGGAAGACAACGACACTTTCACGTTTTCAATGCACGGGGCAAACAACTATCCGTTGTTTAAGGCAAGATCACGACTCGATGTTGAATTGCCCGACCGAACAACCAACGAAACCTATCTGAATAGTTTGTCAGAGAGTCTTCCCATAGTTTTTCAGCACGATCCTGAAATCGTCTTCTACCTGGCAGGTGCAGATCCGTATGAAGCCGACAAGCTCGGAAAGCTCTCGTTAACAATCGACGGATTAAGAGCACGTGATGAGATGGTTCTCCGCGAGTGTTATGACCGGGAGATTCCGGTGACGACAGTGATGTCGGGCGGTTATGGAAAGCAGATCACTGACACCGTCGAGATACACTGCAACACGATTCGGTCAGTCAAGAAAGTCTTTGAAACCCGGATTGGCTGTGCATCGTGCTTCCCAGCGGAGAAGTTTCAAACGGCATGAGAACGATTCTCCGTTGGGTTTTCAGAATCGTGCTCGGCATTTTGCTGGGTATCGTATTTTACGAAGCGATCATCTTTTTTAGGGTTTTCCTACTCCGCTCTCACGATCCATCGTCGACTTCCCTGATTGAAACTCGCGCAGACGAAGCACTCGATCGCGGCCAACAACCCAAACGCGAACAAACGTGGGTTCCCCTCGACAAGATCTCTGTAAATCTGCAGCGTGCAGTACTGGCTGGCGAAGACACAAACTTCACAACTCACCACGGCTTTGATTACCAGGCAATTCAAAAAGCGTGGGAGCAGGCGCAACGCGAGGCGGCTCGAGAGGCGAAGAAGGAAGGTGAGGATGACGATTGGCTCCCAAATCTTCCTGAGTTTAAGCGTGGCGGTTCAACAATCAGTCAGCAGCTCGCAAAGAACCTTTATCTGTCGTCACAGCGTTCTTTCATTCGCAAAGGTCAGGAAGCAGTTGTTACGTTGATGCTTGAACGGATGTTAACCAAGCGCCGGATTCTTGAAATATATTTAAACGTGATCGAGTGGGGAGATGGGATCTACGGAGCGGAAGCCGCTTCTCAAAACTATTTTCACAAACCGGCATCCGCGTTGACTTTCAATGAAGGCGCATTTCTCTCCGCGATGATTCCAAACCCGCGGACTGTTTACAACCCACAAGTGAATCCGCGTCGTGTCGCTCGCCGTCAACGCATCATCATGCGTGGCATGCCCTACGTGAAGTTGCCATAGGATCCACGGATCACTCTATAGGACCTATATGACCTATAGGACCTATTCAACCGTTCAGTTCTTCTCTGCCCCAACACGAAATGACTTGATAAATTTTGTTACCGACGGTTCCATGTCGTTTGAAAACACGTACGCCAGGTAAATCTGTCGCCGGCTACCAACCTCTCTGGTAAATACCTTGGCGAGACCCCGAATTGGACAGGAAGTGAGATCGAATTCCTTGCCAACAAAACCAGCGGCCGATACCTTCCGCTCGTTTGCAGGTTCACAATCAAAGCCAGTGTTCAATCGCGCAGCATCGAAGGCGGCGTTCATGTCTTTGTAAATCGCGTTCAGCCCAAACTTCACAGCATCCGCGTCAGTGGCGCCGTCACTCGGTCCGATGGCCCATGTCAGAGCATAGATCGAGAATCCATCGCGCACCACGTATGTGTTGACGTTTATCGTTTGGCCCTTGTACGGGATTGGCTTGAACTCCTCCAAACCACCCTTCGGAACAAAAACAGAAAAGCTTTCTCCTTTGGGCTGTAACGTGTACCAGGGTTTCCGCGATTCGCTCATGGCTGAATACGTCTCGGATAGATTTGATAACGGTTTGGCAGTCCGGCCACCGGTGCTCAACAGACTCATGCTATTTAGCTCGGGCGCTGGAGTGTTGAATTTAGGCGACTCGTTGCTTGCCGAATTCTTTGATTCGGCCGCTTTTCGTTGGCTAGCTTCTGCTTTGACAAACTCCCAGGGAGCGATCGCACCCTCCGATTGCCACAGACCACGGTGCTCTTTGCGGGCTGCCTGTTCTGATTGGAAATAGATATCGCGTTGCGAATCTGAGAGCCTGGCACGTGAGTCAAACCAGGCGGCACCGTCCCGAAGCATCTGTGCGCTAATATCAGCGTCGTTCAGCAGAACTCGGCCAATCAAACTGTTATCACCACTGATACCGGAGTATTCGGCTACGACCACCTTGTCATACACGAGGTCCGAGAGATGCTGTCGCGCGATATCACCGAAGGGCTGATTTCGTTCAGGCGCATCTATTCCAATCAACCTGATCCGAACCGGCCGGTTCATGTTGAAGATGGTGATTTCGTCGCCATCGTTAATCTCGATGACTTTGCCGACAAACGAATTTGCACGAGCATACCCGCAAGTGAACGCGCAAATTGCCACCGCGAGCAGAGCTGACCTTAGTGAACTGGATCTCATACAAAAGTGGGTAACTAGATCGCGAACTCTTTGGCCAGTTTGAGTTCTGCTTTTCTTAACTCAAATCTTCCTCGGCCAATATTGCCTTCCGCGCCAATCGCCAATACAACAAAGTAATCCTTAGTCAGTACTCGCATGAGCACGATTGCGCTTTCCAGCGAAATAACGAGTTCACGTAATCCACCTAAACCCGTATCGTTGCCAGCTCTCTGGGCATTTCGCACAAGTGACGTGAATTCAGCTGCGGCTACATCGAGATTCGCATCAGCACCTGCTTCACCCAGGACTTTCTCAACCGCAATTCCATCGGTTCCCATAATGAGAGCACCGAGGCTGCCCTCGGTGCGCTCAATCATGGATTCAAGCATTTCCTTGAACATCCATTTCCTCCTTAAGGTCGCTGACCGCCGATTGCGCTTGGTCTTGCTGTAGGCGAACCAGCAGGCGTAGTGGTCGGCGCAGGAGCTGGCAGTAACTGCTGAGTTCCCGGCGCCGTTTGAGGAGTTGTAGGTTGTTGTTGCAACTGAGTCGGGGTGGGCGTGTTGCTACCCGGATTGCCTAACGGCACAGGTTGAGGAATGGTGAGTGTCCGCGGACCGTTGCTGACTGTCCCGGTAGTCGGCTTGCCCTGGTAGTCCGGACGGTAAATATGTGGGGTGATGAAGAACAGAATTTCCGTGCTGGCCTTGGTCGTTAGCTTTCGCTTAAACAGATTGCCAAGCACAGGAATTGAAGCGATGCCAGGCGTACGTTGTCTTGTTTCACCTTCGGTATCAGCCAGGACACCACCCATAACAGTAGTGCCACCGTCTGGAACGAGCACTTCGGACTGCATACGCTGTGTATCGATGCCCGGTACGCCACCAACTGCAATACCAGTATTGATGGTGTTGTTCTCAATAGTGACTCTCAATACGACCGTTCCTGCGTCTGTGATCTGTGGCGTGATTGAGAGACGTAATGGAACAGAGACGAATGTGGTTGTCACCACGGCGGTTCCACTAGCGGCTTGAGTTGTTTGCACAGGGATCTGTGAACCGCTCTCTATCTGCGCGGGACGATTATTCAACGCCGTCACGCGTGGTGTCGCAACAGTCTTGGCTTGACCACGTGACTCAGCCATGGTGATCAAGGCACTGATCTGTGCCGTCCCAAAAATACCGGTTGTCAAACCGATAACAGTCGTCGCTGCTGCTGCGGCAAGAGATGGGTTCGGTGCTGTAGTGCCCAGCAAGCCGCCGAACACGCCGTTCCTAACAGGACCAGGCGTTACTCCGCCTGCCGTTCCTCCGGTGCCTCCGGTACCGCCAGTTCCGCCGGTTCCGCCCGTTCCGCCGGTTCCGGCAGCGTTCGTTGACGGAAGGGTTGAAAGATTTCCGAGAGCACCGCGACTTGGATTCTGAACACCAAGCGAAAGCTGAGCGCCGAGATCGCGGCTAAAGTTCCGCTGTGCAATCACGATTCGAGTTTCTATTTCAACCTGAGGTTCGGGTTGGTCCAGAATTGCCACGAGCTGTCGAATCGCGTCGATGTTTTCTTTGACGTCAGTGATAATTAGCGTATTGCTACGACCGTCAACTTCGATACCTCCACGACGTGAAAGACGACGTGAAATAATTGGCAGCAAACCTTGATCGCCGCTACCGCCAGTTGAATCACCACCAGCACCACCGCTAAAACTCAAGTTAGTAGCGCCACCGGAAAATGCACCGGTGGAACCCGCAGCCTGGGCCAACGTACCCGAAGCGCGCGCGTAATTCAGTCGGATGAATTCCGTTACGAGTGGTGAAGCATCAAGGCGGGAGTCGTTAATGACCTTTTGCGTCTCAGCCTCTTTTGCGAGTACTTCTATAGTAGCAACGCGAAGAATGTTTCCGTTCACCTCGATTCCGAGACGATTAGCTTTCAGCACGGCATCAAGCGCTACATTCCAGGGCACATCTGAAACGTTCACTGTTACCGGCACTGCGCCCACTGAACTGTCGATGACAAAGTTC
>Ga0310810_10008891_pt1 | contig 11598 bp, 14 predicted proteins | sample NCmetagenome_FD_207641 | JGI IMG/M metagenome (GOLD analysis project Ga0310810, IMG submission 207641) | Soil microbial communities from experimental microcosm in Duke University, North Carolina, United States - NC | ecosystem: Engineered > Artificial ecosystem > Soil microcosm > Unclassified ...
TGCAGATGCCCTCGCTGGTCACGCGATCAGATCGCGAGTCCTTCGGGCGGGAGATGGTCGGCGCGACGCGAGAGCGGATGTTGCGGGAAATGGGCGAGGCACTGGACGCGCTGACCGCGCACGCACCTCTGGTGCTCATGCTGGAAGACCTTCACTGGAGCGACCTCTCGACGCTGGACTTGATTTCGTACGTCGCTCGACGGCGGCGGGCGGCTCACCTGATGGTGATCGGAACCTACCGCCCGGCGGAGGTGATTCTCAGCGGCCACCCTCTCAAGAAGGTGAAGCAGGAGCTTCTCGCCAAACGACATTGCGACGAGTTGGCGCTCGAATATCTCACCGAAGCCGCTGTCGCCGAACACCTCGCGATCAGATTTCCCGAAAACCGATTTCCTTCCGAGCTTGTCGCCGTCATCCACGAGCGGACGGAGGGTAACCCGCTCTTCATGGTGAACACCGTTGACCACCTGATTGCCGAACGATTGATCCAGCCGCATGAAGACGGCTGGCGAATGGCGGCGAAGATCGACACGGTCAGACTCGGAGTTCCCGACTCGATCAGACAATTGATCGAGGCGCAAATCGAACGTCTCGACGCGCGCGATCAGCGGATCCTGGAGGCCGCGAGCATCGCGGGTGCGGGATTTCGCGTGCCAGCCGTGTCAGCCGCGCTGGACGAGGGCGTGGAAAACGTCGCGGTCAGGTGTGAGGAATTAACCAGACGGCATCAATTCATCCGGGAGTGCCGTCCTCATACGCTTCCTGATGGGCAGACGGCCGGGCGGTTCGGGTTCGTGCACGCCGTCTACCGACACGTTTTCTACGAGCGCGTATCGACGGCGCGGCGCATTCATCTGCACCGACGGATTGGCCGGCGGACGGAAGAGATATATGGAGAGCGCGCGAATGAAGTTGCGGCGGAGCTGGCCATGCACTTCGAGCAGGCCGCCGACTACCAGGAGGCGGCACGCTACCTTCAGCAGGCCGCCATCAACGCCACGCATCGGTCGGCTTATCGCGAGGCAATCGCCCTCTCGCGACGTGGTCTGGAACTGCTCGGCAGGTTGCCGGATACGGACGACCGCGCGCGGCAGGAACTCTGGCTGCAGATTACGCTTGGCGTCCCGCTGATCGCCACCGAAGGGTATGCCGCGCCGGATGTCGGGGCCGTGTACTTGAGGGCGCGGGCGCTTTGCGATCGGTTGGGGACGACGCCGGAGGTCTCGCAGGTTCTGTGGGGTCTGTGGACGTTTCACACCTTGAGAGGCGAACTGTCGACCGCTTTCGAAATTGCGGGAGAGTTTCTGCGGCTCTCTGAGCGCGTCACCCATCCGGGTCTTGCGATGCGAGGCCATTGGGCGATGGAGATCACGTGCACCCATCAGGGGAAGTTCGGTCTGGCGCTGGAACACTTCGAGAAGGCGCTGGCGATGTACGAGGCTGACGAGCATCGCGACGACCCATTTCCGGATGCGCTGCACCCTGGCGTCGCCATGCGCGGGTTTGCCGCCTGGTCGCTGTGGTTTGTCGGTCACCCCGATCGCGCTCTCGTCCGGATTCAGGAAGCGGTGGCGCTTGCCAGGGAGCTTTCAGAACCGCACGGACTGGCGCATACGCTCTTGTTCGCGGCGGTCCTTCATCAGCTTCGCCGGGAGATTGCGATTGCGCAGCAATACGCGGATGACGCCATTGCCACCTCCCGGGACCATGGTCTGGTGTTCTACGAGGCGATGGCGCGGATCGTTCGAGGGTGGACGTTGATCGGACAGGATAGCGGCACAGATGCGGCCTCGGAGATTCGCGACGGACTGGTGGCCTGGCAAGGCACCGGCGCGCAGCTGATGCGTCCGCACTTTCTGGCGCTACTGGCCGAAGCGCAAGACCCCAAGTCCCAAAACGATCAGGGCGTCCGCCTCCTCGACGAAGCGCTCGCATTGGCCGACGTGACGGGCGAGCGCTGCTACGAGGCAGAACTGTATCGCCTCAAAGGTGAACTGATGCTGTCACGCACGAGAACGAACGCCAGTGTGAGGGCAGCCGAATCATGCTTCGAGCAGGCGCTCGCCACGGCGCGGCAACAGGAAGCACGATCGCTGGAGCTACGCGCCGCCCTCAGCCTGGCTCGCCTGTACCGAGATGACGGCAGGCATGTGATGGCCCACGATCTCCTCATCCCGATTTATGAGCGGTTTGATGAAGGATTTGACACCGCGGATTTGCGTGAAGCCCGCGACCTGCTCAATGTGCACGCAGAACGCTAGGTAAACGCACTCCAACGGCGGCCTGCCTGTGCGATTGTAGCGCTCGGTGATCGACGACGTTCTGGGCGTTGCGAACGCCAATCGAGATCGATCATCCCGCGAACATATTCCAACGGAATTGTCCGATCCCGGGAATAAGACTGTCGCCAACGGAGTTTCAGATGGAGGGGGCGCGCTTGATGCGCCTGACAAGGCGATGACAGTCACTGCCATATGGCGGTATCCGGTGAAGTCAATGGCCGGTGAACGTGTGAGTTGGGCGGAACTCACCGAACTGGGAATAGCGGGTGATCGAGTCGTGCAGGTCTACGATCGCCGCGATCGCATCGTCACCGCGCGAACATTCCCGCGGCTGTTGCGTCTTCACGCCACGTTTGGCATCGATGGCGAGCCTCTGGTCGACGGATTGCCGTGGGACTCACATGACGTCAGAAGGCGCGTGGAGGACGCGGTTGAGCCCGGCGCGCGCCTGGAGCGATTCGACGGCCCGCAGCGCTTCGACATCCTTCCGTTGCTGATCTGTGCCGACGGATCAGTGTCGATGTTCGGCCAGGACGTGAGGCGCCTGCGGCCGAACCTCGTGATCGGAGGCGTCAGCGGTGGCGCCGAGCGAGAGTGGCCCGGCGCGACCTTACGATTGCCCGAGGCACACATCGCCATTGCCGATCTTCGCGGACGGTGCGTGATGACGACCTATGATCCGGACTCGGCCGCGCAGGATGTTGATATTTTGCGCGACATCGTTCGCCGTTTCGGTGGGCGCCTCTGCCTGAACGCTGCCGTCACTCGCGCGGGTCGCGTCGAAGTAGGTGATAGCGTCGCACTGATCGCGCCGTCAACTCCTTGAACGTCCCAGATCACGAGACCGCACGGGACTCGTCGACAACAACACTTCATCCGAATTGATCGTGCGCGCCACTCGTAGCCTCGGCGTGTCGACTCGATGCACGTCTAAAAGATAAGCCGCCCGCCGCCGGCGTAAAAATTTCGAGATCACCATCTCCACGCGGGAATAAAGCCGTCATCGATCGTATCTGAGCAGACAGATGCAAGTTCGCGTTCGATTACTCAGGAGGTCAAACATGATTCGTTGGATCGGACCCGCCGTCATTGCGGCGTCTGTGATTATCACTGCCGGTACGGCATCTGCGCAGGAGGCGACGCCCGAGCCTGGTCGGCTGCAGGTGACGATCATCCCCGGCGGGGCAACGTTCGTCACTGAAGGGAAGAATGCTCAGGGACCGAGTTTTGGAAACTACGAACTGGGCGGAGCGGTCGCGTTCAACTTCAACCGGTTCGTTGGCGTCGAAGGCGAAGTGAACGGAGCTCTTGGGCTGTCGCAAGACCTGCAACTGGGTGGCCTCACTTCCAATCTGAAAACACCCAACCTGCTCAGCTACAGCGGCAATCTCGTGATTTACGCGCCGCGTTATGGCGGTGTGGTGCCCTACGCAACAGGCGGCATTGGAAGCCTGATCGCATTCCAACAGAGCGAAGTCGCGATCAACGACACGCAAGCGTTTCTTACCGGAGACGTCGGTGGCGGGGTCAATTGGTATGCCGGCCGATGGGGCCTTCGGGGCGACTACCGATTCATCGCCATTGGCTCGCATGACGACGCGCCAGCGTTTCTGGGACAAGCGACCCGATACGCGCACCGTGTGTACGGTGGAGTGATTCTCAACATTGCTCGTTGACCTCGACGGAAGCTGCATTGGCGTCGGCCTGGATCCGTCACGGGCCGATGCCACGCACGAAAAGGACCGCGCTCGAGCGCTGTCGGCGATGTGAACCGAAGGAAACAACTCAATGAACAAAGCACGCGCGGTCTATTGGACGATAACCGGCCTGATGGCCTCGTTCATGTTGATGGCATCAATTCCGGATCTACTTCACGCTGATCAGGCTGTTGCGATCTTCCGTCATCTCGGCTATCCGAGTTACCTGCTTCGCTTTCTAGGCACGGCCAAGTGCTTGGGAGTCATTGTCGTCCTTGCGCCCGGCCTCTCGCGACTGAAAGAGTGGGCATTCGCCGGTTTGATATTCGATCTCCTTGGCGCACTGTATTCGCACGTTTCCGTCGGCGATCCGGCGTCCGTGTGGCTCTTTCCCGTCCTCGGTCTGACGTTGGTGATTGGGGCGTACCTGACGTACCACCGCGCGGCGACGCGTCTTTCAAGGTCGGTGCACCGAATCGACGTTCGCACGGAACCGCGATTGAACTATTCCATTGGCCGTGACGTCGCTGCACGGCAGGGCTCCAGACGGTCATCAGCGAACTGAGATTTCCATGTTGATTAGACAGCCGGCTCACATCCGAAGCTCTGAGATCACCGACAAGCGCGTCTACCTCAATCGCCGGACGTTCCTCCGTACCGTCGCTGATACGGCGCTGGCAGCAGCTGCTGCCGCGACTGTCTCCGAGCAAATTCTCAATGCGCAGCAACCAGCGCCGCACGGGCGAAAGTTGACGACCACGCCCAGCAGGCTCAGCACGAACGAGGTGCCGAATTCGTGGGAGCACATCACCACCTTCAACAATTTCTACGAGTTCGGGACGGACCTGCATGAACCGGCTCTCTATGCTCGCAGCCTCAAGCCGGAGCCATGGTCGGTCACCATCGAGGGCGAGTGCATGAGACGCGGAACGCTCGATCTCGAAGACATTCTGAAAGGTGAAAGTCTCGAGGATCGAATTTATCGGCACCGTTGCGTCGAGCGTCGAGCCGTGGTCCATGGTCATACCGTGGGTCGGATTTCCGCTGTCCAACTTGATTAAGAAGTGCGAGCCGACGTCGAGAGCGAACTTCGTCATGATGACGACGCTTTACGATCCGACACGAATGCCAGGACAGCGAGCACCTGTGCTGGCGTCGCCATATGTCGAAGGCTTGCGCTGGACGAAGCCATGCACCCCCTCACCATCCTTGCCGTAGGGCTGTACGGTGAGGTCCTTCCGAATCAGAACGGTGCGCCGCTTAGGAGCCAATCAACACGTGGAAGCGCGCCGCCTCAAACGAGTACGGCCACCGAACGACGCCTTCCCTCGCTCTTCAAGAATACGAAGACGCTTCCCTTTAATGGTTATGGCGAGCAAGTCGCCTCAATGTTGCGCGGTCCCCTCACTTACGCTGTTGCGCTGACGGCCCTTCTCGCGTTTCGAGTCGTCGTATGGACGCGAGGAGATACGGCAATGCGCAAAATCACCGGCCGAATATAAGCTGCCCCGACGCGTGCGCCGCGCGATGTCGCGCGGCATTGGCGAGAGCCACGACCGCGGACCTCAGCAGAGTCGCCAGGTCAGCGTCAGACGCGATGCCGTCCGCGTCGAGTGTAGTGACCTGAAGCGGGATCACGATCGACGCGTCGACGATGACGTCAGCCGACATGACCGTCAACGTCTCGACGAGTGATTCCCATGCATGCGTTGCACGTGCCGACGAGTTGATCACGCCAACTGGCTTGGCCATCAATTCTCCGGTTCCGACCATCCAGTCCAGCGCGTTCTTCAAGGTTCCGGGTACACCGTGAGCGTATTCGGGACTCGAGATCAAAACGGCGTCGCACGCATTCAATGTTCTTCGAAATCTGCTGACCGACTCCGGCGCGCCTCTTCGGTCGAGGTCAGGATTGAACGGCGGCAGTTCACCAAGCCCGGCGAAGAGACACAACTCCACATCTGACGGCGCAAGTGTGACGGCCGCCTCGAGAAGCGCGGTATTCGACGACGCCTGTCGCAGCCTGCCAGAAATGGCGAGGACGCGCACAGGCGTGTTGCGTTCCATGAACGCAGAAACACCTTCGACCCTCAAAGAATTCCCGAACATCCGTTCGCTGACGCGTCGACACATCGCGACGCGCCTATCACCCACGCATGAACACCACGTGTGCTCGATCGGAATATTCGACCCTTGTTTGCACTTAATGAACGTGAACGTGCGAGATCGACGTAGTCGCCGGTTCGGCGCGAATGGCACGAAGGAGAACAGGATGTCAGGAAGATTGTCAGTTGTGCTCACGACGGTGCTCGTGACTGCCGCTAGTGCGACGCACGCGGCCAATCACGACCCGGTCGTCGTTACAAGCTCAAACACGGTCAATAACCAATTGCTCGTTTTCGATACGGCCGGCGCGCTAATCGAATCGGTGCCGACGCTGGGACAGGGTGGTGTGGAGAACAATGCCGGTGGCGTTGCAGCCGGCAATGGACTGGTGGCAGTCGTTAACCATGGATCCCATACCGTGTCGGTCTTTTCTCGCGGTGAGAACGGCTTCGAATTTCGCCAGCTTCTCGCCGTGGTATCACCGCCAGTGAGCGTCGCGTTCAGCAAGGATCACCTGTACGTGCTCGGGACGACGACCGTGGAGTCGCATCGCCTTGGTATCGACGGAATTGACACCATCGCAGACGGAGTGGTGCCGCTCGTCGCAGCGGACGGTTCGGCGGCCCAAGTAGGTGTGGCGGGAGATCGCCTGATCGTCACGGAGAAGAGCGGGACGATCGAAGTCGTTCAGTTGGAGGGCGGCGCGGGTGTCGGGTCTGCTGTACCCGTGGCGCTTCCGGAGGACAGTCGCGATACGCCGTTTGGACTCGTGACTCGCGGCAGCAACGCGTACGTGACGATTGCCCATTCCGACCTGATCGCCCTTGTCAAAAACGCTCGTCTCATCACACTCACCGCGACCGGTTCTCCAGGCGGAGAAGGGCAGCACTCGCCCTGCTGGCTCGCCGTCGTCGGCCCGTACCTCTATTCGTCCAATTCGCCCAGCCGGAGCATTTCACGCCTCGTAGCCGGCGGAAACAACATCGTCGTCGACCTGCCAGTCGCCGCACAGACCGTCGGCGCGCCGGTGGACATTGCGGCGGTGAACGGACTGCTCGTGGTCGTCGAATCCAATGCCGGTGGGACATCGCATTTGACGCAGTTCCGCATCGACGAGGACGGCAATCTCGCGCCAACGACGAGTACGGCTATAGCAAGCGCGGCGAACGGCGTCGTGATCGTCTCTGAAAACTAGGTTCCAAACATTGGTGGGAGCTGGCGCGAACGACGATCGCTCGTCAGCGCCAGTGTCTCCGAGTGATAGCTGCTCTGCATGAGCCTCAAGGAGAAATCGATGAACCGTACCGTCCTTTCAACAGTATTCGTCACTGTTCTGTCCGCGACGATGACCGCGCAATCAGGCAACACAATGAACACCGACCACGACAGCCGTACGGGAGCGAAGATGGACAACATGGCAGCCGACGCGACATACACCGGTTGTCTGTTGCCCGGAAGCACTCCTCGAACATTCATCCTGAGCGGTGCTACTCGCATGATGACGAGCTCGATGCCAGGCGGTGTCAAGGCTGGCGACGGCATGCATCACGAGATGATGGCGATGACAACACTTACCGTCATGGCGACGTCAGTCGACTTGCGCAAGCACGTTGGCCGCAAGGTGTCGGTCACTGGTTCATCGCAGCCAGAAGGCAAAGACGCCATGAGCAAAGAGGCACCGCCGTTTACCGTCAAGAGCCTCAAGGTCGTGGCCGCGTCCTGTTCGTAATTGATATCGAGCCGTGCGTGCGTCAGCTCTTACTTCATGTGAACTAGAGCTCACGCGCGCCCGGCACCTGTAAATTCCTATCTCTTGAAATGCATAGTGGGGGAAATTTGTCTATGGTGACAGTCGGTCTGTTCGTTCGCTTGATGGCAACACCTGGAAAAGAGGCAGAGGTTACAGAGTTCTTGCGGCAGGCACTGCCGCTGGTCGAGAACGAACCTGCGACGATGTCTTGGTTCGCGGTTAGATTCGGGCCGACGGGCTTCGGAATCTTCGATGTCTTTCCGGATGATACGGGGAGGCGCGCCCACCTGGCAGGTCGCGTCGCGTCTGCACTCGGGACGCGAGCTGCGGACCTGCTCTCCGAACCTCCTATTATCGAGGAAGTCGACGTGATCGCGTCGAAGCTCCTGCGCAGCTAGCGGTGGCCCCCTATGTCCAAGGTCCGTGATGAGGATGCTGGATTGACCGGAAGGGGTCACATCCATTCCCAATTGACCCGGTGGTGGACGATCGTGCTCCGAATGATGGTTGGCTGTGGCTTTATGGCCCATGGAGTCGCGAAGCTCGCGAGAGGCCCCAACGCCTTCGTCGCTGTCCTGCACGCACTGGGCGTGCCGATTCCGCATGTGATGGCGTGGTCAACAATCTTCGTCGAGTTAATCGGAGGGTTTGCAGTACTGATCGGTGCCTTTGTTTGGGTGGTCAGCGTACCGATGGTGACGGTTTTGCTCGTCGCCATCTTCACCGTGCACCTGCCGTACGGATTCAGCTCGATCAAGCTCGTTGCAATGACCAACGCCGGACCGCAATTTGGACCGCCAGGTTATGAGACGGCCCTTCTCTATATTGCGTGTCTCGCGGCTCTCAATCTGGGCGGCTCCGGTCCGCTGTCGGTCGACAGTGTCCTCGCGCGGCGTTCGAATGTCGACATCGGCCGCATGCGGCTGAAGCACCGCGTGCCATGAGCGCTCGACTCACGATGATTCAGTCCCTCCGCTTCCGCGGGAAGATCACCAGGCGTGTTCTTCTCGCGCCGGTTGGGATCATCCTGACGTCCGCTCAACGGCCGTCGGTCTCTCTTGAGGCCGCGGCACCAACCGCGAAGTGACGAACCTTGACGGCCTTGTCGAGTTCGTGCTGAACAGGTCCGTCAGGGTAAGGGACCGCGAATGAGCCCGAAAGATCGAGAAAGACTTCTCTTCGGACCAGACGCAGTCGATGGCTGAGTACACGATCGCATTGGCGCGACCCACAGATCTACCGCTGCTGGCTGCAGTGGAGCTGGCTGCCGCCACGCTCCTCGTCGGGCACGCTCCGGATGCCGTGCTTGCAGAAACGACGAGCCTCGAAGATCTGCAGGCTGCGCATCGCCAGCGTCATTTGTGGGTGGCGCTTGCCGACGATCGTCCCGTCGGGTTTGCGCACGTGCTGGCGCTCGAACCCATGTCCATTCATCTCGAAGAGGTCGATGTTCATCCCGATCACGGACGCCGGGGTCTCGGGAGAGGACTCGTCGAGGCTGTCTGTGTGTGGGCCACAACTGCGGGGTACCGCTTTGTCACCCTCACGACGTTTCGGGATGTTCGGTGGAATATGCCGTTTTATGCGGCACTTGGATTCGAAGTGATTCCCTCGAACGAAGTCAGCTCTGCGTTGCGTTTGGTCCTTCAGGATGAAACCCGTCGGGGCCTCGATCCTGTCCGTCGAGTCGCGATGCGACGATCGTGCGCCACGGCGTGACGCTACGTGCGCGCCCGTGCGCGTGACGGGCCGCCGGCAGTCATCGTCAGCAGCACACCCGCCCCGATAAGAACGACACCGAGACACAGGGACACGTTTATTGTTTGGTGGAAGGTGAATGACCCGCGCCGCGACGAAGTAGGTCGAAAATACCGCGATCCTGTCCGGGCACCACAAACTCGTCTGGTCTGCGGCCGCGTGAGGGGCCGGATCGGAGAGCCGTTCATAACCGCTCGCGGGTGACCAGGGCGGTCCCTGCAGCCAGCACGATCAACATTCCGGTCACGAGGTCGTTTTTCGCAGAAAGGATTCGCCGAACTGTCCGCAGATCATCGGGGTGGTCAGGAACGTCGAGATCCCGAGCAGCACGATACCCATTCGGTGTGTGTGGATGACGCGCTCACCGATCAAATCGTAGAGTCACGCGAAGATCGCGCCTCCAATTAGCGCGTCGAAGAAGGCCCGCAGAGTCCCGATCAGACTGCCGGCAAAGGTCAAGTTGTAACCGCGATACACGTGCCCGAACCAGGTGGGATCGGTACTCGGCCCATCGAGGGCCATGAGATCGACCAGGTCAGTAGTGGAGGCCACCGCTGCTGCTCTGGAGCTGCATTGGGTTCGCAGGTCTCGCGGCGAATAACGTACTGGTGTTTCTCGACCTTGTGCTCTTTCGCCAAAGCCCAATGGGCCAGGCGCAGCGATATGTCTACGCCGTACGGCTCCTTGCCTTTGCGGTGCTCATCGCCGGCATGATTCAAAAGAATCGCAGCGGTATTTGAAGGTCCGAACCGCCTTCATGTGAGGCGCGCCAACGGCGCTCGCGTCGCCGCTGTTTGCGAAGAAAGGGCGCGCGCGGCTGCGACCCGAGTGGCGATGTGCAGCTGCGCGCGCCATCGCCCGCGATCAGGACAAACATCGCGGGCGATCGGACGCCGCGGAGGTCAGCGTTACGGCTTCGACATGTCTATGACCCAGGAACCGGACGCCAGCGCGAGGTTTTTCGCGAACGCGTCGCGGTACACCTGGTAGATCTCCTGACTTTCAGCGGGGAACTGCGCATAGATCGGCTTCAACAAGGTGTAGTCGGCACCTGCAACCACCGGCGTGATCACGTGCACGTAGGCGACGTTTCCATCGGGCAGCGCCTCCGACATCTTCATGACCCGCCAACCCGCGGCCTGCTGCTTCCGCTGTGGGTCGTCTGACTTCTGCAGGGCATCGCGCACCCGCATCAGGACCCTTTCGTAATCCGCGGTTTTATCCGCCTTAATCGCGACCGTCCAGATCGCGACGTCACCGGTGAACTGGAGGCCAGGGCTCTCATTGGCCGCTGCCTGGAGTCCGAATCGGAAGGCGCTGAACATCAACCCGATCATCAACGCTGCCAACAGGAGTTTGCATCTCATGGCCATGACGACAACGCTACGGCAGGGCAGTCCCGAAACGATATCCACTTTGGGCTGTAATAATGGTCGCCGCCGGGCCGGACGAAACTTTGGAGGAGCTGGCACGACTGGAGACGCCATCATTCGTCTTTGCTATCACGTCTCTTACGAATGTCTTCTTGTGAATCCCGTGCGGCGTCGCTCAGGTGCTGAAAATCCAGCGGCTCTTGTTCGCGCCAGCGCCGCATCAAGCGCTCCTCCGGTGCCAGCCGTGTACGTTGAAGGCGGGTCGTGCGATTACGATGGTCGGCAAATGAATCTGAACGCATACGCCCACGGTATAGGGGGCTGACTGACCTGTCCATCCTGTCTCGTTTGTATTCATCGAGGGTCGACCCACTACCAACGACGGACTCCGTTACGGCTCTTTGGGCACCAACAAAGCCGTTACCGAATGATGCCGCGCCGCACCGCATACAACACGATTTCTGGGGCACTGTGCACATCCAGCTTTTCCATGATGTGCGCGCGATGGGTCTCGACCGTACTCGGGCTGATGAACAGCAGGGCAGCGACGTCCTTGTTGGTCTTTCCCTCTGCAATCAGCTGAAACACTTCACGTTCGCGCTCCGACAGCGTCTCATACCGGTCGAGGACAG
>Ga0310810_10008892_pt1 | contig 11597 bp, 13 predicted proteins | sample NCmetagenome_FD_207641 | JGI IMG/M metagenome (GOLD analysis project Ga0310810, IMG submission 207641) | Soil microbial communities from experimental microcosm in Duke University, North Carolina, United States - NC | ecosystem: Engineered > Artificial ecosystem > Soil microcosm > Unclassified ...
CAGGACGGTGCCGGGCGTACGCGGGAGCGCGAGGAGCCCGCGCGCGTCGATCACCGCTGCGGCTGCGCCGGCTCGCTTGCGCAGCTCGGCGCTCGTTCCCACGGCGACGAGGATGCCGTCACGCACGAGCACGGCATCCGACCACGGGCGTCGCGCGTCGCCGGTGTGCACGCGGGCGTTCACGACGAGCAGTCCATGCCTCGCTTCGGCGGTTGGTCCGCTGCGGTCGTCGGCCATGCGGCAGAGTGCATCGGGCACCGCGCGCATGGAAGGGCGCTTGACTCCCGCCTCGCGATCGGACAGGCTTCGGGCAGTGGGGAGTAGCCGGCCGGCGCGAACGCGCCGGAACAGCCGATCGTCAAGACGGGGCGCACCGCGCCTCCGGGCGGCTGAAGGGAGCGGGTGAGCCCTGGGCGAGACCACTACGACACCGCGCGTGCCGTAGTGGCTCGCCCGTCGTATGTCCGGCTCACCGAGGCTCTCGCAATGATCGCCACCAACATCTGGTTCTGGGTCGGCTTCGTCGCCTTCGTGCTGGCGATGCTCGCGCTCGACCTCGGCGTGTTCAACCGCCGCCCGCACGTCGTCGGCGCGCGCGAAGCCACCGTGTGGACCGCGGTGTGGGTCGCGCTGGCGCTCGCGTTCGCCGGCGGGCTCGCCGTGCTCGAGGGACATCAGGCCGCGCTGACCTTCCTCACCGGCTACCTGATCGAGGAATCGCTCAGCATCGACAACATCTTCGTCATCGTGCTGATCTTCCAGTATTTCGCGGTGCCGCCGCAGTACCAGCATCGCGTGCTGTTCTGGGGGATCCTCGGCGCGCTCGTGATGCGCGGCCTGTTCATCGGGCTCGGCGCCGCGCTGCTCTCGCGCTTCGAGTGGATCATCTACGTGTTCGGCGCGCTGCTCGTCATCACCGGGATCCGGATGGCGGTCAAGCAGGACGAGGAGTTCGAGGCGGAGCAGAATCCCGTCGTGCGGCTCGCTCGGCGCTTCCTTCCGCTCACCGACGGCTACCGCGGGCCGCATTTCTTCACCGTGGAGAACGGACAGCGCTACGCGACGCCGCTCCTCCTCGTGCTGCTCCTCGTGGAGGCGACGGACCTGATCTTCGCCGTCGATTCGATCCCGGCGATCTTCGGCATCACGCGCGATCCGTTTCTCGTCTTCACGTCGAACATCTTCGCCGTGCTCGGGCTGCGCTCGCTCTTCTTCCTGCTCGCGTCCGTGGTGACGAAGTTCTGGATGCTGAAGTACGGGCTCGCGCTCATCCTGACCTTCGTCGGAGCGAAGATGCTCATCGAGAGCTGGATCCACATCCCGATCCTGCTCTCCCTCGGCGTCGTGCTCGGCGTGCTCGCGGCGTCGATCGCCGGCTCGCTCCTCTGGCCCCGCGGCGCCCCGGCGAGCGAGGGGAAGACGGGGTCGATGTTTGGACGCGGACAGTAGGACGGCTCTCGGTGTGTCGGTGTGTCGGTGCGTTGGTGACCAATGCACCGACACACCAACTACCGTCGCTCCACCGCGTCCCTCACGTCGAGCAGGATCTCGAAGTACAGCTGCTCTCGTCGATACGCGAAGTCGAGCGACGCCATCTGCGATTCGTCGCCCGAGGTCTTCGCGCGCTCGAAGGCTTCGCGGTACATCTCGTCGAGGTTGGCGAGAATTCGTTCGCGGGAGCGGGACATGCCGTCCTTCTTGAGCTGTTGTGAGGTGAGCCGCGGCGGCTCGCCGCCGGCCCGGTCGAGCTGCTCCTCGGTAGGCTCGAGCAGATATCGCTGAGCCGCGTCGAGCAGACGGCGACGGGAGGGAAAGGGAGAATCCATTGCGACGTGAGCTGATCTTCGCGCGCGACGAGTACCGGTGCGTCTACTGCGGCGAGCGCTTCGAGCCCGAGCTGCTGACGGTGGATCACGTGCAGCCCAGGATGCGCGGCGGCGACCGCTCCGGGGGCAACTTAGTGACCGCGTGTGGGGGCTGCAACGCGCGCAAGGGCCCGCTGCGGCTCGCCGAATTCCTCCGCGCCGACGACGCGGCGCGCGACCACTTCTTCCGTCTCGCCGCCCCGCACGTCTGGCCGCGCATCCTGCGAACGCTGCGCGAGGAGCTGGAGTGCAGCGGATAGCTCGTCTACCCGCTCCAACGATGGAACACCGCCTCCTCCACGATGCGGCCGTCGCGCAGATGCTCGACGACGATGCGCTCGAGCAGCGCGAGCGTGACGCCGGCGTACCAGACGCCCTCGGGATAGACGACGACGATCGGGCCGCCCGTGCACACCCCGAGGCAGGGCGTCTCGCCCCGCTTCACGCGCCGTGGGCCGAACAGCAGCCCTTCCCGCTCGAGCAGTCGCGGCAGCGCCGCGTACAGCGCACGTCCCTCACGGTCGGACGAGCAGAACCCGCCCACGCACACCAGCACGTGGCGTGCGTACGGCTCCATGACGGGGATGAGGGGCGGAGGAGACACCGCATGGTAGTCTAGCCGTGCACGCCGCCGCGGGCGTGTCGCCGCGGGCGTGTCGCCGCGGGCGTGTCGCCGCGGAGTGCCGGCACGCGGCGTGACGGACGCGGTGAGGGAGACTCGGCGCCGGCGCCGGGAATTCCCGGACGGCGCCGACGCGGCACGCCGGCTAGCGTGCAGCATGACCTCGGCCGACCCAACGAACAGCGACGCGCGAGCTCGCCCTCTGTCCAGTCATCCGCATCCGGCCATCGCCCCTCATCCCGTACCGAAGCCGACGATCACCGTCCGCGCGACCTGGGCGGGAGAGCATCGGTTCGATACCGGGCGACCGGGCGGCCCGACCGCGCACTTCGATGGAGCGGCGAGGACGGGCCAGAATCCCGTCGACGCCCTCGTCAGCGCGCTCGCGAGCTGCGTCGGGATCGACGTCGTCGACATCCTCGGCAAGCGTCGCACGCCACCGGAGCGGCTCGTCATCGACGCGTACGCCGAACGACGGAGCGAGCACCCGCGACGCGTGGAGCTGGTCCGGCTCGACTTCCTCGTGGACGGCCAGGGGATCGCGATCGAGCACACGGAGCGTGCGATCGCGCTCGCGCTGGAGAAGTACTGCTCGGTCGCGGCGACGCTCGCACCACATGTCGTGGTGGAGACACGTGCCGTCGTGAACGGCCAGGCGGGCCCGATGGTGCGCCAGCCACCGGCGCGCTGACCCCCGCTACTGCTTGCGGCGCACCTTCTCCCAGCAGCCGCACCCCTGCCCCTTCAGCCGCTCGGCGAGCCGTTCGCGGAGCGATTCGGGTGCGCCGAGCTCCTGACGGAGACTCGCGACCGCGGTGAGGAAGCATTCCTGGAACTCCTCGTAGCCGCGGCATTGCGGACAGCTCGCGATGTGCGCCCGCAGGCGCTCGGCCCCTTCGGGGGTGATCTGCTCGTCGAGATAGTCCCAGAGGTGGTGCAGCACTTCCGCGCAGGTGGCGGAGAGCCCGAGCTCCTGAAGCTGCGAGCGGGCCGGCGCGCTCATCATCGGGCTCCGGCACCCTGGAAGCCCAGGTCCTCGGCGACCGTCACGAGCTTCTCCTGGAGCAGCCGGCGGCCTCGGAAGAGGCGCGAGCGTACCGTGCCGATCGGCACGCCCATGACCTCGGCGGCCGACTCGTACGAGAGGTCCTCGACGTCGACGAGGATCACGGCCGAACGGAACGGCTCGGCGAGATCGTCGAGCGCCTCCTGCAGCGCGGGCGCGAGATCGAGTCGAGCGAAGATGTCGTCATAACCCTTCTCCCGCGCGGCGGCGAAGACGGAGCCCGCGGCGACCGCGTCCTGCTCGCCGTCCTCGAGGTCCACGGTGGGGCGCTGCCGCTCGCGCGAGCGCAGGAAGACGTTGCGACAGATCGTGAACAGCCAGCGCCGGCAGTCGGTACCGGGGATGAAAGTATGCCACGACCGGTAGGCGCGCAGGAAGGTCTCCTGCACGACGTCGTCCGCGTCGGATTCCTCGCGCGTGAGCGAGAGGGCGAAGCGATACACGTCGTCGAGCCAGGGCAGCGCATCGCGCTCGAAGGCGGCATCGCGAGCGACGTCGGCGGCGGAGCGATCTCCTCGCGAGTCGTCGGCCGTCATGCCCGACTCGCCGGCGAACGTGCCGGCGGAGTGCGACATGACAGTAGGAGCGGTAGTCATCGAATCACCGTTAGTTTACACTGCAACTATACATTTACCGAAGCGTTCCGGCAAGGTGGCGCGGCGAGGGAGCGCGACCCTCGCGGAGGTGCCGGACCCGCTGGATCGGCCTGCTAAGTTTGGGCGATGCGCTCCCGCCTGATCGCCGCGTTCGCCGCCGTCTACCTCGTCTGGGGGTCGACGTACCTGGCGATCCGTTTCGCGGTCGAGACGCTGCCCCCTCTGCTGATGGCGGGGTGCCGCTTCCTCCTCTCGGGCGCGATCATCCTCGCCTTCGCGCGCATGCACGGACGGAGAAGCTGGCCGACCGCCCGTGAGTGGCGAACGGCGTTCATCAGCGGGTCGCTGCTCCTGCTCGGCGGGAATGGCGGAGTCGTGTGGGCGGAGCAGCGGGTCCCCTCGGGGATCGCCGCGTTGCTCGTGGCCGTGGTGCCGCTCTGGATGGTGCTGCTCGACTGGCTGCGCCCCGGAGGGCACCGCCCGAAAACCGCCGTGTTCGCTGGGGTCGGGCTCGGGCTCGTGGGGCTTCTGCTGCTCGTGGGACCGGACACCGTGCGAGGCGGCGGCACGGACACGATCGGCGCGCTCGTCCTGGTGGCCGCCTCGCTCGCGTGGGCGGCGGGCTCGCTCTACACCAAGTTCGCGCCCCGGGCGAGCTCCGGCATGGTGGAAGCCGGCTCGCAGATGCTGGCCGGCGGTGTCGCGTTGGTGCTCGTCGCCGCGCTCTTCGGGGAGCCGGCGCAGCTCGACCTCGCGCACGCATCGACCCGCTCGCTGCTCGGATTCGCGTATCTCGTGACCTTCGGGTCGCTGATCGGCTTCACGGCGTACTTCTATCTGCTGGCGCACACCACGGCCGCGAAAGCGGCGACGTACGCGTACGTGAATCCGGTCGTCGCGGTGTTCCTGGGCTGGGCGCTCGGCCACGAGTCGGTCACGCGGCGCACCGTCCTCGCCGCGGCGGTGATCCTCGCCGGCGTCGCGATCATCACGATCGCGCGCGACGACTGAGCGCTCAGTCGCGACGTCCGGTGGTCCAGCCGCGGCGCACGACGAGCTGCGCGGGAGATGCGCCGGGAATCTCCTCGATCGACCATCGCTCGCCGCGGAGGAGCCGCAATCCGGCGTGGGCGAGCAGCGCGTCGTAGTCGAGATCCTCCGTGCCGCCGACGTACCGGTCGAACCACGGGTGCATGTCCTCGCCCGCGACTTCGCTGGCCGCGAGCTCGACGTCGCGCTCCGTGTATCCCCTCCCCTGCAGGTAGTACGACGCATTCGGCGCCATCCAGCTCCGGCGGCGCAGCGCGTCGAACACGTCGTCGAGCGACCGGCGGTTGGAGGTCGCGGCGCGCAGATGCAGATCGAGATAGAGCGCGAGCCCCGCGCCCTTCGTGTAGTAGGTGAAGAAGGTGTTCGCGCCGTTCGTCGGTTGGGCCTGCGGGGCGCCGTCCCAGAAGGGCGCGTGGAACGACGCCATGCGCGCCGAGACTTCCGTGCGTCCCGGCGCGGTGAGGTTGGCCTGAATCACGCCGGCCATCGTCGAGTAGAAGGCGTCCCGGTCCACGACGCCGGCTCGGCCGAGTGCACCGAGCCCGTAGTACTGCGTCCACCCTTCCGCGACCCAGAGGCTCGGCTGGTACTGCTCGCGCGTGTAGTCGAAGGGGCCGAGCGCGGCGGGACGCACGCGCTTCACGTTCCAGACGTGGAAGTACTCGTGCGCCACGGTCGTGACGCCGGGAAGCACGGCGAGCGAGTCCGCCCACGGTGCGGCGTTGATGACCTGGGTGGAGTACAGGTGCTCCATCCCATCGCCGCCGGCGTAGCCGACGTGCACGAGAAAGGTGTACTGCTCCAGCGGCGGCGGCCCGAAGACGGAGTTCTCGTAGCGCACGATGCGCTCGACGTCGCGCACGAAGCGCGCGCGCGAGGCCGCGGGCGCGTCGCCGTTGTGGTGCACGACCGTGCGATAGCGGCGCCCGTCGACGACGAAGGAATCGACGAGGAACGCCGGCGCGACCTCGGTCGGCGTATCGATCAGCCGGTCGTAGTTCTCGAACGCGAAGTGCGTCTGGTCCGCGGTGCGCGTGTCGCCGTTCACGACGTGCCAGCCCGCGGGGGCGACGACGTCGAGGGTGACGGGGTCGGGCTTGTGCCCCTCGACGTACATGAACATCGGGGCACCGTTCCAGTTCGCGTGCGCGGTATCGAGCACGCTGAAGCTCCCGGAGAGCTTGTCGGCGAAGACGCGGTAGCGCACACGCACGCCGCGCGAGGCGCCGGCTCGCACCACCCACCGCGAGCCGTCCGTCTTGTCCCACGCGAGCGGGGCGCCGTCGCGGTCGGTGACGTGAAACTCCTGGACGTTCTTGGCGAAGTCCATCTTCGCGTAGCGACCCGGTGACCAGACGGGGAGCTGCAGCGCGAGCGAATCGCCGTGCGCGCCGTCCACCTCGAGCGCGATGTCGTAGAGGTGCTGCGCCGGATCGCCGACCGTGAGGCGATACGCGATGCGCGGCGTCTGCGCCGGGAGGCCTCGCGCGCCGAGGATGGTGAGGCAGAGGAGGAGAAGACGACGCACGAGAACCGATCGGGTGGGAGTGACGATGGCGAGCGCGGCTCAAACTTAGCGCCCTCCGCCCGTTCACCGCGCCTCCGCGTGGAACCACGTAGCGACCGTGGCCAGACCGGCAGGCCGCGTTCCCTGGTCTCCCCCCACCGGTGATGCGACGAGCGCCCGTTCCGCCGATGCCGGAACGGGCGCTCGCCACGCTGGTGGGACAGCGCGATCAGGGCTTCTTCTCGACCGAATCGCTCTTCGCTTCCTCGAGCTTCTTGCTCTCGTTCGCGTGCTCGATGAGGGCCTTGGCGCCGCCGTAGCGCTTGTCCTTCGTCACCTCGCCCGTCATCGCGTCGACGTGGACTTCATACGCCGACTGGTTGTCGCCCACGAGCTTCACCTCGTACACGAGCCGTCCGTCCTTCATCTCGAGATCGGCCGAGCTCACGTCCGTGCCCGGCACCGACGCGCGTGCGAGCGCGAAGGCGGAATCGCCGCTGACCTTCACGGTGGAGGCGAGGCTCTCCGCGACCTTCACGTCCACCTTGGCCGCCGCATGCGGCGCGACCTGACCTTCGGCGGGCTTTGCGCTGTCCGCCGGGGCGGGCGCCGCCATCGGCGCCGCGGGCGCCGCCGCGTTCGCGCCCGTCGGCGCGGTGGCGTTCGTCGCCTTCGCCGAATCGGCGAGCGCGCCGTTCGACGTCGTGACCGTCGCGCCGCTCGGGCTCTTTGCCGTCGTGTCGCTCGTGGTGGTCTGCTGCGCCGCGGCGGGAATCGCGAACGCTGCGAGCAGCACCGCGGCCAGCGGGAACTGGTGTCTCATCATCGAATCTCCTGCGTGGGGTGTGATCGATCCGTCCGGGAGAACGGAGAACACACGGCCTCACGCAGATACCGTGCTCGCGGCGTTCAAAAACGTGACATCTCCGAGCGGGAAGTACGGACAGTGACCCGTCGCACACACCATGCGTGGCGCGTGTCACCGCGTGCTCGTCGAGCTCGTTTACCGGCCCCGAAAGACGGGCTCGCGCTTCTCGCGGAAGGCCGTGATCGCTTCGGCCACGTCCGCGGTCGCGAAGCACTGCTTGATGTGCACGAGCTCGTCGCGGAGCGCCGCGTCGAGCGGCGTGTCCAGACTCCGCGAGAGCAACCGCTTCGTGAGCGCCTGCGCGATCGGCGGTCCCGCGGCGAGCCGTGAGGCGTACGCGCGCGTGTGCGCCGCGAGCTCCGCGTCGGGCACCGCCGCCGCGGCGAGACCGATGCGCTCCGCTTCCGCCGCGTCCACGTCGCGTCCCGTGAGCAGGATGTCCGTCGCGCGCGAGAGACCGACGTGACGCGGCAACAGCCAGCTCACCCCGGCGTCGGGGCTGAGCCCGCGCCGCACGTATCCCGCGGTGAGCCGCGCCGAGCCCGCGACGAGCCGGACGTCGCAGGCGAGCGCGAGGCCGAAGCCCGCGCCGGCGGCCGGACCGTTCACCGCCGCGATCACCGGCTTCTCGCAGCCGAGCACCGTGCGCACCCACGTGCCGACCCACGCATACGGATCGAGCCGCTCCGCCCGCGTCGCGGTGGGAAGGGCCGGCGGCTCCGAGAGATCGAGTCCCGCACAGAAGGCGCGCCCCGCACCGGTGATGACGACGACGCGCACCGCGTCCTCCACCGCGGCGTCGGCCACGGCGGAGGCGAGTGCGCCGGCGAGCGCGCCGTTCACCGCGTTGAGCTTGTCGGGACGATCGAGCGTCAGTGTGCGGACGCCGTCGGGCGTGGTGTCGACGCGCAGATGCGCATGGTCGGGCATGCGCTATCATGCGCGTCGCACCGCGCCCTGTCGAGCATCGTCACTCCTCCGGACGCACGGGCGTTCCCGCGGCGAGGCCGCGTGAGATCTCGCCCGCGAGCTCGGCGAGGCGGATGAAGTCGGCGCGATAGCCGTCCGGGTCGTCGCCACGCGCTCCGCGCGCGAGCGCGACCACGCGCGGCCAGGTGAGCGAGCCGGCGTAGGGCGATCCGCGCAGCAGCATGCCGAAGCCCGCGACGGCGCTGGCGAACCGCATCGATTCCGACGGCGCGCCACGGCGCGCGGCCACCGGCTGGGTCACGAGCCGGCTGCGACCGCCGTCGGGCTCCTTGTACCGCAGCGCCACGTGCAGCAGCTCGTCACTCGGCGCCACGGACTCCGTCGGCCGCTGATAGCGCAGGGCGCTCGTCTCGGGGAGCGTGACGTCGAGCGGCACGTCCGCGCGCACCACCTCGTACAGCGCCGTCACGATGTGGCCGGCGCCGACGTCGCCCGCATCCTTCGTGTCGTCGGCGAAGTCCTCGTCGCGCAGGAGCCGGTCCTCGTAGCCGAGCAGGCGATACGCCGCGACGCGCGCCGGATTGAACTCGACCTGCAGCTTCACGTCCTTGGCGACGGTGAGCAGCGTGCCGCCCATCTCCTTCACGAGCGTCTTGCGTGCCTCGAGCAGGTCGTCGATGTACGCGTAGTTGCCGTTTCCGGCATCGGCGAGCTTCTCCATCTTCGAGTCCTTGTAATTGCCCATGCCGAAGCCGAGGATGGTGAGGAAGGCACCCTCGTCGCGCCGCTGCTCGATGAGCCGCACGAGCGCACCGTCGCTCGACTGGCCGACGTTGAAGTCGCCGTCGGTGCAGAGGATCACGCGATTGTTGCCGCCGCGAACGAAGTTCCGGCTCACGACGTCGTAGGCGAGCCGGAGTCCCGCGCCGCCCGCCGTCGAGCCGCCCGCCTCGAGGCGATCGAGCGCGGCGAGGATGCGCCGCTTGTCGCTGCCCGACGTCGAGGGCAGCACGAGGCCGGCGCTTCCGGCGTAGACGACGATCGCGACGTGATCGTCCTCGCGAAGCTGCTCGACGAGGAGGGCGAGCGACTGCTTCACGAGCGGCAGGCGGCCGGGCCCCTGCATCGAGCCGGACACGTCGACGAGGAACACGAGGTTCGACGCGGGGGCGCGGCGCATGTCGACGTCACGCGCCCGAAGCGCGATGCGCACGAGATCGTGCGACGGATGCCACGGCGCGGCCGCGACCTCGGTCGTGATGCGAAGCGGGACGTCGCCGCGCGCCGGCGCGACGTCGGCGTACGGGAAATAGTTCACGAGCTCTTCGATGCGCACCGCGTCCCGTGGCGGCAGCGCGCCCTGATCGAGGTACCGGCGCACGTTCGCGTACGACGCGCGGTCGACGTCGACGGAGAAGGTCGAGAGCGGCGCGACGCGCGGCGAGCGGAACGGATTGTCCTCGAGGGCATCGTACGATTCGGTGTTCCACGGCTCGTGCCGCCGGCGGATCCGGTCGGGAACGACGCCAGGCTGGATCGCCGCGGAGACGCGCGGCGCGCGCATCTCGCCGACGGCGACGTCCTTCGAGGCGCGTCCGGCGCCCGCGTCGCCCTCGCGCCGCTGCGCTTCGACCCGTGTCGGCAGGCCGACGGGCGCGCTCTTCGGGGACGGCGCCGCGCTGGCGACCGCCGAATCCTCGCGCGGCCCCGACGCCGGCACGAGCGCGACGTCGACGCGCACCGTATCGCCACGCAGGGTGACGGCGCGCTGCCACGGCTCGTAGCCGGCATGCCGGACGACGACGGTGACGCGCTCGGAGCGCGCGGAGCGTTCGATGGAGAGCGCGAAGCGGCCGTCGACCCCGCTGACCGCACTCGCGGCGCGGCCGGCGGCAGAGACGAGCGCGCGGGCGACGGGGCGGCCCTCCGCCGTGACCCGACCGGTGACGACGGTGGACTCGAGGCGGGGCGCGCGCGCTGGAGGAAGGAGCAGCGCCGCTCCGGTGGCGACCAGCAGCGCTGGGGTACGAACGAGGGAGGCGAGCATCGGGAACCGTTCCGGTTGGAGTCGCCCGGGAGACGCCGGCCGCTCCACGCATTGCACAGTCACCGCTCGGCGCCGGGGCGCTGCATCCAGATTGGTATATATTCCGGGCACCCTCCCCTCCCCGCCCGCCCCTCCAATGCCCGTTCGCCGCTCCTCACCATCGAGCCGGCCCGCGTCCTCGCGGTCCGCGCGCGCCGCGCGCCCGGCCGACGACGACAGCGCCGCCTCCGCCCCACACGGCTCGCGGCCGGAGCAGGTCTATCAGCGGTTACGCGACCTCATCGTCCAGGGGCTCCTCGCGCCGGGAAGCCGAGTGGTGGAGACCGAGGTCGCGAGCCGCCTCGGGGTGAGCCGGACGCCGGTGCGCGAGGCGCTGCAACGGCTGCAGCAGGAAGGGTTCGTCGTCGGCGCGCCCGGCGCGCAGCAGGCGCGGCTCACCGTCGCGCCCCTCACGATCGCGGACGTGCACGAGCTCCTCAACATCGTGGGCGAGCTGGAGGGCCTCGGCGCGCGGTGGGCCGCGGGGCTGCCGCCTGCCGAGCGTCGCGCGCTCGCGAAGGAGCTCCACGCGCTGAACGTCGAGTTTCACCGCATGGGCCGCGTCACGCCGCCGGATCACAGCAGCCTGTACGAGGCCGATGAACGGCTGCACCGGAAGATCGTGGAGGCGAGCGCGGGTCCGCGCCTCCTCGCGCTGCACGACAGCGTGAAGCCGCAGGCGGAGCGCTACATCCGGATGTACATCAGCATGCTGACGAGCGACATCCGCGCTTCCGTGGCCGAGCACGACGCGATCATCGCCTCGATCGAGGAAGGGGACGCCGACCGCGCCCAGGCCGCAGTCCAGACCAACTGGCGGCACGCCGCGGACCGGATCGGGAAGGTGATCGAGGTGGCGGGGGAGAGGGGGAGCTGGTAGCGGTGTGTTGGTGTGTTGGTGTGTTGGTGTGTTGGTGCGCGGTGCTACGGGTCTTGTGAACGTCTCGCCGGACGGCGGGACGCCCGTTCTTTCGGAGCTAGCGTGCTCCCGACCCGCGTGGTTAGTC
>Ga0310810_10008893_pt1 | contig 11597 bp, 13 predicted proteins | sample NCmetagenome_FD_207641 | JGI IMG/M metagenome (GOLD analysis project Ga0310810, IMG submission 207641) | Soil microbial communities from experimental microcosm in Duke University, North Carolina, United States - NC | ecosystem: Engineered > Artificial ecosystem > Soil microcosm > Unclassified ...
CTACAGTTTTTATAAATCGGTTTATAAAATCCAGCAGTAGCGGACTATAGGTTCAATTCATTAACTCTAACAAGGATTCTTTTATTATTTCAATCATTTTATTATTCGTAGCCTCATCTTTAACGGCCATTCGAACAGCATTTTTGCCAATATTGCTACCCATGTTACTTACGTCTCTTAAAAATAGCTTTTTTTGCTTGCAGGATTCCAAAAATTCGCCAGTCTGCGGAAAGTGTCCTGGAAGATAAAACAGTAAATAATTTGCTACGCCATTTACCACCTCCGTTACACCTAATTTGTACAAATTTTCTTTTAGGCGGGCCCGTAAAACATGTGTCTCTTCATACTTCTGCATATAGTATCGCTTGTCAAGAAGTGCAGCAATCGCTGCAGCCTGTGCCGGTAAACTAATCGACCAGGGAGGTGAAAATTGTCTTAACATTTCAATCAAATGTGGGGAACAGCATAGATAAGCTGCCCTAACGCCGCTTAATGCATATATTTTACTCATCGATTTGCAGACTATTACGTTTTCGGTTTTAACAGCAAACTTTTCTAAAGATTCACATGAACTCACAAAGTCAACATATGTTTCATCCACCCAAATAATAGTTGAATGTGGTGTTTGTTTAAGCATTTCCTCCAGATCTTTTTTTGAAGTATGCACGCCTGTTGGGCTGTTAGGATTTACCAATATAACCATATCGTACCCTTTAGTAATTTCCGCCCGTAACGAGGCGATATTAATAACAAAACCCTCCTCGCGACAAAGATTAAAGCGGCTTATTTCACATTTCACAACATTTTCCAACACATGAAGATATTCGCCATAACAAGGATCAATTATCAAAACCCTTGACCATTTATTCAAAAAACTCATTAACGAAAGAAATATCAAATCAGACGACCCTGCACCGGCTAAAATATTTTTCTCTTTTATGCCCCGTACTTCTGCAATTACTTTAACCAGCCCTTCGGCATGTGTTGGAGGTGAACTTTGTATTAAAAATGATAAATTTTCCCGGACTGCTTTTAATACATTAGGGGATGGAGGAAACCATGCATCTAAAACATCGGCATTAATAATTTGAATTGCGTTACCGAGGTTCTGTAAATCCTCGCCGATGGCTTTAAAGAAAGACCCTCCATGATAGCAGGCAGAAGGTGCAAAAAAAGGGAAGGGAAGTCTCCAGTCTATTTTATTTTGCAATGATTCATAGAACCATAGTTTTTTATTCACAATCATTTGCAAATCCTTAATGCAGGCTACCGATAATTCATAAGTTACTTTACCAGATTGAGCGCGAAGTGCCAAAGGTATAAGACCGGATTTACAATACATCTTTATTAAGTCCGTACGACAAATGGCCACGATATTAAGACCACCATGAGATTGCACCCAGCGATAGGCGGCAAACATTAAGGCAAGTGCTGTGTTACTGTTACGATTCTCTTTTAGTACCGTTAACAAACGTATCTCATACAAAAATTCATCAAATGGAAAGGGTATAACCGAACGTGAGAAATATTTATCAACTGAATACTTTTTAGAAGCGGGAGAAGTAATACTTACAAAACCAATAATCTGGCCACCGTACCTGGCCACGATGTAGTGATTTTCCACATCAAGTTCATCTGTAAGCCGATAAGTTGGATTTGCTGTATACTGATTGAGTTCTTTGGCATAAATGTTATGACGAATCTTATATATTGCTTCCCTGTCTCGTTCAGATGCAACAAATAAAATTAATTTTTGAGAAGGAATAATTGACATTGTACAATATAGCGATATTCTGCAAGCCCGGTGTCTATTGGCCTCGCCGCAAAAAAAATTATATTTGTTGTTTGTTATTTAATTCTTTGATCGTAATCGTCGGAAATAGTCCGGCACTTCGGCCATGCGTAGAGGTTGGACGAACTCTTATTTGGATATTCTGAAATTTCTAACATGCCTAAAGTTTTCTTCAACCATTGTAAAGTAGTTTGCCGGTTATCCCTGATAAACCGGGCAGATCTGTATGGACAGTCTTCTGCTGGCGTCATTTTATACAATGGAAAAATATTCACCTCCGATAGAATACTTTTACTTTTACACCATTATTAACTTAAAAATAAAATAATGCAAGCGCAACTAATCACTTATCAATTAAACAATATTTCCCAGGCGGAATATTTGAAACAAATGGTTGAACCAGACGCTCCAATTTTAGCAAACGTAAAAGGTCTTATCTCAAAGGTTTGGTTGACAGACGAGGAAAAAAATACCTTTGGTGGCTTCTATTTGTGGGAAAATAAAACTGCAATGGAAGACTTCATGCATTCTGACCTTGTAAAAGCAGTTGTAAGCAGACCGTTCGTAAAAAATGTTTCTTCTGTTGACTTTGAAGTAAATCAGACCGCTTCGTTAATTACACGTGGACTCAAATAAAAGATAGCGTTTTCTGTAGGTTGGCAGATGCGCTTCCGCTAACAGGGTATCGCTAAAATCGGGTCAGACGAAAGTACAATCAGCAGATGTACTTCAGTCTTGCTTTTGTCCCGGCGGATGAAATTCTATTGAGCATTTGTTCAAACTTCAAAATTTATTTATAAATTTTGCATCAGCTACGGACTGACGTATTCCAAATTCCCCCCCTTCGGCATTACCTACCGGTTATTATGACTAATAAGCAAGAAATATTGTGTGCTTTTTTATAGTCCAAAAATGACAAAAGATGAAAATACTGATTTTGGGTTCAACGGGTGGAACAGGGCAACAATTGGTCGCACAATCTCTTAAGCAAAATTATGAGGTAACTGCACTTGCCCGTGACCCATCCAAGCTTAAAATAAATCATGACCGACTCACAGTTGTAAAAGGAAGTGTATTGGATAAAAATGTTTTAGCAAACGCACTGGAGGGAAAGGAGGCAGTACTCAGTGCACTTGGGGTGGGAAAATCGCTAAAGTCAAAGGATTTAATTTCTAATGCGGTCAGAATAATAATTCCTGCAATGAATGAAAAAAATGTAAAACGCTTAGTTTTTCTTTCAGCCTTTGGGGTCGGAGAAACGTTTACGCAAGCTAATTTTATTCAAAGAATTATATTCAAGGTATTTTTGAAAAATATTTACGCTGACAAATCAAAGGCAGATGATCTAATTCGAAGAAGTACACTCGAATGGACATTAGTTTACCCGGTTCTGATGACAGATACTCCTGGAACAGGTAAATATAAAGTAGGAGAAAAATTTGAAATGAAGGGTATGCCAAAAATTTCTCGGGCCGATGTTGCTGAATTTATGCTTCGACAACTTAATGATAATAATTTCATAAAGAAACCCTCTATAATAATGAGTTGATTCTTATCAGATTGTAAGGTTCTTCTAAATCATTGCTGCAGCTAACAAGGGGGGTTCGATTGTGTGGGCAACAGGATCGCGCCTCGAAGGCCGGGGCAAGCATCTCCTGGTTGAATATCGCTTATCAGCTCCACTTTGCTTCGCGCGCAGTGATTCGCATCTGAACGTCATAACTGAGCGCTGGAATCCGTCTTCCGGCCTTGCTTCGCCAAAGCTCCGCATAGGCGCAGGAGGCAGGTATACCATCAGCTTTCTATCTTTATCCAGGCTTTCGCCAGAACAAAACCAGCGACAGTTCCAGGCTGAGGTAATGCGGCCCAGATGACTACGGGGATCAGCGCAGTAAAAAGTCGTGGACGTTGTGGGTATGAGCCTGAACGTTCCAATAATTTAACCAACCTAGAATAAATGCCACACAATACGGACGAAGAACATTTAGGTAATCCCAACAATCGCGAATCAGAAAATTCTTCAGACGAAATTATTCTTACTAATAAACCTGGCCCCGTTAACGAAATTCAAGAAACTGAAAATATGGAAGTACATAATCATCCCCATCATGTAACACACAAAAAGAAATGGAGCGAATATCTTTTGGAATTCTTAATGCTATTCCTGGCAGTTTTTCTTGGTTTCATTGCCGAAAATCAAAGAGAACATATTGTGGAGCATCAGAGGGAAAAGAAATTTATGAGTCGAATGCTGTCTGATCTTCGTCAGGATTCGCTATTCTTTGAAACCAGGATCCAGCTGCTTGTAAAACGACAACAAGCCCATGAGCAGTTTTTGAAAATAATGACTAACCCGGCAGGGGCTACCGACTCGGCAGTTAACAGGGGATTTGTGCGAATTCTTTTGCTTACAGAAACCAGTAATGACTTCACCACAGCGACGTACAACCAAATGAAAACTTCAGGGAGCTTGCGTTATATAGTTAATGATAATCTTACAACTTCATTGCAGAAATATTATGACGTTCTTTTGGCAAGAGCTACCCACGATGCTGACGGGGCCGATAAATTCTTTACGGACTATATTATTTCTTATATGACAAAACACTTTCGGTTCCAGGACTTCAAGCCAGTCGATGACACATCGCCGCATATAAAACTGATCAACCGCTCAGCCGAGTCAGATCAGGAGTTGATCAATATCATGGGTGTATGGGCTGCCAACTGCGATAAACAGCTCGATTTGCTAAGGCCAGCACAGAAACAAATGTTAGAGTTAATTAACCTGACCAAAACAGAGTATCATCTTTAGTAAAAAAATTTAGTGAGGTACATGCACATACATTTATTATAATTGGCTCAATGTAAAAAGGACGACGCAATAAGGAGTTTTCTGCTATGTTGGCTGCAGATTCCGGCTTGAAGCTTGGGGCAAGCATCTCCCGATTGAATATCGCTTATCAGCTCTGCTTTGCTTTGCTCCGCTCGCAGTACTCTCATATGAACGTCATAACCGAGCTTTGGAACCTGCCTGCCGTGCCTCGCCGAAGCTCCGCAAAGGCGCAGCAGGTAAGTATACCATTAGCTTTTTATCTTTATCCAGAATTTCGGCGGGGACAGGGCCAGCGGCAGTTCCGGTCTGAAGTAATACGGCCCGAGGACTATCGGGAATCAGCACGGTAAAAAGCCGTCGACGTTGTGCGTCGTGCGGCTGAACATTTTAATAACTTAACCAACAAATAAATGTCACACAAGCGGAACAAAAACACAAGTTGGATCTCCAGTTTAACCGTAGCATAACAAGTATTTTCAACTTGTATCATGTCTCACTAAATTTTTTGTTATGAAGATTTATACCTATTTATTGTTGTGCCTATTTCTGATCTTTTCAGCCTATAGGACATACTCACAACATAATCATGAGGCAAATGATCGCCCAGTACAATTAGAATTTGCACCTGTCCTGAATGCCATTCTTTCTGATCCGGACTTGAAAAAATTTCAATTACAATCGTCGCTGATGACTGTTCCTCCGTCTCTGGTTGATACGGTATCTCATCGTCATGATGCTGATTTGTTTGGATATGTTATTGAAGGTACAATTGAGGTTGGCCTTGACCATAAAGAGCCGATTATTTTCAAATCAGGTCAAATGTTCCATGAAAAAAGAAATGTCATTCATTCTCTATTAAGAAATCCAGACAAAAATACCCCTGCCAAAGTGCTTGTGATTTTTATTATTAAAAAAGGCAGACAAGGATACACAAGGGTTTATCCTGAAAAGTAAACTTACATCCCCTCTGCCTGAACCTTGTTGCAAAAGACCGCAGCTAACAAGTAGTTTGGCCCGGCGAATGTAGAATAAATCCTGATCGGCAATAATTCTTCAACTTTAGTATATTGGCTCGGGCACATTAACAGCGACTTCTCCCACAAGCTTTCTATCTTTATACCGATTTTCGTCGGTAGAATCCCTGCAACAGATCCGGGCAAAAGGAACACTGAATATCAGTACAGCAGACGGCTCTGAAGGTTAATGGTAATGCTATGACTACAGTGTTCAATCTCAAAGTAGACAATCAAGGCGCTGATGAGCAAACAAGTACTTTTCATACAGGGTGGAGGCAATGGAGGCTACGAGGCTGATGCAAATTTGGTGGCTTCGTTGCAAACTGAGTTGGGCAAAGATTACAAAGTGAATTATCCTAAAATCCTTCCCGATGAAACAGTACAGAATTTCGGACAACGATGGCTACAGCAAATAGGCAAGGAGATTTCTTCTTTCAAGGGCGAAATTATTTTGACAGCCCACTCACTGGGTGCTTCAATGTTGTTGAAATATCTTTCTGAGAGTAAGACGAAAGAAAATATTGCCGGAATTTTTCTTATCTCACCACCGTTTTGGACTGGTAACGAAGACTGGGTTCAACCTCTCAAGCTGCAAGAAAATTTTTCAGATAAGTTGCCGAAAGACATTCCAATGTTCTTCTATCAATGCAGGGATGATAAAGTAGTTCCATTTGATCACCTCTCATTCTATAAGCAAAATCTTCCCTGGGCAGTATTTCGTGAAATGGCGCACGGGGGTCATCAGCTCAATAACGATTTGTCAATTGTTGCAAATGACATAAGGGAACTATAAATTATTCGACTACCACTAACAAGCCACGTGGCTCAATGGCGGCTGCAGATACTAATCAACTGTGCCGGCCTACGATGCGAGGATTATCGCGAAAAACTTGCTGCGCTTCGGTGGGCTCAGTATATTAGCCCAGCGACATCAACACAGACTGCGGCCACTGCGCCAGGCCCTGACCGTTATGCGCTACTTTAGGAGAGAGAGTCTGAGGAATTTGGTTAATAGAATAAAAACTCCAAATAGAGGTCATGACTTAATTAATAAATAAGGATATGGCAAAAAGCAAATTAATACGCATGGACAACGTCGGTATTGTGGTTGAATCCCTCGATGAGGCCATTGCTTTTTTCGCCGAGCTCGGCTTAAAACTTGAAGGACGAGCCACAATAGAAGGAGAATGGGCTGGGCGCGTCACCGGGCTAGGAAACCAGCATGTCGAGATTGCAATGATGGTCACTCCCGACGGCCATAGTCGGCTCGAGATATCACGATTTCTAAGCCCGCCCGTTGTGGCCGATCACCGCAACGTCCCGGTAAACGCTCTTGGCTATTTACGAGTTATGTTCACGGTAGACGACATCGATGAGACGCTTGTCAGACTGCAAAAAATTGGCGCCCAACTCGTCGGCGAAGTGGTTAAGTATGAGGAATTGTATCGTCTTTGTTACATACGCGGTCCTGAAGGCCTTCTTATTGGGCTGGCTGAACAGCTGAGCAAAAATCGAAATCCTTTATAAGCCCGAGGGTGTATTTATAACCAATTTGGATAACTCCGACAACAAATGAAACGCATAACAAAGGGGCTTCTCATATACCGGTTGCAGAATTCGGGCTCGGAGGCCCCAGCTGAACGAACATAAGCGGCCTTTAGAAAATACCCTCCGCTTTCTATCTTTATCCCTACTTTCGTCAGGACAGGCCCTGCGACATCATGGATGAAGTAACAACCACCTTCGCCTGAGCTACGGTGGATGAAACCAATTATCAGCATAGCAGAAGCTTTGGACGTTAGCCGCAAGCATAAAAGATAACCCACGAACAAAATGGGCATATTGACAGAGAAGGAAAACGTATTTGTAATTATAGGAAGTGCAAGCAAAAATTCTGTAAACCAAAAACTTGTTGACCGTTTGGCTGAGCTATCAAATGATGTCTTTAATTTGACAATTTATAACGACCTAAAGACCCTTCCACATTTTGACCCGGAGTTATCAGCCGACCGCCCGCCGCAAATAATTGCAGAATTTCGAAATGCTATTGACAAAGCTGATGGAGTATTGATTTGTACACCCGAATACGTATTTAGTATCCCCAGCGGCCTGAAAAATGCAATTGAATGGTGCGTTTCAACGACAGTGTTTTCTGACAAGCCGGTTGGGCTCATTACCGCTTCCCTGGATGGAAAAAAAGGACATGAAGAACTGCAACTGATAATGAAAACAATAATGTCAAAGTTTACTGACGAAACAACATTGCTGATTCAAGGTATAAAAGGCAAGCTAAATGAAAGGGGAGAGATTACAGACGGCAAAACTTTAGACGAATTAAAAAGATTTGTTATAGCCTATCAAACGCTGATAAAAAATGCCAGCCGCTAACAAGGGGCTTTCTGCAATTGGTTAACTTCAATCAACATGAAATTGTTATTAACGGTCACGGCACTGCTTGAAGTCGCTACCGGTTTGGGGCTGGTTATTCTACCATCTTTGGTTATCTCTATATTACTCGGCACTTCACTTGCAGATTCAAGCGCATTGATAATTTGCCGGCTCACTGGTCGGGCTTTAATTACAATTGCTATTGCATGTTGGTTTTCAAGACGCGATGTTCAATCTTCAGCCATGGCTAAAGTCATGCTCGGATACAATTTCTTTTGCATAATACTTCTTTTATACGCAGTGTTAAAACAGCAAATATTCCAATCCCCTGTTTTCCATGAAATAAACGTGAGAAAGAAAACACTTACCTGCCTTTTTATAATTTTTTCGCCATTAATATTTGCACAAACTATTGCAAAGAAACACACAGCCAGCAAGGAAACTATTCCAGATAATACAATACCTGCGTATAGATGGTGGAACTTATTGCGCTACAAGATTGATATCGCCCCGGACTATAGTGCAAGATTTATCAGCGGTACTAATAGCATAGAATTTTCGGCTCTACAAAAGGGCAAAGTAATGCAAATTGAATTGCAAGAACCAATGGTTATTACCAAAATTATTTGGAGAAATTCAGCTATTGCATTCAAAAAACAAAACAATACTTACATTATCACTTTTCCCAAAATCGTACCCAAAGGCAAAACAGAAACCATTACTGCTTCTTTTAAAGGTCATCCCCAGGTTGCTCTCAATCCTCCATTTGACAATGGTTGGATATGGACAACCGATAAAAAAGGAAGACCGTGGATGAGCATTGCATGCGAAGGTTCAGGTGCAAGCATCTGGTTGCCATGCAAACAAGTGTTGTATGACGAGCCTGATAGTGGGACTGTATTTAGCATTACCGTTTCTGATACACTTACAGCTATTGCAAATGGCCGGCTTCAACGAAAAAAGGATAACCATAATGGAACGTCAACATATACATGGCAGGTAATAAACCCAATCAATGATTATAGTATCATTCCCTATATTGGCAAGTATGTTACATGGCATGAAAACTTCGCCGGTATGAAAGGGCAACTCGATTGCGATTATTGGGTGTTAGATTATAACGTCGGCAAAGCACAAAAGCATTTGATGCAAGCTGACACAATGTTGCGTTGCTTTGAATATTGGATGGGTGCATATCCATTCTACGAAGACGGCTATAAGCTGATAGAAGCGCCAATGCCAGGCATGGAACATCAAAGCGCCATAGCTTACGGCAATAGTTTCGAAAATGGTTATTCAGGTAAAAATTTATCCGGCACCATATGGGGATTGAAGTGGGATTTTGTTCTTATTCATGAGAGCGGGCATGAATGGTTCGGAAATAGCATTACCGCAAATGATAATGGAGAAACATGGATTCATGAAGGTTTTACGAAATACTTAGAATCCCTTTATACGGAATACGTGTTTGGCAAGGAGGCTGCTACTGAATATACCTTTGGAAACTGGAAAAGAATTAAGAATGACGACGTGATAATCGGTAGCAACACTTCCGACCGATACTATAAGGGAAGTGCCATGCTTCACATGATAAGACAAATAATTGGTGATAGTGCATTTAAAGGTTGGTTTCGAGAGTTAAACCAGGTATTTTATCATCATACCGTTAATACCGCACAAATATTATCACTTCTCAATAACTATACGAAAGTAAATTTTGCGAAAATATTTGAACAGTATTTGCACACAACTCAAGTACCTGTACTCGAATATTATTTTCAGGACAGTTTTCTCAATTATCGCTGGTCAGATTGTGTTGAAGGTTTTGCAATGCCATTAAAAGTTTCCCTTGAGAACAGGTATAATCTAATTTACCCAACAACGATTTGGCAAAAGCTTGTTGTGAACGATACAAACAAAACGCTTCTAATAGACCGAAATTTTTATGTCGATAAAAAAACGGCCAAAGACTAAAAAATATCGAAAAAAGCGAACGCACAAAAGGGGCTTTGATGGTAAGGGCAGGTATCGTTATTCAATTCAATAACAGACCTAACAAATAGACAGATTGAAATGACCTTTTTTAAACCAAGTTTCCCAACCGTTATACATCACGCCACTGCCGAAATAGTGAGAGACTACTTCTTGGCAATACCCTATGTAGACACCATTTTAGTTGTGAATTCTTGTGCAAGGGGAGTGGCTGTACCAGAAAGTGATCTTGATTTTGCGATATTGGTAAACGCCGACGCCACAACGACCCAAATAAGAAATATTGAAACCAATTGGCAAATTTATTCCAAGGAACAACCAACTTTTTTAAAATATAGACGGTTTAGTCAATTTGCTCATTTGCATTTGGACATTATTACCGGTAATTACACGCCGGCAGTTATAGAAGTTGCCGAACCTGCTGACTATTTTGAATTGGAAATTGGAAATCAAATTTGTTACTCAGCACCGATGGACAAAGCAGGTCCTTATTTTCAGGAGCTACGGGACAAATGGTTGCCTTACTATAATGAGGAACTTAGGTTACAACGACTAACTATGGTACGAAATGCCTGTGAATACGATTTAAACCATATCCCGTTTTTCATTAGTCGGGGGTTATATTTCCAGGCATTTGACATCTTGTGCAAAGCATTTCAAGAATATTTGCAGGCACTTTTTATCGGTAATAAAACGTATCCCATCGCGTACAACAAATGGATTAAAGAGCAAGTTGTAACATGGCTGAACAAACCAGAACTGTATCCAAAGCTTTCACCAATTCTATCAGTAAGCAACATAGAAAGCAATGAGATTAACGACAAAGCGAAAATGCTTCTGGACTTATTAAAAAAAATTGACAATAGAGTAATGTGACAACAGCAATTGCCGCTAACGGGTTTTCTGCTTTACTGGCTGCAGATTTCACCGACCGGCATTGCTTCGCGTAAGCACCGCAAAGGCGCAGCAGGCAGGAATATCCTCATCAATAGACAAAACAAAAATGTTTATGACCAAAGTCGAATTAGAAGAAATCAAATTAGTTGGCTTAGCACTAAAAACAAAAACAACTAATGTCAATGATCAATCGAGTATTGATTGTGGCAACTTGTGGCAGCAGTTTGAAAATGGGAATTATGCTCAAATAATCCCTGGCAAATTAACTGATGAAATATTGGCAGTTTACCATCAATATGAAGGTGACCATTCCAAACCTTTTTCATATTTCGTCGGTTGCAAAGTAAAAGCAGGTACTGAAGTTCCTCCAGGGTTAGAAACTTTGACTATAGCTAAGGGAACTTATCAAAAAATTAATGCAAAAGGAAAAATGCCAGATTGTGTAATTAATGCCTGGAAAGATGTGTGGGTTTCTGAAATTCCAAGATCTTTTAGAATGGATTTCGAAGTTTATAATGAGAAAAGCAAGGATTGGAGTAATGCAGAAGTTGAGCTTTATCTTTCAGTTAAAAACTGATTGACAAGAAAAAACGACGAACCGTTAACAAGAGGCTTTCTCCTATGGTCTTGCACAACCTGCCAGCCGCCCTTCTTTGGCCGAAGCTTCGCAAAGGCGCAG
>Ga0310810_10008894_pt1 | contig 11596 bp, 6 predicted proteins | sample NCmetagenome_FD_207641 | JGI IMG/M metagenome (GOLD analysis project Ga0310810, IMG submission 207641) | Soil microbial communities from experimental microcosm in Duke University, North Carolina, United States - NC | ecosystem: Engineered > Artificial ecosystem > Soil microcosm > Unclassified ...
CTCTCCAAAGCAGGCATCAACTGGACCGACCTCAACGTACTCTCAAAGGCGGGCGTGAACTGGACCGATCTAAACGTCCTGTCAAAGGCGGGCGTGAACTGGACGGACATGAATGTGCTGTCCAAAGCCGGTGTCAACTGGTCCGACCTGCAGAACCTGAGCGTGGCGGGCGTAAACTGGGACGGCATCAAGAGCCTGTCCGTCGGCGGCGTGAACTGGACCGACCTCCAGGTCCTTTCCAAGGCCGGCATCAACTGGACCGACCTGAACGTGCTGAGCGCTTCAGGCATCAACTGGTCCGACTTCGAAGTTCTGAGCGATGCCGGTGTCAACTGGAGTGACATGAACGCGCTCTCGAAAGCGGGCGTGAACTGGTCCGACTTGAACGTGCTGTCGAAAGCCGGCGTGAACTGGGACGGCATCAAGGCCTTGGCCAACGGCGGTGTGAACTGGGACAACATTTCCGAACTCTCGAAAGCCGGCGTGAACTGGGATGCCATGAACCAGATGACGCAATCGGGCGTAAACTGGACCGACCTGTCTGTCCTCACCAAGTCCGCCATCAACTGGACCGACCTCAACGTTTGGAGCCGTGCGGGTGTCAACTGGACCGATCTCGAGGTGCTGACAAAAGCGGGCGTCAACTGGGACGGCGTGAAGGCGCTGTCGGTCGGCGGTGTGAACTGGACCGACCTGAATGTGCTGTCGAAGGCCGGCGTGAACTGGGCCGACCTCAACGTCTTTTCCAAGGCCGGCGTGAACTGGACCGACCTGCAGGTCCTGTCGCAGGCGGGCGTCAACTGGAGCGACATCAATACGCTCTCGAAAGCGGGTGTCAACTGGACCGACCTGGATGTGCTGACCAAAGCGGGCGTCAACTGGGACGGCGTGAAGGCCCTGTCGATCGGCGGCGTGAACTGGACGGACTTCAACGTTCTCTCGAAAGCGGGCGTGAACTGGACCGACCTTAACGTCCTGTCGAGAGCCGGTATCAACTGGACGGACTTCAACGCCCTGACCCAAGCGGGTGTGAACTGGAGCGACTTCAACGTCCTGACCAAAGCGGGCGTGAACTGGGCCGACCTCGACGCGCTGTCGAGAGCGAACGTGAACTGGGACGGCATCAAGTCACTTTCCGTGGGCGGCGTGAACTGGACCGACATCGGCATGCTCTCGAAGGCCGGCGTGAACTGGACCGATCTCGACGTGCTGTCGAGGACGGGAGTCAACTGGACGGACCTCAACGTGCTGACACAGGCCGGCGTGAACTGGGGCGACCTGAATGTCATGTCGAAGGCGGGTGTCAACTGGAGCGACCTGAACGCGCTCTCTAAAGCGGGCGTGAACTGGGACGGCATCAAGAGCCTGTCCGTCGGCGGCGTGAACTGGACCGACCTCAACGTCTTGTCGAAAGCGGGCGTGAACTGGACCGACCTGCAGCGCCTGACGCTGGCGGGCGTGAACTGGACCGACTTCAACGTGCTGACTAAAGCGGGCGTGAACTGGACGGACCTCGGCACGCTGTCCAAAGCGGGCGTCAACTGGAACGACCTGCAGTCCCTGAGCCAGGCGGGTGTGAACTGGGATGGCATCAAGTCGATGTCGATCGGCGGCGTGAACTGGGTGGACCTCGGCGTGCTGTCGAAGTCAGGCGTGAACTGGACGGACATGAACGTGCTGACGCAGGCGGGCGTGAACTGGTCCGACTTCACGGTGCTGTCGCAGGCGGGCATCAACTGGTCCGACCTCAACACCTTGTCGAAAGCCGGCGTGAACTGGGACGGCATGAAGACGCTCAGCCTGGGCGGCGTGAACTGGACCGACCTCGGCGTGCTGACGAAGTCGGGCGTGAACTGGACCGACCTGAATGTGCTGACCAAAGCCGCGATCAACTGGACGGACTTCAACGTGCTGTCCAAAGCGGGCGTCAACTGGGACGACATCGGACGCCTGTCCGCGTCCGGCGTCAACTGGTCGGACCTGAATGTGCTGTCGAAGGCGGGCGTCAACTGGTCGGACCTGAATTCCTTGTCGAAAGCGGGCGTCAACTGGGACGGCATCAAGGCGCTGTCGATCGGCGGCGTGAACTGGAGCGGCATCCAGGAACTTTCTGTCGGAGGCGTGAACTGGGCCGCCCTTAACTCGCTGTCGCAGGCGGGCGTCAACTGGACCGACATCGGCCGCATGTCGACCGCCGGCGTGAACTGGACGGACCTGAACGTCCTTTCGAAGACGGGCGTCAACTGGACCGACTTCAACGTGCTCACCAAGGCGGGCGTGAACTGGGCGGACTTCGGCGTCATGTCCCGCTCGAACGTGAACTGGCAGGGCCTCGACTCACTGGCCAGCGCGAGCGTGAACTGGGACAACATCGCCGTGCTCGCCAATGCGAACGTGAACTGGTCCAACATCTCCGACCTGGCCGGCGCGAACGTGAACTGGACCAGCCTCTCGGATATGACCTCCTCAGGCATCAACTGGGACAACATCGGCATCCTGGCTTCGGCGAACGTCAACTGGAACGGCGTCTCCGACTTGGCGGCCGCCTCGGTAAACTGGTCCGACATTCGCATCCTTTCTGAAGCCGGGGTGAACTGGAACGACCTGAGCACGCTTTCGAGGACAGGCATCAACTGGAGCGACTTCAACGTGCTGTCGAAAGCCGGCATCAATTGGGCCGACCTGAACACGCTTTCGAAAGCGGGCGTGAACTGGAGCGGCATCACCGCTCTTGCCGCGGCGGGCGTGAACTGGACCGACGTCGGACGGCTCTCGGCCGCGGGCATCAACTGGACGGACATCAATGTGCTGTCGAAGGCGGGCCTGAACTGGAGCGGCATCGATGTCCTGTCGAAGGCGGGTGTGAACTGGACCGACCTGCAGGCGATGTCCACGCGCGGCGTGAACTGGAGCGACCTGACTGTCCTCTCGCAGGCCGGCATCAACTGGACCGACCTCAACGTGCTGTCCAAGACCGGCGTGAACTGGACCGACATCGGCGTGCTGTCCGCGGCCGGCGTGAACTGGACGGACCTGAACGTCCTCTCCAAGAGCGGCATCAACTGGACCGACCTCAACGTGCTCGGCAAGGCGGGCATCAACTGGGCGGACCTGACTTCATTGACCCAGGCCGGCATCAACTGGACGGACATGAACACGCTGACCAAGGCGGGTGTGAACTGGAGCGACCTCAATATGCTGTCGAAGGCCGGCGTCAACTGGATCGATCTCGGCGTTCTCTCGAAAGCGGGTGTGAACTGGAGCGACATGAACGCGCTCACGCAGGCGGGTGTCAACTGGATCGACGTCGGACGCCTCTCCGTCGCGGGCGTGAACTGGACGGACCTGAACGTGCTCTCGAAAGCGGGTCTCAACTGGGCGGATCTGAACGTGATGACGGCAGCGGGCGTGAACTGGTCCGACCTCGGCGCCTTGAGCAAGGCCGGCGTGAACTGGTCCGGCATGCAGTCGCTTGCCGCGGCCGGTGTCAACTGGATCGACCTGGGCGTTCTCTCGAAAGCGGCCGTCAACTGGACCGACCTGCAGCGCCTTAGCGCCGCGGGCATCAACTGGACCGACTTGAACGTGCTCTCGAAAACCGGCGTGAACTGGGACGACCTGCAGGTCATGACCAAGGCGGGCGTCAATTGGGACGACATGGCGACGATGAGCAAATCCGGCGTCAACTGGAGCGGCATGAAATCCATGAGCGAAAGCAACGTGAACTGGACCGACATCCAGGTGTTCTCGACGGCGGGCGTGAACTGGGTCGACATCGGACGCCTGTCCATCGCAGGCGTGAACTGGAACGACCTGAACGTGATGTCGAAAGCCGGCGTGAACTGGACGGACATGCAAGTCCTTTCCAAGGCGGGTGTCAACTGGTCCAGCCTAGGAGCCATGAGCGCCGCGGGCGTGAACTGGATCGACCTCGGCGTGCTCTCGAAAGCGGGCGTGAACTGGTCGGACTTCAATGTGCTCTCCAAAGCGGGTGTCAACTGGACGGATCTGAACGTGCTGTCGAAGTCGGGCGTCAACTGGAGCGGCCTGCAAGCCTTGTCCATGGGCCAGGTGAACTGGGGCGACCTGAACGTCTTGTCGAAAGCCGGCATCAACTGGTCCGACCTGCAGGCCATGAGCCAGGCCGGCGCCAACTGGGACGGCATCAAGTCGCTGTCGATCGCGGGCGTGAACTGGACGGACATGAGCCTCATGACGAAAGCCGTGGTCAATTGGACGGACTTCACCGTGCTGTCCAAAGCGGGCATCAACTGGACTGATTTCCAGGCACTCTCGAGAACCGGCGTGAACTGGCTGGACATGGAACGGCTGACCAAAGCGGGCGTGAACTGGAGCGACCTGAATGCCCTGTCCGCCGCGGGTGTGAACTGGTCCGCGATCCAGGTCATGTCGCAGGGCGGTGTGAACTGGACCGACCTCAACGTGTTATCGAAAGCCGGCGTCAACTGGACTGATTTCGGCACGCTGTCGAAAGCCGGCGTGAACTGGACGGACCTGAACGTGCTGTCGAAAGCGGGAGTCAACTGGTCCGACTTGAACATCATGAGCAAGGCGGGCGTGAACTGGACCGACCTCAATCTCTTGTCGAAAGCGGGTGTCAACTGGTCCGGGGTGACGGCGCTCAGCCAAAGCGGTGTCAACTGGACCGACATCGGCCGCATGTCAGCCGCCGGCGTGAACTGGACGGACTTGAACGTGCTGGCAAAAGCCGGCGTGAACTGGACGGACTTTACCGTGCTTTCGCAGGCCGGCATCAACTGGGCTGACCTCAACACCTTCTCGAAGGCGGGCGTGAACTGGGCCGGCATCTCGTCTCTGAGCTTCGCCAACGTCAACTGGGACAGCATCGCGGTTCTGGCGAATGCGAACGTCAATTGGTCAAACATCTCCGACCTCGCGGCCGCTTCCGTGAACTGGGAAGACGTGCGTGACATGAGTTCCGCGGGCGTGAACTGGCAGAACATCTCGCTGCTCGGTTCGGCGGGCGTCAACTGGCAGAACCTGTCCGACCTGTCCGTCGCCGACGTGAACTGGTTCAACGTGGCCAACCTCGCCGACGCGAACGTCAACTGGTTCGACCTGGAACTCATGACCAACGCCAACATCAACTGGGAAGACATGCGCTATATGGCCGGCCAGGGCGTCAACTGGAACATGCTGAACGTCATCTCCAGGACCAACATCAACTGGAGCGACATCCGCTCGCTGTCGGTCGCAGGTGCGAACTGGGATGACATCGGACGGATGTCGCTGGCCGGCATCAACTGGAACTCGATCCAGGTCATGAGCCAGACGAACGTCAACTGGGACGGCCTCAAGGCCATGTCCCAGGGCGGTGTGAACTGGCTGGACATCGGTGTCCTGTCGCAGGCCGGTGTGAACTGGTCCGACCTCAACATCCTGACCAAGGCGAACGTCAACTGGAGCGACCTGAACGTGCTGTCCCGCGCCAATGTGAACTGGGCGAACATCTCCGTCATGGCCGGCGCCGGCGTGAACTGGACCGACCTGAACCTGCTGTCTAAAGCCGGCGTCAACTGGTCCGACCTGACGGTCCTCTCGAAGGCCGGCATTAACTGGTCCGACCTCAACATCATGAGCCGCACGGGCGTCAATTGGTCGGACCTCCGGGCCATTTCCGTCGCGGGCGTGAACTGGTCGGATATCGGACGGCTTTCCAAGGCAGGTATCAACTGGACGGATATCCAGACCATGGCGGCCTCGCGCATCAACTGGTCTGACCTGTCTTACATGTCCGGCACGGGCATGAACTGGACCGACATCCAGGGCAAGAGCGTCGCGCACATCAACTGGACCGACCTCGCGCGCCTGGCGTCGCGCGGCATCAACTGGGATTCATACGTCACGCTTTCTTCGCGGGTCGACAGCACGCTGACGCTCGTCACCGACATGGATACGACGATCGGCGCCACGACCGACGCCATCGGCGCGAACACGCTCTTCGGCAAGGTCCTGCAGGTCAACGACGCGATCGGAGCCCTGAACACCGAGTCCCTGCAAAACCTCGTTGACGCCTTGTCCTCGTTCTCCTTTGACGACATCACGACCTTGCAGACGCACTTGGAGGAAGTCCAGAACTTCCTCAGCGAGCAGTTGAGCGGCGTGGGCGCGATGCTCGGCCATTCGGACGACCTGGCCACCGCCAACACCGTGTTCGGCAAGATCGCCGAACTCAACTCCATGATGGATGACATGGGCGGCGCCATGGGAACTGCGGACGACGGCGGCGGGGAAGGCACCATGTTCGGCAAGATGGCGGCCCTCAAAGCGGCGTCCGACAACATCGACGGCACCGCGGCCAGCATCCTCGAGGCCGTCGAAAACATGAAGGACACCCTCGGCTCGGAGTCCGCCAACTCCACGGTCATCACCGGCATCGAGGACATCAAAGGCCTGCTCGCCGAATTGAAGAAAACGTCCCGGGCTCTTGTGGACCAGGGCGCGGAAAACCACAAGGTCGCGCAGGACATGGTGAACAAGCTCGTGGACGCGACCAACAAGAACATGGAAAGCATGGGCTTCATCGGCGATAAGATTAATAAGATCCAGGAAGAGGACGCCAAAAACTCGGCCGTCGTCCAGAGCAAACTTGACGAAATCAAAACTTACCTGCTATCCATTAAAGAAGCGACCGATACCATGGAAAAGAAACCCGACGGGGTGAACTATGCCGTGGTCCAGGCCTGGATGGAACAGGAACAGTAAGGGTAAGCCCGGCAGGGGAATCTGCCGTTAATTAGAAGCCGAAAATAAGGGATTTCTTATGGGGGGAATAAGACGTAATCAACGCTTGATGGCCGGGGTCCTGCTGCTGTTTTCGCTGCTGCTGGATCTCCTTCCCTTTGCCCGCGCGGTCTACGCCGAAAAGGCGCCTGACATCGTCACCATCAAGATCCTGGCCGTGAATCCCACGGACGCCCCGCTGAATACCGTCGTGACCCACCGCCTGCCGCCCGAAATCGAGCCCGAGCACATCGTGGACAAGGGCAGCATGGAAATCAAATACGATTCCAACCTCGTGGCTTATTACGTGACGACGGCAGTTGTCTTGAACCCTCGCGAAACGCGCACGCTGAATCTGAAGGTCAAGAACGTCTGGGTCCTCGACGTGGAATACGTCGAAAAAGTCCGCACGGAGCTGCGCCAGACCGTTATGGCGCTCAACGGCACCCGCTACCAGGAAACCGCGGAAAAATTGTACGAAAAGACCAACGAACAGATCGACCGCATCATGGCCGAGCAGGGCCAGGAAAAAACCATCCAGCGGCAGATCGAACTGTACCGCTCGCACATGAAGCAGCTCAAGCAGATCGAGACCGGTGTCATCTCGCTGTCCGCGCTGCGTAAGCTGGCGGACACTTCGGATACCGGCGCGCGCACCGTGAAATTCATCATTCGCGCGAAAAACCCGGCCAAGGAACAGCGCACCATGACGATCCGCGCGCTGCTGCCCAAGGAAATCACCTCGTTCGACGTCATCAACCGGCTGGATTTCCGTCTCCTCTTCGACGAGCAGGAAGCGCGCTTTGCCGTGGAAAAAGACGACATCTTCGCCCCCGAGGAAGAAAAGAAGTACGAGATCATCCTCCGCGACGTGTGGTACATCACCAAGGAAGAACTGGATTTCCTCCGCGATCAGTCCGCGAAAATCCTGGAACGTTTCAAGAACACGTCCTACGAAAACTTTGCGCAGCAGACCGTGGATTTCATCGTCAAAACACTTGACGAAGTCTGGGCCCTTCAGGAAGAGGTGGAAAGCTCCGAAGCCATCGAAGACCGCATCCGTGCCTTCGTCATCAACCACCAGCGCGTGGAACTCGTCAAAAAGAAAATTAAAGAGCTGCAGGACCTTTTGCTCGAAATCCCGGTCAAGAGGAATACCGAGATCGACCAGATCAAGCAGGCCATCAACGAACTTTCCAAGATGTTCGACATCATGAGCCTCGGCTTCACGCCCGACCTTTCCACCACGTGGTGGATCATCCTGGGCATCATCTTCTTCCTGTTCATTTTCGCGGCCGTGTTCTATGTCGTCTGGATCATCGAGCTCGGCAAGAACAGGTTCGCCAACAAGGGGAAGGGCAAGGACAAGAAAGGCAAAAAGAAAGACGCTGAACCCGCAACGGCAACCGCAACCGAGGCGCCACCCGCCGAACAACCTCCCGCTAGCTAAGCATGGCTGATTTAAAATACAAAGAGTACGGGACCGTCAAATCCTCCGCAGGCTGCATCACGGTCGTCATCGGCCTCCAGAACTGCTTTCTGGGGCAGCTCCTGCGCTTCGGCTACGGCACCGAAGGCATCATCATGGGCTTCAACGACAAGGAAGCCATGGTGCTCATGGTCAAGGAAAATGAGCCCGTCCAGCCCGGCAAGCAGGTGCTCGCGAGCCTCGAACCTTTTTATATGCCGACCGGTAAAAATTTTGTCGGCCGCATCGTGAATCCTCTCGGTGAGCCCATGGACGGCCTGGGTCCGATCCAGCATGACGAATTCATCCCTTATTTCAACGACGCGCCCGGCATCATGGACCGCCAGTCGCTGAGCGATACCCTGGAGACGGGCATCAAGCTGGTGGATGCGCTCCTGCCGTTGGGCAAAGGGCAGCGATCGTTGTGTCTGGGCGATAAGATGACAGGCAAAACGACCGTGGGGACGGACATCATTCTCAATCAGAAGGGCAAAGGCGTTATCTGCATCTATTGCGCCATCGGCAAGCCGCGCGCGGCCATGGTGCGCGTCATCGACCTGTTCAAAGAAAAAGGCTGCTTCGATTACAGCATCATCCTGAACGCGCCCGCGCAAAGTTCCCCGGGCCAGCAGTACCTGGCGCCTTATGCGGCATGTTCGCTCGGGGAATATTTCATGCACAAAGGCGGGCACGTCTTCGTTTATTTCGACGATTTCACCAAGCATGCCTGGGCCTACCGCGAGCTTTCGCTTCTCATGCAGGTGCCTCCCGGCCGCGACTCTTATCCAGGAGACATTTTTTATCTCCATTCGCGCATGATCGAGCGCGCCGCGCGTCTTTCCAAAAAACACGGCGGAGGATCCATGACGTTCATTCCTGTCGTCGAGCTGCTCGAAGGCGACCTTACGGCGTATGTTCCCACGAATCTCGTTTCGATGACGGATGGACAGATCTTTCTCAGCATGCCGCTTTTCAATGAAGGCTTCCGTCCCGCGGTGGACGTCGGTCTTTCGGTATCGCGCGTCGGAAGTAAAGTGCAGTGGAAGGCGATGAAAGACGTGGCCAAGTCGCTGCGTCTCGAATTCATTCAATACAAAGAACTGCTCCGCGTCAGCAAACTGCAGACCGGCGGCCAGTCGGACGAAATGCGCGACAAACTCGCGGCCGGGCGCCTGCTTCAGGCCAGTCTCACGCAGCCCGCCGGGCAGCCGGTGCCCGTCGAGATCCAGGTCATGGTTTTTTTTGGCAAAGGCGAAAACCTGCTGACCGAGCTCATTCACAAAGAAGAGATCGCCTATTACCTGAAAGAGTTGGAAAAATTCACGTACGAATCAGACGCCCAGCTGCTGCCGTACCTGCGCGAGAAAAAGGCGCTCGACGACGAAATCAAACGCCGCATGACGCGCGTGACGCAGGATTTCGTGAAAGTCATCAAGGAAAAGTTCAAATACCTCGACGAAGAATAAAGGGTGATTTATGTCGATGAAGGTGGGGACATTCCGTTTGCAGGTGCTCAGCCTCATCCGTATGCTTTTCGAAGGGGAAGTCGAGTCTGTCTATGTTTCCGGCGACGAAGGCGAATATGAGCTTTTACCGTTTCATTTTCCTCTTCTGGGGGCCCTTCCGGAGGGCGAGCTGCTGATTGCCGGTCATGAATCCATCCCGCTTCGGGCCGGTGTCGTCCTTTTTCAGGACAATCAGTGCATCGTCATCATCGAGGAGATGGACAAGTCCGGCCTGAAGGAAGACAAGGGGCCCATTCACAAGGGAACAAAGCAGGAAAAGTAGGCGTAACCCTATTATTCACATGATGTTATGGATATTATACGTTCTTGGATGATCTTTAACTAGCAATCCCTAGTAATATAGCTAAAAGAATATCCCCGCCGTATTGCAATACCCCCGCCAGTTAGTTATACTTTTACTAACAAAGCATATCAACTTTATCAGCTTTAACCCGTAAAAGTAACAAATGACACAACATACACTCGTACTGGTAGGGGTCATGATGATGGCCGTGCTTGGACCGGCCGTCGTAATTGCTGTCGTTGGTTTTGCCACCATCAAAGCTCTTGGCCGTAATCCTTCAGCCGCTCCCAAGATTTACACGGGTGTCATTCTCATGCTTGTTTTCGCAGAAGCCACGTCCATCATTTCACTTCTCGTAATCTTTCAATTATTCGGCGGAGGGTAGAATGCTTTCAGACATGAATTATCTGCAGTCGGTCGGCGCGGTCCTGATGGCGATCCAGGTTTCCAAGCAGAGGCAGAAAAAAAGGTCACTGGGGTGGCGCTGGGAAGCGCATGCGCGGCTGTTCCGCAAGAAATGGATGAAGGAGGCCGGCAAGTCATGATGCTGTTTCAGTTCATCTTCCTTCAAGTCGTCGTGTTCTCGGCCGTGATCTTTTTCATGAAGAAGATCCTGTCCAACGATACGCAGGCGGCCGTGGGGCGGCTGGACTCCACGTACCAGGACCTCCTGAACAAGCAGAAGGAGCTGAACGAGAAGATTTCCGAAGCGGAAAAGGAATACGAGGCCAAGAAGGAAGAGGCCGTGCAGCTTGCGGAAAAATATAAGGCCCAGGCCATCGAAGAAAGCCGCGCCAAGAAAGACGAAATGCTGAAACAGGCCAAGGCCCAATCCGACGAACTGCTGGAAAGGGCCAAGAGCTCTTCGGAAGAGCATTACGCGCGCATCGAGCGCGAAGTGCGGGCCAAGTCCGTGGAAACGGCTTCCGACCTCCTGCTTAAAGCCATGATGAAACGTACGCTCCCCGGCATCCACAGCCTTATCTTCGAGGATTTCCTGGAAAAGGCCAAGGACTTCGATCTCACCAAAATCAGCCCCAACATCGACACCGTGAGCATCAAGACCCCTTTCTCCCTGACCGAGCAGCAAAAGGCGAAAATCAACGCCTTCATCACGGGCAAGGTCAATCGCAGCCTGAAAATGGAAGAGATCATCGAGGAGAAACTTATCGCGGGCGTCTGCCTTCAATTCGGCAGCCTTCTTCTGGACGGCAGCCTTGCCAATTCCATCCACGAAACGGCCGAAGAACAGAAAGAACGGATCCGGTTGGGGCAATAGGGGGCCGACATGGGTGGCAAAACAGCGCGCATCAAAGGCGACATGGACGACGTCGAGGCCATCCTCGAGATCATCACGATCTTGAAAGACGTCTCCACCAACAAATTTTTCGCCTTCGCCAAGAAAAAAGAAAACTTCGCCAAGTTTCTCGAAATCTTTCTCGTGTTCTTCAACATGCTCGAATCCGTGAAGACCAGCTGCCCTCTGGTCCGCAACACTAACCCGGGGACGGACCTGCTTATCATCACATCCGAATCCAGCTTCATGGCGCAGCT
>Ga0310810_10008895_pt1 | contig 11596 bp, 11 predicted proteins | sample NCmetagenome_FD_207641 | JGI IMG/M metagenome (GOLD analysis project Ga0310810, IMG submission 207641) | Soil microbial communities from experimental microcosm in Duke University, North Carolina, United States - NC | ecosystem: Engineered > Artificial ecosystem > Soil microcosm > Unclassified ...
GAAACGCGAGGTCGTCACAAGCCGGCGTTGCTGACGGTCGACATACTCGACGCGGCCGGCGTTGCGCTGATGCAGGCGCTGCCGCGCCTCGAAGGCTTCGTGCCTGACGCGAACGGCCGCCATCGCGTTCGCGCGGCCATCGAGCTGCCGCCACTCGTGCCCGGCCAGTACTTCGTGTCGGTGTGGGTCGGCAGTCACCACGCCGACACACTGGACACGGTCGAGCGTGCGGTGCGCTTCGAGGTACACGAGTCGCCGTCGGCGGGACGCAGCTACCCGCATTCCGCGGATCACGGTCACATCGTGCCGCCGTCCACGGCAACCTACGAGCCGCTGTGAGCGCCGACATGCGCGGGACGACGCCTCGAGTGACGGTGTTGATGACGGTCTTCAACGGCGAACGTCATCTCCGCGAGGCCGTCGACTCCGTGCTTGGCCAGTCGTTCCGAGACTTCGAGCTTCTCATCATCGACGATGGATCGACCGATGGCACTGCGGCGCTCCTGGACACGATCTCTGATCCGCGCGTTCGCAGAACGCGACACGCCGAGAACGTCGGATTGATGCGGAGTCTCAATCATGGGCTCGCGCTGGCGCGCGGCGAGCTCATTGCCAGGCATGACGCCGACGACGTCTCGGAGCCGGACCGGCTGGCCCGGCAGGTCGCGTTCCTCGATGCGAATCCGTCGGTGGCGCTCGTTGGTGCGTGGTATCGCAAGATCGATGAATCCGGCGCGTCACTCGGTGAACGAACGCTGCCTGTTGGCCACGATCAGATCCGCTGGGCACTCCACTTCTATTGCCCATTCGTCCACTCGGCTGTCGTGTTCCGTACGTCGGCGGTGCGGGACGCCGGTGGGTACGACGAGGCGCTCACCTTCGCGGAGGACTACGACCTGTGGTCCCGTCTGGCGACCGTCCATCGTGTTGCCAATCTGCCTGAGCCGCTCGTGCGATATCGAGTCGGATCGACGACGCTCACGGCGACTGTCGTGGGTCGATCCGATGAGATCCTGCGTGTCGCGGCGCGAAACATCGGGGCGTTAGGCATCGCCGCGCCGTCCGCCGCCGAGCACCGGGCGATGGGCGCGCTGATGATGGGCGATGCGTCGGCGTTGGCGCCGGCGGACTTCGTCGCCGCGTTCGACGGCGTGCTCACGGTGCTCGATCGGCTCCGTGTCTCTGGTTCGACCGCGTTGATCGATCCTCCCGCACTGGTGGACGATGTTGCCCGCGCGGCGGCCGCGACGCTGGAGCGACACGCGACGCGATTGTCCGAGCCCGACTACCGGCGAGCCGTCGATCGTCTGCGCCTCACGTCTCCGGTCGTCGCTGCCGCGCTGCCGCGGTCCCGGCATCTCGCTGCACTACGCGGAAAATTCCGCCGGTCCTCCGCGGATCGGGCGGCGCCGCGGAGATCATGAGTCCGATGTCGACCGACGCGCGGTCGTTGGTGTCCGTGATCGTTCCGGTGTATCGCGCCGAGCGTTTTCTGCGTGAAACCATCGAGAGCGTGCGTGCGCAGCGCTATGACGCGTGGGAATTGATCATGGTCGACGACGCCGGCGGTGATGGCAGCGCGGCCATTGCCGGGGAGTATGCCGCACGCGAGCCGCACCGCATCACGCTGCTGTCTCACGCTGACGGAGAGAACCGGGGCGCGAGCGCGTCTCGCAACCTCGCGATCCGACACGCGCGCGGCGCGTACATCGCACTGCTCGATGCGGACGACGTGTGGCTACCCACGAAGCTGCACGAGCAGGTGCAGTTGCTCGAGGCGCACCCGGACGTCGGGATGCTGTTCGGCAACTCGCTCTACTGGTATGGGTGGACGAACCTGCCCGCCGATCGCGCGCGTGATCGCGTCCCTGAGCTCGGTGTCTCGGACGACACGGTCTTCGAGCCGCCGCGCCTGCTCGCGCGCTGCCTCCGCGGTGCCGCGGCGGTCCCGTGTCCGTGCAGTGTGATCCTTCGCCACGATGCCGTGACGCGGAGCGGTGGATTCAACGAGCAGTTCACCGGTGCGAATGCGTCGAGCGAGGACCTCGTCTTCTTCGCCAAGGTGATGCTGCGCGAGCATGTGCTCGTTGCGAACCGCATCTGGGATCGCTATCGCCGTCATCCCGATTCCGTGTACGAGCGCGCGAAGGCCGATGGACTCGCGGTCGCGGCGCGCTATCACTATCTCGAATGGCTGCGCGCCTACATCGAGACGAACCACCTCGGCGATGATGCGCTGCGCGACGCGGTCGAGTGGGCGATGGCGCGCGAGCGTGAACCGCGTGCAGCCGGCCCGGCAACGCGCTGGCGTCGATTCACGAGTCGGGTTGCTGATCGAATCCGACGTCAGCGCGATGGCGACTGAGCGGTCGGTCGCACGCGACCGTGATGAGGTGCTGGTCAGTCTCATCATGCCGGTGTGGAACCCGCGGCCCGACTGGCTGCACGCCGCGATCGAGTCGGCGCTCGCGCAGCGTGGCTGTGCGATAGAGCTCATCGTCGTGGACAACGGCAACGACACACCGGTCGCCACGCTGCTCGCCGGCGTTCGCGATCCGCGACTGCGAATCATCCGGACGCAGCACGGAGGTGTGAGCGCGGCGCGCAATGCGGGCATGGCGGAAGCGCGCGGTGATTTCCTGCGCTTCCTCGATTGCGACGATGTGTTCGAGCCCGACAGCACGCGTCGCCTGCTCGCGCTGAGCACGGATGACCTGACGATCGCGTATGGTGCGACGGCGTACTGTGACGCCGAGTTGCGGCCCTACAAGACCGTCGTGTGCGCACTCGAAGGATCGATCGTGACGCGTGGGCTGACCGACTTCACGGTGGCGCTGCCGTCGCTGCTGTTTCCGCGCCGGGTGGTCGACCTCGCCGGCGCGTGGGACGAGAGCATGACCATCTGCGAGGATTGGGACTTCGTGCAGCGCGCACTCGAGCATGCGCGCGTGCGAGGCGAGCCGGCCGTGGCGTCGCACTACCGGCGCCACAGCACGTCATCGGTGGGTACCGCGTCGATCGACGTCGCCGAACGCTCCGCGGCGCGCGTCGTGGCCAACTACGTTGCGCGGCATCCCGACGAGCGCGACGCCTCGCACGTACGCCGCGCGACCGCCATGCGCCTGACGAGTGCCGGTGATCGCTACCTGCAGTCGGGCGAGCGCGGCCGCGCCCTGTCACGATTCGTGGAGGCGCTGCGAGCGGATCCCGGCTACGCGAGTCGGGAGGTGCTCCGCATCCTCAAGCGGGAGATCCGAGCCCGGTCGTCATTCCGAACGACGTAAGAAAGACGACCGATCATCGCTTGACCGCCCGAACCGTGATGATGACCGGGAAGTACGGGTCGTTCACGTGGAGCACGTGTCGCGGGACTTCTTCCAGCGCCGCCCCGCGCAGAAACGCGACCGCCGCCCCCACGTTCCCCACCGGCTCGACTGTGACCTGCGCGGCGCCGAACGCGTCGCCGAACAGTCTGCGGCACGACGCAGGTGTGAACCGCCAGAAGTCGCTGTCGAGCCCATACCGCGGGACGACGCGACTGATGCACGGCACCGTCACGAGCAGCGTGCCCCCGGGGCGCAGCACGGTGTGCGCGCCCTGAATCGCCGCGCGCACGTCGTAGATCAACTGCAGCGTCTGCGTGAGCACGAAGCAATCGAATCGCGCTCGAGGCAATTGCGCCGGATCCGCGAGGTCCGCGATGAGCGTGGCCTGCGGATTGGTCGCATCGATGTCCAGCACGGTACTCGACGTGACACCGCGCCCGAACCGCTCAGCGTACGCGCTGCTCTTGATCTCCAGCACGTCACCGCGAATGTCGGCTCGGTTCCGGTCGAGGAAGCGCTCGATGTAGTAGCGATCGACGGGCGTGCCACGCTCGAAGCCCCACGACTCACTCAGCGGCCGCGTGTGCATCCACCGCGCGCGCGCCGGCATTCCTCTGACGCGGATGGGCACGACCGATCGAATGAAGTGGTGCAGCGCGGAGAACGGTGACGGCATGGTAGCGAACAGGTGCGAGAGAATGGTCGGCGCGAACGCGCTCACCGCCCGAGTGCCGCGATTTCTTCCTTCCACAGCTGCACGAACACGCTCGCGCGCAACGCGTCCTCCGTCGGACGCCCGCCAGCGTCGGCCGTGAAATGCCGGAACTCCGAGTCGGCGTGCTCGATCCAGCAGAGCGCCCGCAGCGCACGCTCGGCATCGATGGAGATGCCGAAGCGTTCACGATACTGCAGCACCAGTTCGGCGCGAACAGCGCCGGTCGTGCTCCGCGGATCCAGCGTCGCGCGATACGACTCGGCGAATCGGCGCGACACCATTGCTCCATCCACGAAGAACGCCATGTACGTGACGAAGTAGATGAGATCGAGCAGTGGCAGTCCGCGTACCCGCGACGATTCCCAGTCCAGCACCATGAGTCCACCCGCGTCATCGATGAGGATGTTCCAGGGCCCGAAGTCGCGGTGTTCGATCACGGTCGGCACGTGCTCGAGATGCGCGATCACTCGCGCCGTCTCTTCGAGCATCATCTTGTCGATGACGGCACCAAACGTCTCCGCGAATCGTGCAATGGCCTGTTCAACCCGCGCGCTCCACACGCCGGTATCAGGCGGTGCGCCGCGGTGCGTGTCATGAAAGTCCGCGAGCCATGAGGCACCTTGCCTGCTGAGTGCCCCGAACGTGGATCGCGATACGCGCGTGAACAGTGGTGCACCGTGCGCGGCGGTCTCCGCCACGGCAAGCTCGGCTCCGCTCCCACATCGCGCGAGCAGACGCGGCACGCCTGCCGCCGGCGCACTCGCATGACACGCCGCGAGTGCATCGGCCTCACGCATGAGGCCTTCCTCTGACTCCTCCACCCGCGGCCATTTGACGACGAACGCCGGCCGCTGTCCACCATCTGCGTAGACGAGCCCGACGACCTTGCTGATCGCCCGCGGTCCGCCGGTGAGGAGCGCGCACGTTAGGCGCGTGTCAGGGCGATCAACACCGTTCGCCGCGGCCGCCGCCTGAATCACGGGAGCGTTGGTCGCACCGCCATCACCTGTCGCGTGCGGAGTTCGCGCCACAACGCAGAGTGGAGCCACATGTCCCGACTCGAGTTGCCAGCGCGCCAACGCGCGTCGCGCCCGCGTGCCCGCCCGATGACGCCACCCGGAATAGACGTGCCGGTCCGCCGCCAGATAGGCATCGAAGGCCGCTGGCGCATCGAGCGGCACCCAGACTTCCGCGTGAGGCGGCGCCGGCCATGGCCAGTACAGACGGACGTCTACGAAACCTGCAGCCATGAGACGACGCTGAACGGCGTCGCGATCGGCTGGCATGGCCCACTCCGCGTACAGCGTATTGCCAGCGCCGAGCTGCTCGAACGCCAACGCCAGCGCAGCGTCGTCAGGATCCTGCACCACGACGACATCGTAGCGTTCGTCTCCGCCGATGACGTGGTCATCGACGTGCGAGGCTACGAGGCTGCAGCCCTCGCGCAGATCGCCGCTGGCAAGGCACAGCAGGCGGTCGACGACGGGCCGCTCGAGCAGGAATCGCCAGTCGACACGGCGAAGGAGCCTGTTGCGCTCACGCTCCGTCAGCGAAATCGGGGACTTGGCGCTGGCGACGCTCACGCGGCGCGGTCCTCGAGCAGCGACGCGTAGAGCTCTGCGACGCGCGTGACGACCGCCTCGGTCGAGAACTCACGTCGTGCGCGCTCGCGCGCTCGCGTCGCTCGCGCTGTGGCCGACGCGGTGTCGTCGAAGACTCGACGCATGGCGGCAGCGAGCGCTTGCGAGTCGCGCGGCGGCACGAGCAAGCCGGTGACCTCGTTCTCCACCGCCTCACGAGTGCCTGGGATGTCCGTGGCGACCACCGGTACGCCCGCTCCCATCGCCTCCAGCACCGACAGCGGCAGTCCCTCCACCAGTGAAGGGAGCACGAACACATCAGCGCACCGGAGGAGCACCGCCGTGTCACGCCGATAGCCGAGGAAATGCACGCGATCTTCGACGCCTGACGTGGCCGAATGCGCTTCGAGCTCGGCGCGCTGTGTTCCGGCGCCTGCGATCACCAGCTCGACATCGGGCAGCGCAGCCATGGCGTCGATCGCGTACGCGATTCCCTTGTCGACCTCGAGGCGTGCCAGTATCAGCGCGACGCGCCGGCCGGCGGTCGTTGGCCAATCTGGCGGCGCCATCGCATTCCGCGTATCACCGGCGTCGACATCTCGCAGGTCGACCGCGTTAGGTATGACCGTCACCTTGCCGACCGGCACGTCGAACCGACGCGTCAGGTCTTCGGCGACGGCTCGAGATACCGCGATGTAGCGCTGCACGACGCGCGTCATGGCCCGATGCTGCAAGTCCACGAACCCCGCGGGATCCAGCTCCACGTGCAATTGAGCCGTGGCGACGACAACCGGAACGCGTGCCATCGCAGCCGCGGCGATGCCGTACTTGCACGCGAGTGGCCAGTGCAGGTGTGCGTGAAAGACGTCGGCGTGGTGACCTCGGACAGCCGCGGTGAGCGCCGCGAGATGCACCACGTCCAGCTTCCCGGAGACCCGCGGAACCGCGTGCACCTCGGCGCCAGCTGCCTTCGCCTCGCCGACGAGCGCCGGAGGTGCCGCATGGTCGTGGAGGAGCACGGTGCGCCACCGCAGGCGGTCGATGCCCCTCACGAGATGCAGGAGTGCGCGTTCCGTTCCGCCGAACACCGTGCTGTCGCTGTAGTGGATGACGGTGCGGATCACTGAACGTGCGCCGTCGTCGACCCGGGCGCGGGCACGGCTGGTTCAGGGCTCGCCTGCGCCGATCGGACGCCTAACCAGTACAGATAGTCGAGCGCAATCGGGTAGACGCGATGGAGCGCAGGCGTGCTGCGGTCGCCTAACCACGACATGGTGCGCACCACCACGTCAGGCGTTCGGGGCCACCACCGCGTCGCCGCGAGCAGTGTATTTCGCGCCAGCCGGCGTGCGAGCGGTCCGCGATCGAACTGTGACAAGGTGAGATCCGGCGTCGCGGATGGGTGCTTCCGCGCGAGCTGAACCGCCGTCCGGCCCTTCTCTCGCGTGTCGCGGGCGAGCGCGGCAAAGTCTTTCTCGTAGTGCTGGTAGGCGATCGCATCCGCCGAGAAGACGAGACGCACGCCGATCGCCCGGAGCCGCAGCGACAGGTCGAGATCCTCGTTGCCGTACACCGCAAACGCCTCGTCGAATCCGCCGACCGCGGCCATCGCATCGCGCGCGATGGAGAAGTTGCCGCTGTAGAAATCGCGGAGGCCGAATACGTACCCCGGCCTCGCGAGATTGCCGAGGTGGCCGTTGAACTTGCCGGCGATGTAGCGAGTGACCGCCGTCGACGACGCCTCCGTTCTGATCGGGACCGCGCCGACGACGCCGAGTCCCGGTGCGCCGTCGTGCACCGCGAGATGGGCGGCGAGAAATCCCGGTGTCGCCTCCATGTCGTCGTCCAGGAGCACGACGATCGGGGCTGACGCTAGCCGCAGCCCCGCATTGCAGGCCGACGCGCGTCCGCCGCGTGGCTGCCACACCGATCGAACTCGCGCCATCGCTGCGACGAGCTCGCGCGTGCCGTCCGTCGATCCATCGACGGCGACAATGATCTCGTACTCGTGAGGCTCCAACGACTGCGCCGTGAGCGAGCGCAGCGCACGCTCCAGCGACGCGCGCCGCTGGTGGGTCGGCACGATGACGCTCACGCGCAGCGCGCCGCTCATGAGACTCCAATCATGCGTCGCAGTCGATCGCGAACGGTGTAGGCCGTCCTGATCCGCGACGCGAAGTCGAGCAGCGAGTCCGTGCCCAACACGGGAACGCGAGGTAACGCGTACACGTCGTCACCCGCGGTCGATATGCCGATCGCGACCGTGCAGGCAGCGTCGTAGCCGCAGTCGGCAGCGATGTCCCGCACCTGCTGGTTCTCGGATCCGAATGGATATGCGAGGTACCGCACGGGATGTCCGAGCTCGTCCTCGAGCATCGCCCGCGAGCGCGCGAGCTCTTCTCGGCACACTCCTGGTGACAGCTCGGCGAGCCTCGGATGCGTCATGCTATGGGATTCACAGCGGTGCCCCGCGCGTTCCAGCTGGCGCGCATCGTCCCACGACATGATCGGGAATTCGATCCCGCGTTCGGCCACGAGCCAGCGGCTCGAGTCTCCCATGAGGCCAGCGACGAGAAAGAAGGTGGCGGAGAACCCGTGAGCCTCCATCGCAGGCGCCGCGACGCTGGCGCATTCGCGAAACCCGTCGTCGAACGTGATTACGACAGAGCGCTTCGGGGTCGGCGCTCCGCCGCGGCGGTGCGCCAGCAGGGTGGGCAGGTCGATCGTGCTGTAGCCATTCGCCGCGAGCCATTTCATCTGCGCCGCGAATGCCCGTCCCGTCACCGTGTATTTCAGGAACGGCGCACGCGGTGCGTCCGAGACCTGATGGTACATGAGAATCGGAACGCTGTCCGCGACCGCGGCGCTCACGCGGCCTCCGACGCTGCCAGGGATGCGTATGTCGCGTGCATCCGCTGTGCGAACTGCGCCCACGTGTGATGCTCCGCGACCGCGACTCGCGCGCGCATGCCTAACGCCGAACGCGCCTCCGCAGACTCGAGGAGCTCGACGATGTGCGCGGCGATGCCTGCGGCATCATCCGCGACCCGCAGCGTCGGCGCGCCCGGCGGATTCCACACACCTTCCGCGCCTCGCGCGGTGGTGACCACAGGGCGGCTGCGCGCCATTGCCTGGAGCACCTTGAGTCGCATCCCTCCGCCGGAGCGGACCGGTGCTACCACCACCTCGGCCGAGTCGAGATACGGCTCGACCGCGTCGACGTGACCGGTCACCACGGTCGTCGGACCGGCGAGTTTCCGGACGGAGTCGGGCGGACGAGTGCCGACAATCGTGAGTCGAGCGTCGGGGCACCGGGCGCGCACCAGGGGCAGAATTTCACCGGCGAGCCAGATGGCCGCGTCCACGTTAGGTGGATGCGCAAACCCGCCGACGAAAACCAGGTTGCCTGCAACCGTCTCCTTGTCACTCACTAACTCCGGTAGGTCGACGCCGAACGGATTCACCACGACGCGATTCGCGGGCGGCGCCACGTCGCGCACTGTTGCCGCGTCGCGCTCCGTGAACACCTGCACGCGATCGAACGCATTCCACACCCGTGACTGATAGCGCTGCCACCGTTCCTGCTCGGCCTCACGCGCGCGGCGGGACGGCATCGCTTCCGCAGCGACCGCGGCGTCGTCGGTAGTGAGCCGCACCTCGTACTCGGAAAGCACCGCGGCGCTCGACCGCGGTCGCCGGTACTGCGCCATGGCGTTGTCCACCACATGTACGATGTCATACCGCGTAGTGGCCAACCGGTCGAGTGTTGCCTGCATCGCGCGCTCGTGAAACACGAGCGTGCGAAGTGGCAGGTCTCCGACTCGCCAGCGGAGACCGAGGATGCCGCGCCGCACGAGCGCACCCGGGCCGCGCTCCCCCTGCCGCATGACGGCGTGCACGCGGAGCCCCGCATCCCGCAGGTCACGAATGGCAGCGTCGTCTTCGGCCGTGGCGAGCGTCGCGAGTGTCACATCGTGGCACGCGGCCAGCGCTTTCACCTCCTGGTGCATTACGATAGCGCCAGCACTCGACGCAGATGCGCTCGGGACCATCGGGGTGAGCATCAAGACGTTCACTCGATCGACGCCTCGGCAGGAGGCGCACGCAGTGCGTCCAGCGTGCCGCGCAGATACGCGATGGCGTTCCGAGGCTCGCCCGCCACGACATGATGCACGAGCTGCCGCGCGATGAACGCCATCTCGGAGACGGCAAACGGGATTCGCGTGGCGCCTCGCACGTGACGCGCGAAGAACAGCAGGCGGCTGCGCGCGTGATGATAGACCTTCGCGGCCGGCTCGCCGCGAGTGCTCTTCGAGCCCTCGTGGAGAACGTGAGCAGACGGCGCCATTGCGATCTCCCATCCAGCCGCACGCGCGCGGAGACACAGGTCGATGTCCTCGTAGTACAGAAAAAAACGTTCATCGAATCCACCGGTCTCGCGAAACACTTCGGCGCGCACGAGCAATGCACACCCGTACGCGAAGTCGAGTGACGTCGCGTCGTACGCGCCGATGTCGCGCTCGCCGGCTCCCAGCTCTACGACACGACGTCCGGTGAACCTTCCCCCCACAGCCCACAGATGATCCGGCTGTTCGATGAGAAATATCTTCGCGGTGATCACTCCAAGCGCCGGCGAGTCGTGCAACCGCTGCGCGAGTGCCTGCACCGTGCCAGGCATCACGATGGCGTCGTTGTTGAGGAGGAGGACCGCCGTCGCGCCGCGAGCGATCGCGTACCGGGCGCCGAGGTTCACGGCTTTCGCAAAGCCGAGATTGGTGGCCTGCGGCAACTGAACGATGTCCGGATAGTGTGCACGGATGCGCTCAACGAAATCGTCGCCGGAGCCGTTGTCGACGACGACGACCGCCCGCGGATCCACGCCCGCCCGCTCGAGCGAGGCGAGACACTGCAGCGTTGCGTTCGTCTGGCGCCAGTTGACCACGACGACCCAGATCCCTTCGGCGGCGGGTGCCAGTCGCTTGTGCAGTGCGGCCGTCACGCGAGCGCTCCGACGTGTGCGGGAATCGTTAGGGTCGGGCAGCAGGATCCAGTCGAGTGCATCGGCGGAGGAAGATGACGTGTCTACAAGCGGAGCAAGCCCGATCGTTGCACCGGTCGAGCTCTCGTTCGCCGGCGCACGCAACGTGCAAGGCGGCAGAGCTTTGCGGAGGCTTGATGGCGGATTACCGAATCGATGGGGACAAACAGCGTACACGAGCAATCCCGGTGCCGGAAAGCGGGCATCGCGGACCGGTTGTGCTACCGGAGCTCCGGTTGTTCGAGCGCCCCGTGCATCGCGATACGCGCGGCACGTTTACGGAGCTCTGGCGCGAGGACGCAATGCTCGAATCCGACGGTCTGCCGCGGTTTGTGCAGGACAACGCCGCCCACTCCCGTCGGGGCGTGGTGCGCGGTCTGCACTTTCAGAACCCGCGTCCTCAAGGGAAGCTCGTCAGCGTCGCCGTGGGCGAAGTCTTCGATGTCGCGGTCGACGTCCGGATGGGATCCGCGACGTTCGGCCGGTGGGCGGCCTATCTGCTCTCTGAGCTGAACGGGCGACAGCTGTACATCCCGCCGGGGTTCGCGCATGCGTATCAGACGGTCTCCGACGTTTCCGTCGTCGTCTACAAGTGCTCTGACTTCTATTCGCCCGACGACGAGCGCGCCATTCGGTGGAACGACGCGAGCATCGCCATCGAATGGCCCATTCGCGACGCGGTCGTCTCGTCACGGGACGCATCGGCTCCGCTTCTGCGCGACATGCTGCACGAGTGGCTCCCACAACTCGATCGGTGAGCTCGGCAGAGACGGCGCACGAGCGTAGGCCACTGGTACTGTTCGGCGCGACGGGGCAAGTGGGGCGTGAATTGATGCAAGCGCTCGCACCGCTAGGGTCTGTCATCGCGCTGCGGCGTGACGAGGCGGATCTGACGAAACCGCAAATGCTTCGTGATGTCATCCGGGCCGCGCGGCCC
>Ga0310810_10008896_pt1 | contig 11596 bp, 9 predicted proteins | sample NCmetagenome_FD_207641 | JGI IMG/M metagenome (GOLD analysis project Ga0310810, IMG submission 207641) | Soil microbial communities from experimental microcosm in Duke University, North Carolina, United States - NC | ecosystem: Engineered > Artificial ecosystem > Soil microcosm > Unclassified ...
CCCACTCTCCGTGTCTCCGAGTCCCCGCGTCACCCCCTCGCCCACCCTCGCTCTCCGGCTCGGTCTGAAATACGTTAAGGGACTTAGTCAGCAATCAGGCATGGCGATCGTTCGCGAGCGGACGCTACTTCCTTTTGCAGGAATAGACGATTTACGTAATCGTGTTTCTGAGCTTCGTAGAGATGAATTGCGAAAGTTAGCGGCAGTTGGAGCTTTGAATTTCATTCAGGATCCGACACCGAAAGAAAAAGAGATACGAGTCAATCGGCGCGATGCGCTTTGGCAGGTCGAACGCGTTGTGCGTCCTGCTGGTGAGCTCTATGAAAAGTTATTGGAGCAAGATGGAAATTCACCCTTGCCACGAATGTCCATACCTGAACGGATGAACGCTGATTTTCGTGGGACCGGATTGACCATTGGCAAACATCCCGTGGCTTACCATCGGTCGGAGTTGAATAAATTAGGCGCTTTGCGGGCCATTGATATTGGCAAAATTCGTCATGGCAGTGCGGTGCGTGTTGGTGGTTGGGTAATCGTGCGACAACGACCGGGCACGGCTAAAGGATTTGTGTTCCTGACGCTTGAAGACGAAACGGGAGTCAGCAATATCATCATCACGCCTCAAGTGTTTGATCAGAATCGGCTGGTTGTTGTAGAGCAACCATTTTTGCTCATCGATGGTGTACTGCAAAATCAGGATAATGTTGTGTCAGTTAAGGCAAGCACGATAAGGTCGCTTACGTTCCAAATTGCCGCTGCCTCATCACATGATTTTCATTAACATCACTGATCTTAGTTTTCGCTGCGCCATACATGCGAGCTCTCCGTCTCTGCGGTAAAGGGTTTTCCGGTCGATTCAACCGCATAGACGCAGAGCATGCAGAGATAGCGCAGAGATTTCAAACCAGGATATTACTTAGCGAAATCCATTGCTGTCTCGACCTTTCGCGTATAAAATCCGCCGCGAAAAATCTCTGCCGCTCGGCCTATCTTGTTAACACAACAGCACGCGACAAACAGCTGCACTCAGATTACTTGAGTCACGCAGCAGATCTTGTCTTGCACAAAAGGAGATGCTCCCCATGAAAATCAACTATCCTGCCGTCCTGATCGCAACCGTTGTCCACTTCCTGATCGGCGGCCTCTGGTACGGGCTTTTGTTTTCAAACAAGTTTGTTGAGCTAATTGCCTGGAGTCCCGAAAAGTTAAAAGAGATGGAGAGTCACAATCCGGCAAAGCAGTTGTCGATTGCCTTTCTCTCAGCGTTGTTACTCGTCTACATCCTTGCTCATTTCATTCAGTACACCAAGGCCCGCACTGCACTCGACGCGATTCAAACTGCTTTCTGGTTGTGGCTTGGATTTATCGCTACGACCCAACTTGCTACTGTAGTGTTCGAGGGAAGAAGCCTTGGTCTCTACTTAATAAATATCAGCTATCAATTAGTTGCATGTGCTTTAGCGGGCATTATCCTCGCGCTCTGGAGACCACGAGACGCCAAAGAGCCTGCCGCTCAGGTAGCGTGACGCTCAAACAATCCAGATGTGAAGTGTTAGAAATCTCAGGCCGGACGCGCAGCGTGTTTGGGAGGTGATTCAAGCAGTCCTTGAACTACCTGCGCGACCTGGGAAAGCGGTTTTGGTTTGCGTAGAAATGCGTCAGCACCACAACGTCGCGCTTCATCTTCCATTTCAGATGACCCATAGGCGGTGAGGACGATGATGCGAGTAAATTGGTTTTGACCTCGAATCATCTTGATGATATCGAGACCATCGGTGTTGCGAGTAGCGGCCAATCGCAAGTCCTGAATGACGACTTTGTACTCTCGTGAACCGATTAGCTTTTCGGCTTCATCAAGCTCCTGCGCAGTATCAACTCTGTAGCCGTGCAGCGAAAAATATTCGCTCATAGAAAAACAGATCGATTCCTCATCATCAATGACCAATAATCTGGGCATTGGAAGGTCTTTATGAGAGTTCTCTTCACGACCGACCCACAGTTGTTTGAGTCGACCCGAGACTCTCTTTAGTGTTCCAAAAGGATTCGGCTTCACGGTCTCAGCACCGGGAGCGGGGGCAGTAATGGTTTTGCTGCCAGTCACAAGAGCGTACGTCAAAAGAGCGAATTTGGTCCTAAGTTGCAAAGACAGCTACTCGATTCCCGGCGTAGTCGAGAACGCCCGAATCGCGAGCCCTGATCACGATTGTTTCTGAACCCAAAAAAGAAGCAGGGAAGACTTTGCCGTCACCTGCTTCGAGCGAGGGGAGTACTTTCGAACCAGTCTCCGGGGGACAGACTGCGAGGTTAAATGAGAAGAAATGGCTCGAGGATAAGTCGTTAGTGGCTGTGGACCACCGAATGATTCTTGCTGATCTCATCGTTCCATCGCCCGCACTGTGATAACGATGAGGCGGCTCTGCTATCCCAAGACTCGAGAGTTGCTTCGCTACTGATAAGCGGAAAGTCTAGATGGCTATCGCTGCCCGTACGTTTGGTCGTTGTGGAAGTGTTACGCTTCGTTGCGCTGCGTTCGGTGCGTCAGCTTTGTTAATTATGTAAAGCAACATCTCACATACTTCTCGAGTGCCGGTGCCGATCGTATGTCCCTTTTCATCTTGAAGGGCGTAAATCGTCCCATTGCAATCGAGAGGCAGGATTATCGGTTTTGCGTACATATATTCTCTCCGCGTAACCGCCGACAAAATTCTTTGCCGGCGGTTTGCCCGGTTTAGATTACGAATCAACTCAAATTTACGGGAGTAAGTTCGCGATCGGCTATTTCGCTGAGCGAAACTTACGTCGTGCCGCACCCGCAATACCCAACAAGCCAGTTCCCAAAAGAAGCATGCTCGTCGGTTCAGGGACAGCGCCACCAACAACCGTACCTTGAAGGGTGGTGGTTCCAATTGCTGCTCCACCGCCCACACCCGTTACCGGCAAGGCGATCGTGTACACCGGATTAAGCGTGTACGTGAAACCGCCGATTGTCAGGCTGGTGGTCGAGAACGTCAAAGTAGCGATACCCTGGTTAAACCCGAGGTTTCCCGACAGAGTGCCAACTAAACTACCTGCTCCGGCTGGCGAGACCTGAATGAAGTTCAAGGTGAAATTACCAGCGATCGCCGGACCTAGCAGGTTGGCTGGTACTGTCGTGGTAACAACAAGATCACCAAAGCTGGTACCCGCCGGTGTGTTTACCGGATTGGTTGTGCCGTTGAAGGTGATCGTCGTTGTCCCCTGGATATTTGTGAAGTTCACGACGTTCGTGCCACTCACGCTAAAAACGCCTGTGGTGCTGAACGTCACAGGATCAGCTTGCGCTGCGGTTGCCGCTACAAGCATCACGCAAAAGAAAAGCAACGGCGTGATTAGGTTCCTGATTTGTAGGTTCATGTGATTTTCCTTGTCGTAAGGAGCTCAAACCTCAAAGCTCCAATCGACACTCCCCATCTTCACGCGTGCGAAGATTAAAAAACATGAACGCTGCCTCGGGGCACCAAGGCAACGTTCATTTGACTACTTTCGGTTTCGACGACGTCGAATACCTGCTGCGGCTCCTGCCAGACCAGTTCCCAGTAACAGCATTGAAGCTGGTTCTGGAACCTGGGTATCAGGTGGAGTAGCTGTGGTGCCGAATTGAATCACCACGTTGCTGAAGGTGGAATTCACCGTTACGCCAGGTACAACCAATGTAAACGTAACTGTACCTACGAGAAACGGATTATGCGGATTATTACCGGCGATACTTCCATTCGCAGCGCTGTAAGGACCAACGCCATCACCGCCAATGATCGTTTGATCTGGTCCCGCCGGCGAAGTAACTCCGAATGCGCAAACCACACAAACAGTGATGATTTGTCCGCCATTAGTACCAGCTCCCCAACCAGTCGGATTTACCGCACCTGCCAGAACTCCGGTTCCATTGGCAGCGATATTCGTAGACTGGGTGGAGTTACTGCCAGAAAGCGAAACAGCACCGCCGTTGTATCCACTTACTTGGAAATACACGCCACTGATGTTCTGAATTACTGACACCACCTGGGCGTTGGTAAGATTGTTATTGAGCGTTATCGTGACTGTTCCGTTGCCAGCGACAATGGTGCCGGTGACATTGGTCGTGCTGCAGCCCGGGCCTGTGCAAACTGAAATAGGATCGGCCTTCACCGTCACGTGAGACGCAAGAACTACAATGGCCAGGATCGGGATGGCCATCATTGCTTGTTTGAAAGTTCTAAACCAGGTCATTTACGACTCTCCTTGAAACCAACTTTCTGCCGTGAACGGCGTCCAGTCGTTGATGTGCATGCGGCTGGGCAAATTGAGCAGTGCGGGGCAATGCAAAGCTCTGAGTGTTGCAGCCAAAAAGTCCCCCTGTGTGTTCGAGGAACGCTACATGTAGATTGGCACGGTCCAAGTAACTGCAAAGCATGGGCCACTTACGGCAACCTACTGCGAATCGAAAAAAGGCCGATTCCGCGGAGGTTTTTCCACTTGCACTTTATCCCTTCGCGATGTTGTCTAGAATTCAGAAAGCTGTTCTAGACTTTGGACGGCCCAATCTGATGTTTCTTGATCTTCTGGTACAGGGAGCTGCGGGGAATGCCCAGGCGTTTGGCGGCCTTCTCCACCTTTCCATGTTCCTTTTGTAATACACGCTCAATGTCGAGTATTTCCAGTACAAAGAGAGCACGGGCAGGGACTATCTAGACGCGCAAAATTTAAACGCCGCCTTGGCAAGCCCCAGGGCGGCGTTCATGTTCAGAGCACGACTTACTGGCCCAAGGAATTTGCTTAAACGAGAATCGACAAAACGTTCGCTTCGATTGCCTTATTCAACTCTTTTCTTGAGCCTTCGGCGTACCGCGCCAGCCGCTCCTAGAAGGCCGGTGCCAAGCAAAATCATGCTCCCCGGTTCTGGAACAGTCTCAACAATCTCGCCGCCGCCGAGTCGGACCTGTCTAACATCCGAAAAGATGGCACCATTGATTGCCGTTAAACTAATATTCTGGATGAGCTGCCCATTGATCGCTGTAACGGTGAAAAAGTTTTGACCGTTAGCATCAACGGTAAAATCATCCTCGAAGAAACCGCCGGTAATATTGATACCTTCGACGTGAATCAACACTGACCCACTTGTTGAAGCATTGATATTGAACACTGCGCGTGTGAACGTACTATTGTTTGCTAATCCGAAAGTTAGTTGAGTAAGCGATGTATTGCCTGTGCCTCCGCTAACGGTTGCCTGGCCTGACGGATTAGCATTAAGTAAGTGGCTACCGCTGGAAGAGGTGAAGTTAACCAGTATATTGTTCTGGCCAACCGTGCCAGTAACCGTAACCACGTCTGTTGCCGGGTTCAGCAGCACATTATCAGTGCCCTGATTATTAACACCGGTCACAACGACAATATCAGCCTTTGCCGTCCCTGATATCAGCGTAACAATCGCGGCGACCGCCAACGCCAATACCAGATTCTTGACATATTTAAACTGGGCCATTTTCAAGCTCCTTTATTCGGTGGCGTCTCCGCTGCACCCTGAGGCGAGAGAGATCGGCTTCTTAGGGAGGCTCAAACCATTGAGCATGCGGGGCATTGCAAAGCTCGCTGATTCAAAGCCAAAAGGCTGCCCGAGTCGGATCGGGCATTCAATAGATTTGCACGTGCCCGAGTTCTTGCAATATCTGCGCCGCTCCCGGCATCACTTGAAGTCACAAACAACGGCGAGTTTTAAGGGGAATCGCGGATTGTTGGTCAACAGCTGCTTAGTGTTATCTAGGATTCAGAAATCGCTTCTAGACTTTGGACGGCCCAATCTGATGTTTCTTGATCTTCTGGTACAGGGAGCTGCGAGGAATGCCCAGACGTTTGGCGGCCTTCTCCACTTTTCCTTGTTCCTCTTGTAGTACGCGTTCAATGTGCTGCTTTTCCAATTCGAGGAGGGTAAGCCGAGTATCCAGGAAGGGGGCACCAATACTTCCGTGCCCATCGAAATGAAGGTCCTTGATAGTAATGCAGTGTTGATCGCTTAGCAGAACTGCTCGTTCGATCACGTTTCTAAGTTCACGAATATTCCCGGGCCAGGAGTAGGCCTGAAGTGCTCTGATACAGTCCTCATCCAGGATTAATTCGCCACGGCCCAAATCCACCGACACCTTGTTCAATAGATACTGGGCCACAGTGGGGATGTCCTCGATTCGTTCCCGGAGCGGAGGAAACGAAAGAGGGATGGTGCTGATACGAAAATAGAGGTCATCACGAAATTTCTTTTCACGAACAAACTGGCCCAAATCCTGATGGGTTGCGGCAATCAGGCGTACATCAACTTGTCGGTCGCGCACATCACCCACACGGCGAAATCGTTTTTCCTCAAGCACCTTTAGCAACTTAGGTTGGATTTGAAGATCGACGTCGCCAACCTCGTCGAGAAAGATCGTTCCGCGATGGGCCACTTCAAACAAACCTTGTTTTGAAGCAGTAGCACTGGTGAAGGCGCCTTTTTCGTGGCCGAACAGCTCGGTCTCGAGAAGCTCTCGAGACAATCCAGCGCAATTAAGATCGACAAATGCTTCATCCGCTCTTGGGCTGTTTTCGTGCAGCCACCTCGCCAAAACGCCTTTGCCGCTGCCCGTCTCGCCACGGATCAGTATTGGACTTTCACTGCTCAGGATTTTTCGTGCTTGATCCGCGAGAGCCCTGATTGCCGGGCTGGTACCTATGAAGGGATCGATAGCTAGCCGGACCCGTCGTGTTTTGCTGGCCAGTTGTTTGTGGTGGTTCCGCTGTTTTTGCAGTAGTCGCTGCAGAATCACCTGCAGAGCGGGTAACTCCAGAGGCTTGGTCAGAAATTGCTCAGCGCCTTCTTTTATAGCCCTGACAGCGAGGTCGATCGAGCCATGTGCAGTCAAAACCAAAAGAGGAGTATCTGGATCGATTTCCTTAAGTCTTGGCAGAAGATCGAGAGCTGTTCCGTCCGGCATCATGTAGTCGGCGATCACGATGTCCGGTCGAGAGGTTCGAAATAGAATTTGGGCATCTTCGCAGCTTTGCGCTTCCTCAATTTCGTAACCTTGCTGCTCGAGAAAGTCGCGGATGCCAAAGCGCACGCCTGGCTCATCGTCCACAACTAAGACCTTGTTTCTTGCCATTACGAATCTCCCTCAGTGGGAACAGGGAACCTCGCAATCATACAAGCCCCCACATCCGGGTTGTTTCCAGCAATGAGTTTGCCGGCATGTTCCTCCATGATCCGTTGAGCTATCGCCAAACCTAGTCCAGTACCACCGCGACGTTTAGAAAAGAAGGGTTCAAATATACGCGGAAGATCCTGGTCCAGAATTCCTGGTCCAGCATCACGCACGACACACTCGACCCATTCCTGTTGACCATCTACTACTTTTCTCGCTTCCACGCTGACCGTGCCGCCCGCTGGTGAGTGCTGAATCGCGTTTTCAACCAGATTTACAAATACTTTCGAAAGCCGGCGTCGATCAATTCGGACCTTTGGTAATGATTCCTCGACGTTACTCTCCAGCGTAACTTTCGCAACTTCCGCCGCCGGCATGCAAGAACGAATTGAGCGCGCTACCATCTCCTCCATTGAAACCAGGTACAGCTCACCACGAAACGGTTTGCCGTATTCCAGCAATTCCTCCATTAACAGAGTGAGGCGACCAATTTCATCTCTTAAGACATTTGTATAACGAAGATACTCGGTTCGATCACTAAATCTCGTTTCAAAGGCATCAAGAATTGAAGATATCCCAAAAAGAGGATTTCGAACTTCATGAGCGACGCCAGCGACAAGCGAACCCAGCAACGACATCATCTCGCTTTGTCGTAGGGAAGCCTCGAGCTCTGCTCGTTTCGTAATGTCCTGGGCAACAAAAATTGCGCGTTGCCCAGCGGAACCAAACTCATTAATTAAATAGAGTGTTAGTGCCCAGGTTTTTCCAGTGGCTTGACACTTGACCTCTTCCGTTACCGGCGAATGCGTCGAGCGAATGGTGTCTATAAGCTCGGCCGCCTTTTTCCAGGGTTCCTGGTTACCGAGCTCGCCGATTGGCTGCTCGATTATTTGCTCAGGGTCAGAACCTGCGATCCGTTCCGCTGCTTCGTTTGAGCGTTTTACGATGCCATTTAGGTCGACAATCAAGACTGGGAAATCGATCGCATTGAATGTTTGCCGCCATTCCATCGCCGACTGCTGTAACGAGGTATGCAACCGCTGCTGCTTTTCATCGAGTAGCTTTCGTTCCGTTACGTCGTTGACGATGACCAACCTGCTGTGTTTTCCATCGAACACAACAGGGTGCGAACTCATTTCGACGTAGATAGTTTTGTTGTCGCGAGTCTCATGTCGCCAGGGACTTGAAAGCTCCAATCCGTCCGCAGCCGCGGCGCCCTTGATCAGCAATGCTGGAATGTCTTCCTTCGCGCGAATTTGGTCGATCGTCATCGAAAGAAACTCGTCGCGTGAATAGCCATATATCCGCGTAGCGGCCTCGTTTACAGCCAGAAAAGCGAGTGTGTCTTCGTTATAGACCCAGATTGGCTGCGGCGTGGATTCAAAAAGGAGCTTATATCGCGATTCGGAATCCTTCAGAGCTTCCTCGAAATTCCGCCGCTCAGTAATGTCGCGAGCGACCCCTCTGAATCCAACGATATCGCTCGATCTATGCTTGATTGGAGTGATAATCAGGTCGAGCCAGCGGTCCTCGCCGGAACTCGAACGTGCTATCAGTTGGTGACGAAATTCTTTCGGTTCATGTGCATTACTCAATCCTCCAGCAAACCCGTTGCTCTCAGGAATGATTCCAAACAGGCTGAAGAATGATTCGCCAATGATTTGATGTGCCCTGCGGCCGCAGAATCTGGCACCAGCGGAGTTGATACTCGTAATACGACCTTGCAAATCCTGCGTGAAGATTAGATCGGTGGCTTGTTCAACCAAGTCTCTGTAACTTGCTTCAAGATGCGCACGTTCCAAAAGACGAGAAACCTTGGCTACGAGGCGGGTCGAGTCGAACGGAACCTCGAGATAATCATCAGCGCCGGCTTTGAGTCCCGCAACAACACTTTCGGTATCTTTCTGATGGGCACTGATCAGCAGAATTGGAACTGATCGCAGTTCGGTGTCAGCTCGAAGTTGTTGGCAGAATTCCAAGCCATTCATTCTCGGCATGCTGACGTCGCTGATTATCAGGTCCGGGTGGATCTTTTTGGCTATTTCCAAAGCCTGAATCCCGTCCTCAGCTGTAAAAACGGAGTAGCCAGCCTTGCGGAGAAGGCTCTCCATCAACACGAGTTGCTCGGGAACATCATTGACAATCAAAACGGAATTGTCATCTTGCCCGGAGGTTGCTACCCCATGCATTTAGATCTGACCTCAATAGTTCGTTTTTATTTGGAAACCCGCTGGCGATCGCCCCTAAAATCAGCGGAACGGACTAGACGTCCGGGGGGTGGAGATCCAAAGGATTTAAGGTTCGGAGTATAACACAGTAAACGAGCTGATAAGTCTCGAAATCTAAACACTATGAGCATTGTGTAACGTCGTTTACCTGTAATCTCGAATGGTTGCTTACACTCGATCAAGATGCTCATTCGTTCAAGATTCCCACGATGGACGAAAGAGAGGCGGCATAGGCAGTAAACCGAATTGGGATAACTTGAATCAAAACTGGACAGCTAATCAAGGTGCCAAAGGTTGAAAGGCCTGTTGGAATCAATTCATTTGTGTACACGGTTCGCGACCCGTGTTCCGTGTTTAGTAATCATTGAAAGGTGAAGAAAGTATGAGCAGTTGGTTTGTTGGGCGATTTACCCAAGTGAAAATATTTTTGAGTTTGATACTGGTAGTTTTTGTAGTTACCTCCTGTCGTGCGCAGGCAGGAACGCTAGCTTTAGCGTCCGGCCAGCCATTGGCGGTAACCGCAGTGGCAACCACCCAGGCGTCCTATGCGGACCTCGTATCCCGAGTGTCCCCGGCGGTGGTTACTATTCGTTCCACCGAACGGGCACGTGCTCCCCAACAGTTTCCGTTTATGGATGACCCGGGGTTCCGGGAGTTTTTTGGCGACCGGCAGCCGCAGAACCAAACGCCTCAGCGCGTTCAAGGAGTCGGCTCCGGCGTAATAGTGAGTCCAGACGGATATATCCTCACTAATCATCACGTTGTTGATGGAGCGCTGGACATCCGAGTTGAACTGACAGACAACCGAACATTTAAAGCCAAGTTGGTAGGTTCAGATCAACCAAGTGACCTGGCGGTCTTAAAGATTGACGCGACAAACTTGCCAACGTTAAGTCTGGGCGATTCTGACAAAGTTCGGGTGGGTGATTTTGTACTCGCAGTCGGAAATCCGATGGGAATTGGACAGACCGTTACGTCCGGCATCATCAGCGCCAAGGGACGCCAGACCGGTCTTAGCGATGGAAGCTTCGAAGACTTCCTGCAGACAGATGCAGCTATCAATCGCGGAAACTCTGGCGGCGCATTAGTCAACACCACAGGTGAATGCGTCGGCATTAATTCTCAGATTCTTTCGCCTTCGGGTGGCAACATCGGAATTGGTTTCGCTATACCATCCAACATGGCGAAAGCTGTCATGGATCAGTTAGTGAAGACCGGCAAGGTTCGACGCGGAATGCTCGGCGTTTCGATTCAGCCAGTTGATGCTGACCTCGCGGCCAGCATGGATTTGCCGGCCGCTCAGGGTGCCATTGTCACTAACGTGCAGTCCGCAAGTCCGGCAGAAAAGGCTGGTCTTAAGCGCGGTGATGTTATTGTTGGAATAAACAACCACACCGTCGTTGACTCCAATGCATTGCGAAATTTAGTGGCGAGTATTGCTCCGGGGACGGATGTCAAAGTCAGCGCTCTGCGTGACGGAAAAGAGCAAAACTTCCAGGTTGCCCTCGCTGAACTTCCGGCTGAGAAGCCGACAAATTCCGATGACCAGACGGAGGGCGACATCTCCACCGGTCGAACAACGGGCAAGTTTGGTATGACGCTTCAGCCCTTGACCACTGACGGTGCTTCACGTTTCGGTTTGGAAGCGAACGACCAGGGGTTGCTGATTACTCGCGTCAGTAATGACGGTATTGCCGCAAATGCCGGTCTCAGACAGGGTGACTTGATTCAAGAGGTGGGTCGGAAACCCGTTCGAACCATTGCTGAATTTACGGCAGCAGTTGAGCGGGCTGGCGCGCGTCCAGTGCTTCTCCTGATTAAGCGACGTGATGCAGTAATCTATGTGACGCTGCGACAGGATTCCTAACTGCGCAGGGGTCAAGTCGGGAAGCGTTTCGTCTATGGCCTTGGGTCTTTGGTCTTTGTTCTTACGAAGGCCGAAGACCAAAGGCTTTTCTTTTTGGGTAACCGAATTAGAACGGCGAGCGAAGCGACCGATTGACCTCGCCCAACCCGAAATCATATGGATGCATAGGTCAACCGGTCGCTTCGCTCGCCGTTCTAATTCGGTGGGTCCGAAACCAAATTAGAGCACTACCTCTTTTTGAAAGTTTGACAAACAACTTGACGACGACCACTCGCGCGGATAAGTTGCGATCAACCAATCACGCACAGCGGAGGGAG
>Ga0310810_10008897_pt1 | contig 11595 bp, 8 predicted proteins | sample NCmetagenome_FD_207641 | JGI IMG/M metagenome (GOLD analysis project Ga0310810, IMG submission 207641) | Soil microbial communities from experimental microcosm in Duke University, North Carolina, United States - NC | ecosystem: Engineered > Artificial ecosystem > Soil microcosm > Unclassified ...
TTCCGGTCACGGGGCTCAAGGTGAAGTACCTCGGTACGCCCACGGTTGTGCTGCGGGACGCATTCGGATCCGCGGGCGTGGGCGGCCTTCCGAGGTTCGAGCAGAACCTCGGCGCGCGGCTCGGGTTCTCGTTCATCTTCGTGGGCTACGATTTCGATCCGCGAACGCACCGCCACGCGGTTGGTTTCGGGGTCAGGGTGCCGGGCCAGCACTAGCCGCGCCGCGAACGCGTCTGTTGCTCGATCTGGTGCCTGCGACCCGAGGCGCCGGGAGGTTCGTTGGCTTAGCGCGGCGCGCGGCGCGCAAGCGCCAGCGACGCCGCGGCCATCGCCGCGCCTAACGAAGCCGTGGCGGCGACGAAGATGAGATAGGGCAGCGGTTCGCGGGGACCGGCTTCAAAATACGCGATGGTCATGAGCACGGCCGGAGCGCTCGCGGAACCGACTGCGCCCCACACCGCCGTGCGCGTCATCGAAAGTTCGGCCAGGCCTCGTCGTCGTTCCGCGAGCATGAGCGCCACGGCGAAGACGGCGCCGCTCAGCGCCCCCCACGTGCACCACACGACGAGCCGAATCGCCATCAGTCGCCAATTCCAACTCGAGCCCGGCTCATCCGACACAGACGGCCGAAAGACCAGAGTGACTAACGCCACACCAGCGGGCAACCAGGCGACACTCCAGAGTCGCGCCATCCTGGCGACACCGCGAAGTCGGCGCACGATCGGTGGCAGGGTCATGGTACCGCATTTCTACCCCGGCGCTAGCGGCGCGGGTCCACGCGCGCGATCAAACTCGGTCGTGTTTCTTCGCTTGCTTGGGCGGCTGCCACCACCAGAGTCGGTCGGTCACCTCGCGCGGCAGCCGCGCGCCTAACTGACGGGCCACGAGGATCAGTTGCCCGCGGTGATGTGCTTCGTGGGCGACGAAGTAGGAGAGCACGTGCCCGACATCGAGCGGCAGGTTGCGCCACACGTATTTCTTGGTCGCCGGCACGCGGCCGCCCGCGTGCAAACCCGCGCGCAGCACGTCCTCGATGCCCTGGTCGCTCTCCGGCAGCGCGGCGAGCACCTCCTGGCGTGTGGCCTTGAACGTGCTGACGCGCGGCGGCCGCGGGATGCCTAACGGGGCGCCGAGCGTGTTGATCCAGCCGCTGCGCGAATTGTGAAAGTGCGCGGCCACCATGCGCACGGTGCGGCGGGGCAGGCCGGGCACGAGCTCGGCCCAGAGCTTGGGCGGGATACTGCCCACGAGCAACCGCGTGATGCGGCAGTTCGTGCGCCACGGCTCCAGAATCAGATCCGCCGTCGGGACCGGCCCGGTGTTCGGAGAATTGGTGCGCAAGCCGACATCTTCGCGAGTGCCCGCCGCCCGCGCAAGATGGCTGCATTCCGCAATGCGCTCAGTCCGGCGTCGCGCCGCTTGCGGACCGTATCCGGTCGAGAATGTTCGCGTCGCGTATCGACCGATCTCGCGCGAGCAACAGCACCTTCGACAACACTTCCGCCGTGCGGGGATCATCGTCGGCGAACGGGAGGAACAGGCGACCGCGATGCTGCGAGTGGACGGCGACGATCGGAATCGCTGTCGCCGGCATGAGCATCACGCCGGCGCTGCCCAAATGCACCGAATACGTGCCGAGCTCGCCGCGCACGATCGCGTGGTGCGCCTTGAGCTCGACATTGTCCAAGCCGAGCAACTGGCACGTCTCGCCAATGAGCGTCGCGCGCATCTCGACAGTCGATGCCGTTGCCTCGGGGTCGACACCGCCACTGTGGGCGACGCTCACGACGAGATCGAGATCGCGCATGGTCTCGCTGAACACGCGCGGCGGGATCTGCTCGAGGGGGAGCGGCGTCCAATCGCCTTTCTTGGCGAACATCACCTCGGCCAGCGTGAGACCCTCGATGTCCGCTGGCGTGAAGAACGCTTCCTCGAAAGCCAGGTGCGCCGTTAGGCCGGCATCATGGAACGTTCGGCTCACGCCCTCGTCGGGCGAGACGAGCCAGCCGCGCCCGCCCAGCAGCGCGAGCGCCTGCCGAGGGTTGACCTGGTGCCCGGCATATCGTCGCGTCCGCTCCGTGCCGCGCTCGGTGTCCGTGATCGGATAGAGCTCGCGAAAGACTTGCTTGAACGGTTGTACGCGCTCGGCGCGGAAGCACTCGCGCTGCCAGGCGGGCCAGTCGCCGCGCACGAACAGGTCGTGTGAATGCGCGATCCGAACCTGTTCGGCGTTGCCCAACACGTGCATCGCGCCGGCCGCGTCGAGGAGCACCCGGCCGCGCTCGGCCGGGTAGCCGGCCGCGCCATCACCGACGAACACGAGACGGCCGATCGACGGCGCGAGAATCGGGTGCTCGAGCAGCGTGCCTAACTCGGCGGCAGTGAACGCATCGCCGCGGCACATCGCGTCCTCGAGCGCGATCCGCACGCGCGACCGCTGGCGCTTGAGCTCCTGGAGCCGCTCCTTGAGCTCCTGCGCCTCGTCATCTTTCTTGAGGGCGGCGGGGAGGGCCTTGAGCGTCTTGCCCTTTTTCTGCGCGACGAGCGACGGTACGCCGTCGGCGTCGATGCCTAACGTGAGCACGACGTCCCCGCGTGTCACGACGACCGGTCCGCGAACGAGGTCCGCGACCGCTTGCTGCTCCATCGCCCATGTGAGGCGCTGGGGATCCCGATAGCCGGCGGTGCGCGCCAGGTTCGCGAGCCCGATGGCCACGGCGCGCTTCTCGCTCTGTTGGCGCTGCGATCCAAACGTGCGCGACTCGCGCCGGAAGTTCTCGAGGCGGACGTACCGCTCGAGCACGTCGTGCTGGCGCGCCTCGCCCGCGGCGAGCGGAAGCAGACCCAGCGCGCGGACCGAATCCTGGTGCCGCTTGCCATCGATCCGGGCGAGAAGCGCCTCGCGCGTGACTTGGCCGCACATCGCATCGGCGAAGAGCTGCGCACGAGCATGACCGCCGCTGCTCGCCGCGTATTTCGCGGCCGCATACAACGCGCGCCACCGTTCGGCGCCGAGTGCAGCGTACGTGCGCTCGAACCACGCGACATCCACCGCACCGTCCGTCAGCTCGTCGGCAGTGAGAGGCGTCTGCTCACCCGCGCCGGCAGCCCACTCATCCTTGAGATCGCGCAGCTGCCAGGAGCGGCCGTCCTTGGTGTGCGCTTCGATCCACCACACGCCGTCCTCCAGACCGGGCCACTCGAGCACGTGGTTGACGTGCCGCGCCCACTGCGGCGCGTACACCGCGAGCTCGACGAGACGCGACTGCGGGATGCGCGCCGACCGCGCCCACGCGGCGAAGGCATCGGGCGTATCCTCGGGCCGCGGGAAACTCCGCACCACCAGATGGCTCAACGACTCCTTCCGCGATTCGCCCATTCGCGACCACCCGAAATTGCGGGCAAAGTGCGTCTTGCCTAACGCAGGCAGCGCACGCGCGATCGTGTCCAGGCCGCCCGTCCACCGCAGTTCCATGACGTGACGTGACACCGCCGTCGGCCGATCGCCGCGCTCGCACTCGACCTCCACGACGCGGCGGCGGCAGCGATCGACCGCTTCGACGAGCTCGGCGTGCTCGGCGAAGCCAACCGGCGGTCGTTTCGTGGAAACGACCCGCAGCAAATTTGACGTCATGGGGCCCGTCCACCGCCCAACGAGCAGATCCGTCAGCTCGGCGCTCGGATCACGGAGTGCGCCCGTGCGATACACGCTCAGGAAGTCCTCCAGGCTGATGCGCAAACGCACGCGCCCGCGCGAACGCGATTCCAGCACGCGCAGCACACCGTAAAGCCGAATGGCTGCCTCGGGTTGCACGGTCTTCGGGAAGAGTGAGCGCCACCAGTGTGCGCGATTCAACCAGAGCTGCGCTTGGTGCAGCTTCCGCTGCACCGGGCGCTTGCGTTCATCCGCCGCGTAGTACCACGCGGTCTGCGCTGCGCTGTCTTTCACGAGCTCGGCGTAGTCAGCGTCGTCGATGGCGGCGACGGTCGACTCGAAACCATCCACAAGGAACTCGAAGCCGTGCGCGGGGGGATCCCACACGATGCTCCACTGGGCAAGCCCGTTCAGGAGCGTGTTGTGCATGTGCTTGAGGTTCCCGTCGCGCAACCTGCGAACGGGTGCGCTCTGCCACACGGCGCTCTCCTCGTTAGGCACGAGCGCGCGGAGCAGCTCGAGGCCGTCGTCGTCTCGGAGCGACGCAGGCCGCCCGCGGGCCCACGAGCGCCACACATCGACCAACGGCACGCCGGTGCCGCCGTCTTCTACGTCCTCCCGCTTGCGCGGGCCGAACGACCAGCCAACGGACTGCGGCAGCAACACGACTTCACCGTTGCTCCTGCGAATTTCCGTTTCGACGTTCGCCAGGACGAGCTCCGCGAGCGCCGCCAGCGATGCGCGCGCCCCGGCCGTGTCGACCTCTATCTTGCGCGACTTTGGTGCGGGCCATGCTTGCATCGCATGCGGATCGATGAGGCCCAGCGCATTATCGGTGGTTGCGACCGACGGCTCGAGCAGCACGGCTGCGACGTGCGCTTCTTCCTGTTTTGACAGAGTCGAACGTCCGGCGGAATACCGTTCGATTCGCGCGCGCACCTCGGGGAGCGACCGCTTCTTCTCCATCGCGTCCCGCAGCAGCTCCAGTCCTGCCTGACGCCGCGATTCGCTCGCATCGGCTAGCAGCCGATCCGCGACACTCAACAGCTCGGCATCGGAGAGTGCCCCCAACCTGGTGAGCGATCGGGCACGAAGGTCGCTCGCTTTGCGGTCGAGCAGGCCGACGATGCGCTCGACCTCATCCGTCTCGAGGGGCAGGGCATCGAGCACGTCACACGCGGTAGATCGGACCGACTCGGATGGATCGCCCAGAAAGTCGATCGCCAAGGCGCGCTCGCCGGCGGTGAGCGCACGCCGCTGCGGTTCCGGGCGGCCGCGCATGCGATGCGCCGCGATGCCGGCGACGCCGCGCAGGAACGCAGCCCGTCCGTCCGCATTGAGGTCGCGCACATGCGGCAGCAAACGCTCACCTGGAATGTGCGCGGCGTGAACGACCATTGCGGCGGCGACATGCGAGCGCTCGAGCGTGCGCTTCCACCACGGCCAGACAATGGCCGCGAGGGGTTGGCCGCGTTTCGGAATGCGCGCAATGAGCTGCTCGAGGCGCTCGAACAGCTGCATGACGTCGACATGCTTCGACCGGTCAGCGTAGAAGGCATCGAGCGCCCGCGCGGCGACCCGGAGATCCGCATCGCCTAACAGATTCGTGAGTGTGCCGAAGGCGCTCGACCACAGCGACTGCGAGAGCATATGTGCCGCGACGAACCGCATCGATTCGGAGCTCGACGCCGCGAGCTTCGTCGCCAGCGGGATGACCGCATCGATATCGTCGAACGCGACGCTCCAGAGCGCGAGGTACGCCGTCTCGGCGTCCTCACCATTCAGCGCGGCGTCGCGAGCCGCGGGATCATCGACGAACGTGAGCACGCGCTCGAGCAGCGAATCGATCTTGACCTGCGACGTGCCGTCCCAGAGAAAGCCGAACCACGTGTCCGCGGCGCGAATCGTCGAGGAGAACCGCGCCAGGTTGTGCTCGTGGATAACTGTTAGGATGCGCCGAAATGCCGCCGGATGCGCTTCGTCGACGCTCTCGAGAATGACCTGGCGCAGGCCTTCTTCCCGCTGCGCCGCGAGCAGCAGGCGTTCGACGAGTTGCCAGGCATCGGGCCGCGCACAGCTCAGGAGCGCTTGCGTCACGTGCCGTCCCATCTGCGAAGTCGCGTGGTCGCCGCGGACGGTGGCGGCCAACACCTCGAACACCGCATCGCCCGTGAGCCCGCCGGCGTCGATCGCACCTGCGAGCAGCCATCCCAAGTCGACGGCACCCGACCATCCGGCGAGATGCGCCGCGTGCTCGGCGACCCAGACGATGTCCGCGTCGTAGTCGCCGAGGAGCAGCGCGAGATGAGCCAGCCACCGCCCGCGCATGCCCGCGAGTGTCGTCTTCGACTGCGGCGACCGGTACGGCCGGCGCGTTAGGCCCTCCGTACAGGGACGGCGCACGAGGCCGTTCAGCGCCGTGACGACGCTGGATTCCAGGCGGGGCAGGAGGGTCCGTGCCAGTTGCCGCCAGCCGCTGTCGGACAACTGGGCGAGCTCTGTGCCTAACTCAGAGCGGCTGCGGACGATGAGCGCGTAGCGCGAATAGTCCGACGTCTTGCACGCTTGCTCGAGGAGTGCGCGAACCGTGGACGGAACGCCGGCTCCAACGAGTGCGGCGGCCTGCTGCTTGATGCTTGTCAGTCGCTCGAGCAGCGCGCCGGGCTGTCGCTTGGCCGAGAGCTCGGCCTTGATGCGGTCGTTGTCCATGCGTTAGGCGCCGGCGAGGAACGTGAGGCGGACGAAGACGAGCGTACTCGAGTCCTTTGGATAGACCTGGCGATCCAGATCGCGCTGCTCGACGCCGTCGAGCACAACCAGGTAGAGGCCGTCCTCAAAGCCTTGCAGCGCGGCGCCGACCGCCCCCTCTGGCTCAGCGACCGGCGACGTCGTGTGGCCGCCGGGATCGATCTTGCCGCCGGTTGCGCCATCGGCAATTTCGGCCTGCGACAGCACGCGCATCAGCCGGCGCTGTCGTTGTCGCTCGTCGAACGACGCGACCTCATTCAGCACGACGCGCGTGATGAGATCGCGAAGCGTGAGGGCGTCATCGCCATCGTCACCTGCCGCGGGAGGAACCGGGACCGACCACCGGTCCAGTGACCGAGCTTTTTTCCCGAGGACGCGCGTTTCGATGAACATGGAGTGTGCCCAGTGCAAGGACACCCTGGCGGCCGCGATCGTCACTGCGGCGCCATCGCGAGAGTGTTGCTGGACAGCGTGCTACCGGCTGCTAGCTTCGCGCGATGCCGACGCCGATCATTATCCTATCTGCCTAACGTGGCGCTTCAGCGGAACGCGATGAGCAAGGAGATGAAGGCGACCTCGGGCCTGCGTGATTGCCGGGCTGGCTTCTTCCAACACCATAGAATATATTGCATGGCGTGAATCTTGCATTGCGCCCCGCACCTCGCGAGCGCCCGTGACCACTCTCGCGATCATCCCAGCCCGTCTCGGCGCCACCCGGCTCCACCGCAAGCCGCTCCGCCTCCTCGGCGGATCCCCGCTCGTCGTCCGCGTCTGGCAACGCGTCCAAGATCTCCGCATCGCCGACCACTGCGTCATCGCCACCGATCACCCGGATGTCGCCGCCGCCGCCCGTGACGCCGGCGCCGAGTGCGTCATAACGAAGGCCGAGCACCCCTCGGGCACCGACCGCGTCGCCGAAGTCGCCGCACGAGCCGAGTTCGCCGAACGCCGCTTCGACGTCATCCTCAATGTCCAGGGCGACGAACCGTTCGTCGCCGCTGAAGCACTGATGGGCGCGATCGAAATGGTACGAAATCGAGGCTTCCCGCTCGGCACCGTCGCGATCCGCGACGATCCCGCAATCCTCGACCAGCCCAGCGTCGTCAAAGTGGTGTGTGCCGACGACGGGCGCGCACTGTACTTTTCCCGAGCGGGAATTCCATTCGCGCGCGAGCGCGCTGCCGGCGTCGCCGCGCACAACGGCGACGACACATTCCAACTCGCACGCAGCATGATTCGCCGCCACGTCGGCGTGTACGCGTACACACCCGCGGCGCTCGCGCAGTGGGTCGCGCTCCCGCCGCATCCGCTCGAACGCATCGAGCGGTTGGAGCAGCTCCGGCCGCTCGCGGCCGGTATGGCCATGGGCGTCGCTCTCATCGACGCGCCGCCCGAGCCGAGTATCGATACCGAGGACGATCTGGAGCGCGCGAACACCCGTTGGTCTGACTTCACCGCGAGGCACCGGTAAATGCCATCGAATGCACCGCAGCACACGACGAAGTACATCTTCGTGACGGGCGGCGTCGTCTCGTCGCTCGGCAAAGGCATCGCCGCCGCATCGCTGGGCCGATTGCTCGTGGAGCGCGGACTGCGCGTCACCATGATGAAGTTCGACCCGTACATCAACGTCGACCCGGGCACCATGTCGCCGTTCCAACACGGCGAGGTGTACGTCACCGACGACGGAGCCGAAACGGATCTCGACCTTGGCCACTACGAGCGCTTCATCGACCGTGCGCTCTCGCAGTCAAACAATGTCACGACAGGTCGCGTGTACCTGAACGTGATCAGCAAGGAACGGCGCGGCGAGTATTTGGGCTCGACGGTGCAGGTGATCCCGCACATCACGGACGAGATCAAAGCGGCGATGAAGCGCATCGCTCCAGACAACGATGTCGTGATCGTCGAGATCGGCGGCACGGTCGGTGACATCGAGTCGCTGCCGTTCCTCGAGGCCATCCGCCAATTCCGCCACGAGATCGGCCGCGAGAACGCGCTCTTCGTGCACCTCACGTTAGTCCCGTTCATCAGCGCCGCGGGCGAAGTGAAGACCAAGCCCACGCAGCACTCGGTGCGCGAGCTCATGGAAATCGGAATCCAGCCCGACATGCTCATCTGCCGCGCCGAGCGCCCGCTGTCGGAAGACGTGAAGCGAAAAATCGCATTGTTTTGCAACGTCGACTTCGGCTCCGTGATCGAGAGCCGCGACGTCCCCACCATCTACGAGATTCCGCTCTCCTTCGCCGAGCAAGGGCTGGATGACCGCGTGGTCGCGCGCCTCGGGTTAGACGGAAAGGCGCCCGACCTCACCCCGTGGCGCGAGATGGTGGGGCGTATCACGTCGCCCAGCGAGCGCGTGCGCATCGCGGTGGTCGGCAAGTACACCGATCTCGTGGACAGCTACAAGAGCGTGCACGAAGCGCTGATCCACGGCGGCATCGCCAACAACGTGGGCGTCGACATCCGTTGGATCTCGAGCGACCTCTTCACATCCGCCGAGCGCGCAGGTGAACTGTTAGGCCCGGTCCACGGGCTGCTCGTGCCCGGCGGCTTCGGCGTGCGCGGCGTGGAAGGCATGGTCGAAGCCATTCGGTGGTCGCGCGAGCGAGGTCTCCCGTTCTTCGGCATCTGCCTTGGCATGCAGGTGTCGGTGATCGAGTTCGCGCGGCACAAGTGCAACCTCGACGACTCGCACTCGAGCGAGTTCGCCCCCGAGTGCAACGACCCGGTGATCTCGCTCATGGAATCGCAGCAGCACATCACCGACATGGGCGGCACCATGCGGTTAGGCGCGTACCCCTGCCGCCTCAAGCCGGGGTCGTTAGTCGCCGAGACGTACAACGCATCCGACATCAGCGAGCGGCACCGGCACCGGTACGAGTTCTCGAACACCTATCGCGACCTGTTCGAGAAGCACGGCGTGCGGTTCAGCGGCCTCTCGCCCGACGGCTCGTTAGTCGAGATTATCGAGCTGCCGGACCATCCGTGGTTCGTGGGCTGCCAGTTCCACCCCGAGCTCAAGTCGCGCCCGACGCGCCCGCACCCGCTGTTCGCCGGCTTCGTGGGCGCGGCCCTCCAGGCCAAGCGCGCGCGCGGCGAGTCCCGCGACGCCGCACGGGGCGCGCGTGCCGCCACGTCCACCTGAGCGCGACGTGACGCAACGGTTTCCCGTCGACCGGTTCTTCCTCATCGCCGGCCCGTGCGTGGTGGAATCGGACGACCTGAACTATCGCGTTGCGGACCACCTGGCGTCGCTCGCCGAGCGCGTGCCCGGCGGCGTGATCTTCAAGGCGAGCTTCGACAAGGCCAATCGCTCCAATCGCGCCGCGCACCGCGGGCCGGGATTGGACGAGGGTCTCGCCGCGCTCGATCGCGTGAAGTGCCGCACCGGATTGCCGGTCCTAACGGACGTGCACGAGCCGGAGCAGTGCGCGACCGCCGCGCAAGTGGTCGACGTCCTGCAGATTCCCGCGTTCCTGTGCCGGCAGACGGACCTGCTCATCGCCGCCGGCGCCACGGGCAAGCCTGTGAACATCAAGAAAGGGCAGTGGATGCACCCCGAAGGCATGCGCGGCGCGGCGGACAAGGTGCGGCGCGCCGGCGTTAGGCGGCCGGAAATCGCAATCACCGAGCGCGGCACCTTCTTCGGCTACGGCGATCTCGTCGTCGACATGCGCGCGTTCGCCCGCCTCGCCGCCGCGTGCTCGGCGCCCGTCGTCTTCGACGCGACGCACAGCGTGCAGCAACCGGGGAAGGGCGAGGGGGGCGCGAGCGGCGGTGCGCGCGAGCACATCCCCACGTTGGCCCGCGCGGCGGTGGCGGCCGGAGCCAACGGTGTGTTTCTCGAGACGCACCCGGATCCCGACAACGCGCCGAGCGATGGACCCAACATGCTTCCGTTGTCCGAGCTGGACGCGTTAGTCCGCCAGCTCGTCGAGGTGTGGGACACGTGCCGCCAGTGATCGACGCCGCACTCGCGCGCCGCATCAAGCTCGTCGGCCTCGACGTCGACGGCGTGCTCACCGACGGCGGCATCTACCTCGGCGATGTGGCGGGCGCAGCCATGGAGTTCAAACGCTACGACGTGCAGGACGGGTTGGGCATCGAGCTCATGCGACACGTCGGGCTCAAGGTGGTGATCATCACCGGCCGCGTGTCGGAGAGCGTGCGGCTGCGCGGCAAGGAGCTGCGCGCCGATGACGTCGCGCAGGATGCGTTAGCACGCAAGCTCCCCGCGCTGCGGCGTGTGCTCGAGCGGCACGGCGTGACGGCGCAGGAGACCGCATTCGTGGGCGACGACATTCCCGACCTGCCGATTCTGCGCGAGGTCGCGCTCCCCGTCGCCGTCGGGAACGCGGTGCCCACGGTGCGCGATGTGTGCGCCGTGCAGCTCGAGCGCGCCGGTGGACGCGGCGCCGTGCGCGAGTTCGCCGAGCTCCTGCTGCGTGCACGCGGCGAATGGCAGCGCGCACTGGACCTGTATCTCGCGGCGCGCGCCGAGACGCCGCTCGAGGCCACGCTGTGACCATGGACGCCGTCGAGCGCGGTCGTCGCGTGCTTCGCATGGAACGCGAAGCCCTCGAGGATGTCGAGCGCAACCTCGGCGCCTCGTTCAAGGCCGCCTTGGATCTCCTGATGGCGTGCAACGGGCGCGTGATCGTCGCCGGCGTGGGCAAGTCCGGACTCATCGGCCGGAAGATCGCTGCCACGCTCACATCCACGGGTACGCCGGCCACCTTTCTGCACCCGGTCGAGAGCGTCCACGGCGATCTCGGCCTGGTGGGTCCAGCAGACGTCGCCATCCTGATCTCGAAGAGCGGCGAAACGGCGGAGATCTTCCCGCTGCTGGAACAACTGAAGCGGTTAGGCGTACGCATCATCGCGATCGCCGGCGCGCGCGAGTCGACGCTCGCCCGCCACGCCGACGTGGTGCTCGATACCTGGGTGCGCGAGGAAGCGTGTCCGCACGATCTCGCGCCCACGACCAGCACCACGGCGGCACTCGCGATGGGCGACGCGCTCGCGGTCACGCTTCTCGAGCACAAGGGGTTTCGCCGCGAGGATTTCGCGCGGCTGCACCCGGGCGGATCGCTGGGCAAGCGCTTGCTCACGCGCGTGTGCGATGTGATGGTGACGGATAAGCTGCCGGTGCTCGAGCAGGGCGCCGTGATGCGCGACGCGGTGATGATG
>Ga0310810_10008898_pt1 | contig 11593 bp, 7 predicted proteins | sample NCmetagenome_FD_207641 | JGI IMG/M metagenome (GOLD analysis project Ga0310810, IMG submission 207641) | Soil microbial communities from experimental microcosm in Duke University, North Carolina, United States - NC | ecosystem: Engineered > Artificial ecosystem > Soil microcosm > Unclassified ...
ATGGGCGCGCGAGCCGGTCATCTCGCCGAGCGTGGCGGTGATCCCGGCGGCCACGGCGAAGATCGCGAACATCTCGAGGAAGTTCGAGAACGGCGTCGGATTCTCGAACGGGTGCGCGCTGTTCGCGTTGAAGAAGCCGCCGCCGTTGGTGCCCCACTCCTTGATGATCTCCTGCGACGCGACCGGCCCCTGCGCGATCACCTGCGCCGTCGCGTCGATCGGCTGCACGCGATCGTAGGGGCGCAGGTTCTGGACGACGCCCTGCGAGACGAGGAGGAGCGTGCCGGCGACCGCGAACGGAAGCAGCACCCACAACGACGCGCGGACGAGATCGACCCAGAAATTGCCGATGGTCTCCTGCTCGCGCCGGGCGATGCCGCGAACCAGGGCCACGGCAATCGCGATGCCGGCCGCCGCCGACATGAAGTTGTGGTACGCGAGGCCGGCCATCTGCGTGAAGTAGCTCATGGTCGTCTCGCCCGCGTAGGCCTGCCAGTTCGTGTTGCTGGCGAAGGAGGCCGCGGTGTTGAACGCCAGGTCCGGCGCGACGGCGCCGAGGTGCTCCGGGTTCCATGGCAGGTAGCCCTGCAGCCGCTCGATCCCGTAGAGCGCGAGCATCGACACGCCGCTGAAGAGGAGCATCGAGGCGGCGTACTCCGTCCAGCGCATCTCGCGCTCCGGGTTGACGCCGGTCGCGCGGTAGATGAGGCGCTCCAGGGGCCGCAGCGCCGGATCGAGCCAGGTCCGCTTGCCGTCGAACACGCGCGCCATGAAGCAGCCGAGCGGCCTGGTGACCGCCAGCACCGCGGCGAAGAACACGGCAATCTGTATCCAGCCGTTCACCGACATCAGAACCGCTCCGGCTTCAGAAGGGCGACCGTCAGGTACACCAGCAGCGCGACGGCCACGACGAGGCTGATGAGATCGTCCGCGCTCACTGGCGTCCTCCGAGCCGCTCGCACGCGCGCACGAATCCGACCGCCAGGGCGAAGAACCCGATCGTGAGAAGCATGAACAGCGCGTCCATGGCGTCTACCGCGTCGTGCCGTCGAACGTGAGAATGGCCGCCGCGACGAACAACGGCTGCGACGGCGTCAGGTGATTGTCCGGCCCCTCGAAGAAGCCGCCGCCGCTGCCGGTCGCATGGTCGAGGCGGTACTCGCCGCGGACGATCGCGGTGGCCGGACCGACCGGGCGCCGGTACTCCAGCGTCCCGGTCAACGCCACGACGGTCTCGGGCACGCCGATCCACCGGCCGTCGCGGTCGCGCGCGAACTCGCCGCGCACCGTAGCGCTCCAGGGACCGCGAATCGTCCAGTGCACGGGCGCCTGCGCCGCCATCCAGAGCGCGCGGCCGCGGCCGCCCGGAAGCCGTTCGCTCCCGTACTGCCACTCGATGGCCGCCGTCGTCCGCGCCGTCCTGCGTTCGACGATCGCGTCGGAGAAGATGCGCCAGCTTTCGATCGCGGTGTCGCGCTGATGCGAGCCGTACAGGACGGCTTCCTTCGCCGTGATGGTTTCCGACAGCTTCCACGCCGCCTGGCCGCCGACGCTCGGCGCGTCGTTCGCGTGCGCGAGATGGAAATAGCCGTTGACGACGAAGCCGGTGATCGTCACCGCGGGCGTGACCGGATAGGCCGCGTTCACGCCCATCATCAGGAAGGGCGTGTAGTCGGCGCCCCAGGGCCGCGTGTAGGAGAGGTTGTCCTTCGCATAGAGCCCGTCGTATCCGATCAGGCTGCTGAAGATGCCGCCCTGGATCAGCAGGCCTCGGCCGATGGGCGCCAGATAGCTGATATCCGTCGGCCCCAGATGACGGAGGACGTCCGCGCCGGCGAGGTTGGGCGCGACGGACGAAAAGCCGAACAGCTCGCTGTCCTTCCCCGCCTGGACGGTCGCTTCGAACCCGAGGCGCGACGACGGATCGGCGGCCTTCCGGACGTACGCCGCCGCCATGTCGAGGTCGAGCCGGTCGACCGTGGCCGTCGTTCCGCGGTTGCGGAAGAGATCATTGGCGGGCGCGTTCACGTCGAAGAGCGTGGCGGCGTCGACGAACCCGCCATATTGCCAGGGCGAAGACGGCAGGGCAGGCGCGCCCTGAGCGTGCGCCGACGGCGCGGCCAGCGCGAGCATGACGAGGAGGGTCGCTGCGACGAACATCACGTCGTGCCCGAGCTTCGATATGCAGCGGACGAGCCGTTGCACTTCGCTCGGCAGCCAACGGGCCGCTTCGCCGCCGACGACGACGGTCGCGCCCGAGGGCAGGAGGCGCGAGACGTCTTCGAAGCGGCGGCAGAGGCAGACGCGAATGGCCGCTTCAGCGTCGAGCGCCTCCACCATGTCGCGGAGCCGTCGGACGGCCACATCGGCCGACTCGAGCGGCCGGTCCCCGTCAACGACGTACGGCACGACTTGCGGAACGAGCACCAGTAGCCGCGCATTGGCGCCGCGTGCGAGCGGCACGGCCATCCGCAGCGCGGACCGCGTCCCTTCAGGCGTCGTCGCCACGACGTGAACGATCCCCTGTATCGTGTTCACGATCCCCACGATACGAAGCCCCGCCTAATCCGGGGCCAAAAGGTCCCTTAAAAAGACCTAAGAAGCGTCGGCTGTGCCCGGATCGGCAACCAGGCGGTAGCCCACCCACGGCTCGGTGACGAGCAGGCGGGGGTTGGCGGGATCGGCTTCGATCTTCTTGCGGAGTTGAGCCACGAGCACCCACAGGTGCTCCGGGTGGCCGACCGCGTTCGGGCCCCAGACGGCCTTGAGGATCGCGCGATGCGTGAGGACGCGATTGGGATTCCGGGCGAAAAACGTCAGCAGCTCGAATTCCTTCGGGGTGAGTCGAATCTCCTCGCCGTCGCGGAGCACGCGGTGGCGGTCGTAGTCGAGCGTGAGGTCGCCGAGCTTCGCCTGCCCGCTCTCCTCTGGCGCGTCCGACGCGACGCGGCGCAGCCAGACGCGCATGCGGGCCAGCAGCTCCTCGGGGCCGAATGGCTTCGTGACGTAGTCGTCCGCGCCGAGGTCGAGCGCCGCGACCTTGTCGCTCTCGAGGTTGCGCGCCGACAGCACGATGATCGGCACGGTGGACGTTTCGCGGATGCGGCGGCAGACTTCGACGCCCTCCATGTCGGGCAGGCCGAGGTCGAGCACGACGAGGTCGGGCGCCTCGGCGGCCGCGAGCGCGAGCGCCTCGCGGCCGTTGACGGCGTTGTCCACGGCAAAGCCGCGCGAGCGGAAGAGCGGCGTCAACGTGCGCTGGATCGAGGGTTCGTCGTCGACGAGCAGGATGCGGGCCGGCCGCGTCACGACGGCACCGGCCCCGAGGGCGCCTCACCGGTCGCTGACCGCGTGGGGATGGCGATCGTGAACTGCGCGCCGCCGCCGGCACAATTCTCGGCCCACACGCGGCCGTGCTCCACCGCCAGCAGCCCGCGCGCGATCGAGAGGCCCATCCCGGTGCCCGACACCAGGTTGCCCTGGACGCCGCGGTAGAACCGGTCGAACAGCCGCGGCAGATCGTCCGCCGCGATGCCCGGCCCGTAATCGCGGACGGTGATGATGAGCTCGCCGTTGGCCGTGCCCGCCGCCACTTCCACAGGGCTGCCGGGCGGCGAATAGCGCGCCGCGTTCTCGAGCAGGTGCGCCAGCGCCGATGCGGTGACGCGGGGATCGAGGCGCACGAGCGCGTCCAGGTCGATCCGCGTGTCGACGCGGCGGCCCTCGAGCGCCCGCTCGACCTGCTCGCGCGCGGCGTCGACGATCTGGGACGGGTGGACCAGTTCGGGTTGTGTCGACACGGCGCCGGCGTCGATCCGGGCCATGTCGAGGATGTCGTCGAACAGGCGCGTCAACCGCTCCACCTCGGTCAGGACGACGTCGCTCTGCTCGCGGCGCTGGTTCTCGTCGAGCCACGACGCCTGAAGGTTGCTGGCCGCCAGCCGAATCGCCGTCAGCGGCGTCCGCAGGTCGTGCGCGAGCGCCGCCAGGAGCGCCGACTGCAGCGCTTCCTTCTGCCGCGCCAGGTCGGCGGCCTTCCGTTCCTCGAGAAACTGCAGCCGCTCGATCGCGATCGCGACGACGCCGCCGAGCGCATCGATCGAGCCGGGATCGACCGGCCGGCCGGCCGCGGCGAGCGCCCCGATGGGCTTCATCCCGAGGCGCAGCGGGACGATCCGGATCTCCCGACCGTCAACCACGATCGTGCGATGTCCGGCGTAGGTGCGCTCGCGCGCATCGAACTCGAGCGTCGTGCCCGAGGCCGTCGCCGCCTGCGCCAGCTGATCGGGCGCGATCTGTGGATGCCAGGTGCCCCAGTCGGCAATCTGCCATTCGCCCCCGCGCGGCAGCGCGATGGCCACATAGTCGAGATCGAACCGCCGCGCGACGAACCGCGCGAGGAGCGCCGTCGCCTCGCGGCTGTCGGACATCAGCAGCACGTCGCGGCTCAAATCGAACAGCCGCGCCATCTCGTCGCGGCGCGACAGCGCGTCGCTCGCCCGCGCGCGCGCGGCCGACGACAGATTGCTCGCCACCAGGCTCACCGCGAGGAACGCGAACAGCGCCACCCAGTTCTGGGGGTCGGCGATCGTCAGCGTACGCACCGGCGGCAGGAAGAAGAAGTTGAACGCCAGCATCGCGAGGAACGACGTGGCGACGGCCGCCGACAGCCTCGACGCGGCGGCCACGATGAGCACGACCAGGAGAAACGTCAGGGCGACAGTGGTGGCGTTGGTGACGCCGAGCCAGCGCGTATACGCGAGGCTCACCAGCGCGATCGCCGACGCGCCGGCCGCCGGCGCCGCGAGCGTGCGGATCACGGCTGCCGCAGGCGCGTCAATGCCTGCTCCGGGTTGCGCCGGAGCTCTTCCTCGAAGCTCCCGAGCGCCGCCGTCACGATGTCGCGATGGTGCACGTCGGGACCGACGGACCGGATCGCATCGAGCCACAGGCGGTGGATCCGGTCCACGTCGGACGCCGAGAGATCCGGCGCGTGCGCCCCCAGCAGGAACGCGTGCTGGCGGCCGCCCTTCCCGATCACGACGAGGCGCGTCGAGAGGTCGGCGGGGCGCGCCGTGCGATCCCAGGCGTCGCCCAGCAGGCGTGCCTGGTCGGCCGCGTCCATCTTGGCCGACTCGCCGACGACGATATCGCGCGCGCGCAGCCGAATGGCGGCCTGCGCCACCGCGTCGAAGACGTTGGTGGACGGCACCACCAGGAGCTTGACCGCGCGGCCGTGCCGCTCCGCGATGGCGACGACCCGCGTGAACAGGATCTGCTCGTAATCGGTGAAGAGCTCCTCGCGCTCGATGTCGCGAGAGCCGGCGTCGGGGCCGGCGAGCAGCCGGATCGTCAGCACGACGACATCGCGCTCAATCGGGTCGGTGTCGCGCACGACCGCATCCAGGTGGCTGAGCGTGTTGTAGTCGCGGACCGGCACGAGCACGCACCCGGGCCGCGCGCGCAGACTCTCGAGGTCCACCTCCGGCTCCCGCATCAGCTGGAACTGATCGGTGTGCTGCAGACCGGCCGCCTGACGCCGCCGCGCCGTCGCGCGCTCCGACGTCACGAACACGCCGTACAGCAGCAGCGTGAACACGACGCCCGAGATCGTGGCCGTCTCCTTCGTGAACAGGTTGATGAACGCCGCGAGGAAAAGGACGAGCGCGATGAGGCCGAGGCCGATCGGGATTTCGGTGCCGCCGATGCGCACGTTCAGCGGGACCTTCCACTCGCGCCGGACCTCCGGTTCCTTGAACCGCAGCACGAGCATCGCCAGCGACTTGAAGGCGAAGCTCCAGACCACGCCGAACGCATACGCCTCGCCGAGCACGTACACGTCGCCGCGACTGAGCACAATAGTCACGATCTGCAGGACGACGACCAGGTTGATCAGCCGGTAGGTCGTCCCGAACCGGTGGTGGGGCTTCCGGAACCACTCGGTCAGCACTCCGTCTTCCGACACGCGGTTCAGCACGCCGTTCGATCCAACGATGGCGGTGTTGACGGCGCCGGCCAGGATCAGGAAGCCGACGATCACGACGAACGCCTGGAACGTCAGTCGCGCCCACAGCGGCCCGGCGACGTGCATCGCCAGCCCCGAGATCAAATTGTCGAAATACTTCGCGCGTGCGCCGTCGGGGATGATGGCGACGGCGAAAAAGCTGACGAGCGACGTGAATAGCAGGCTGTAGACGAAGATCACGAGGCCGGTGCGCTGCAGGTTCTTCACCTTCGGGTGCTCGATCTCGCGATATACCTGCGCGAGCGATTCTTCGCCGCTCATCGCGAGAATCGAGTGGCCGAACCCGACGAGCACCGCGATCGCCGTGAACGCCGGCCAGGCCGTCCCCTTCAGCCATCCCAGGCCGTCGTCCGAGAAGCGGAGGTTGGCCGGAACCGGCGCCGGCGGCCACTGCCCGCCCTGCCAGAGCAGCGTAAGGCCGCACCACGCGATCATGAGGACGACCATGACAGTCGTGACCTTCATGATCCGCAGCGCGTCCTCGCTCGACTCGTGGATCCCCTGCGTGTTCCGCCACCAGAAATAGCCGGTAATCAGGATCGCCACGAATGCCGCGGTGGCTCCGACCGGCAGCGCATGGGCGCTGCCCGTGCGGCGCAGCAGATCGTTCAGCAGGCCGACGATGTACTGGCCGGCCGACACGCCGCTGATCGGCCCGGTGAGGACATAGTCGAAGAGCAGAGCGGAAACCGACAGCTTCGCCAGCGTGCCGCCCATCGCCTCCTTCACGACGCGGTACACGCCGCCGCGCACGAACATCGCCGAGCTCTCGATATAGACGGCGCGCACGGCATACGAGAAGACCATCACGCCGAGGATGAACCACGGCGCCGCCTTGCCGACCGCCTGTTCCACGATGCCGCCGACGTAGAAGGCGGTCGAGCCCAGGTCGCTCAGCACGATCGCCGCGGCCCGCCAGAAGGAGATGAACGAGAGGAGAACGGTAGTGGCGACGACGACGCGAACGCGCCCGTCGCGCCCAGGCGGGGAGGGGATCACACGCGCCTTCCGTGAAACGCCGGCGGGGTTAGCTGACGGGCTCGGACTCGGAAGTGTCCGTCCTCGAAAGGATTCGCCCCATTCCCTGGGTCCCCCGCGCGCTGCGTGTGGCGCAGCGCTTTGGCCGCTCTCACGTTACGCCTGTCGAGTCCGAAAGACAACCACGGGCCCGGGTGAAGCCTCGCCCCACAAGCCTGGCGGAGCGCGAAGGCTTGGGCGGCGCGTCACCGTTTCTTGTCGCGGCGCCGCACCTGGATCCGAATCGGCGTGCCCATGAACCCGAACTTCTGCCGCAGCTGGTTCACCAGATACCGCTCGTACGAGAAGTGGAACGTCGTCGCCACGTTGGTGAAGAAGACGAACGCGGGCGGCGCGACGCCAATCTGCGCCGCGTAGAGAATCCGGACGTGGCGGCGGCCGGGGCTGACCGGCGGATTGGCCGCGGTGACTTCCTCGACAAAGCGGTTCAACGCCGGCGTCGGCACGCGGTGCCGGCGCGCCGCGGCCACCTTGTCGATCGTCTCGAGCACCTTGCCCGATCGTTCGCCGGTCAGCGCCGAGATGTGCAGGATCGGCGCGTAGTCCAGGAACCGCATCGCGAAGCGCAGGCGATCGTCGAAGTCGCGGACCGCGTTGCTGTCGCGCGATTTCACCAGGTCCCACTTGTTGGCCACCACGACGATGCCGCGGCCGGCGCGGTCGGCTTCGCCGCCGATCGCGGCGTCCTGATCGGTCGCGCCCGCGCTGGCGTCGAGGATGAGGGCGACCACGTCGGCTTCGGCAATCGCGCGCTTCGCGCCGGCGACGCTGACCACCTCGACCTTGCCGCCGCTCCCGACACGCCCGGGACGGCGCATGCCGGCGGTATCCACGATTCGGAAACGCCGGCGGTGCCACATGAGCGGCGCATCGATGGCATCCCGGGTCGTGCCGGGCGTCTCGCTCACCAGGACCCGCTCCTGTTTCAGCAAACGGTTCACGAGAGACGACTTCCCCACGTTCGGCCGGCCGACGATCGCGACGGCCGTCTCCCGATCGGCCGCGGCTCCCGCGTCCTCCCCCTCGGCGCCGTCGCCGCCGGCCCCGGCAGCCGGCCGCCGGGCCCCGCCGCCCAACCGCGCGACGATGGCGTCCATCAACTCCGCCACGCCGAGCCCGTGCTCGGCCGAGATCTCGAACACGGGATCGAACCCGAGCTCGAAGAAATCCATCGCGCCGGCGCGCGCCCGCTTGTCGTCGGTCTTGTTGATGGCGAGCAGCACTGGCGTGCCCGTGGCGCGCAGCGTGGCGGCGATCTCCAGGTCGCCCGGCACCAGCCCCTCGCGGCCGTCGACGAGCAGCACCAGCAGGTCGGCGCGCTCGATCGCATGACGCCCGTGGCGGACGACGAGCTCATGCAGCGGATCCTCGCTGGCGCCGAAAAGTCCGCCGGTGTCGAGCAGCTGGAAGGTCAGTCCCTGCCAGGCCGCCGGCCGGGCCAGCGCATCGCGCGTCGTCCCGGGAACGGGCGATCGCGCGGCGCGAACCGGTCATCCGGTTGAACAGCGTGGATTTTCCGACGTTCGGCCGGCCGACGAGGACGACCGAGAAGGGGGCGCGCGGCATATCGTGTGTCAGTTAGCCTCAGCCTTGACAGCGTAAGTCCCACTATTTATAGTAGTTACCAGCCGCCAGGAGACCCTAAGCATGATCAAGGTCGACATCGTGAACGAAGTGTCGAAGATTGCGGACATCACCAAGGTCAAAGCCGAGGTGGCGGTCGACGCGGTCTTCGACGCGATGCGGACCTCCATGCAGCGGGGCGAGCGCATCGAGCTGCGCGGCTTCGGCGTCTTCCAGGTGAAGCCGCGGAAGCGCGGCATCGGCCGCAACCCGCGCACCGGCAAGGAAGTGCGCATCCCGCCCGGCCGGACCATCCGGTTCAAACCCGGAAAGGACCTGCAGAACATCGGGTAGGAACCGCTTCACGCTACACTCGACGTCTTGGAACCTTCTCCGTCCTACGTCTGGCAGCCGGTCCCGAAGTTCCGCGACCGCATCTGGGTCCACGCGCTGCTGTTCCTCCTCACGGTCCTCACGACGACGCTGGTCGGCGTGAACCATTACCTGGGGTTCATGAGCGACTTCGGCGCCCGGCGGCTGCCGCACCTGACGACCGCGGCGATGCTGGTGCGGGGCTTCTGGTACAGCGGGACGATCCTCGCGATCCTCGGCGTCCACGAGCTGGGCCACTACCTGGCCTGCCGGTATTATGACGTCGATGCGTCGCGGCCGTTTTTCCTGCCGATGCCGTTCATCCTGACGGGCACGCTCGGCGCGTTCATCCGCATCCGCGAGCCGATTCCGGCCAAGCGCATGCTGTTCGACATCGGCATCGCCGGCCCGATTGCCGGCTTCCTCATCGCGGTGCCGGCGCTGTTCATGGGGCTGGCGATGTCCGACGTGGCCCGGATCCCGCCCGGGATGACGGGGTTCGAGCTCGGGGAACCGCTCCTTTTCAAGCTCGCCTCCTGGCTCATCTGGGGCACGCCGCCGCGCGGCTTCTCGGTGAACATGCACCCCATGGCGTTCGCCGCGTGGTTCGGCCTCCTGGCCACGGCGCTCAACCTGTTTCCGATCGGGCAGCTCGACGGCGGGCACATCTCCTACACGGTGCTCGGACGGAAGTCGTCGACGCTGACGGTCGTCATGATCGGGATCGCCATCGTCCTGACCTGGTTTTCACTCAGCTGGCTCGTGTGGACCGTGCTGATGATCGGCATGCTGCGCGTCTTCGGGCGGCATCATCCGCCGGTGCCCGACGAGCACGTGCCGCTCGATCGCACACGCCAGATCCTCGCCGCCTTCGCGCTGGCGATGTTCGTTCTCTGCTTCACGCCCGTGCCGTTCTCCTCGCTCGAAGTCATCCGCCGGTAGAGCGCCGGACCGCCGCGAAGGCGGGCCGAAGACGCGACGTACGCCGCCGGCGGACCGCCGCGTTCGCCTCAGAGCACGCTGAGGGGATCGACGTCGACGATCGTCCGGCGCGCCAGCTCGGGGCGCGCGGCAATCGCGGCCTGCAGCGCCTCGCGCATGCGCCGCCGATTCGCCCCCTTCAACAGGAACTGGGCGCGGTACTCGCCGCGCAGCTTGCCGAGCGGCGCGGGCGCGGGCCCGAGCACGTGGTAGCCCCGCCCCGCGCCCCGCAGCTTCTCCACCACGCCGGCGGCATCGTCCATGGCGCCGGCGAACGTGCGCGACCGGACGACGGTGTTGATGATGGAGAGAACGGGCGGATACCGCATCGCCGTGCGGAAGCGCAGCTCGCGCTCGAAGAACGCCGTGTAGTCCTGGCGGCAGGCGAGCTGGATGCTGTAGTGGTCCGGATACAGCGTCTGCACGATGGCTTCGCCGGGAATGTCGCCGCGGCCTGCGCGTCCCGCCACCTGCGTGAGCAGCTGGAACGTCCGCTCGGCGGCGCGGAAGTCGGCGATCCCGAGCCCGACATCGGCCGACACGACGCCGACGAGCGACACGCGCGGGAAGTCGTGCCCCTTGGCGATCATCTGCGTGCCGACCAGGACGTCGAGGTCGCCGCGGCCGAAGCGGGCGAGCAGGTCGTTCAGCGCGCCTTTCCGCCGGATCGAATCGCGATCGAGACGCGCCACGCGGGCGCCCGGACAGGCGGCCAGCACCTCGGCCTCGACGCGCTCGGTCCCGAAGCCCGCCTGGGCGAGATACTGGCCGGCGCACAGCGGGCACGCGGACGGCACGCGCGCCGTGTAGTTGCAGTAGTGGCACCGGGCGCGCCGCGCGGCGCCCTCGCCGTGGACGACCAGCGACACGCTGCAGTTGGGGCAATCCACCGTGCCCGCGCACTGCCGGCAGAAGACGGAAGTGGCAAAGCCGCGCCGGTTCAGCAGGACGAGCGACTGCTCGCCGCGCTCGAGGCGGAGCCGCAGGCCGTCGGCCAGCGCGCGGCTCAGAATCACGTCGGGGCCGCCGTCCGCATACTCCTCGCGCATGTCGACGATCGTCACCGCGGCGAGCGGCCGATCGAGCACGCGGCGCTCCAGCACGACGCGCTCGTACTTGCCGGCGACGGCGTTCTGGTACGTCTCGAGCGACGGTGTAGCCGACCCGAGCACCACGAGGGCGCTCGCGCGCTGCGCCCGCACGATGGCGACGTCGCGGCCGTTGTAGCGCGGGCTCTCCTCCTGTTTGTAGGACGCGTCGTGCTCTTCGTCCACGACGATGAGGCCGAGGTCGGCGAGCGGCGCGAACACGGCCGACCGCGTGCCGACGACGACGTCGATGTCGCCGCGGCGTATCCGCATCCACTGATCGTGGCGCTCGCCGTCGGAGAGGCCGCTATGCTGGATGGCCACGCGATCGCCGAACGCTGCGCGGAACGTGGCGGCAACGGCGGGCGTCAGGGCGATCTCGGGCACGAGCATCAGGGCGCGGCGGCCGGCCGACCGCACCGCGGCCGACAGCCGGACGTAGAGCTCGGTCTTGCCGCTGCCGGTCACGCCGTGCAGGAGCGCCACCTTGAACGCGCCGGCGCCGGCAAGCCGGCACAGCCGCTCG
>Ga0310810_10008899_pt1 | contig 11591 bp, 9 predicted proteins | sample NCmetagenome_FD_207641 | JGI IMG/M metagenome (GOLD analysis project Ga0310810, IMG submission 207641) | Soil microbial communities from experimental microcosm in Duke University, North Carolina, United States - NC | ecosystem: Engineered > Artificial ecosystem > Soil microcosm > Unclassified ...
CCGATCTCTGTATCATCGACATCATCGAAGACGACAAAGCGCGCCGCGCCCGGGTCCTATGCCGCGACAGGACCCAGGAAGGGGTCGCAGCGGTGCTCATGCATCTAGGCTCTTCGCCCAACCAAACCGAACTGGCAGACGCCATTCGTCGCTGCAAACAACCCGTTCTCATCGAGCACCCGGATGCGACGCGCTTGGCGGCCTTGGCTTTCCAGCCGGAGCAGATCGGGGCGATCCAAAGTACGGTACCCAATTCCGCAATCGTTGTGCCGCTGATTGCGCAAGAGAAGGTTTTCGGCCGGCTGATACTCGTTGCGTTCGGCGCCTCCCCGGGCTTTGGGGCGCACGAGCTCTACATTGCAGGTGCGTTCGCCGAACGGACCGCGCTCTCGCTCGATAACGCGCAGCTCTTCCGCTCGGCCAAGCGTGCGACCAAAGCCCGCGACGACATGCTGGGCATTGTTGCCCATGACCTTCGCAATCCTCTCCAGCTCATAGCAACCCATTCGGCCATCCTGCACAGAACGGGATCCGATCCCGTGCGCGAGACGGCCGATGGCATTTCGGATGCCGTCGGCAGGATGACACGCATGATCAAGGACCTCCTCGATGTGACCAGCCTCGATGCCGGCCAGCTTTCACTGAAACGGGAACGGATAAACGTGTCCGATCTGATCTCCGATTCGATCGAGGCCCACGAGCCGATTGCTTCGGCTGCTTCTTTGCTGATCGGCAGCGAGGCGGCAGTGAACCTACCGGCGGTCTGGGCAGATCGCGATCGCATTCTGCAGGTGCTTCAGAATCTGATCGGGAATGCGATGAAATTCACGAAGGCTGGAGGGCGCATTGTGCTGAATGCGCAACCTGGCAACGGCGAAATCGTATTCTCGGTGTCGGATACTGGAGCAGGCATCCCGGCGGACGCTCTGCCTCACGTATTCGATCGCTTCTGGCAGGCCGAGAAGGGCAGCCGTCGCGGCGCCGGGCTTGGTTTGGCAATCGTCAAGGGCATCGTGGAAGCGCACGGGGGGCGTGTGTGGGTTCGCAGCGCCGTCGGCCAAGGTAGCACGTTCTACTTCGCGGTTCCCACAGCAGAAGGTGCGCGCGCGCCTACCCCCAAATAACTGTCGTGTGTTCACCGCCTCGGTCATTGTCCTGGGCGCGGTCGCGGTGTTTCTTCTCTGAAATGTTTACGCGCCAGAGATGCATGGCATGACCGGGGAAGGGTCAGAATCTTCCGATCCGGAGTGTGTGCTCTCCGCTCTTCCCAAAATCGGTCATTTCGATCCGGAAAGCGGACATTGCAGCGTCACGATTGGTTCGGCCGGTAAGCGGTCGTAATTCGTCGAAAGAACCCAACTGACTCACCATGTCACGGGCTGTCGTCTTGGACACGAACCGCATGGCTGGATGGCCGATCCCCGCTTTCGCGGGGATGTCGGCCATGACAATCGCGGGTGATTAGAAAAAGGGCGAGCCCATTGCTGGACTCGCCCTTCGTAACGCGAACTTAGCGCAGGCTTAGTCGGCCAACGGGTTCGGACGAATTTGGAAGTGCACGACCTTGCTCTGCTGCCCTTTGCCGCCTTCGATATGCGGTGCGGAGCGGCCCGAATAGGTCGACCAGATTCCCTTACCCTTCCAACCGGCGGACGCGTCGTCGATGCGGCCGTCCATGTTCTTGGCAAAGAAGCCCATCGGATACGGCACGCGCATCGTCACCCATTTCTGGTCGACGAGAGCGAACAGCGCATCCGAATTGTTGCCGGTCGCGATCGGGACGTTCTTGCCCAAGCCCAACGTATCGAACTGGTCGACCCAGTCGTAATACGGCGCTTCGGCGCTGCCGCCCTTCATCGCCACGCCCTTAAACTGCGGGCCGGGGATGGTGTACAGCTTCCACCCTTCCGGACACGCCTTGCCGGTCGCTGCGGCCGGTCCGTTGAGGGGGCCCTTGCAGAGCTTGCGGTCGAAACTCGCCATGTGACCGCTCGCCAGCGCCAGCCAGGCGACGCCGTTGCTGTCGATGTCCATGCCGCGCGGGCTGAAGCCGGAGTCCGGGTTCTTCGCATCGTTCCAAGGAACTTCGTAGAACTCGGTCAGCTGCGTCTTGGGATCGAACCGGGCTGCACCGCCGGGGAATCCGAGATAGGACGCCCAGACCGTGCCATCGGCCGGATTCGGCGAAGCGCCGTAGAAGCCGACCTTGACGTGCTTGTCCTTCTTCGGATCGACCGGATCGTTCGGTCCGACATAGGCGTCGACCTTGCCGTTGCCGTTGACGTCGACCACGAACGGCGCCCAGCCCTGGCTCGCCGCTTCGTCATGGGTCTGGTCCCACTTCTTGACGTCGAACCAGCCGACGACATCGTCATTGCTGTTGCCGCTCGAGAACCACATCACGTCGTTCTTGTCCAACTGCAGGTGATGCGTCGAGAAGCAAAGGTCGATCGGCGTCGCCTTCTTGGTCTTGGGATCGTAGACCTCGAGCTGGCGTCCCGAACGGGCGAGCGGGAACGCCTTTGCGGAGGGATGATTCGAACCCGCCTTGCAGAAGGCCGGCTCGCTGTTGGCCGGGCGAATCTTCGCCGTCAGCCAGACGCGGCCGTTCTGGTCCATCCACGGATTGTGGACTTCGGTGTGGCTGTCCCAGACCGCTTCGCTGCCCCAATAGGGCGAGGTGTTGAATTGCGGCCCCGTCTTAGTGGTCGGCATTTTCGGATCGCGCCATTCGGTCTTGAAGAAGCCCGACTTGTTGTCGACCGGATCCAGCCACGGAATGAAATCGGAAGAGGCTTCCGGCGATCCGTAGATGAGGCCGTTCGGGTTCAAGGTCGGATTGCGGCGGTCGGTGGCGATTTCGTCATGCAGATAGGTCTGCGGCGTCGCCCAGTCCCATTCCGTCACGACGATGTTGCGCTCGATGCCGGCAGGCCGATTCGGCTTCGCGAAGGGAAGCTCGCCCTTGGCAACGCGATCGGTCCAGTTGCCGAAATTCGCCAGCGCGCGGGCGGTGTCGAAATTGCCGATACCGTTGACCATCAGCGGGCTCGCCTGACCGGACTGGATGCGGCGCTCCCAGGCTTCGGCGCCGGTGTTGAAGTGGCCGAGCGACGATGGGATCGTGCGCGTGGCCTTGTCCCCGATCTGGTGGCAGGAATTGCAGCTGTCCGTCTTCATGTAGCGCAGCCACTGGCCCTGGTCCTGCAGCGTGACGGGCATGCCGTTGCCGCTCGGTCCGCTTCCTGGAAACAGCTTGGCGTCCGGGATGTTGACCATCGAGTACCAGTAGATCGCGGGATAATATTCCGCGGCGGCAGTCTCGTTCGGCGCCGCGACGGATTTCAGAGCCACGGTTTTGCCGAGAGCCGCCTTGGTCCGGGGCGAGTCCACCAAGCCATAACCGCGCACCCACACGTCGTAATTCGCCTTGGGGAGGCCGGGGATCAGATAACGTCCCTGATCATCGGTCACGACGATACGGACATATTTGGTCGGCAGGTCTTTGGTTTCCGCGATCACCCACACGCCGGCCTCGGGGCCCTTCGCGCCGGTGACAACGCCGCCGATTTCATCGGCTTTGACTTGCTGTGCGAACGCCGCTGTGGGCGCCGCAATAAATAATGCGGTGCCCATCAGGCTTGCCGCAAACATGCTCAAGTACGACTTATGCGCCGAGCTCATGCCCCGTTCCTTCCTTCCACGATTCTGATTGCTGGGACTGGCTGATTACCACCCAAACGCCAGTTTAGCGGGAAACCCAGGGCTGGGCAAAGCCGCGAGCCGTATCCTGTCGAAATTTAAACGTTATGCTGAAACTTTCCTGAACAGAGATTCCCGTGGCCAAGTCGTCGAAACGAGCACCCCGCGCCCGCGCACCCCTCTCTCGTGAGGCCGTGCTGGAGTACTTGGCCGCCCATCCCGGCGACACCAAGCGCGATCTGAGCCGGGCGCTGGGGGTAAAAGGGACCGCTCGCCAACAGCTTAAGCAGATACTCTCAGAACTGGCGGAAGAAGGTGCAATCGAGCGTGCCCGCAAGCGGAGCTTCGTGCCAGCAGGCGACCTCCCCGAGGTGACGGTGCTCGAAATCTTCGGCGAAGACCCCGACGGCGAACCGCTCGGGCGCCCGGTTGAGTGGCGGCGGGAGGGGCCGGCCCCGTCGGTGGTCATTTTACCCGGTCGCGAGGAGACCTCGGCGCCGGGGCGCGGCGAACGGGTGCTGGCGAGGATTTCGCGCGCCTCCGAGGGGCCGATCCCCTATGAGGGGCGGATCATCAAGAAGCTCGGAGCGAGCGCACACAGGGTCTTAGGGGTCCTCAAAATCGAGCGCGGCCACCTCGCGCGCATTGAACCGATCGATCGCAAGACCCGCTATGCGTTCGTCGTCGACCGGGCGGACTTGGGAGAAACGAGGGACGGTGAGTTGGTCCTCGCCGAGCCGACCGCGCGCCATGGCGTGGGAGGGCCACGAGCGCGGATCGTCGAGCGGCTGGGCTCGATGGACGAGCCCAAGACCGTCAGCCTGATCGCCATCCACGCGCACGGTATTCCGACGGAGTTCCCGTCCGAGGCGATCGCGGATGCAGAGCGCGCGCACCCCATTACGCCTGCCGGCCGTACCGATCTGCGCAAAGTCCCGCTGATCACCATCGACCCGGAAGATGCACGCGATCACGACGACGCGGTGTGGGCCGGACCCGATCCAAGCCCATCGAACAAAGGCGGGCACATCGCGATCGTCGCGATCGCCGATGTGGCGCATTACGTGACGCCGGGGTCGGCACTCGACCGCGAAGCGAAGAAGCGGGGCAACTCCGTTTATTTTCCCGATCGCGTCGTGCCGATGCTGCCGGAAGCATTGTCGGCCGACCTCTGCTCGCTGCGAGAAAACGAAGACCGCGCCTGTCTTGCGGTGCGCATGTGGTTCGACTCGCGCGGCGTAAAGCGCAAACACGAATTCCTGCGGGGCATCATGCGCTCGGCCGCGCGGCTCACTTACGCTCAGGCGCAGCGCGCCTTCGACGGCAAGCCGGATAAGACGATTGCTCCGCTGCAAGACAGCGTCATGCAGCCGCTGTGGCAGGCGTACCGTACACTGACGATCGAACGCAACGAACGCTCGCCGCTCGATCTCGATCTGCCCGAACGGCGCATTGTCATCGGCGCGGACGGCCGCATCGGCTCGATCGGATTCCGCGAGCGGCTCGAATCCATGCGCCTGATCGAGGAATTCATGATCATGGCCAACGTGGCGGCGGCCGAATCGCTGGAGAAAGCGCGCCAGTCGCTGATCTATCGCGTGCACGAAGAGCCGAGCCAGGAAAAGCTCGTCTCCTTTGCCGATTTTCTCAGGACCATCGGAATGAGCTTCGCCAAGGGACAGGTGATGAAGCCCGGTGTGTTCAACCGCATTCTCGGGCGTGCCAAAGGCACGCCGCACGAAGAGGTGCTGAACGACGTAACGCTGCGCACGCAGGCGCAGGCGGTCTATGCCCCCGACAATCTCGGCCATTTCGGCTTGAATCTCGCGCGCTATGCGCATTTCACTTCTCCCATCCGGCGCTATGCCGATCTTGTCGTGCACCGTGCGTTGATCCGCGCGCTGAAACTCGGCGAGAACGGTCTTACGGATTCCGAAGCGGTGAAACTCGGCGAAACGGCCGACCACATCTCCATGACGGAGCGGCGCGCCATGGCGGCCGAGCGCGACTCGGTGGACCGCTATGTCGCGGCCTACATGGAAGACCGCGTCGGCGCCGAGTTCGATGCGCGGGTCACCGGCGTGACGCGCTTCGGTCTGTTCCTGCGCCTGAAGGAAACAGGCGCGGACGGCCTCCTGCCGATACGCTCGCTGGGCCTGGAATTTTTTCGCCACGACGAGAAACGGCACGCGCTCGTCGGCGACAGATCGGGCACGATCTACCGCTTGGGCGAAATCGTCCGTGTACGTCTCGCCGAGGCCGCGCCTCTGACGGGCGGCTTACGCTTCGACCTAATAAACGCCCCCCCTATATCCGAAATTAAGGCGAGAGCCCGCCCCCGGCTTGATCGGGAAGAGCCCCGCCGCACGCGTCCTTCGAAGCGCCGCTCCAAATGACGGAGAGCCTCAGTCTCGAAGAGATCTTCCGGTTCGACGATGACGGCCCGCGCTGGCCAGCGGTCAGGCCCAAAGATGCCGCCTCGCTCGTCCTGGTGAGACGCGAGCGCAAGACCGTCCGCGTGCTGATGGCCGAGCGCCACAGCTCGCACGTATTTCTGCCGGGCCGCTTCGTCTTTCCGGGGGGCCGCCTCGAAGCGGCCGATCTGCGTCTGGCCATCCCGACCGATCTCCGGCCCGAGGTGCGCGCCAAAGTCGCAGCCGGGACGGGGGTCGCCAAGGCGCGCGGGCTTGCGCTCGCCGCCGTGCGCGAGACGTTCGAGGAGACGGGCCTCATTGTCGGCGAACCCAGCCCAGCCAACGCCCGAACGCGGTCGCCCGGCTGGGCTCGGTTCTTCGCCCAGGGCATTGTCCCTAAGCTGGAAAGACTCGAATTCGTTGCCAGGGCGGTGACGCCGCCGGGTCGCCCACGCCGCTTCGATGCCAGATTTTTCATGGCGGATGCGGAGGATATCGTCGGATCAGCCGGTCCGGAGGAGACCACCGGCGAATTGCTCAACCCCGTCTGGCTCACCCTAAAAGAGGCTCGGGAGGCCCGTGTGCTCCCCATTACCCGCTGCATCCTGTCCGAAGTCGAAGCGCGGCTGCGGGGAGACAATGCCCCGGGCCGGCCGGTGCCCTTTTACCTTCTGCGGCACGGCAAGGTGGTCATTCTGTCGCTGTAGAAATGCCGCCTTCAATTTGCCATCAGCCCCGGATTTTATGTTATGCGTAATGTGTATGACCCCGTCCGGTCATAACGGAAACACAAATCGAGGGAGTTCCCGTGGCTCGAATTTCGACAAAGTCGGTGCGTGTCCTTTCGGCAAGCATCGCAGCAGCCGCTTTCATGATCGCTTCTCAGGCTGCCCAGGCCGCCGCAGCGGGGGATGCGAAAAACGGTGAAGGCGTGTTCATGGACAATTGCGGCGTCTGCCACACGGCGGCCAAGGGCGCGGCCCATAAGATCGGTCCGAACCTGTTCGCCGTCGTCGGGCGCAAGTCGGCGACCGCGGCGGGCTACATGTATTCGCCCGCGATGATGAAGGCGGCTCTGACGTGGGACGTGCCCACGCTTCAGGTCTATCTGATGGGCCCGCAGAAGAAAGTGCCGGGCACCAAGATGGGCTTCCCGGGCTTCTCCGATCCGCAGGATGAAGCGGACGTCATCGCCTATCTCGCGACGTTGAAATAGTTCAGTTCTTGCGCTGCCGCCACGCGCCGCACTTCGTGCCGGCGCGGGCGGCAGTTTCATTTCTGCATGTCTTGACTTGAGTGGGCGGCCCAGTAGTTTAGCCGCCCTTCTTGTTTTGCCTCGAGGAGCAGGCCATGGCGAAGCCCACAACCATCAAAATCCGGCTCAACAGCGAGGCCGACACGGGCTTTTTCTATGTCACGAAGAAGAACACCCGGACCATGACCGAGAAGATGTCGGTCAAGAAGTATGATCCGAAGGTGCGCAAGCATGTCGAGTTCAAGGAAGGCAAGATCAAGTAGCCTTCCCGTTGCTTGTTAACTATTCCGGCAACCTCTCGTTAACCATTGCTGTGTAGCTTCCGCTTCGTTGATTCGGACCGGGGGGTTCCATGGCGACTGTCGAGGACATCAGAGAGGACATCAGAATCGGGCGTGCGCACTCTGAGCACGTCGATCTGCCCATAAACATCAGGGTCACCATTCCCTTCATCCCGCGGCCGATCTTTTTGGCCGTGATCGCAGGCCCGGAACGCCGCAGCGCTGCTCGTCGTCGCCTGGAACGGGCGCGCCACCCTCTGGCCACCTGGGGCAACGTGGCGACGTTCCTGGCCGCGTCCACGATCTGTAGCACTGCCCTCCTGTTCGCTAGCTTCATCGCCGCCACCTACTGAGCCTGCAAAGCTGTTACTGAGCCTGCAAGGCTGTAAGGCCCTCGGCAGCGCCCGTTTGGTCAGCCGCTGAAGACCGTTTGCGCCAGGTGTGCGACCTCGGTCGCCCGGGCGGCTGCCACGTCGAAAACGTGCCAATAGATCCGGTCCAGCCGGGGTGAATCCAGCAAGCGGACCGCCCAATAGACCGGCCAGAAATTCGCCACCAGCAAGTTGTAGACGGAGAATTGCGGCCAGGCCGCAATGTCGAATTCCGGCGCAAAGCGCATAGTTTGCGTCAGATAGACGAAGGTCCCCAGCTGCCCAAGGAAATGTAGGCCAATCGGTGCACGCATCGGGCCTGCCTCCCCATTCGGCGGCTACCCGTTATGATGTCGGTAAACCCCTAATTTCGGCTTAGCGGGGGCTGGCGAGAGGTTAAGACCATGGACGCGAAGATCGATTGGCACTCCGAGGCGGCCCGCCTCATCCTTAGGAACAAGGCCTTCATCGAAGGGAAGTTTGTCGACGCCGCGAGCGGGAAGACGTTCGAGTGCATCTCGCCGGTCGACGGCTCGGTTCTCGCCCATGTTGCGGCCTGCGACAGCGAAGACGTCGATCGTGCGGTCAAAGCGGCGCGCGGCGCCTTCGAGAAAGGGGTCTGGGCGGACCAGGCCCCCAAAACGCGCAAGCGCGTCCTGGTGAAATTTGCGGACCTCATCCAGAAAAACGCCAATGAGCTCGCGCTGCTCGAAACCCTGGATATGGGCAAGCCCATCATCAACGCTCGCCAGGGCGACTTGCGCGCGGTGGCCGAGTGCGTGCGCTGGTATGGCGAGGCCATCGATAAGCTCTATGACGAGATCGCGCCCACCCCCAAGTCGGCGCTCGCACTCATCACGCGCGAGCCGCTGGGCGTGGTCGGCGCCGTGGTGCCATGGAATTTCCCTCTGCTGATGGCGGCCTGGAAATTCGCGCCTGCGCTTGCGGCCGGCAATTCCGTTGTACTCAAGCCCGCCGAGCAGTCGCCCCTATCCGCGCTACGCATCGCCGAAATCGCCGCGGAAGCGGGCATACCGCCGGGCGTGTTCAATGTCGTGCCAGGCTTCGGCGAGACGGCCGGCCAAGCGCTCGGCCGTCACATGGATGTCGATGCGATCACCTTCACCGGCTCGACGGAAGTCGGAAAGTTGTTTCTCAAATATTCCGGCGAGTCGAACATGAAGGTCGTCAGCCTCGAGTGCGGCGGCAAAACGCCGAATATTGTCTTCGCCGACACGCCCGATCTGGACGCCGCGGCGCGCGGTACCGCGGACGGCATCTTCTACAATTCGGGGCAGGTCTGCGACGCGGCCTCGCGCCTATTGGTCGAGGACAAAATCCACGACGCGTTTTTGTCGAAGGTCGCCGCGCTCGCGAAGAACTACGCGCCTGCCGACCCGCTCGACGAGAAGACGCAGATGGGGGCGATGGTGGACAGCACGCAAACCAAGCGCGTGATGAACTACATCGCCAAGGGGCAGGAGGAAGGCGCCTCGCTTATGCTCGGCGGAAAACAAGTGCGCCAGGAGACCGGCGGTTTTTACATCGAGCCGACGATTTTCGATGCGGTCGACAACCGCATGACGATCGCGTGCGAGGAAATTTTCGGACCGGTGCTTTCGACGATCCGCTTCAAGACGGCCGAAGACGCGGTGAAGCTCGCCAACGATTCACGCTACGGGCTGGAAGCGAACCTATGGACCAACGATCTCAGCAAGGCGCACAGAATCGCCCGCGCGTTGCGTGCGGGAACCGTAACTGTGAATACACGCGATGGCGGCGGGATCGAAGTACCGTTCGGCGGCTATAAGCAATCTGGCTTCGGCCGCGACAAGTCGCTTCACGCGCTGCACAAATATACGCAGCTCAAGACGACGTACATCAACGTGGGATAAGAGGCTAACGCCTCCCGAGAGCGGCCGCCACAATCCGATCGAAAAACGCGAGGATGGTCGCGTCGCGCGCGTAATCGGGAATGGCGTTGTTACGGTAAAACGGCGCAGCCAACATTTTCAGATACAGGTCGCGGTTGTTGTCGACCTCGCGGACGAATTCGATCATCTCCTTCATGCCGGAAAATTGCGTGAAATCGATAAAGCTCGCGGGATCGAAGCTCCGGCTTGCCTGCGGATCGCCGACATAGATCGGGACGCTTGCCGCATACATCGGATCGACCAGTTTTTCCGTCATGTAACCCGGCCAGATCGTATTCTCGACTGCGAGCGTGAATTTGTAGCGGCGCAAAAACTCGTACTTACCGGCTGCGCGGTTGGGCGCCATCGGCACGGTCCAGCCGTTCATGTTGTTGAGATGGCGTCCTGCCGCATCGACGCGCTTGTACCCGCTCAACATACGGAAGATGGCATCGCGGTACGGCACCTCGTGTAGATAGACGAAATTGCAGAACGCCGTTTTCTCGGAGGCGACTTCCTCCCAATCCGTCGCGGTGTCTTTCAGCAACCGGTCCGGCCCGAAGCCCCAGCCGCGGTTCTCGTATACCCATAGCGGCAGGCGCAGATGGCTGGGATGATCCACCAGAGACGAAAACGTCATGGCGAATTCGCAGCCCTCCATATCGGGCTCGAAATTCTCGCCGGTGAAGAAGACCCGTAAGTAATTGCCGGGCCTGATTCGAGCGACCGGCGCGTGGTGCCGCGGATCGGCATAGGGCCGGAACTGCGGCGCGAACACCGAATAGATGACGATTTCCGGGTTCGGTGACGGCACGAGATCGTATTTGTCGTACACGAAGGGGAAAAACGCGCGGAAATGATCCGGGTGGAATCCAGGCCAGAAATACGCGAATGCGACGCGGATCTGCGGTTTCATTCCCGTCTCGCGGCGCCCTCATGCTTCGACCCTTCGACAAGCTCAGGGCTCAGCATGAAGTGCCAACACAATGCCTCACCCTGAGCTTGTCGAAGGGTGAGGCGGTGATTGTCAATACTGATTCAAATCGGCGTGCACGTCACGCTGCTTTGGCCAGGCGCGCGAGCTGGTTGAGCAGCGCCTCTGCGCCTTTGAGTCGCGACTCCGGCGTCGGCCAGTCCCGCATGACCACGACCTTTTGGTCGGGGCGCACCTTCATGGACCCGGCATGCTCGGTGATCAGCCGCACCAGACCGGCCGCATTGGGATAGGCGTTGTTGCGGAAGCTGATGGTGGCGCCTTTGGGCCCGGCCTCGATCTTTTCTACCATGGCGATACGGCAGAGATGCTTGATCGCGACGATCTTGAGCAGGTGCTCGACTTCCTCCGGAAGCGGACCAAACCGGTCGATCATTTCGGCGGCGAAGCTTTCGATCTCGCGCGTATCCTCGATTTCGGACAGCCTGCGATACAAGGCCATGCGCACGTTCAGATCCGGCACGTAGGGTTCTGGAATGAGCACGGCGGCGCCGAGATTGATCTGAGGCGACCAGGCATCGGGAACCTCGTCCATGCGCCCGGCACGCATCGACGCGACGGCTTCCTCCAGCATCGATTGGTAGAGTTCGATTCCAACCTCGCGCACGTGCCCTGACTGTTCCTCGCCCAAGAGATTTCCAGCCCCGCGAAGGTCGAGATC
>Ga0310810_10008900_pt1 | contig 11591 bp, 10 predicted proteins | sample NCmetagenome_FD_207641 | JGI IMG/M metagenome (GOLD analysis project Ga0310810, IMG submission 207641) | Soil microbial communities from experimental microcosm in Duke University, North Carolina, United States - NC | ecosystem: Engineered > Artificial ecosystem > Soil microcosm > Unclassified ...
GTTCGAGGAGATCACAGCCATGCTTCCAACCGGACTTGGAGACAAACGACCGCATTCAAAGTCAAGGGTGAAAGGCAACCTACGGTAGGTCAAATGTCGACTTGAACGACTCGGAAGTTGTGCGCGTCGGCGAACCGACGACATTCACGCTGCATGCCAGAGTTCGAGTCCAACAGATCGGCGTGGCACTTCGCCCGATACCCATGCATCCGATTGATACTCTGTCCGACCGAAGCTCATATGGCCGTAGCGAGCCAAACTGCCAGCGCCTATCCTAAAAGTCGTGCCCGCGAATTCCACGTCACAAACACGGATGCTCTCTGATGTGCGGGACAAGCACATTCTGGACACGAGCGCGTGGAATGCTCTGTTCGATGATCCTGACCGAGACGTAATCGTTGAAGCCGCACTCTCCCGGACGATTCTCCCCACATGCATTGCCATTACTGAAGTTGCCGCCACTGAAGACACTGCCCGGCGGATCGACGTTCTGCGCCTCGTGAAGACCCTGGGTCGCGACAACCGGCCGATGGCTTCACCGAACCAGCTCATCATCATGGCCTGCGAGGGTTATTCAAAGCGCGCCGCCACGATCACGCTCAATGCAGGGAGCGACGCGGAGGGCGCATGGATCGCGCTCAATTACCCAACCCAAGTGGACGAAGCCGCCCAGCGCCTAGCTCTCGATTTCAATGAAGTGCGCGAAAACGTAATGAAGACCTTCACCGAGGGACTACGCCGGGAACTGCAATCTATTTTTGTGGCGGGAACGCAGCGCCCCCGTTCGATCGGGTCACTCATCAGGCACTACTCCGGCAACGACGATTTCCTGTATGAAGTCATAAATCCAATCTATAAGCGAGCAACAGGTGGCGCGCTTCCCCGCGCGGAGTTACGGCCGCTGTTAAGCTCCCTCTACGAATGGCCGATGTTCCTGACGGGTTACGCCTGCGCCATCTACCAGCGCGCGGTTCAAGAGCAAGGCTACGGACATAAGAGGAACCCTGGGCACCTCGATCTGTGGTCCGCGACCTATCTGCCGATCTGCGATGTCTTTGTCACACGGGACAAGCGTCAGCGCCGTGCGTTGAAGATCCTGAATAAAGCTAACCCGCGCCCCACACGGATTCTTTCCTACGCGCAGTGGCGGGATAGTCTCCTTGCTGCCTCATTGTGACCGCGACACTGGTCGGGGACATTCTCGTCATGGCGAGCCGGAAGCAGTTGATCTGGCAAGCTACTGACGCTAGCGGAGTAATCCAACGAGCTGAACCCGTCCAATCGGCAGCCAACGCTCTCGCCAACTCCCGCGATACGGGGTTCGAGGAAACTTGGAGCATTAGGATCTAGGGACTGTCGAGGGCGTGGAGCCTCTTTAATAAAGCGTAGCGTTGTTGCACATTATCGGAAGCCAGTCGGCTGTCCTGCCCGTGGGTATCGTATCGTTGAGGGCGCCGGCTCTTTTAGCCTCAAGCCGGTGCCGCCGAGGGGCAATGTAGCTCTCATGGTTTGCGCCACAGCCGGACAGGCGCCGGGGTAGTGGCAGGCATTCGAATTCCTTGCTTTTGGAACGCGGCTTTTGGCGGCCCAGATACACTCGCCACGAGCCTCACCAGCGACCCAAGCCGAAGCTAAGCCGCCCGATCCCCGGTTTATGCCTGCTCCCAGAGTCGCTTTCCACAAAGCGGACACGCTTCGAAATTTTTCCACGGCACTGCGTACCCACACTGCTGGCACTGTGTCGAGGAGCTCCACTGGGGGCTCAGGTAAACTTCAGCGACTTCTTTGGGAAATTCCAGCGGCGAGTTTTTGTCAACGTGATCTATTACGCGCTCGCATACGGCTAAAGTCAAGTTTGAGGCTTCGCGCAGGGGGTGAGCGAGATCCTGCAGAACGATGCTCGCGTACTTCTCGTCCAGTCGCGCCACAAGCTCTGGTAGCTTTTTCTGAAACAGAAGATCCTCGGCACTGAGCGGAGGCGGTTGGACGAGCTCGCAGCGCTGCTCTAACCGCTGAACACGCCTTGTTAGAGAAGCCTTCATTGCGCGTCGCCAAATAAAATCTAAAGTGCATCGGATGAGTTTGAACCCGGCTTGCGCAGGTTGGCAGCCGTTTCCAGCTCCGAAATCCGGGCTTCGATGTCCTCAATTTCGATCCCCTTGGCCGCATGGTCCAACACGCAGTCGGCGGCGCGGACACGGCTTGATGCCGGCGTATTCGGGTCCACTAAGACCTTCAGCAGAGCGGCTACCGCTGCGCTGGATGCCTGCTGTAGTCGGGCGATGGATTGCCCGAACGCGACCCGGCGGGCCTGCCGGTAAGTCGCCTGAAACTCCGGCAACTTCAGCCAACGGAGGAGTGTTCTGGTTCCGACGCCAGCGATCCGCGCCGCGTCCTCGATGTTTCGCTGCGACAGAAGGGCCGCCACTGCCTCCTCCTGTTTGCGCGGTAGTTTTGCCCCGTGGCCTGCCATCAGATGCCAACTACTGCCAACTGTCGCAGCACAACGGTGCCATCGCCGTTTAATCGCCTCCGTCCGATTCCGGCACAATTCACTTGCTTGCCCATCGTGGCAGAGTGATTCATGGCGTGAACGCCGTAATCACCGCAGAAGGAGAATACGCAATGACGACATCGACCAATGAAAACGAACCAACAGCACAGGCCACGGCTGCCGCCGAGAAACCTGAAGCCTCGAAAAAGGCCCACGCTGCTCCACGGAAACCCCACGTTGCGGCCTCCAAGGCCAAGTCGGCTAATAAGACCACCTCGGCGAGGAAAAGCGCTAAGGGCCCCAAAGCCGGAAACAAAGTCACCGGTGCTCGCGAGGGCAGCAAAACGGCACAAGTCCTGAACATGCTGAACCAGTCCGGCGGCGCCACGTTGAAAGAGCTCATGAAGGCCACCGGCTGGCAACGCCACTCGGTGGCTTCCTCTCCGGCGCATTGGGAAAGAAGATGAAACTGACGGTCACATCGACGAAGGTCGAAAGCGGAGAGCGCACTTACTTCGTCAAGGCTTAAGTCTCGCCTCTTCCACCCCCGTCGCACCGCTGGGCACTTGCCCGGCGACGTTGCTGGTTTTGGAGGATTCTCAGTTCGGCGGACCAATCCGACAATGCCAGGCACAGTCCTTGTATGTCGGGATGCCCAGCCAGGAGCTGAGCTTCGATCTCCGCAATCTCCCGGCGGCAGCGCTCGATTCATGCAGCCTCCTTGGTCCGCTCCTGCGCGATCTGATCGAACGGCCGCCCATCGCCTTCCAGCTCCGCTTGCTTGCCGGCATACTCCTGATATCGCCGAACGATGCAGTCGGCGTATTTGGGGTCGATTTCCATGACCCGCGACTTACGGTTCCGCCGTTCGCAAGCGATGAGTGTCGAGCCGGAACCACCGAATAGGTCAGCCACAATGTCACCGGACTTGCTGCTGTTGAGCAACGCGCGCTCGATTAGTTCCACCGGCTTGGCGGTTGGATGAATCCGATTCGCGGCGGGCTTTTTCTCTTCCCAGAGTGTAGATTGCGATTTGTCGCCGTACCAGGGATCCTTCTGGTCTGCCACATGGGCATAGAACAAGGGCTCATGCTGGAACTTATATCTGCCAAAGCCCCAGGCGAACGTGTTCTTGGCCCAAATGATCTGGCAGCGGATCTCGAAGCCGGCGGCCTCCAGTGCATTTTGAAATTCGCGCTGCCAGGACGACGAATGGCACGTGTACAACGAGGCGCCGGGCTTAATGGCAGTCCGGTATGAAAGGAACGCCACTTCCAGGAAGTGCTTGAACTGGGCATCCGCCATCCGGTCGCCCTTAATCTTCAGCCGGTCTTCTGTGTACCCTTCGTAATCAACGTTATAGGGCGGGTCAGTAAAGACGAGGTCCGCTGCGGCGCCGGCCATTAGCCGTTCGACGTCGGCCTGCACTGTTGCATCTCCACAAAGCAGACGATGGTTGCCCAAAATCCAGAGATCGCCGGGCGCACTGACCAACACCTCTTGAATTTGTGGAACCGCATCTTCATCCGTGAGTCCCTGCGCAGCATCTTGGTCGCCGAGGAGGCGCGCCAGTTCGTCGTCCTCGAAGCCGATCAGAGCGACATTGACGTCTTCATCCTCCAATGCTGCAAGCTCCAGCCGGAGCAGTTCTTCGTCCCAGCCGGCGTTGAGCGCGAGCTGATTATCCGCGATGATGTAGGCTCGCTTCTGCGATTCGTTGAGATGGTCCAAAACAATGACGGGGACTTCTTTGAGCTGCAGCTTCCGCGCAGCAAGGAGGCGTCCGTGGCCGGCAATGATGCCGAAGTTGTTATCCATCAGAATCGGGTTGTTGAAACCAAACGCCGCTATGCTGGTTGCGATCTGCGCAATTTGAGCGTCAGAATGCGTTCTCGGATTGCTAGCGTATGGTATGAGCTTTTCGAGCGTCCAGAACTCGATGCGCTGCGCCATGGCCTGAGAAATCATGCCTCACCTCCAAAATGCTTGTATGGGGAGGTATCTTCCGGAGGGTGCGCTGTGCGCTGGCCTGGCGAACCGAGCCTCTGCCTACAATCTTACGCCGATGGTTGGAATTTGTATAGAGTGCTGTTCAAGAGGATGTTCGTTTTGCTGTTGAAATTCGGCGGCTCTCTCTATTTGCTGTTATCCAGTCTGCTTGTTCGCACTAGTCCGTGATTCCCGCGAGCCTCTTGTATGCCCGGATTACCGTGTTTTGAAACTCCAACGCTTGTTGACCGGGTGGTGGCGCCCCCGTTCACTCGAGTTGCCAGGCGAAACCTCTCGAAAGCGGTCGTGCGATGACGCGCAAGGCCGGCCCTGTGAACTCGGGCTACTGTTCGGCGGCTTCGACAAAAGCAAGGCGGTTCAGCTCGGGGTCGATCCCAATCGACTGCATGCGGACATCATACCTTCCTGAGAGGGCGCAGCCCGTTTATGATGGAGCACGCAGGGGATACCGACAAACCCGCCAAGCACTTTCGGTGACCGGCGTTTCATGGGGATTGATCTTCGCAAACGCAGGAAATTGCTCCCGAAAGCTGGCCGACCATCAGTGCCACTCCGGTTCCGCCGTCATTGGCGACAATTAAGTTGGGTCGATTTCGTGGGAACGAGGCATTCTAAAATCGGCCTCTGTGGGCGCTTGGTATGAATGGAAGGCTATCGAATGGCCTCCCGCGGTTGGCAACCTCCGGTAAACGCATAGTCGACCTAGCCACCGGTGCACCCATTATCCTTCGCGGTGTGAATCGATCGGGGCTCGAATACGCAGGTCCGGATGAGCAGGGCTTCTTATCCGGTGCCGCAATCTCTCGTTCCGAGATCCAGAGCATCGTGCAGGATTGGGGTTGCAACATTATCCGCCTCCCGTTCAATCAGGATTTCGTGCTGCGCGGGCGAGATGGCCGCTCAGGTGAGGAATATCAAAGCGCTCTCGATCAAGTAATCTACTGGGCCTCGATGTTCGGTGCATACACCCTCCTCGATCTACAGTGGCTTGACGCCGACCGGATTTACGGTGGGAACCGGAACTTTGTCGCTCCCTTACCCAACACGCAGTCGATTGAACTGTGGACCTTGTTATCCCGCAGGTATAAAGATGAACCCGCGGTCCTCTACGACATCTTTACAGAACCGCATGACCGCCTAAACGACGATCCGCTTCCGCTCAATAGGGACGACGGAACTACGTACGCGGCCGACCAGCGGTCGGTCACGATGGCCGAGTGGCAACCATGGGCGCACACGCTGACCAGTGCGATTCGGGCGGAGAATGCAGACTCACTTGTTTTCATTCCCGGGATCAATTGGGCCTACGACCTGCGCGGGATGCCGATGAATCTCGCAAACATCGTCTATTCTTCGCACGTATATTCCAATAAGGGACTGGAATGGCCAGAGGCGTTCGGCGACCTGTCCCAAACGGCGCCGGTCTTCGTCGGTGAGTTTGGTGGCGACGACACACCTGCGGACTTGGCTTTTGGCCGCCGTCTGGTGGAATACATGCGACAACTCGGGATCGGTTGGACGGCTTGGAGCTGGTATAACGAACCACTCCTGGTAGGCCGCTACGCGGCGACGCAGTTCGGCGCTATTGTGCGACAACAACTCGCAGCAAGGTAGGTGGCAGTTCCGTCAAAGAAGCATACCCAGCCGGAGGCATGGGCGAGGTTTACTTGCGCGCGGGGGACACCGCGCTCGGGCGCGGTCGCGATCAAAGTCCTGCCCGATGCATTGCCCACGACGCGGAGCGCATGGTGCGGTCATAGCTTCGGGCGTGATTGGCGTTTCGCGGGATGTATCCTGTTCCGCTGCCGCCAATTTTCAAGTTTCCTGGAACCCAACTTCGTGTTATGTGAGCAAGACGGGCCAACTGAAGCCTAACCTCTTGTGCTCGTGTTCGTTTCCGGACAGTAACTGTTCCGGAGCGGACAGCCAGCGTCAGCTCAATTTCATTACAGTCGACTTATGCGCTTATTACGTTGGAGCTTCGCAGGTACGCTTTAGATTGGTCTGAAAAATGCTCGCCTGAAACGACAATCACTCTTGGAGGTCTCATGGAGACGCTTCTTCAAGACTCGAAATACGCACTGCGCCAGCTGCGCAAGTCGCCCGGCTTCACAAGCCTGGCCGTGGTGATGCTGGCACTTGGAATCGGCTCGACCACGGCCGTGTTCTCTGTGGTCGAAGGCGTGCTCCTACGCCCGCTGCCGTTTCGCGCCGCCGGCCGGCTTGTTGCCGTCACGGAAAAGCTGCAGGGAGTGGAGGACGAGGCAGGCCCCCTCACGGCGCCTGACATCCGCGCGTATACCCGGGATGCGCACGCGTTTGAGAGCGTGGGTGGTTATCAGCCAACTGGATATGAACTCTCCGGCGCGGGCGAGCCGTCTCAGGTCAACGCCGCGCGTCTGGGCGCGGGCGTATTTCCCACGCTGGGAGTTGCACCGGTTCTCGGCCGCGTCTTCACCCGGCAGGAGGACGACGACGGCGAGCAGGTGGCCGTGTTGAGTTACGCGCTCTGGCAGACACGCTTCCATGGAGATCCCCACGTGCTCGGGTCGAAGCTCTTGCTCGACCGCAAACCTTACAGCGTCATTGGCGTCATGCCGCGCAATTTCGAGTTTCCTCTGCTTCCCGGTCACGTCAACCGGAGCGAACTCTGGGTGCCGTTGAGCTTGACCAAGACCGAGCTCACGCGCGCCGCATTCTGGGACTTCCAGATGGTCGCCCGCCTCAAGCCCGGCATGACTCCCGCTCAGGCAGAAGCAGATGCGGGGCGGGTGGGACGCGAGATTATGCGCAACTACCCGGCTTACATGGCGAGTTGGCATATCAGCGCCGTGGTACGTCCGCTGCAGGAGGACACCGTCAGGCACGCCCGCCCGCTGGTCGGCACTCTCTTCCTGGCGGTTGCCGTGGTGCTGCTCATCGCGTGCGCCAACCTAGCGGGCCTGCTGCTGGTACGCGCCATCCGGCGCCGCCGCGAATTTGCCATCCGGCTCGCCATGGGAGCAAGTTCAGGCGCGCTATTGAGACAAGCCATCCTCGAAAGCCTCACCCTGAGCTTGAGCGGGGGCCTGCTCGGCATCGTGCTCGCCGCCATGGCGATTCGCGTGTCCATAAATCTGTTGCCGGAAACCCTGCCTCGTATTGGCGAAATCGGCCTGAGCTGGCCGGTGATCGCGTTCGCACTGTTCCTGGGCATTACCACGGGCGTTCTCTGCGGCCTGGCACCGGCTTTTGCCGCCATACGCACGAACCTGAACGAGACCCTTAAGGAGGGCGGACGCACCGGCTATGCAGGTGGGGGACTGGCACGTCTCCGCTCCAGCCTCGTCGTCGCAGAAATTTCCATCGCTCTGGTGCTGCTCACGGCCTCGGGTCTTCTACTGCGCAGCTTCGAGCGTATGCGCGCCGTCGATGTCGGATTCCGTCCGGAACATGTCGTAATCGCGGGCTATACTCTGCCCCAGCGGCAATACGCTTCGCAGGCCGCCGTGGACGAATTCAACGATGAGCTTCTGCGCCGCCTCAGGCAGCTTCCCGGGGCCGGATCCGCCGGTCTCACGTCCGTATTGCCGACATCAGGTTCATGCAACAGCCTCGCTCTCATTGCGGAGGGCTTCGTTCCGCCCAAGGGCACCAACATGAGCCTGGCCTGCGTCTCTCTGACCCAGGGCGATTTCTTTCGAGCGATGGGCATTCCGTTACTGCGCGGCCGTTTTTTCACCGAATCGGATAAAGCGGGAGCACCGCTGGTGGTCATCGTGAACCGCAAGCTGGCGGAACATTACTGGCCCGGACAGGACCCCATCGGCAAGCGCCTACGCGTCGGCACACCGGAGATGCAAACGCCGTGGCTGACCATCGTGGGCAAAGTCGCCGACGTGAAACAGGGCGCGCCCGATGTCGATACGCAGGAGCAATACTACGAACCCGTAGGACAATGGGAGGCTTCCATCGGTTCGCTCGGCTCACCCGACAATATTAATGGCAACGGGGGATTCATTACTCTCCGCGCCGCGCTGCCCCCCGAACAGATGGAGAATGCGCTTCGCTCAACGATCCGGTCGCTCGACCGACAGCTCGCACTCACACAGGTGCAGACGATGGAACGGGCCGTCTCCGACAGCGAGGCGCCTCGCCGCTTCAACACTGCTGTCATCACGGCGTTTGCGGTTGGATCCGTATTGCTCGCCGGCCTGGGCATCTATAGCGTCATCGCGTTCTCGGTGACGCTTCGCGTGCATGAAATCGCCATTCGCATGGCGCTCGGCTCACAGCGGGTGGGCATCATCGGCCTGATCCTTGGCTCTGGGGCGCGCCTCGCCGCCGCCGGTTGCGGCATCGGCTTGCTAGGAGCCTGGGGAGCCTCGCGCCTGCTGCGTTCGTTTTTGTTTCAGGTCGACCCTCTTGACCCGCTCGTGCTCGCCCTGGCCGTTGCCACTATCTTTCTGCTCGCGCTTGCGGCTTCCGTCTTTCCTGCGGGGCGCGCCACTTCGATCGATCCCATGCAGGCGCTGAGAATGGAATAGAAGTTCGCATGGATTTGACGAAGTTATGGACTCAACATCCGCTTCGCCTGAATATGTTGGTAGATGTCGCGAGCGCGCCTAACCGTCTTCAACTTTCAATGATTTCCGGACATCCTTTTCAAAAAGACACGTTCGTTTTGTTTTGGCTCTTGCTGGCTGAATTCCAAGCGATGCTCATCGGGTGGTGAGGTTTAGAGCAAGCACACGGGGGTTTTTGCCGCCGGTGCCCGCCCTGCGCAATTTCCGGTTCGGTATGCAGCCGGCCCGTCGCTTTGCACCGCGAACCTGGGTGCCACAGTTGCCTGCGGCTTTTGGGCGTTCGCGCGCCCGCATGTCTATAACCCATTGTTTACCAGCAGCCGGCGTGCCGTGCTTCTACGTGTTCGTCGATATACACGGCTGGATGGCCTGACGGACCGTTTCGAGGTCCACACGCGAAGTTCACTAGCCCCTCTGACCTGGATTCCTGTACAGGGAGGTGGCTAGGTCATCTCAGAGACAAGACATCCTTCACGGCTAGGAGCAGATGCTCCACATGCACCCCTTCGCCATCCGGCATCCCTCGCGAGATGTTTCGAGCAGTGAAATGATTCTCTGCTCGTGGACTATATACGCGAGAGAGTCAGAAAGTGTCCGGCTCCGGCGAAAGAAACGCTGGTTCCGGCCTGTTGCGGAAGGGGCTCTTGGTTATGCCAGTTGCTTCCTGCCAGCCTTCTTGGCGGCGGCCCACCTCTTCTTCATCGCTAATGCCAGCCGCTTTCGTCCTACAGGGCTCATCGCCCTGCGGCGCGGCGCTGCAGCACGCTTGGATGCCGTACCGGCTCCATTAGCCCGTTTTGCCGCCCAGCGCTTTTTGGTGGCTTCGATGATTCTTCTACGGCCCTCCGCGCTCAGGTGTCTCTTGCGAGGCTGGCCATTTGTGCTTGGCGCTGTTATTTTTGCCAAGGGACTCTTCCCCGCTACCTCCCGAAGAGCCGACAGGGCGCGATCGATGGCAGATCGCTGCGTCTCAAGTTGAGAAATGACATTTTCGACGTTATTCACTCAAATTTCCTTTCGATGACAACTGAAGTGGGATTTGGGCAATCCGGCGAGGTTGGCCGCAAATTGCTTACGCAATCTTACGACACGATTATGTCTCAGCGCACCCACCAGCCGCGGCGGGTGTAATGTCCTTCCTTCCCAGTCACTTTTGAAAATATCCAGAAACCTCGAAAATGAGATAAGCAAGCAAGGCAAGAGCGCGGGTTTCTACGATTGTGCGCCTGTCAACATGCGCGTCAGCAGCTTACGCTCTGTTTCCTCAGCTTCGCGGACTGACCTCAACGCGGTCATATCCATACGAGCCGCAACGTCCGACCGCAGCCGCTCTGTCAGTACCTGCGTAGGAAGGGCATCTAATTCAACCGCAACGTCACCGTAAGTGGCCACGAACGCGGCACGGCGTGTGTCGGTCGCTTTAGTGAAGTCCGGCGGCAGCTGATATCGCGCAATGTCATCCTGTACGAGAGCGCACTTGATCAGCGTTGGCCGGCATCCAAAGAAGGCCAAGCGTTCGCGCAGGCTGCGTACCATGTCCTCGCCGGAAGGGTCGAAGTCGCCGTAGTAGAGGATCGTTCCGTTCCGGCCATCGGCAAACCGCCTTGCCGCATTCCGTACCGAATCCCAACCGTCATAGCCGCGGCCGACATTCAGCGTTACACCGAAATCATCCAGCACATCTTCAAAGATGCCGGACAGTGCGTCCTTCTCGAGCCACACTTCGACGTAGCCAGCCTGCGTGGGCCAGATGTCACGGCGGTAAGCGGCGAGCGCTGTTTGGGCGAACGCTGGAATATCTCGCCACATCGAAACGGCACGGGGCCGACGAAGCCGGTCCTCGATCCAGTCCCAAGGAATGACACCCTCCTGTCGTGCCCAAACGAGGGCTTTACTAACGGCTTGATATTGTCCGCGGTTGTTTTTGATGACATGACTGGAAACCAGTTGATAGTACAACTGGCGGACCGTCATCGGACGGCTCGCCTGGAGAATCTTGGCGGCGGTATCAACCAAGCGTCTCGTCTTCGCTTGCTTCGCCATTGTAGAAATCTCTAGAGGGCCTTCCTAGTTGTCGGAGTGCCCGGCTCTACGCCCGCTTTTTAGAGCAGTCGGATTGCCGGCGCAACTTGCTGGTCGGCTGAAATTGCTGCTGCCGTCGTCTCCAGCAGCCAAGGCAGCCCGTGCCTGAACTCAAGCTTTACGATGGTGCCGCTGCGAAGCCGCGCCAACTCGTCAAATAGATCACGGACTGGTTGCTTCAGTTCAAAATCATTTGCGTTCGAAAACTTCGATCCACTGTTCTCGCCGCCAAACCGCACAGCACGCACAATCCGCGTATCCCGATCCGGCGCTGGCTGGCCACCCTGAACCGGCATATTCTCGATCCGGCCAAACTGGCACTCACGCATAATCTCCACCAGCCAGGATTGGGCGGGGGTCAGGTCTCGTGCCGTTCGATACGTTGCCTTAGATTGCTGTGGCGATGCGGGCAGGGTCACGGTCGCATCCATTGGTGCCCT
>Ga0310810_10008901_pt1 | contig 11591 bp, 9 predicted proteins | sample NCmetagenome_FD_207641 | JGI IMG/M metagenome (GOLD analysis project Ga0310810, IMG submission 207641) | Soil microbial communities from experimental microcosm in Duke University, North Carolina, United States - NC | ecosystem: Engineered > Artificial ecosystem > Soil microcosm > Unclassified ...
GAGCGCGGGAATCGACCGCTGGTGCCGCCGGGCAACGCTGGCGCTCCGAGAGGCAGTTGTAATGTGCCTGTTATTCCTCGTCGGGGAAGACGGGCGATGATGTCGCCAGTCAAGGGAGGCTGCGCGGAGGCGGATCAGGCGAACGTGGATCCAGTCACGATCGGGCTGCAACTCGGCTACTTCATCCTCTTCGGCGTCAGCGTCTACCAGTTCGCGCGCCACCGAGGTCCGCTCGAGCTGTCGGTTTCCGCGATCTTCGGGTCGTATGCGGCGCTGTTCCTGCTGAGCTTCCTCAACGCGCTGCTGCCCTCGCTGTCACCGATCGCGAGACCGGTCCTCGTCGCCCTGCTGTTCGCCCAGCCGTACCTCGTCGTCCGGCTCGTCGACCAGATCCGCCCCGTCTCGACCACGCTCAAGCGGGTGACGATCCTGGGCTCGATCGCGGCCTGGGAGGCGATCGTCCTGGTTCCGCCCATCGCGGCGGCGTTCGCCAGCCCGAACCTGAGCCCGATCGCCACGGTGGCCGCGAGCTTCTATTTCCTCGCGGTGGAGCTCTGGGCGGCCGCGCGCATGGCTGGCCTCAGCCGCCGGCGGCATGGCATCGCCCGGCTGCGCCTGGCATCGGCCAGCGTCGCCACGGCCCTGTTCGGGGCATCGTTGTTCCTCGCCGCCCTCTTCTCCGTCATGCGTGCTCCGGGCGCCCCCGCGTCCTCGGAATCGACGTCGCTCACCCGAGCCCTCGCCATCCTTGCCACAGCTGGCTACCTCGCAGCGTTCGTCCCGCCTGGCTGGTTCCGCCGGCTCATCAACCGAGCCGCGTCGTTCCAGCTCGTGCGAACCCTCGTCGCGCCGCCCACCGAGATGTCTGCGGGTTCGCTGTGGACCGACCTGGCGCGCACCGCGCAGGAGATCCTGGGCGCGCGCCGGGTGTCGATCCTGCCCGTTTCCCCGGGCGCGCCGTTGGCCCTGGTGGGTGAGCAGCCACCACGTGATCCCGTGGAGGACACCTCGGTCGGCCGAGCGTCGGTGACGTCCACGATCGAGCTCGCGGTCCGCCCCGAGAGCCCGCACAGCGAGCACCTCGTCGCCGAGATCGAGGGTCGACCGCTCTTCGTGAGCGATGACCTCGCGCTCCTGGCCGACCTGTCACTGCTCACGGCACAGGCGATCGACCGCGAGGAGATGCTGATCGGCCTCGGCGAGGCACGGCGCGAGGCGGAGGAATCGAGAAGCGTCAAGGCGAGCGAGGCCCGCTTCCGGGCGCTCCTCGAAGCAGACCCGAATGCCATCCTGGCCCTCGACGAGGAGAGTCGCGTCAGCTGGGCGACCCGCCAGGCGGGCGAGCTGTTCGGTGCTTCCGTCGACCAGCTCGTGGGCCTCAACCTGACCGAGCTGGTCGCCATGCACAAGGACGAGAGCACGACCGTGGCCCTCGATCGACCGGTCTTCCGATCGGAGACCACCGGCCGGCGCCTCGACGGCACGCACTTCCCGGCTGAGATCGCCCGGACCAGCTTCGAGCTCGACGGCCGCCCGTTCCAGGTCGCGGTCATCTCGGACGTCTCGTGGCGCCACGAGGCCGACCAGATCCGCGACCGCTTCCTCGGGGTCCTGTCGCACGAGCTGCGCACGCCGGTGACCTCGATCTACGGTGGCACCCAGCTGTTGCTCGGGCGTGGCGCGCGCCTCGATCCGGAGACCCGCAACGAGCTCCTCGTCAGCGTCGCCGGCGAAGCGGAACGGCTCCAGCGGATGATCGAGAACCTCGTGGCCATGGCCCGCATCGAGCGCGGCGGCGACTTCGGCGGCGTCCGGCCGGTCCTTCTCGACAGGATCATCAAGCAGCTCGTCGAGCGCGAGAGCGCGCTCTGGCCGGAGGTGAAGATCAGCCTCGCCTCGAACGGGCCGGTGCAGATGGTCGCTGCCGACGAGGAGTACCTCGCCCAGATCATGCGCAACCTGCTGTCGAACGCGGCCAAGTACAGCGGCCCGGGCTCGACGGTCTCGGTCAGCCTCGAGGACGGCGAAGGCGAGGTCCTGGTCCACGTTCGCGACGACGGGCCGGGCATCGATCCCGAGGACGCGGACAAGCTGTTCGGCCTGTACTACCGCGCCGCCCCGGCCTCGAAGACGGCACCGGGCGCCGGGATCGGCCTGTTCGTGTGCCGCGAGCTGGTCGCGACGATGGGCGGACGCATCTGGGCCAGGCCGCTGGACGGGAAGGGCGCCGAGTTCGGGTTCAGCATCCCCGCCTACGTCGACGAATTCGACTACGGCGCACCTGGCGACGAGCCGAGCCACGTCTTCGATCGGGCCCCGCAGGCGGTCGCGCCTGCTGCCGCCGCGGCGGTGGCGACCCCGCCTGCCGCCGCAACGAACGGAGCCCACCCCGCCCCGGCGAGCCCTCCGGCCGCTCCCGCGGAGTCCGACGCGACGCCGCCGTCCACCAACCCGCGCAACCAGGCACCCGCCACCGCCTGACGCGGCGGCCGACTACAGCGGCGCGAACGTCGCCGTGAAGTGCCGGAGCGCGGCCGGCTGGTCGACGATCCGCAGCCCGCGCAGCTCGGACGCCCGCTCGGCAACCAGCCGGACGACCTCGATCACGTAATCGATGTGGCTCTGGGTGTACGTCCGCCTCGGGATCGCGAGGCGCACCAGGTCCATCGCCGCGGGCGCCTCGCTCCCGTCGGGCTTCCGGCCGAACATCACCGTGCCGATCTCGCAGCCGCGGATCCCGCCCTCGCGATAGAGCGCGATCGCCAGCGCCTGCCCCGGGTACTGGAGCGGCGGCACGTGCGACAGGAGGGCGCGCGCGTCGAGGTAGATCGCGTGGCCGCCGAAGGGCTTCACGAGCGGCACGCCCGCCTCGGCGAGCGCCTCGCCCAGGTAGGCCGTCGACCGGATCCGGTAGCGCAGGTAGTCGTCCGAGACCACCTCCCGCAACCCCTGCGCGATCGCCTCGAGATCCCGCCCGGCGAGGCCGCCGTACGTCGGGAAGCCCTCGGTCAGGATGAGCAGGTTCCGGCACTGCTCGGCCAGCGCGTCGTCGTTCAGCGCGAGCCAGCCGCCGATGTTGGCAAGCCCATCCTTCTTCGCCGACATGGTCATCCCGTCGGCGAGGCTGGCCATCTCACGCACGATGTCCGGAATCGCGCGGTCGGCCTGGCCCGGCTCGCGCAGCTTGATGAACCAGGCGTTCTCGGCGAAGCGACAGGCATCGAGGAACAGCGGGACCCCGTGGCGGTCGCACACCTCGCGAACGGCGCGCAGGTTCTCGAGCGAGACGGGCTGCCCACCGCCCGAGTTGTTGGTGATCGTGACGAACACGACCGGCACATCGACGCCGCCGTCGGTGAGCAGCCGGTCCAGCGTCCCGACGTCCATGTTGCCCTTGAACGGGTGAATCGCCGACGGGTCGCGGCCCTCCGGGATCACCATGTCCACGGCCTCCGCCCCGGTCGCCTCCACGTTCGCCCGGGTCGTGTCGAAGTGCGTGTTGTTGGGGACGACCTTGCCGGGGCCACCGAGGACGCTGAACAGGATCTTCTCCGCGGCGCGGCCCTGGTGGGTCGGGATCACGTGCCGAAAGGGGAAGAGCTCCTGGACCGCCGCGAGGAAGGCGTACCACGAGGGCGAGCCCGCATAGCTCTCGTCGCCGTGCTGGATGGCCGCCCACTGGTCGCGCGACATCGCGCCGGTACCGGAGTCCGTCAGCAGGTCGATCAGGACGTCGTCAGCGTGGAGGTTGAACAGGTTGTACCCGGCCGCCTCGAGCGCGGCGTCGCGCTGTTCGACCGTGGTCAGCCGGACGGGCTCGACCGAATGGATCCGGAAGGGCTCGATGATCGTGCGCCAGCGATCCACCCCGGGAGGATATCGAGGCGACGCGGCGCTAGCCGAGGATGCGGTAGTACACGCCTCCGCCGGTGAAGCAGTGATCCAGGAGCACGCACAGGCCGTGGGTCATGTCCCAGTTGCGGCCGGCGACGTACGGGCCGCGGTCGATGACCCGGGCGATGACCGTCACCCCCTTGTACCTGAAGGCAACGCGCGTGCCGCACGGCAGGGTCTTGTGCGCGACGCCGACCGTGTCCTTCTGGATGCCGCCGGGCACGAGGCCGCACGCTCCGTTGTTGCCGTAGAAGCCGGGCCCGTACCAGCTGATGTTCGAGTCGAGCAGCCACGGGTTGCTGACGATGACGCGCGGGGCCGGCAGAGGCTCGTTCGGCCGCGCGAACGCATCGCCCACAAGCGGGGCAGGCTCCCGCAGGACGGCATCGAAATCGAGCCTTCCGTCGGACGCGTGGGATGGGTCCAAGGTGGTGGTCGCCATCGTCGCCATCTCGTATCCGAGGTCGATGCTCTCGAACCTCGACGAGTCGATTGCCCCGGGGGTGCTGGGAACACGCGAGCCGGCTGGCCCGGGGACGACGATCAAGGCGAGCGCCGCGATGAGCGCGGCGCGCGCGACGACTCTGGGGAGTCGCACTACTGGCGGTACCTTACCTGAGATTCGATTGCGAGGCCGCGGATAAAGGTCCTGTCGCGCATGTCCACCGACATTGCAGCCCGATGACGACGGTGCTCCAAGGCCCCACGAATGCGTCGTCGCGGGCGGTCGCGCTCGATCGCCCGATCGATCTTCGGTTCGTCCTGGGACCGCTCGTCCGCGGGGCCGGCGACCCGACGATGCGGGTCTCGTCGACCGCGGCAATTCGCGCGTCAGTGACGCCCGCGGGCCCGGCGACGATCGAGATCCGGGTCACCGGTGGCGGCGCGGGCGTCGACGCCTGGGCCTGGGGGCCCGGCGCGGACCACCTCCTCGATGGGCTGCCGGCGCTGCTCGGCGTCGACGACGACGACGCGGGCTTCGAACCCGAGCACCACCCCGTCGTGGCGTCGCTGGCGCGACGGCGAGGCCGGGTCGTCCTCGGCCGGACCGGCGGGGTGTGGGAGGCCCTCCTCCCCGCCATGCTCGAGCAGCGGATCACCGGCACGGAGGCCTGGCGCAACTTCCGCCGGCTGGTCCGGGCGCATGGAACGCCGGCGCCCGGTCCGCTCGCGCTGTGGCTGCCGCCGGCGCCGGCGACCATCGCCGGGCTTGCCTCGTGGCAGGTCACGGCGCTGGGGATCGAGCCGCGCCGCGGCGCGCTCCTGCGGCGAGTCGCGCGGGAGGCGCCGCGCTACGAGTCGCTGGGCGCGGCGGCTCGGCGGCCGGGCGGCGGTGGGGCCGGCGCAACAGCGCTCGCTGCCGCGCTGCGGCGACAGACGGGCATCGGCCCGTGGACCGCCGCCGAGGTGACCCTCCGCGCGCTCGGCGACCCCGACGCGGTGAGCGTCGGTGACGCGCACCTCTCCAACGTGGTCGCGTTCGCCCTGACGGGACGACCGCGCGGCACCGACGAGGAGATGCTCCAGCTGCTCGCGCCGTGGGCGGGCCATCGCGCGCGAGTTGTCCGCCTCCTGGAGACCTCCGGGATCATGCCGCCTCGGTTCGGTCCACGGGTCGCCCCGCGCGACCTGGTCCGCGACCTCGCGCCGCCGCGGTAACGCCGCGTCGCGGCGGGAGCCCCTATCGTTCCCGTATGCCCCGCGAGATGCCCAGGTTCGAGAAGGCGTCGCCCGAGCTCGTCGCCCGGTTCTCGGCCGTGCTCGACCGGAACGCGGCACCGGACATCACCCGCAGGCAGATGTTCGGCTACCCGTGCGCCTGGATCAACGGGAACATGCTGAGTGGCCTCTTCGCGCAGGATTGGTGGGTCCACGTCTCGGAGCCCGACCGCGAGGCGCTCCTCGCGCTCCCCGGCGCGCACCCGTTCGAGGTCATGCCGGGCAAGGCCATGGGTCGCTACGTCGTCATGCCACCCGAGGTGGTCGCCGACGACCGCCAGCTCGATGACTGGCTGGCCAGGGCGGTGACCTTCACTCGGGGCCTGCCGCCGAAGAAGAAGTAGGCACGCTACCGGGCAGCGCGGCTGCCCACCGCCAGCCTCCCTCGGTGCTGCTCCATCTTCGAGCCACTCGTCGCCTGAGCTCCGCCAGGATCGGCGGAGATAGCCGGACCACGCCGTACAGCGGACGAACGGCGCGCAGGCGAGGCACCCATCGGCCGAACCCGCGAAGCCCGAGACCCGCGGTGCCTTCCTCCGACGAGTGGCTCGAATGCGAGTCAGCCGGTGGCGGGCCGATGCGACCGACCCGGCCGGCGGCGACCCGGTCTGGCGTCGGGCAGCGGCGAGCGACCTGACCCTAGGGTGTCGCCACCGCGAACGTGTCGCAGCCGCCGGTCGTGCCGCCCTTGAAGCCGTTGTTGAACCACTTCGCCCGCTGGTCGGCCGAGCCGTGCGTCCACGACTCCCGATCGATCCGGCCCGTGGCCTGCTCCTGGATCCGATCGTCGCCGACCGCCTTGGCGGCATTCATGGCATCCAGCACGTCCTTGTCGGTGATCGACTCGACGTTTGACTGGTCCGGCGTCGCGTACACGGAGTGCGCCCAGACCCCGGCCAGGCAGTCGGCCTGGAGCTCGAGCCGGATCGACAGGTCGTTCGCCTTCGATGGGTTCGACTGCTGTTGCTGCGCGACCTGGTCCATGATCCCGAGCTCGTCCTGCACGTGATGCCCGAACTCGTGGGCGATGACGTACGCCTGGGCAAACTCGCCCGGGGCGCCGAACCGGCTCTTGAGCTCGTCGAAGAAGGCGGTGTCGAGATAGACCTTCTTGTCCGCCGGGCAGTAGAAGGGACCGGTCGCCGATGAGGCGACGCCGCAGCCGGACTGCGTCTGGTCGGTGAACAGCACGATGACGGTCTGCTGATAGCTCTTGCCGGTCGCCTGGAAGCGATCAATCCAGAAGGTCTGGACGTCGACGGTCACCGCGTTCACGAACTGGCCCGACGTGTCATTCGGATCGAGCGAGGCGGCCGCACCGCCGCTCCCGCCCTGCTCGCCGCCGAGCCCGCCAAGCGAACCGCCCAGCGACGAGCCGCCGAGGAGGTTCAGGACGACGATGATGATGATCGTCAGCACGATCCCGCCGATGCCGCCGCCGACAGGAATCGGGATGCCGCCGCCTCCACCGAGGCCGCCCATGCTGATGCCGCCCAGGCCCCCGCCGCCGCCGGCGCCGCGGCGGTCCTCGACCTGGATGTCGCGTGATGGTCGCCAGCGCACGGGCAGTCCTCCGTTGGGCGTGAGCCGCGCCTCAGGCCGAAGGGCGAGTCATCGCCTCCGGTTGCATCAGCGCGTCGAACTCGGCGCCGTCGAGATAGCCCAGCGCGAGTGCAGCGACGCGAAGCGTCGTGCCCTCCTTGTGCGCCTTCTTGGCGATCTCGGCCGCCTTGTCATACCCGATCCGGGGTGTCAGGGCCGTCACGAGCATGAGCGAGTTCGAGACATGCTCGTCGATGCGTTCGCGATCCGCCTGCAATCCTTCGACGCAGTGCTCGCGGAAGCTGCGGCATGCGTCGGTGAGCAGCTCGATCGCGTGGAGCAGGTCCTGGGCGATCACCGGCTTGAACACGTTGAGCTCGAAGTTGCCCTGCGAGCCGGCGATGCCGATGGCCGCGTCGTAGCCCATGACCTGCACGCAGACCATGGTCAGCGCCTCACTCTGGGTCGGGTTCACCTTGCCGGGCATGATCGACGAGCCGGGCTCGTTCTCCGGGAGGCGCAGCTCGCCCAGGCCGGCGCGCGGCCCCGAACCGAGCCAGCGGATGTCGTTGGCAATCTTCATCAGGCTCGTGGCGAGGGTCTTGAGCGCGCCGGACGTGAAGACCGTCGCTTCCTGCCCGGCCAGCGCGGCGAACTTGTTGGGCGCCGAGACGAAGGGCAGTCGAGTGAGCTCGGCGATGCGCGCGGCAACCTCGTCCGCGAATCGCGGGTGGCTGTTGAGACCGGTGCCGACCGCGGTCCCGCCGAGCGCGAGCTCGTACAGGCCCGGCAGCGTCGCCTCGATCCGGGCGACGTCGCCGTCGAGCTGGGCGACGTAGCCGCTGAACTCCTGGCCGAGGGTCAGCGGCACGGCGTCCTGGAGGTGGGTCCGGCCGATCTTGACGATGCCGTCGAACTCGGCACGCTTGGCGTCGAGGGCATCCCGGAGCGCCCGTACCGACGGCAGGAGGTCCTCGTCGATCGCCATGGCGACGGCCATGTGCAGGGCGGTCGGGAACGTGTCGTTGCTGGACTGGCTGCGATTGACGTGGTCGTTCGGGTGGATGGGCTCCTTGCCGCCGCGCGCGCCCCTCGCCACCTCGTTGGCTCGCCCCGCGATGACCTCGTTGACGTTCATGTTGGTCTGCGTGCCGGAGCCGGTCTGCCAGACGCGCAGGGGGAACTCCCCGGCGAGCCGCCCGTCCGCCACCTCTGCCGCGGCGGCGGCGATCAGCTCGTGCTGCTCGGGTGTCAGGAGCCCGAGCTCGGCGTTGACGTTCGCCGCGGCCAGCTTGAGCAGGCCGAAGGCCCGGATGATCCGCACGGGCATCGTGTCCCGGCCGATCGCGAAGTTGTGGAGCGAGCGCTGCGTCTGGGCCGCCCAGTAGTGATCTGCGGGGACCTCGATCGCGCCCATCGAGTCCGTCTCGCGCCGGGTCGTCGCCTGCGGCTCGCTCGCCCGCTCAGTCGCCGTCACGGCCCCAGTATGGCGGCGGCGTGCGCGGTAGGCTGCACATGATGCGTCGGCTGCTGCTCTGGATGGCCCGGAATCGCTGGCTGCGCGACCACCTTCCGAAGCTCTGGTTCGCTCGTCGCGCCGTGCGCCGGTTCATGCCCGGCGAGGACCCCGAGAGCGCCCTCGACGCGGCCGTCAAGTTCAAGGCGGAGGGCATCTCCAGCGAGTTCACCCGACTCGGCGAGAACGTCACCAGGATGGACGAGGGTGACGCGGTCGCCGAGCACTACCTCGGCCTGCTCGACGACATCAAGGCGCGCGGCCTGGACGGCGAGGTCAGCGTCAAGCTGACCCAGCTCGGCTATGACATCGACGTCGAGCGAACGCTGGCGCACACGCAGCGACTCGCGGACCGGGCGGGCGAGCACGGCAAGACCCTCTGGATCGACATGGAGGGCAGCGCCTACGCCGAGGGCACGATCGCCTTCTACGAGCGGCTCAAGGCGACCCACGCCAACAGCGGCCTGTGCCTGCAGTCGTACCTGCATCGCACGACGGCCGACATCCAGCGGCTGTTGCCGTTGTCGCCGCAGATCCGGCTGGTCAAGGGCGCCTACGCGGAGTCGCCGACGATCGCGTACCAGTCCCGCCAGGACGTCGATGCGAACTACGTGGCCGTGGCGAGGTCAATGCTCGACGCCATGCATGGCGGGGCGACGGTGCGGCTCGGCCTGGGCACCCACGACGTCCGCCTGATCGAGCAGATCGCCGAGCACGCGACCGCGCTCGGGCTGCCGAAGACCGCCTTCGAGGTCCAGATGCTGTACGGCATCCGGATGGACCAGCAGCGCCGCCTCGCGGGCGAGGGCTATCTCGTCCGCGACCTCATCGCCTACGGTGAGGCCTGGTACCCGTGGTACATGCGCCGGCTCGCCGAACGACCGGCGAACGTGCTGTTCGCGTTGCGTCAGATCTTCGGCTGAGAAATCGGCCCCGCTCCCGTAACTGAAATCACTGGGCATCGTTCTCTCAGCGATGACATTTTGAATCTCGACGCGCGGATCGTTACGCTATCGGTCCGTTCGTGACGAGCAGATCGCGTCCCGTCATCCCGGAGGAGGCCCCCGATGGTTCGTGTTCGTGATGCCAAGCCGGAGGAGCTTGCACCCAAGCCGCGCAAGGCGCGTGCACTCAGCCCGCGTCAGCTTGCGATACGGAAGCGCGAGCAGACGATCGAAAAGACGCTCAACGAGCTTGGCGCCGGACCGGCCTCGTGGATCAAGAAGGTCGAGCTCGAGGACAACGAGAAGCTGGTCACGATTCGCGCCGCCGTTGCACGCCAGATCAAGGCCAGCGGCAGCGCCGTGAATCTCGGCGTACGCAACGGCGCGATCTACCTGAGCCGGGGGCCGATCCCCGGCGGCCGCGGCGGGCGGCGACGCAAGAGCGCCTAGGCGGGGGCGCTCGCCGGCGCAGCGTCGGGTGTGGGGGCGCCGGCGCTGCCTGGGGCGTGGCAGTAGAAGGGAACGGGCTCGGGCGGTAACGGCGTGGCGCCGCGGATGAGGTCCGCTGCCTTCTCGGCGACCATCACGACCGGGGCGTAGATGTTCGCGTTGGTGATCGTCGGGAACACGGACGCGTCGACGACGCGCAGGCCCTCGAGGCCGTGCACGCGCATCGTTCCCGGGTCGACCACGGCGCCGTCGTCCGTACCCATCCGGGCCGTGCACGATGGGTGCAGCGCCGTCTCCGCGTCGTGGCGGACCCAGCCAAGGATCTGGTCGTCGGTCGTGACCGACGGGCCGGGGGAAAGCTCGCCGGCGTCGTAGCGCTCGAGGGCGGGCTGGCCGAGGATCTGCCGCGCCACGGACACCGCTTCCAGCCACTCCCGGCGGTCCTGGGCCGTCGACAGGTAGTTGAATTGCAGCGCCGGGTGGTGGCGCGGATCCGTCGAGGTGATCCGGACGGTGCCGCGGGCGTCGGAGTACATCGGCCCGACGTGGACCTGGTAGCCGTGGCCGCCCGCCGGCGCGCTGCCGTCGTAGCGGATCGCGAGCGGCAGGAAGTGGAACATCAGGTTGGGCCAGGCGACGTCCTCGTCGCCGCGCACGAAGCCGCCGCCCTCGAAGTGGTTGGTCGCGCCTGGCCCGGATCGGAAGAACAGCCACTGGAAGCCGATCCACGGCCGCCGCCATTTCTCGGTTGCGTGGGGCTGCATGGACACCGGCTCGCGGCTCCCATGCTGGATGTACACCTCGAGATGGTCCTGCAGGTTCGCGCCGACGCCGGGGAGGTCGGCGACCACCTCGGTTCCCAGCGAGCGCAGGAGCGCTCCGTCACCCACGCCCGACAGCTGCAGCAGCTGCGGGGTGTTGATCGCGCCGCCGCACAGGAGCACGTCGCCCGCCTCGACATGGTGGGTGCCCCCGCTCCCGCCGGTCACGTACTCGACACCGGTGGCGCGCCGGCCGTCGAACAGCACCTTCGTGACCAGGGTCGAGGTTCGCACCTCCACGTTCCGGCGGCGCAGCGCCGGGCGCAGGTACGCGGTCGCGGCGGACAGGCGGCGCCCGCGATGGATGTTCCGGTCGAAGGCGCCGAAGCCCTCCTGGCGGTAGCCGTTCACGTCCTCGGTCAGCGCGTAGCCAGCCTGCTGGACGGCCTCGAAGAACGCCTCGAACAGCGGGCTCGCAGCCGGGCCGCGCTCGAGCACGAGCGGCCCCGCGTGTCCCCGGTAGGGATCGTCCGGTGCCGCCGCGAGGCACGTCTCCAGGCGCTTGAAGTACGGCAGGCAGTGGGCGTAGTCCCAGTGGGCCATGCCCGGGAAGGCCGCCCAGCGCTCGTAGTCGAGCGCGTTACCGCGCTGGAAGATCATGCCGTTGATGGACGATGAGCCGCCGAGGACCTTGCCCCGGGCGTGGTACACGCGCCGCCCGCCGAGGTACGGCTCGGGCTCGGACCGGTAGCCCCAGTCGTACAG
>Ga0310810_10008902_pt1 | contig 11591 bp, 9 predicted proteins | sample NCmetagenome_FD_207641 | JGI IMG/M metagenome (GOLD analysis project Ga0310810, IMG submission 207641) | Soil microbial communities from experimental microcosm in Duke University, North Carolina, United States - NC | ecosystem: Engineered > Artificial ecosystem > Soil microcosm > Unclassified ...
GTGACCCCAATCAGATTGTGACCGTGGACTGCTCCACCGCCGGCACGACCACCCTGGCCGGGGGCGAAGCCAAGCTGATCGACGCCGCCCAGCAAGGCTGTCTGCAGCTTCCGGGCGCCGGCGCGGGTGGGGCGGAATACCTCTATTTCGCAGGCCTCACCGACGGCAGCTTCACCGAGCAGGGGACCTCGGCGCCGTACCAGCTGACGGGGGCCTCGACCGTGGCGGCGGCCCGCGCGGTCGTGCGCCGTCCCCTGCCGGCGCGGCCGCCGCTCTCGGTCCGTCAGAGCCCGTCGGCCCGCGCCTTCCATGGCCGGCTACGGGACATGGAGCGCTCGGCGGCCCGGGAGGCCGCCTCCCAGCCGGCCGCGCCCCTGGCCGCCGTCAGGGCCGCCGCGACCGCGCCGGTCGTGGGCGAGAAGCGCACCTTCAACGTGCTCGCCAACGGCACCGCGACCGGCACCAAGCAGTCGGACTACGTCCAGGTCACGGGGACGGTGGGCTATGTCGGCACCCACACGGCGGTGTACCTGGACGACGCGGCCCCGGCCCCGACCTACTCTCCCGCCGACCTCCAGGCCATCGGCTCGCTCTTCGATGACCAGCTGTACCCGATCGACACCACTGCGTTCGGCCGCGAATCGGACATCGACGGGAACGGCCTGGTCCTCATCCTGCTCACCGACCGGGTCACCAAGCTCATCTCGTGCTCCGGGGGCTCGGTCGTCGTCGGCTTCTTCCTGCCGTTCGATCTCTCGCCCACTCACGTCGGCTCCAACGCGGGCGAGGTCTTCTACGGCCTGGTCCCGGACGCCAGCTGCAACCTCGACGTGCAGGACGCGAAGGCATCCCTGCCTCCGGTGGTCATCCACGAGTTCCAGCACATGATCAGCTACAATCAGCACGTGCTGATACGCGGCGGGAGCCCGGAGCAGACCTGGCTCAACGAGGGACTCTCCTCGTTCGCCGAGGAGCTGGGCGGCCGGTTGGTCCCCGACTCCCTGTGCGCCAACACCGACTGCCTGACGCAGTTCAGCCTGATCAACCTCGACAACGCGTCCCGCTACCTCAGCGACCCGGTATCGAATTACCTCATTGGCCCCGACCGCATTCCGCTGCCGCTCGAGGAATACGGCGCGGGCTGGCTGTTCGTGCGATGGTTGGCGGACCACTACGCCACGACGGCCACACTGGGGACGGACCTCACGCACAAGCTCGACGCCACCAGCCGCACCGGCAAGAGCAACGTCGTGCAGGCCACCGGGGCGACCTTCAGCTCGCTCGTGATGGACTGGCAGCTGGCCAACTATCTCGACGATCTGCCGGGATTCACACCCGCCGATCCGCTGCTGAAGTACACCTCCTGGAATTTTCCCCAGACTTACACGGCCCTGAACATGCAGGATCCGGCGGACTTCCCCCGTGCCCAGCCGCTCCAGCCGCCCGTCGCGGCCAACGGCGTGTTCAATGAGACTGGCACCCTGCTGGGCGGATCGGGCCGCCACCTCCTGGTGAATCAGGATCCCAACGCCCCCGGCGCGAGCCTGCGCCTGACCGGGACCGACGGCACCACCGCGCTCCCGGCCTCGGTCGCGCCGTTCGTGGGCGTGGTCAGGATTCGGTGAAGCCGGTGATCTTTCTCGCGGTGGTGGCCGCGATCTTCGCGGGGTACGGCACCGCCTATCTGGCGAGCGACGACGTCCGGTATCTGACCCGGGCCGGCTTCGAGGAGACCCGGATTCTCCAGGCCCGCGAGCCCATCGCCGAGCTGGCGACCGACCCCGCCACCCCGCCGGCCCTGCGAGACCAGCTGCACCTCGTGGTGGCCAGCCGGGACTACGCCGCCCGCCTCGGGCTCGAGGCCAAGCAGACCTACACCACCTACGCCCACGTGGGCCGGGACACCCTGCTGCTCGTGCTGCAGGCCTCGCCGCGCGACTGCATCTGCCCCCACACCTGGAAGTACCCTATCGTCGGCCGGATCCCGTACAAGGGATTCTTCGATCCCAAGGCCGCGGAGCAGGAGGCCGCCCGCCTCGCGGCCGCGGGTTACGACATCTACCTGCGGCCATCGTCCGCCTTCTCGACGCTGGGCTGGTTCAACGATCCGCTGCTCTCGACCGCCCTCACGGGCGACTCGGTCGAGCTCGCGGCCACCGTCTTCCACGAGATCGCCCACAACACGCTCTACGTGAAGAGCGCCACGCCCTTCAACGAGAGTTACGCGCAGTTCGTGGGCTACCATGCGGCCCAGGCCTTCTTCCGAGATCAAGGGGACAGCGTGCTGGCGCACCGCGCGGCCGACCGCTGGCACGACGAGATCGTGCTGGGCGAGTTCTATGCGAGCCTGGTGAGCCGGCTTCAGACGCTCTATTCCGCGCGCCCGGATTCGGCCACGTTGGAGCGGGGACGGGCCGACGCCGGCGCGTGGGCCCGGGAGGAGCTCCAGGGCCCCGTGGCCGCGCGCCTCCGGACGTTCACCATCGGCCGACTGCCCGAGCGTCCGGTGAACAACGCACGCCTGGTCGGCGCGCGCATCTACCGCACCCGCCTGGATCTGTTCGACCGCTGGTTCGAGCAGCACGGCGGGGACGTGCGGACCAGCGTGGCGGCACTCGACACGTTGATGAGGAACGTGCCGGGTGACAGCGCCTACGCCCGGCTGGCCGCGGCGGTCGGCGATACGCTGGCGGCCGTGGACACCCTGCGGGCGACCCGGGACAGCACGCCGTAGGTGGGGCGGAGTGAGTCACCCTGAGCGAAGCGAGGGGGGCATGCGTCGACGCGTCGACGCATGCCCCCCTCGCTTCGCTCAGGATCACAACCTCTCGCGCGTCTCGCCATCTCGTGTACCTTTCCGGCCATGGATACCACCTTCGTTGCGCGCGAGCAGAGCCGCCTCCTGGGCGAGCTGTCGAGCTTTCTCTCGATTCCGAGCGTAAGCGCCCTCCCGGTACACGCCGCCGACTGCCGGCGCGCCGCCGAATGGCTGCGCGACGAGCTTCAGGGTCTCGGCTGTCCCACGGTGCAGATCATCGAGGGGAACGGCCACCCCGTCGTGTGGGCCGAGAGCCCGCCGGTCCCGGGTCGCCCCACGCTGCTGATCTATGGCCACTACGACGTGCAGCCGCCCGACCCCCTCGACGAATGGCGCAGTCCGCCCTTCGAGCCGACCGTGCGCGATGACCGGCTGTACGCCCGTGGGGCCGCGGACGACAAGGGCCAGGTGTTCTGCCTGCTCAAGGCCTACGAGGCCACGCTCGACGCCGAGCGTCGCCCGCCGTTGAACGTCCACTTTATCTTCGAAGGCGAGGAGGAGTGCGGCGGCCACGTCATCGACGACCTGCTCCGGGCCGAGCCGGAGCGGACCCGGGCCGACGCGGCCCTGGTCTGCGACATGTCCTACTATGCGCCCGGCTGGCCGGCCGTGTACACCGCGTTGCGCGGCATCTGCTATGCCGAGATCTCGGTACGGACGCTGGAGCGGGACCTGCATTCGGGTACCTATGGCGGCGTGGCGCCGAACGCGATCGAGACCCTCGTACGCCTGCTCGCGAAGCTCAAGGACGCCGACGGCGAGATCCAGATTCCCAAGCTGTACAAGGCCGTGGAGGCGCCCGCCAAGGCCGAGCTCAAGAGCTGGAAGCACCTGCCCTTCGACAAGGCCGCGTTCCTTCGCGAGGAAGTGACCGGCCAGGTCCTCACCGGCCTCAAGGAGTACTCCGTCTTCGAGCGGGTGTGGGCCCTCCCGACGTTCGAGATCCACGGCATCAAGGGCGGCTTCATCGGCGACGGCGCCAAGACGGTCATCCCGGCGCAGGCCACCGCCAAGGTGAGCCTGCGACTGGTCCCGGGGCAGACCTACGCCAAGGTGGGCAAGCAGCTCGAGCGCGCGGTAGCGGCGCTCGCGCCGAGGTGGGCGGACGTGCACGTAAAGCTCCTGCACGGCGGCGACCCGGTCCAGGTCGACGTGAGCCATCCCGCGTTTCAGGTCCTGGACGCGGCCTTCGCGGCGGTCACCGGCCGCCCGGCCGTTCGGGTCCGCGCCGGCGGTTCGATCCCCATCGTCCCCGAGCTCGGCCGGACCGGCGCGCCGGTGCTGCTCACCGGGATCGGTCTCCCCGACGACGGGCTCCACTCTCCCAACGAAAAACTCGATCTCGCTCAGCTGTGGAGCGGGATCGAGATCTTCGGACGCTTCTTCGAGATGTTTGCCGAGCAGGGAGCGGCGGCTACAGCTCCTCCTCCGGCGTCACCCGCTTGATCGGCCCCGAATAGCGCGCTTCGGTGCGCGCGTGCAGCTCGTCGACCCCGATGAGCGCGCGCGCCGAGGCGATGATGCCCGCGACCACGTCATCGGCCCAGTAGGGGTCCGGCCGTTCGTCCGCCGGCAGCTTGGCGGCGCAGGCCTCCAGGTACCGGATGGCGGTGGTGATCCATTCGGTCTGCGCGGACGCCACCATGGACCACGAGCCGGTCGAGCGCAGCTCCATCTCCTCCAGCGCCTTGAGATGGGGGATCAGCCCCTCGGTGACCGGGCTGGCACGAAGCCGGTCGGCCACGATGGTGAGCACGGTGCGGCGCTCGCTCTCCTGGGGCTCTGGCAGCGGGGCAAGGTAGTGACGCTGGTCGGCGACCATCTCCGCGAGCCGGATGCAGACGGCGCGGATGGCGGGCGTGAGCGCCCCGGGGGCTTCCTTGGACCAGCTGTCCGCCGCGCGGAGGATATCCTTGATCCGCTGTTCCGCCTGCGCCTCGGGCGACGGATGTCCGGGTGAATCTGACATGTTAGACAGAGAAACCGGATTGGCCTCCAAAGGCAAGACTTGACGGGCCCCAAATCCTCAGCGGCCAATTCGCCCCGAGCCCGGGGCGCGACAGGCCTGCCCCGTGGCCCGCTGCGACCCTAGTGCGGACCGCGTCGCATCCGTACCGGGTCGGGCCGGCCGTAACGCTCCTCCCGCCAGGGGTCCCCCCGCATGTGGTACCCGTTCTGCTCCCAGAATCCCGGAAAGTCCTCCTCGAGCAGCTGAAATCCCCTCACCCACTTGGCGCTTTTCCAGAAGTAGAGATGGGGCACCAGCAGCCGCACCGGGCCGCCGTGCTCGGACGCGAGCGGCTCGCCGTTGTGGCTCAGGGCCAGCAGGTTGGCGGGCAGGTCGAGGTCCGCCAGGGGCAGATTGGTGGTGAAATCCTGCTCCGCGTGCACCAGGACGTAGGCCGCCTCGGGCTTGACGCCGGCGCGCGCGAGCACGGCCTGCACGGGCACACCCTCGAACACGTTGTCGTACCGGCTCCAGCGGGTCACGCAGTGGATGTCGCAGGCGGTCTCGCGCCGCGGCATCGCCCCCAGCTCCTCCCACGTGAGCGAGAGCGGCCGCTCGACCGCGCCACTCACCTCGAACCGCCACAGGCGCAGGTCGATCGCCGGCACGGTGCCGTAATGCAGCACCGGCCATTTCCGGGTGACGATCTGGCCCGGCGGCAGGCGCGTGCGGGTGGGGTCGCGGGCGTCCACGCGATCGGGCATGGCGGCGGGTTCTCCCGGTTGGGAATTGGTTGACGTCGTACGGCCGAGGCTGTGCGGCCGTTCACCACGAAGGCACGAAGGCCACGAAGGACTCCTGGTCTGCCCGGCATTCGCCGCATGCCGCGTGGGAAGGGTTCAAAGATTTTGGGTGGTGAGGGGCACCACCACCCCCCTCGAACTCCTCCGCCTCGGCATGAGATGATGTTGAATCGGTCCCGGAGTCCTTCGTGGCCTTCGTGCCTTCGTGGTGAACGGCCACCGATCTTGGCCGTACGAGGTACCTGACTATCCGAACCTCACACAACGATCCTCAGCGTGAATCTGGGATCAGGTCAGGCCGAGCGCCGATGCGGGCGGCTCGAGCAGCTCCGCCCCGTCAGGGTCGACCGTTTCGTAGGCGAACACGGCTCCAAACGCCGAGACGATCGCCCGCCGGGACTCGGTCCAGAGCTCCCGGGCATCGCTTGGTCCCAGCTCTGCCGCCACGCTGGTCATCACCACACCCTCGATCCCGCACGGCACAATGAGATCGAACTCCCGCAGGTCGGTGGTCACGTTGAGGGCGAAGCCGTGGAAGGTGACCCACTGCTTCACGTGAATCCCGATGCTCGCGATCTTGCGGCCGCGGGTCCACACACCGGTGAGGCCGGGATTCCGCTCGGCGGGAACACCCAGCGCGCTCAGCGCCATGATCAGCACGGTCTCGAGCTGCCGCAGATACCAGTGCAGGTCCTCGCGATGCTCCCGCAGGTCCAGGACCGGATAGCCGACCAGCTGCCCTGGCCCGTGGTAAGTCACATCGCCGCCCCGCTCCACGTCCACGACGGCGACGCCTTCCTGGGCGAGCGCTGCCGGAGACAGCGGCAGGCTGCTCGGCCGGGTGCCGCGACCCAGGGTCACGACCCGCTCGTGCTCGACCAGGAGCAGCAGGTCTCCCTGCCGCTCGCCGGCCATCCGCTCCCGGCAGAGGCGGCGCTGGAGCTCGAGCACCTCCGTGTAGGGTCGCGGACCGAGGTCGGCCACCGCCAGCCGACGGCTCACGCGCCCGCCCCCACGCGACGGGCCCGCGCGCCGAGTGCCAGGGCCGCGAGGAGCGCGATCACGGCCAGCGCCGCGAGTCCGATGCGCCCGGCGAGCTGGTTCGCGACCATGCAGAGCAGCATGGGCAGCACCGTGGCGAAGGCCGCCACCACGCTGAGGCCGCCGCGTCGATAGATCGACAGGATGGGTGCCAGCAGCCGCCACGCGACGACGCCGGCCAGGATGAGCCCGCCGAGGGTGCCGAAGAGCAGAAGGTAGAAGGCAGGTCCCGCCGCGATGCCGGGAGGGGGCGTCGCGGGCCGGGCCAAGTCCACGCCGAGGACGGTGAGACTCACGGCCGCGAGTCCGAACGCCATGCCGGACCCCATCGCCAGGAAGGCGAGGCGGATGGGGTCCACGGTCAGATGTGGATGACCCGGCCCATCGAGTCGAGCGCCGCCTCGGCGATCGCCTCGGAGAGCGTCGGGTGCGCGTGAATGGCCAGATCGACCTCCTCGACCGTGTACTCGTTCTCGCGGGCCACGGTCAGCTCGTGAATCAGCTCCGACGCATGACTGCCGACGATATGGGCCCCGAGGATCTCGCCGTACTTCTTGTCGCGGATGATCTTGACGAATCCTTCGGTCTCGCCGGTGCTCCGCGCGCGGCCGTTGGCGCTGAACGGGAAGCGGCCGACCTGGTAGTCGAGCTTCTTCTCCTTGGCCTGGTCCTCGGTGACCCCGATGCTCGCCACCTCGGGATGGCAGTAAGTCACGCTGGGCACGTTGTCATACCGGATGGCGTGCGGCCGGTGGCCCGCGATCAGCTCGGCCACGACCACGCCCTCGCGGCTGCCTTTGTGGGCCAGCATGGGCGGGCCCGCCACGTCGCCGATGCAGTAAACCCCCGCCGCGGTGGTCTCGAGGGTGGCGGGATTCACCTTCACGAACCCGCGCTCGTTGAGCTGGACCCCGGCCTCCTGAAAGCCCATGGACTCGGTGTTCACGGCGCGGCCGGCGGCCATCAGCACCTTTTCGACCTCCAGCGTCTCCTTCTTGCCGCCGGCCTCGAGCTCGAGCGTCACCTTGTCGGCCGCGACGGTCGCCTTGGTCACCTTGGCGCCGGCGATGGTGGTGATGCCGCGCTTCTTGTAGCTCTTGGCCAGTGCATCCGACGCGTCGGCGTCCTCCAGGGGCAGGATGCGGGGCAGCGCCTCGATCAGGGTGACCTTGGTGCCGAACGCGTTGAAGATGTCGGCGAACTCGCACCCGACCGCGCCGGCGCCGATCACGGCGAGCGACGTCGGCACCTGCTCGAGAAACAGCGCTTCATCGGAGCTGATCACACTGGTCTTGTTGATCTCGAGCCCGATCTGCGGGATGCCCTTCACCCGGGAGCCGCTCGCGATCACCACCGCCTTCCGCGCCTGATACTCGTCGCTCCCGACCTTGACGGTGCGGTTCTTCCCCAGGACACCGGTCCCCCGGATGACCGTGATCTTGTGCTTCTTCATCAGGAACTCGACGCCCTTCGAGTTCTGCTCGCTCACCTTGCGCGACCGGCGCATGGCGACACCATAGTCGGCCTTGACCCCGTTCACCTCCACCCCCAGCTCCTTCGCGTCGTGCGCCACCAGGTTGGCTACGTAGGCGCTGTGGAGCAGCGCCTTGGTCGGAATGCACCCGATGTTGACGCACACGCCGCCCAGCTTGTCCCGCTCGACGACCGCGGTGGCCAGCCCGAGCTGGGCCGCTCGGATGGCGCAGACGTAGCCGGCGGGACCGCCGCCGATGATGATCACGTCGAACTGGGTTGCCACAGGTATCCTCGTGTGAGTGATGGTCCCGCCAGCCGCCCTACCACAGCATCGCGAGCGGGTTCTCCAGCATCGCCTTGAGCGTCTTCAGGAACTGCGCCCCGGTGGCCCCGTCGATCACCCGGTGATCGCACGACATCGTGAGGCGCAGGCGTCGTCTGAGGGCCACCTGGCCCTCGTGCTCCACCGGCTTCTGAACAATCCGGCCGACCGCAAGGATCCCGGCCTCCGGCGGATTGATGACCGCCGTGAACTCGTCGATGTCCAGCATGCCCAGGTTGGAGACCGAGAACGTCCCGCCGGTGTATTCCTCCGGCGCCAGGCGCCGCTCGCGGGCCCGGCCGGCCAGGTCGTGCGCCTCGGTCGAGATCTGGCGCAGGGACTTGAGATCGGCGTTGCGGATGACCGGGGTGATGAGGCCGTCCTCGATGGCCACCGCCATGCTGACGTGGACCTCGTGCCAGTACCGGATGCGGTCGTCCTGCCACCAGGCGTTGCAGGCGGGATGCTGACGCAACGCGGTGGCGACCGCCTTGATGATGATGTCGTTGAACGACACCTTCGGCCCGTCGCCCAGCGCCTTGAGCGCCTCGCGCGCGTCCCAGGCCCGCTCCATGTCCACCTCGGTGGTGAGGTAGAACGTGGGGATCGGGCCGATGGACTGCACCAGGCGGCGGGCGATGGTCTTGCGGAGCTGCGTGAGCGGCACGTCGCTGTAGGCCGCGCCGTCGATGGGGCGGGGCACGACCACCCGAGGCACCGGGGACGCCGCCGGGGGGGTCGGGGCGACTGCGGCGGCACGAGGGGCGGCGACCGCCGGCGCGGCCGGCGCGCCCTCCAAGTCGCGAAGGACGATCCGACCCTCGGGCCCCGAGCCCGCGATGCCGCCGAGGTCGATCCCCCGCTCGGCCGCGATCCGCCGGGCCAGCGGGGAGGCCTTGACCCGGCCGGGCGTGGCCGGAGCCGGCGCGGGTGGCCGCGCCGGGGCGGGAGGCGGAGTGGAGGCCGTTGCCGCCGCCGCCCGGGCTGGCGCCGGTGGCGCCGGGGCGGCACGGCTCCGGTCGGGCGTGGGCTGCGTGGCCTGCTGGGCCGCCTGCTCCTGGGCGGGCGCCGGCTTGCCGTTCTCGACCGACTCGCCGGGGTCGCCGATGAGCGCGACCAGCTGCGACACGGGCACGGTGGTGCCGGCAGGGACAACCTGCTTGAGCAGCGTCCCGCCGGCGCGGGCCACCAGCTCCATCACGGCCTTGTCCGTCTCCACCTCGGCCAGGACGTCGCCCACGGCGACCGGGTCACCCTCGCCCTTCTTCCACTCGACCAGGCGCCCCTCTTCCATCGTGGGCGAGAGCGCCTCCATGACGACCTTGGTAGCCATGGCTCAGTCGCGGTACAGCACCGAGTGGACCGCGGCGACGATCCTCGCGGGATCGACCTTCGCGGCCTTCTCGAGGTGCTTGTTGTAGGGCATCGGTACGTCCGCGCCGGTCACCCGGACCACCGGGGCGTCGAGCTCGTCGAACGCCTCCCGCTGGATCGTGTCCACGACCTGCGCGCCCACGCCGGCGAACGGCCACCCCTCCTCGGCGACGACGCAGCGGTGGGTCTTCGCCACCGACGTGAGCATCGCCTCCGTATCGAGCGGCCGGATCGTCCGGAGGTCGAGCACTTCCGCGTCCACTTCCTCCGCCGCGAGCTGTTCGGCGGCCTTGAGCGCGTGGGCCACGGTCTTCGAGTGGCAGATTATGGTGACATCACCGCCAGGGCGCTTCACGTCCGCCTGTCCGAGCGGCACGACGTGCTCCCCGTCCGGCACCTCGCCCTTCAGGTTGTAGAGCATCTCGCCCTCGATGAAGACCACCGGGTTGTCGTCCCGGATGGCGCTCTTGAGGAGGCCTTTCGCGTCGGCCGGGGTGGCCGGCATCACGACCTTGAGGCCGGGAATGTGCGCGTAGAAGCTCTCGAAGGCCTGCGAGTGCTGCGCGCCGAGCTGCAGCGCCGAGCCGCCCGGCCCGCGGAACACCGCCGGCACGCCCACCTGGCCGCCGGACATGTAGCGCATCTTGGCCGCGGAGTTCACCAGCTGATCGATCGCCAGGAGCGCGAAGTTCCAGGTCATGAATTCGATGACCGGCCGGAGGCCCACCATCGCCGCACCCACGCCGACGCCGGCGAAGCCGAGCTCCGTGATGGGCGTGTCCACCACCCGCATGGGCCCGAACTCGTCGAGCAGGCCGCGGCTCACCTTGTAAGCGCCCTGGTAGACGCCGACTTCCTCCCCCATGAGGAAGACGTCGGCGTCGCGCTGCATCTCCTCGCGGAGCGCCTGGTTGAGCGCATCGCGGTAGGTGACGACGGCCATGTCCGCTATCCTCCATTACCCAAACGCGCGCGGCCGTCGTCATCCTGAGCGCAGCGAAGGAGCCATCCCCGAAGGCATGCTCCCTTCGCTCCGCTCAGGGTGACTCGTCTATAGATACACATCCGTATACAGCTCCTCCGGGTCCGGATCCGGCGCTTCGTCGGCGAACTGGTACGCGTCGTTCACTTCCTCAATGACCGAGGCGTCCATCGCCCTCACGGCGCCCTGGTCCGCGAGCCCGTCCTCGACGAGGCGCTGCGACCACACCGCAATCGGGTCGCGCTTCCGCTGGTCCTCGACCTCCTCCCGGGTGCGGTAGTGTCCGTGGATCGGGTCGGACATCGAGTGGCCCATGAAGCGGTAGGTCCGGACCTCGAGCAGGGTCGGGTGCTTGTCCTTCCGCGCCCGCTCGATCGCCCGCTCCATCGCGGCGTGCATCACCAGAACGTCCTGGCCGTCCACCACCTCGTTGGCCATGTCGTACGAGCAGGCCCGCTCCGAGATGTCGTAGATGGCGCTGGCCCGCTCCAGGGCCGTGCCCATCCCGTAGCGGTTGTTCTCGCAGATGTAGATGGCGGGCAGCTTCCACAGCGCGGCCATGTTGAGCGCCTCGTGGAAGGCGCCGTTGTTGACCGCGGCCTCGCCGAAATAGCACACTGCCACCTGATCCGTGTTCCGGTACTTGGCGGCGAAGGCCATGCCCGTCGTAAGCGGGATATGGCCGCCCACGATGGCGTGGCCACCCAGGAAGCCGAGCGAGGCGTCGAACAGGTGCATCGAGCCCCCCTTGCCGCCGCTGCACCCCGCCGCCTTCCCGAACAGCTCGGCCATGACCGCACGGGCGCTGATACCGCGCGCCAGGGCAT
>Ga0310810_10008903_pt1 | contig 11591 bp, 8 predicted proteins | sample NCmetagenome_FD_207641 | JGI IMG/M metagenome (GOLD analysis project Ga0310810, IMG submission 207641) | Soil microbial communities from experimental microcosm in Duke University, North Carolina, United States - NC | ecosystem: Engineered > Artificial ecosystem > Soil microcosm > Unclassified ...
ACCTCGACGGAAGACCAGCCGATCACCAACATGGTCTCGATTTAAGGAAATCTTAACCGACTCCTAAAGACTCCGCGTCCTTGCTCGTCCATACTTCGCTCCAGAAGTTCCGGTGCCCGCCGCCCAGAGGCAACTGCAGCGGATCGACGGCGCCGGAAGAGGAGCTCATCATGTTCGGAGCCAGAAGAATGCTTACCGCGGCGGCGTGCGTTGCGGCCATGGCAGTCGCCGGCCGTGCTGCGGAGCGCACGCTCGTGTTTACCGCCATCGATTTCCCCGGAGCCGTCCTCACGAATGCTCAGGGAATCAACGCCGGTGGAGAGATCGTCGGTTTCTACAACGACTCGGCCACTCCGAGCAAGACGCACGGGTTCCTGCTGACCGGCGGTCAGTTTCAATCAATCGATTTTCCAGGCGCGCGTACGACGCAGGCCCGGGGCATAGGTCCTGCGGGCGATATCGTCGGGAGTTATCAGACTCAGTCGGAGTCAGGGGGAGTGCCGGCGCATGGTTTCCTGCTGAACCGACGTGGAGAGTTCTCCCAGGTTGATATCCCCGGTCACCTCAACACAATTGCGCAGCGAATCCTGCCGGACGGCGCCATTCTGGGTTGCTATCACGACAACGATACGATGGGATCGATGCACGGAATGATGTTGTCGCGGGCAGGCTTGGAAGCGATCCCGGAAGGAATGTCGATGCACAACGGCGCTACGCCGAACGGGCGCCTCATTGTGGGGCTGTTCACCGACATGGACAACCGCGGCAAAGCCTACTTCATCGATCGCGGCCGCTTCGAACCGTTCGAAGTGCCGGGCGCGACGTCCACGGCAGGTTGGGATGTCAATCAGGCAGGAGTGGCGGTGGGAGTGTATCGTGACGCCGCGGGCAGATTCCACGGGTTCCAGTTCGACGGCACGACGTTCGGTAGCGTGGATTTTCCCGGGGCCACAGCGACACGTGTCTTCGGCATCAATGCCAGCGGCGACATGGTCGGTGCGTACGTCGACTCAGCGGCTCGAACACACGCGTTCATCGCGGAGTGGCGTTAATCATTCGTCGCGCGCGCCGCGCCCTCGCGGGCGCGCGACATCTCCTTCAACTGGTCAGCCCAGTTGAGCACCACGACCACTTTCGTCCCGACGAGCGAGCCCGGCTGCTCCTTGATCATCAGAAAACGCTGTCCATCCGGAGTGACGTCGTAGTTCGATGAACTGACGCCAGGCATGCCGCAGGAGGCTCCGCTGCCCGCTGAGAAGTCGCCCTTCCAAAGCACCCTCGGCGCCGACGGGCGAAAGTCGGATGAGGCGGTATACGTCACCATCATCATTCCGGTCTCAGTGCGGTAGTAGAGTTCCCCTCCGCCGCGGCGCCATACCGGATCGAAACCTCCGGCGCTCGAGATCTGAATCTTCTGACCCGGACCGGGAAACGCCTGCACGTAGACCTCTCCTTTCCCCGATTCGGACGATGAGTACGCGATCCAACGGCCATCGGGCGAGAACTTCGCAGAACCTTCACCAAACCGCGACCGCGCAACCGGCAGCGGCGCACTGTTCGCCTCGAGCGGCAAGACCCATGCGTCGTCGTTGGTCTCGGCCTGTTTCGCGTCGAACGAAAGGAATCGACCGTCAGGGGAAAATGACACGGGGCTCTCACGGCTGCCCGATGGGTTGAGGCGCGTCGCTTTCGCACTGCGATCAACCGGCATCAACCACATCGTCATGCCGCCAGCGAGCCACGAACGAAACGCGAGGCGCTTGCCGTCGGGAGACCAGACGGGATCGTGGCTCTCGCCGTCAGTGGTCATCTTCGTCGTCACGCCACGTTCAAAGTCGTGCAAGTACAAATCGTGGTTCGGCCCCTCGATTTCCACCGCGAGGAAGCGGCCATCCGGTGACAGGCGCGGGTAGAGATATGAAGCCGGGGGCAGCGGCAGCGGCTCTTCCTTGCCAGTGCGATCGACCCACACCAGCGTCCGGCGACCACCTTCAACGGCGCCGGGGATGAACGCCAGGTCGCCTCGACGCGATAGTGCGAAGTTCGCCGCACCGGTGTTCGTGCTCATGAGCACGCCGTTCAGCACCTCGAAGGATCCGCCGGTGACTTCGCGCCGCTTCAAGTCGAACGGTGCCGCCAGCAGCTTGCCTGCACGCGCATAGACGATGTGGCCGGACGGAGAGTAGACGGCGGAGGTCCCGCCGGTCAGCAGTGTCTTCTTCTGCTTCGTCCGAAAATCGAACAGCTCAACCCGTGCATCGTCATACGTGTCGATCTCGCCGGAGGCGACGGTGTAGATGATCGCCTGCTCATCGGGAAGCAGGTGTGCAAATCGGTGACTACGTTCCGCTTTCTGGGAATCCAGCTGGGTGACCGGCTCAATGGCTCCGCCGGAATCCCGAATCCGCACAATGCCGCCGGGATATTGTGCCGTCCAGTAGATCCAGCCGTCGGCCGCCCAGTCTCCCCCGTGGAACATGTCGTAATCGACCAGAGTGGTCGCGGCGCCCCCCGAGAGGGCGGCTTTCTGGAGCTGGCGCTTTGCCGAGTAGATCGCATCTCCCTCGATAAACGAGAGGAAATTGCCCTCCGGCGAAAATAATGGGGCCCGCGGAAAACCGGGCGACTTCGAGCCTTCGAGTCGCTGCGGATCAAGTCCGTCCAGGCGGCGGATCGATATCGGCCCACCGAGCGGCGTGAAAGCAATGTGCGTCCCATCCGGGGAGATCGCCACGTTGGAATTGAAGCCAGCCGTGAAAACCCGCCCTTGAGGCAGATCGACGAAAAAACGAACGAGCCGGCGATCTGCAGGAACAGGTCCGGACGTGATGAACTGCCGGCCCGCGGCACCGACGGCGATGAACGCCAACGAGGCGGCGATCACCGCTGCCGTCCGCTTGAGCCCGCGATTGGACGTCCTTGAAGCGGCCCGAAGCGGCTCGCCGGCACCCAGTCGCCTTTCGAAATCTTCAAGATCGGCCCGCAAGTCCGGAGCCGACTGCCTGCGGAGAGACGGCACTTTGGCGAGACAGCGATCGATCAGGCGGGAGAGCTCGTGCGGGATCGTCGACCTCACGTCGCTGGCGAGCGGAGGTTTGTCCCTGAGAATGGCGGTAATCACCGCAAGGGGCGTCGGTCCAGCGAATGGGCGGCGGCCCGTAGCCATCTCGAACAGCACAATGCCAAGAGAAAAAATGTCCGAGCGAACGTCAGCCTCAGCACCTTCGATCACCTCAGGCGCCATGTACGGCGCGGTGCCAAGCAGGCTGCCATCCCTCGATAGTGTATCCGTCTTCACCGAAGCCACGGCCCGATCCACCTCGGACTTCGACAAACCGAAGTCGAGAACTTTCAGCACACCGTCGCTGGTGATCATGATGTTCGAGGGCTTCAGATCACGATGAATGACGCCTGCGCCGTGCGCCGCCGACAGCGCATCGGTCAGCTGAATCGCCAGCTCAAGAAACCGGTCGATGGAAAACCCAGTGGACGGGATTGCATCGCGCAGCGTCGTGCCATCAACGAGCTCCATCGTGAGAAACAGGATGGTTCCAGACTCCTCGATAGAGTGCAGCGTGACGATGTGCGGGTGATTGAGTAAGGCTGCGGCCCGCGCCTCGTACTCCAGGCGTTGACGCCGGGCAGGATCCGAGGCGACATCGCGCCGGATGACTTTCACGGCAACGCGACGGCTGAGGCGGGTATCTCGCGCCTCGTAAACCTCGCCCATGCCGCCTGCGCCCAGCTCGCGAACGATCGCATAGTGTCCGAGCATCTCGCCCACGCGAATCAACGGAGAGGCAGCGTCCATCATGGTCAACCTCGTGATTGTTGCGACTGACGAAGCGTCTGGGTGGCTACTCCCGCACTCGGTCGTCGAAATCGAATGGCGATTGGTCCGACGCGAATTTCGGTGTCGTCCGATAACGAAACGGGTCCAGTCACCCGAACACCGTCCACGAATGTGCCATTCTTGCTCGACAGGTCACGAATAATGGTGGTGTCGTGGACGACAATCACGGCGTGCCGCCTGGATACGCCGACGGCGTCTATGCAGACATCGGCGGCTGGATCGCGGCCCACTAAGTTTTCACCCGCCTTCAGTCGCGCACGCTCCGAGCCCCATAAGAGCCAGGCCACCGCAGCACGGCCGTGCGTGGAGCGGTCAGGCGCGTCATCGGCAGGCGCGACGAACGCATAGCCAAATCGGTTCACGGTCCTGACGAACGACGGGCCGCTGGCAGAATCGCCCAAGGCACGCCGGATTTCTGTAATGAGGACTGCCAGGCTGCCGTCGGACACGAATGTGTCGGGCCACAGCCTCCTGTGAAGATCCGGTTTTGCAACGGCGTTCGGGCGATGCTGAATGAGTACGGCGAGCAGATCAAATGCTTTTGGGGAGAGATGAACCGTCTGATCGCCACAGCGCAGTTCGTGGGTCGCGTCGTCGAATGTGAACGCGCCAAATCTGGCGTGCATTCTAATTTCCGGGGCCTTGGACCGTGAACGGAGAGGAATAGTAATGGATCGTCAGCTGTTACCACAAGGCACGGTGGCTCAGGGAGTTGAAGGCGTTATCGTTCCTTTCTCGTGAGTCGATGCACTATTCACAAGCTGAAAACCCGGCCTCGGGACGTCATTCCATGGCCGTTCACGCTCCACCATTCGCACCGCCACCACAAGGCCAGAGATGAGCGTGACCAACGCCGTGAGCTGTAGCGTCGCAGTCAGGCCGAGGGCATCGGCGCTCAACCCGGCCAGAAGGGCACCGATGGCATAGCCGAGATCCCGCCACAAGCGGTAGACGCCGACCGCGGAGGCGCGCCATCGCGGGTGCGCCACGTCACCGACCGCTGCAAGCAGCGTCGGATAGACCATGGCGGTCCCGAGACCGAGCACTGCCGACCCAACGGCAAATCCGGAGAATGCCCCGGCCGTACTGACGACGATGATCCCGCCGGCCTGCACCGCCATGCCGGCCGCGATCAGCCATTTCCGGCCGAGGTAATCAGAGAGTGCGCCCGTCATCACTTGCGCCATGCCCCACGTCGCGGGGTACAGGGCGGTCAGCATCCCAATCTGGGTGAGACTCATGCCTCCGGCGGCGAAACACAACGGGAAGAGGCCCCACGCCATCCCGTCGTTCAAGTTGTTTACAAGGCCGGCTTGGCTGACGCTCGACAGATTGGGGTCCCTCATCGTCGTCCGCCAGAAGACGCTTCGCTCGTCGTCCGCGTCGAGTGGACGGTCGTGCAGCCGCGATTCCAACGCGGCGTGTGCGCGCGTTTCCCGCACGAGCACAATCGACAGGAAGAGTCCCAGCGTTATGAAGACGACGCCGGGATAGAAGGGTTCTGGTCTGAGGCCGTAGCGAGCCGCGAGGACGCCGGTCAAGAGCGCGGCTGCGGCCACCGCCACATAGCCGGCGAACTCGTTCAGTCCCATCGCCAGGCCCCGTCGCTCGGGACCGACGAGATCGATCTTCATGATGACCGTGGTCGACCAGGTGAGTCCCTGACTGAGTCCGAGCAGCGCGTTGGCCGCAAGAATCCAGGTCCACGTGGGTGCCCACATCAGCATGAACGGAACCGGCGTGGCCACCAGCCAGCCGGCGACTAACACCGGCTTACGGCCGACGCGATCCGACAGATGGCCGGCCGCGTAATTTGTGACGGCCTTCGCGATCCCGAAGACCACGATGAACGACAACACCGCGGCGCGAGCCACCAGATGAAAGTCGTGTTCAGCGATGGCCGGCAGGATGCTGCGCTCCATGCCCACCATCGCACCCACGAACGCGTTCACCAGCATGAGCAGCGCGAACTGTCCGACGTTCTGCCGCAGCCCGAGCCGAATCGATGGGTTCGGCGTCTGAGCGCCCGCGCGATCGATCACGCGGACGTCTCCAACTGCGCAATGCCACGGTTCGCTGCCAGGATGCGTTCCATGTCGGCCGGTTTTGCAGGTACCTCGGCCAGTGCGTCGATGAAGGCCTCACGGTCAAGCGACAGCATGGCATTCCATCGCCGCTCAAACGCGATCGTGCTCGAGGGCTTGCCGCTCAGTCCAGCGCCACAAACCGATCCCGAGAAATGGCCCGGGTAAATCTCGAGATCATCGGGAAGCGTCAGGAGTTTCTCGTGAATGCTGGTGTAGAGCTGTGAGGCATTCTCGCGCGCACGACCAGGCAAGTCTGGTCGACCCACCGCGCCGATAAACAGCGTGTCGCCGGTCAGCACAAACCACGGGTCAGTGCCACGTTTGAGATCGGTGACGAGCAATGACACGCTTTCCGGCGAGTGTCCCGGAGTGTGCAGCACTCGAACGCGGGTGTTCCCGAGTTCAATGACGTCACGATCGCGCATCGGCGTGAACGGCACGACGACATCAGCGGATTCATGCAGCCGGTACGCCGCCCCGACCTCTCGGGCTAACTCCGCACCGCCCGAGCGATGATCCGCATGGACGTGGGTGTCAATCACGTCGGTAATTTGCATCCCTTTGTCCCGCGCGAAGGCGATATACCTCGCCAGGTCATCCGCGCGCGCATCCACCACGGCGCAGCGCCCCACCGTGCCACAGCCCAGCAGATACGCGGCGCAGCCGAGGTCGTCGTAGTAAAAGGGTCTGAAAATCATCGGGTGGTCGCCTTTCGGGCCAGGATAGAGATACTCTTGACACCCCATTTGGCCGTCGCCTTGCGCGCACTCTCCGAGAGAAAGCGGTATTCCGCGTTCTCCTCGATCCGCTCAATATGCAGCCCAGCCGCTTCGATGGCGCCGCGATAGTCGTCGCGCTGGGCGGCGCCGCCGATGCACGCGGCCCACAGGTCTGCGTTACAGACCACGTTCTCGGGCAACGGCAGCTCCGTGATGATGTCCGCAATAGCCAGACGACCCCCGCGCTTCAGCAGGCGAGCCGCCTCGCGAAAGACCCGCGATTTGTCGGCAGCCAGATTGATGACGCCGTTCGAGATCACGCAGTCGAATGAGTCGCCTGGCAGGCCCGTGTCCTCGATGTACGCCTTATGAAACGTGATGGTTCGCACCTGGCCTGCGCTGGCCAGTCGAGCAGCTTTGGCGAGCTGCGCATCGGTCATGTCGATGCCAACGACCGCTCCCGGGGGGCCCACTTTGAGCGCCGCGATGAAACTGTCCATGCCCGAACCGCTGCCGAGATCCACGACGTGCTCCCCGGGTTGCAAATTGGCGAGATGGAAGAAGTGACCGACGCCGGCAAATGACGCGATCGCGTCTGGAGGGATGCGGTCGAGATCGGCCGCGTCGTACCCCAGGCGCTCCGCCATGGCTCGCCCCATCTCAAAGTGAAAGTCGCCGTGCGGATTGGCCGCGACATCCGAGTACATGCTCTTGACCTTGGTCTCCAGGTCGGTCTGATTCACAGTTGGCACACTCATGGTCGTCTCCTTTATCAAGGTCGCCGCTTCAGGGAATGTAGTGTGTGCCTGATGATTCGTCCAATGAAATGATCGAATCTGTCTGATAAACTGCGCGAATGGAATTGCGCCAGCTCCGCACCTTCGCCGCGGTCGCCGAGCTGCGGCATTTCGCGCGGGCCGCGAGTCTGTGCAACCTCTCGCAGCCGGCCGTGTCGCACCAGATCGCGCAGCTCGAGGAGGAGGTGGGCGCGAAGCTCATGAATCGCGCCGCGCGCCGCGTCTCATTGACGGTGGCCGGTGAGGTGTTTCTGGAGGAAACTCGCCGCATTCTCGCAGCGGTTGATCGCGCGCACGAACGGATGCAAGAGGTCGCGCGCGGCGCGGTCGGCCGGATTCGACTCGGTGCGACGGCGACGCCCGGGTTGTACCTCTTGCCCGCGATTCTGGCGACCTATCGAGGCCGGCATGAGGCGTACGACTTGCGTTTTGAGATTGGACCGACGCACGTGCTCACAGAACGCGTCGCGCGCAACGACCTCGACATGGCGATCGTCGCGGGACCCTTGCCGTCCGGGGACCTCCAGGCGCGCAGCCTCTCGCAGGATGATCTGCTGATCATTGCGCCGCCGAACTCACCGCTCGGTCGAACTCGGGCGCTGAAGCCGAATCGTCTCGAATCTGAGACGTGGCTGTTACGAGAGGAAGGATCCGACACTCGACGACAAGTGACGACATGGTGGCATCGCCACCGCCTTGCCCCTTCTCGCACGATGACGTTCGATCATCCCGATGGGGTAAAGCGCGCGGTGATGGCCGGCCTCGGCGTCGCGATGGTCTCCCGACTGACCGTCGAGGAAGATCTGGCCAGCCATCGCCTCGTGTCCGTCCCGGTCACGACGGGACTGCCGAGCCGAGAGTTGGTCGTCATCGATCATCCGCAAAAACACCATGGTGCCGCCTGCCGTGCCATGCTGCAGATGTTGGAATCGACCTTCCCGATGCGTAGCGTCCCCACGCGATCCGGGCCGATGTTGCACAGGAGGTAGCGACATGCACGCCTGTGTCGTCAGGATACAGATTGGTGCCCATGGCCAGTGAGCGCGACCGAAAACTGGTGGAGCGGTACGATGCGCATGCGGCTGCCTATCAGCAGCTCTGGGCGCCCACGCTCCGGCTCGCGTCCGGTCGGTTCCTGTGGAACCTGGCGGGAAACGGTGTCCGCCGCGTGGTTGATGTCGGTGCCGGCGTCGGTGCGCTCTGGCCCGATCTGCGAGTGGCCTTCCCGTCGGCACAACTGATCGGTTTCGATCGCTCACCCGGCATGCTGCAAATCGCACCGCCGGCAATGGCCCGCGTCGTGGCCGACGCGCGGGCGCTGCCGCTCGCACCGGAGAGCGTGGATGTCGCACTGCTGGTCTTCATGTTGTTTCATTTGAGTGATCCCGCCGATGGTCTCAGCGAGGCGCGGCGCGTGCTGCGCCACGGCGGTGTGGTCGGGACCGTGACCTGGGGAAGCGGCCTCGAGTCAGAGGCCACGCGATTGTGGACCGAATGTCTCGATGAATATGGCGCGGCGCCTCCGGATCCGGTCACAGCGGCCCGAGACGACCTGCTTAACACGCCAGAGAAGATCGATGCGCTGCTTCGGTCGGTCGGATTCGAAACCATTCGGGCCTGGACCGATGATCTCATCACGGTGATCGGCCTTGAGCATTTGCTGTCGCTGAGGACGCAGATGGGCAGCGAAAAAGTAAGATTCGACAGCCTGGATGAGACCGCCCGGCAGCAATGCCTCGCGAGTGCGCGTCAACGACTGCAGGCGATGGCGCCGGCCGACTTCACCGCCACCGCGCAGATCGTTTACGCGGTGGCGGCCCGACTCTAGAAGTTCAACTTGACGCCGAACGTGATGAAGCGCATGAAATTCTGCGTCACCGTCGTGACTTTGCCAAAATTCGTACTGGTTGGACTTGTATTCGCGTTCCGCCAGTGCTGCCGGTTGAGGAGGTTCTGCGCATCGACGCGCACCTGGACGGTCCGGCTGGGCCCGATGCCGACGTTGCGAGTCAGGCTCATGTTGAGGAAGCTCAACCCCTGGCCTCGGACGCCGTCGACACGGAACGGAAACTGCCGCTTCTGGAATCCGGCCGGCGTCTTCGCCGGATTCTTCTCGAAGCCCGCGTCAGTGTTGAACCAGCGGTCGAGCGTCGGATTGTCCACGGCTATGTCGTCGAGATTGCCGTAGAAGAATAAGTTGGTCCAGTCGCCGATCAGTGCTCCGGGCTGGTAATCGTAATTGGCGGCCACCTGCCAGCCGCCGACCACTGCGGGCACCACACCGCCCCTATTGAGGTGGGCGCGCCCGTTGCCAAACGGCAGCTCGTACACCCCGCTTGCTGTCAGGCGGTACGGGCGGCCGCCATTGCTCCCCTGCCAGATCGTCGGTGCGCGGTCAAACTCGTTGACCGTGCGGTTCTCGCGCACGTGGTTGGCGGCAAACGAGAACGCGCCGCTCAACCCATTGGTAAACCGCTGACTCACTTGAATGTCCACCGAGTGTACCTTCGTGATGCCGAGCGGCAGGTTGGCGTACGTGAGGCCATTGCCCGCCGACATTTGCGGATACGCGCGCAGCAGCCGGTTGCGCTGTATGGTGGCCGAAGTGAAGAACGTGTTGCCTGCCAGGCGATTGTAGAGCTCCGGGTTGGTCGTCTTCAGCGCGGTGAAGTTCGTGATCCGGAACGGATTGGGCACGTTGGCTGTCAGGAACGCGTTGGCACTCACGTTGCGCGTGTTGTCGCCATTCCAGTACTCCTCGGGCAGATAGTCCTGCCGGATGCTGCGGCTGATTCGGTCACTGTAGGATCCGTCGTACGCGATCTCGACGCTGAGATTGCGCAGGAGCTCCCGCTGCAGGGATACCCTCCAGCGTTGCTGCCGCGCGTGCTCGCGGTTCAGGTTCTCGGCGGTGAACGCCGTGCCCAGAATGGTGTTGACGCCGAGCGACGATCCGACGGGTGTGTCGAACCGGCTGCCGTCGCTGCGCACCGGGAACGGATCGCCCCCTCCGGTGTTGAAGTTCACGAGGAAGGTTCGCCCGAGGTCCGCGCTGTTACCCGTGGTGGTGGTGACGCTGTAGCCGTTCTGGCTGGGGAGCGAGTCACCGGCGTTCAGCGTGTCGTAGTAAAGTCCGTACCCCGCCTTGGCGACCGTCCGCTCGCCCAGCTTATACGCCGCCGACACGCGCGGCATCCACATCGCCTGTCCCTTCCACGTGGTGCCGTCCTGATTTGGATCCGTCGCGAAGACTGACCCGCCGCGCACGGAAATGCCCGGCGGCATCCCAGGGGTGTTCTGCACGCCGCTGGCGAGATATGCCGCTTCAGCGGCGGATGTAATGGCCGTCGTCGCTGTGGGATCGAAGCCGACGAGCATGCGGTTATCCTTCTCGCGAATCCCATCTTCATATTCGAAACGCAGCCCGGCATTGACCGTCAGATTCCGGCCGAGGCGCCATGTGTCCTGCGCGAACGTCCCGACATAATGGTTGAAAAAATTCGCCGGCACTTGAGCGTCTAGCGAGATCGACGCCGGCACGCCGAGTTCAGCCGCCGCCAGGGCCAGACCAAGGTTGCTCGCGGTCAGCGACGACTCGTCGCTCGCCTGCCGGGTGTAGTCGCGGGAATACGTGATGGCGCCTGAATCATAGCCGCCGGCTGCACGGAATCGCATGGCCTTCCGGACATCGACACCGGCGCGCCACGTGTGCGAGCCGCGCACCTGCGTCAGGTTGACCTGCCCCTGGTAGTTCGTCGTCTGGTCGCCTTGGGCGTTCACCGCTCTCGAAAGCGGTTGGTACCCGTCGATGTTCATGCGCGGCAGGATGCAGCCGCCGTGCCCCTCACAGTACTGATCCAGGTAGCTCGGCAACCCCACGTCGCTCGGCTTGTACTTCGTCAGGGCGAGAGAGTGATCGAGCGTGGAGAAGCGGTTCGCCGACACCTGGGTGTCGATCACCGTGCTGCTGCCGGCCGTGTGTGTCCAGTTTCCGGTGTGCGTCCAGGTGGACCGATCGCGATCGCTATCGTGCAGTCCGCGGAACTCCGGTGTCCGTGAGTTGTACGTCCAATCGTCGACGTCCTCGTGGTACTTGCTGCCACTGCTGCGGAAGAACAGCCGGTTGGTCGTGGAC
>Ga0310810_10008904_pt1 | contig 11590 bp, 7 predicted proteins | sample NCmetagenome_FD_207641 | JGI IMG/M metagenome (GOLD analysis project Ga0310810, IMG submission 207641) | Soil microbial communities from experimental microcosm in Duke University, North Carolina, United States - NC | ecosystem: Engineered > Artificial ecosystem > Soil microcosm > Unclassified ...
CGCGCGAGGCCCGCCGCCATGACCGCGGACGCTGAGTCGGACATGAGCTGTGCTTTCGCCCCGAGCTTCGCCTGGCGCTCCGCCGCGGCTTGTGCATCTCGCACGATCTGATAGATCGCCCGCTGATCCGGCGTGAACGTGCCACTCACCGGCACCGTGCGTGTGACGTCTGCCGCGTAGCCGCGATACGACGCGCCGATGTCCATCACGACGACCTCGCCGGCATTCATGAAGCGGTCGTCGGCGTTGTAGTGGAGCGTGGTGGAGTTGGGTCCCGAACCGACGATCGTGCCGAACGACGGCCGATCGGCGCCATTTCGCCGAAACGTGTACTCGATGAGCGCCTGGATCTCGAACTCGTTCATGCCCGGCTCGATGGCACGCATCGCTTCCTTCTGCGCCTCCACCGTCACGGTCACCGCTTTGCGAATCAGGTCGAGCTCCGCCGGACTCTTCGTGCCGCGAAGCATCGCCACGGACTGATTCGCGGACGCGAGCTTCAGCGACGCATGCGAGGACGCAATCGCGCGAACGAACTGGTCGTCGCGACTGAGCGTCGCGCCTTCCTCGCCCGGGCGGGCGGTCAGCCGCACATCGCCGACGACGTAGAGCTGCGACGCGGAGTTGAGCAGCGAGTCCAACACGGCCTTGAGCTGCGCCCGCGGACGAGCGTTGATGCCTGTGGCCTTCGTCGCACCCTCTGGCCCGAAGCGCTTGCCCGTCCACACTTCCGCGCCGGGGTCCTTCTCCTCGACGAATAGCATCGAGCTGGTCTGGCCGGCCCGCTTGACGAGCACGAGCGCGGCGTTCGGCTCGTTGTAGCCGGTGAGGTAGGTGAACGGTTCGTTCTGATAGAACGACAGGTAATCCTGCGCGGGCTCCTGCGCCCCGATGGCGAGCAGCACGCCATCCTGCATCTTCGCGGCGAGTGCCGCGCGCCGCTGCGCATACTCGGCTGACGGAACCTGGGCGCCGAGCGGCGCGACTGCAGCGGCGAGTCCAAGGGCCACCAAAGAAAAACGGAGCCGCACGAGCCTATCCTCCACGACACGAAGTACGAAGCGAATCCTTCAACGCAGTTCGTAACCTACTGGTCGGGAGCCAGTTCCATCGAGAGCGGTCTGCGTCGTTATTCCCGCTTCCATGCCAGTGTCCGCCCGCCACGCAGCGCGTGGTACATCCCGAGAAATGCCGCCGCGTTGATCATGCAGAAGTAGTAGGGCAGGCGAAGCACTTTCGGTCGGAGGCGGATGAGCGCGCCGAGCAGCACGAGCCCGTAGAACGCGAGCTGCAGCGCGAACAGGGCTCGATAGAACGGCCTGTCGAGCAGGAACAGATTGGCGCCGAGCATCGCCAGCATCGCGATCGGCACGACGAGGCGACCGGCCTTGTGGGACAGGAAGAAGAACAGCGGGCCCGGTCGCAGCGGACGCACGAGCGCCTTCATCTCGCGCAGCTGCTCGAAGTTCCCTGTCATGATGCGCACGCGACGGCTGAAGCCACCCATCTCGTGCGCTTCCTCGTACGCGACGGCACCGGTCTCGTACGCCACGCGATATCCGCGCGAGAGGATGCGCATCGGGATCACGTAGTCGTCGTTGATCGTGCCGGGCGTGGGGAATGGGTACAGGGCGCGCCGGATCGCGTAGAGCGACCCATGGCAGCCAAGGATCGACCCGACGTCCGCTTCGGCGAGCTTGAGGTACGTCTCGTACTTCCAGTAGAAATCCTCCTGCCTGCCGAGCGCCGCTTCGTCGCCGCGAAGCACGCGATACACGCCGCTCGCGGCGCCGACTTTCTCGTCGGCGAAGTTTGCCACGAGCAGTCGCATCGCGTCGGGCGCGAGCATGCTCGACGCGTCCGAGAACGCGACGATGTCTCCGGTCAGTTGAGGAATGGTGTCGTTGAGCGCGTGGAGCTTGCCGCGATTGACGGGATAGGCGAACACGCGGACGCGTCCATCGCCGATCTCCGCCGCGACACGCTGTGCGATCGCGGTTGTGCCGTCAGTCGGACCGTCGCACGCGATGGCGATCTCGAGGCGGTCGGCCGGATAATCCAGCGCGAGCGCGTTCCTGATCTTTTCCTCGATGACGTCGGCCTCGTTGTACGCTGCGACCAGCAGCGATACGGTCGGCTCGATGGGGCGCTTGGCGACGGGGTTCCGCGCCACGCGCCGCAGGAAGGCGAGGAGGATCGGGTAGCCGGCGTAGACGTAGACCGCCAGCGCCGCGGACGCCCAGAAGATGATCGTCATTCCGAGCGCAGCGAGGAATCCGCTGTACGGTCGCTCGTAACCGGCCGTGCTGCGATGACGTTCGAGCGGATTCCTCGACTCGTTACGCTCGCTCGGAATGACAACGGGGCTCTCTGTGTCAAATGCCGTTAGGCAGGAAGCGCATCCACGCAGTGCAGCTTCCCGATCGTCTCGATCGACACGACCTTGAAGCCCGATGCCTGCATGTACTTGTTCACTTCCGTCTTGCTGAAGAAGTAGACTGGGCAGCCGAGTGCCGACAGGCGCACCTTGCGGACCGGGGCACGCCATGTCCACAGACGCGGCCACGCCGAGAGGAAGCGCCCGCGGGTCATCTTGCGGATCATCTTGAGGCGCGACGTCGGATCCGCGAAGTAGTCCCAGAAACCGATCGCGATCGTCTCGTCGAACACGTCGCTGCGGTTCCAGTCGATGATGTCCATCTGCGCGAAGTCGGTGCGGCCGGCAACACCTTCCTTCTTCGCCAGTTCGCGGGCGAGCTTGAGCATCTCGGGCGCGACGTCGATACCCATCACGCGTGTTGCACCGTGCTTCGCGAGGCTCGACACGAACCGCCCCGATCCGCAGCCGATGTCGCAGACCGTCTTGCCCGTGAGATCACCGGACTTCCGCATGACCCAGTCGAACCGCTCGTAAATGTCACGACGCAGCCACTTGTCGAGCGATCGGGCGAACGCGCTCTTGTTCTCGCCGGTGTAGATCGCGTCGAAGTCCTTGGCGACGTTGTTCCAGTACTGCGCGACTTTGATGTCCTCGGTGGTCTTCATTGGGCGGTTGAAACGGTCGGAGGGAAGGGAACAGAGCGGGCCGTGTCTGCTAGCCCGCTGCCGCGAAAGCTCGAAAAACGCCCGAGGGCGAGTAAGCGACGTAACCGGTCGTGCGTTTTCCCGAGGTTCGTGTAATGGCGCAGGCGAGATCGTCTGCGTCCGCCAATCCGCGGTTGGTCGGGATCGACCTCCCACGGGTGGATGTAGGCAATGAGCGGAAGGTTCTCCGCCCGCGCCCGGTGGTAACCCAGCTTCGTGTACCAGAACGGCAGAATCCGCAGGTACCCGCCACCGCCTACAGGCAAATTCTGTTCACCGACCATCCGGAACGTGGTGATCGGGAATTCGACGATTGGACCCGCACTGGTCGTAACGAGGAAAGGCTGGCGGGGCGCGTCCGGGATGCCGTAGACGTCGTGGCGGATCGGAAAGATGCTCGAGTCGTATGTGAATCCCGCCTCGGCCAGGACGTCCAACGCCCAGAGCGACTTCATCGTGATGGAATAGCTCGGCGCCCTGTAGCCGAACACAGCCTCACCTGCGGCCTGTTCGATCACGTCCTTGGCTCGCCGCGTATCGGCGGCGAACTCGTCGCGATCGAGCTTGTAGATCAGCCGGTGCCAGTACGAGTGGCAGGCGGGCTCGTGCCCTCTGGCGACGATCTCCCGGACCAATTGCGGGTAGCGCTCGGCCACCCAGCCCAGGATGAAAAACGTGCCCTGGACACCGCATTCGTCGAGCAGATCCAACAACCGTTGCGTGTTCGCCTCAACTCGGCACTGGTAACTTTCCCATCGCTGTCGGTCGACGACGTCCGAGAAGGCTTCGACGTGGAAGTAGTCCTCGACATCCACGGAGAACACGTTCCCCTCAACCATGAGGCCTTGCCGTAGCGTTACGGTGGTGCTGAGCGGACCAACGTGCCGGACCGGCGATCAGGGCCATGGTTGGGGCATAGATGAATCGACGTCGCCGAGGAGAGAAACCAGGGCGTACGTCGCTGAAATAGACAAGAGGTGGCGCGGCCGCGGAGCGGACGGGGATACCGGCCGATTTTCCGGGTCGGACGGTTCCCGCCGCCCCGGGCACGCTCGCGGGGGAAATGCAAAGGTCGAGCCGACTGGAGATCCCGTTTCGAGGCGCTTCAGTCGCCCGATGTCGCTATTTCGGCTGGTCGTTCCGGCCGTCGGAATTTCGGGATTCTCGAGTCTGCACCATGCGCGCGTAGTTCTCCTCGCTGGTCGTCCACAGGTAGCGACCGAAGAGATACCCGCAGAGCGGGAAGACGAGCATGGCCACCCCGATGCCGGTCTTGAGATGCTGCGTCATGACCAGGCGCCAGACGAACCCCTGCTCCTGCACGACCTGGTAGGCGATCGTCACCAGCGCGACGGGGATTCCCCACCCGAACACGCCGCGTCGCCAGATGAACGTGGACCGACCCATGGTGCGGGTACGCTCCCAGCGAGCGACTGCAGTCGGACTTCCGTCCGTCGCCGGTTCAGCTCGTAGATCGCCTGAACGTGGGTCGCGTGACACCATCTCGATTCACTGAAGGAAGCTGGAGCGTTCACCGCGGACGGCGCGGATAGCGCGTTCTCGTAGGATGGCTGAGTGCTTCTCTCCAGGCAATCGCGGTGGAGCGATCGAAATTGCGATCTGGATCACAGGCGCTGATCAGTGGCCAGGCATCTATGCGCCGGGGCCATTCGGAACGGCGATTGGGCGGATGACGCGGAAGCGGCCGGATCCCGCTTTGTATTCACGCGATCTCTCGCCGGAGCCTGTGAAGAAGGGAACGGCCGCTCGGGACACCATTGCGTCCTGAGCGGCCGTTCTCACCAAATCAGGGCTCGTGGCGTGAGGAGTCGTAACTAGCAGGCTTGATCAGGCTGTTTCCGCGTCATCGGCGTCATCGCTGTTCAAAACGGCCCCGGCGCGACGACCTCGATCTAGCGCTCGGTATCCGCGTCGATCGTCGCTCTGCTAACGCATCAGCAACTTCGCGATGGTCTGGAGTTGCATGTTCGACGTCCCCTCGTAGATCGCGCCGATCTTCGCATCGCGGTAGAACTTCTCCACCGGATAGTCCTTCGTGTACCCGTAGCCGCCGAGCAGTTCGACGCAGAGCGACGTCACGCGCTCGCACACCTGCGACGAGTACAGTTTCGCCATCGCCCCCTCGCGGGCGATGTCATGGCCCGCGTCCTTGAGACGCGCCGCGTTGTACACCATGAGACGAGCCGCCTCGAGCTCCGTCGCGGCCTGGGCGATCTGAAACTGAATCGCCTGAAACTCCGACAGCCGCTTCCCGAACTGCGTGCGCTCGCGGATGTAGTCGAGCGCCACGCCTAACGCGCCAGCTGCCACGCCGATCATCTGCGCGCCGATGCCGATGCGGCCTTCGTTCAGCGTCTCGATCGCGATCTTGTACCCCTGACCCGACGGGCCGAGCATGTTCTCCTCGGGCACCTCGCAACCGTCGAGAATGAGCTCGGTGGTGCTCGACGCGCGGATGCCGAGCTTGTCTTCCTTCTTGCCCACGCTGAAGCCGGGGAAGCCACGCTCGACAATGAACGCCGTGATCCCCTTGTAGCCCGCGCCCGGATTCACGTTCGCGAACACGACGTAGATCTCTGCCTCGGCGCCGTTCGTGATCCACATCTTGCGCCCGTTGAGCACGTAGCGGTCGCCGCGCTTCTCCGCGCGCGTCGCGAGCGCGAACGCGTCCGAGCCCGACGAGGGCTCCGACAATGCGTAGGCACCCACCGTGTCACCCACGAGCCGCGGCAGGTACTTCGCGCGCTGCGCGTCACTGCCGTAGCGCGTGACCGGGTAGTTCACGAGCGTGTTCTGCACGTCGCACACGATGGCTGCCGACGCGTCGACCTTGCTGATCTCCTCGACCGCGATCGCGACCATCGCCAGCGTACCGCCCGCTCCGCCGAACTCTTCCGGCACCTCGATACCCATGAGGCCGAGCTCGAAGTACTTCGGAAACAGGTCCGGATCGATCTTGGACGCGCGCTCCATCGCCTGTACGCGGGGGCGAACCTCGTCGGTCGCGAACGCGGCGACGGCGTCGCGGAACATCTGCTCATCCTCGGAGAAGATCGTGAGCGGTGGATGCGCGGTCGTTGGAGTCATCGCTCGAAAGAAGGGTCGGTGCGCCCGCTGGTGCGGGAGCCGGCATCGGTGTGTGGTGCGTGCGCCGAAAGGTAATCCGCGCCGCTTCGTACCCGTGCGAGACGTGGTGTCAGGGCACCACGGCGGCTGCCGGCGCATTCCCGCGAAGTTGCATCGCGATGCGCACGAGCGCGAGCACGCGTTCGCGGAAGAGGAACCAGAGCGCGCCGGCATAGCATGCGCCGCCGATCACGATCTTGACCACGAGAATGGCGAGGCGCGGGGTCGCTGGAGGGATGACCAGCGCGACGCCCAGCACGCCGACTGCCATGATCGCCGTGGACACGAGCGCTGGGCGGAGCACAGGCAGGTACGCGCTCGAGCCAATGCCGAGGTGCGTATCGACTCGGCGGAGCAGGGGGACCAGGACTACGGGCGCGTGGCAGACGATCCACGCGGTGGCGATCCCGTTGATCCCCCACCGTGCGCCGACCGCGAAGCCTAACGGGAGAACGATGGCGGCGATGATGCTGCGCTTCATCGTGTACCGCGTGTCGCCGGTGATCGTGAGTGCCTGAGAGAGAATCGGCGTCAGCGACCGCACGCCGGCGTAGAGCACGAGCAGGCGAAGCGGCGTGACCGCCGGCTCCCACTTGTCGCCGACGATCACGAGGAGGTCCCGTGAAACCAGTGCGAGGCCGACGGTCGCCGGCAGCAGCGCCAGCGCCAGCGTTCCCGTGATCTGCGTGAGATAGCGCGTGAGCAGCGCCGAGTCGTGCTTCGCCGCCGAGAAGATAGACGACGTCACGCCGGTGAGCAGCCCTGTGACCTTGTCGACGATCGAGTACGCGAGGTTCCACGCGAACGTGTAGGCTCCGAGTGCCGCCGCACCGAGCAGCTTTCCGGCAACGAGAAAGTCCGCGTTCTGAAACGCGTACCACGCGAGCCCGCCGATGATGATGTCGCGGCTCACGCCGAGCGCCCCGCGAAGCTCGTGGAAATTCGGCCGTCGGAATTTGATCGGGAGCGATGCCAGCGCGATGCCGGTTGCGACTGCGCTGCCCATCAGGGCCGCGAGTACCAGCGCCCAGTACCGGAACCCGAGGACCGCGAGCGTGATCGAGGCAGCGGCCGTGATGAGGCTGTTCGCGCCATCGAGCAACGCAACTCGGCCGAACCGAAGGCGTCGCTGTAAAGCGGCCTGCGGCACCGTGCGCAGCGACATGATCACGAAGTTGCCGCTCAGGACGATGAGCACCCACTTCAGCGCCGGCGACTTGAAGAACACGGCCATCGGCGCGGCGATCACGAGCGAGATGAGGAAGCCCGCTATACCGACGATCGCCGAGAGCGCATGCATCTGTTCGAGGCGGTGACCGCGAATGTCGCGCATGGCGATGATCGTGGTACCGAGTCCGGCCTCGCTGAGCATCGTCAGCAGGCCGAGGTACACGGCGGCGATTCCAACGACGCCGTAGTCGTCAGGCGAGAGCAGGCGCGCCACCGCGAGCGTGGAGACCCACGCCGCGATCTGCGTGATCCACTTGATGGCACCGGTCCACGCAACGCCACGCACGAGTGTGCGGTCGAGCGAATCGCGGTCCATCCGCTCATCGCCATCCGCCATATCTATTGCCGATGCCGATGGGCCGGGTATGTCGGCCGTCATTCGTGGCTCATCCCGACTCATCCCCGCACAGAGCTCCGCATGTCCCGAGCGACGGCGCCACCAGCATTTCCGTCACTCGTCGGCATGCCGAGTCGCCACCGGCCCTCGGCCACCCGCCAGAACTGCGAGAACGAGCTCGCGTAGTCCATGACATAGGAGTAGTCCCCACGTCCAAGCCAGTGCAGAAGGCCGGCCGCGACCACATATCTGCGGTCGAGAATCGGTGCCGGGAAGTCACGGCCTCGAATGAGCCGCGCCGCCTCCTTCAGAATCCCTGCCCGACGCTCCCTCCGGACGATGTCGCGCTGACGATCGCCCCACTGGTCGATCGCTTCCTTGGGCAGCGGGATGGGACACGGCTCATGGCCTGGGTACGTCTGCCATGCGACAGCGGAGACGACCTGTGGAAAGTAGGGAAGTGCCGCGTTGTACAGTCGGTGCCCGACTCCATAGTCCGCCGGCGCCGAGGCCACGAGCGTAATGAGGTCGGCGTCGTAGAACGGCAACTGGAATTCCAACCGATGCAGGTCCACGTCCTCGAAGTGCAGCACGAGATGCCGACGCTGGTCGTGCTGCATCCGGAAGCGGTACAGGTCCCGGCCCGGTTCGTCGTCCGCACGCGCCTCATCGAAGGCCTCACGTAGACCAACCCGGAGCACGTCGCGCAGGTCACGTCCTACAGTTCGGCGAAACACGCGTCCCGCCAGCGAGATCTCGTGTTCCACGCAGTACCGGTCCACGGCCTCGTCGCGGCGGCCCGCACGCAGCAGCGCGATGACGCTCGCGTATACGCCGACAAACCCGAGTCCCACGCTGCCACCGTCGCCCGACCACACGAGTCCTGGACGCTCGACCGGTAGCCGCGCGCGGTCAGGCGACGCGGCCCATCGCTCCGCCATCGTGAGCGACCATCGCACCGGATCCGCGGGTCGCGGGGTTCGTGAATGAATCGTCCCGGCGGCTTTCGCGAACCGGTCGCCGAGGATCTGATCCTTGGTGCCCTCGTTCGCGAAGTTGAACGTGTGGAGCTCGACGCCTCGCGCGACCAACTCCGCTACCATGACGCGCGAGTCGAGGCCGCCGCTCAGAAACGCGAGTGACCGGCGGTCGCTGCCGAGCCGGCGTGCGACCGCGGCCGAGAACGCGTCGTGCACGCGTCGTCCGGCGACATCGAGCGGAGCGCGGTCCTCGGCCACCGCCGTGATGCGCCAGTAGTACGCTCTCCGCACGGCGCGATCCTGAAACGACACGACCTCGCCGTCGCGGATGGTGAAGACGTCACGATATGGCGTGCGGTCGGCGAGCGGATAGCCTAACGCGAGCGTCTCGACCGCGCCACGAACGTCCAGCACCTTGGGCAGCGAGGGCATGGCTTCCAGCATGCGCAACGCATTGCCGAAGAACACGAGGCTGTCGGTGACGGCATAGTAGATCGGCCGGACCCCGAGCTTGTCCGCGATGAGCGACAGCGTGTGCGATCGGGCGTCGAAATGCACGGCGGCGAACGTGCCGGCCGTCTGTGCGGTGAGCGCCATGTCGCCGACGGACCACGCCTGATGCAGCCGCGTGGTGTCGCCGTCGCGATCGGAGCCATTGCCGGTTGGGCTGAGGAATGGCTCGCCGGCGACGATCGATATCGTCGATGCGTCGCGTCGGACCGAGGACGTGTCGAACGCGCCGGTTTCCGCGAACGCGATGATGGCCCGGTCTAACTGTACGATCTCGACCTGCTCGCCCGGTCGGCGCGAGAGCGCGAGCGTGAGCTCGTTGGCGAGCGACGGTGGTAACGGCTGATGGCCGTCGCGAGCGTATACGCCGGCCCAGAGGGTCAGCGGAACACCTCGAGGGCCAGCTCCACCTTTCCAAACGGCGCCGATACCTGCACGCCCTGAACGGCGGACTTCACGGAGGCGAGCATCTCGCGCGCGATCGCGATGCCTTCCGCGACCGCGTGCTCCTTCGACTTCTCGTTCGCGCGCCGCATCCGGGTGATCACCGACTCCGGCACGACGACGCCCGGCACCTCGTTCGCCAGGAACTCGGCGTTCCGCACCGACACGAGCGGCCAGATGCCAGCGATGATCGGAATGCGCACGTGCGTGATCTCGCCGAGGAAGCGCTCGAGCTGCGCGACGTCGAACACCGGCTGCGTGATCGCGTACTCCGCGCCTGCTTCCACCTTGTACTCGAACCGCTTGAGCTCGAGGGCCGGGTCGACGGCGGCCGGGTTCACACCGACGCCGATCGCATACCGGGTTGGCGCGCCGATCGGGTTGCCGCCGGGATCGAGCCCGTGGTTCAGGTTATTGACGAGGTTCGTGAGCCCGATCGCGTCGATGTCGAAGACCGCGGTCGCATCGGGGTAGGGACCCATCTTCGGCGGGTCGCCGGTGATGAGCAGGATGTTTCTGAGTCCCATGGCCGACGCGCCTAACAAGTCGCTCAGCATGCCGAGCAGGTTGCGGTCGCGGCAGCAGTAGTGGGTGACGGTCTCGATGCCGACCTGCTGCTCGATGAGCAGGCTGGTCATGACGGCACCCATGCGGCTCTGCGCACGGGGGCCGTCGGGCACGTTGACCGCGTCGACGCCCTCGCGCTTCAGCGCCGCGACGTCCGAGAGCATCTTGCTCGCGTCCACGCCGCGCGGCGGGACGATCTCTACCGACGTGACCATCTCGCCGCGCGCGATCTTGGCGGCAAAATGCGACCGTTGCTCGAACGGAACTGGCGGACAGCCTTTCGGCTGGGAACCCGGAACCGGGAACTGGGAACCGATGCTGCTCGCACCATGCAGTTCGGTCCTCTCCGTTCCCGGTTCCCGGTTCCCGGTTCCCACTATTCGCGGAGCGAGTGGCCGCACCCCCTGCACCATGGCCCGAATGTGCTCCGGCGTCGTGCCGCAACACCCGCCGACGATCTTGGCACCGGCCTGGATGAGGTGCCGTGCGTACGACGCCATGTACTCGGGGCTCGCCATGTACATGCTGCGCCCGCCGACGTCGCGCGGCATGCCGGCGTTAGGCTGCGCGCTCAGCTTCTTGCGCGTCGCACCAGCCATCTTCTCGATCGCCTCGAGAATCGCCTGCGGCCCGACGGAGCAGTTGAGCCCGATCACATCGACATCGAGCTTGTCGAGCGTCCGCGCCAGGTCATCCGGGCTCGCGCCGTACGACGTTCGCCCGTCGACGCCGATCGTCATCTGCGCGATCACCGGAATCTTCGGATCCACCGTCCGTGCCGCACGCACCGCCTGCGCGATCTCGGCGAGATCGCCGAACGTCTCGAGCAGGAAGCAGTCGACGCCGCCTTCCTTGAGTGCCAACATCTGCTCGTGGAACGCCTGATAGGCCTCGTCCACGCTCGTCGGGCCGTACGGTTCGATGCGCACACCCAGTGGGCCGACCGCTCCGGCCACGAGGTGATCGTCGCCCGCAACCTCGCGCGCGATCTGCGCGGCGGAGCGATTGATCTCCCGCACCTGTGACTCGAGCCCGTACTGCGTCAGCTTGAGCCGGTTGGCGCCGAACGTGTTCGTCTCCAGCACCTCGGCGCCGGCCTTTGCGTACGTGGCGTGCACGTCGCGGACGAGGTCCGGCGCCTTGAGGTTCAGCTCATCGTAACACTGGTTGATGAAGACGCCCTTCGCGTACAGCATGGTCCCCATCGCGCCATCGAAGACGATGACGCGCTCGGGATCGAGCAGTCGCGTGAGCAGAGTCGCGCGGGACGTCACGACGAAGCGGCTCCCGT
>Ga0310810_10008905_pt1 | contig 11589 bp, 7 predicted proteins | sample NCmetagenome_FD_207641 | JGI IMG/M metagenome (GOLD analysis project Ga0310810, IMG submission 207641) | Soil microbial communities from experimental microcosm in Duke University, North Carolina, United States - NC | ecosystem: Engineered > Artificial ecosystem > Soil microcosm > Unclassified ...
CGTCGATGGGGCTCGGCATCGCACTGTCCCAGCCGGAGCGACAGGTCATTGTCTTAGACGGTGACGGCTCGATCCTGATGAACCTCGGCGGATTGACGACGCTGGCGCGTTACCGGCCGCGAAACCTGGTGCACGTGGTCTTCGACAACGAGAGCCTGCTCTCGGTGGGCGGTTTCCCCACCGCGACCGCGACCGGCAGCGACATCGCCGGCATTGCTGCCGCCTCGGGTGTGCCGCGGACCGCCGCCGTGGACACGCTCGACGCGTTCGAGCGCGTCTTCGACGAAGCGCTCGCCGCTCGGGATCTCACGACGATTGTCGCCAAGGTCGATGCCGTCGGGCCGGCGAAATTCGTCACCGATCTCGGCCTGCTCGAAAACCGCTTCGCGTTTGCCCGCGCGCTGCGAAGGGAGCCAACCGCATGAGCGTTCTCGCCCAGTTGATCGACGCGCTCGCCTCGGGCGCGGTGCGGGTAGTGGATCTGTCGCAGCCGCTCGGTCCCGACACACCGGTAATCGGCCTGCCCGAGATCTTCGCGCCGTCGCCCGGCGTGTCGATAGAGACGATCTCGAGGTACGACGAGAGGGGCCCGGCGTGGTACTGGAACACCCTCCGCTTCGGCGAGCACACCGGCACGCATTTCGATGCGCCGGTGCACTGGATCACCGGCAGAGACGTGCCGAACGGATCGTGCGACACGATCCCGGCTCACCGCTTCGTTGGGCCGGCCTGCGTGATCGACATCACCGCCGATGCGGCGGCCAACGAGGATTACCTGCTCACGGTCGAGGGGCTGGAAGCGTGGGAATGGACGCACGGGCGGATCCCAGCCGGCGCGTGGGTGCTGTTGCGGTCCGGCTGGAGCGCGCGTGGTTCGCGCGAGGCGTTCATCAACGCGCGGGATGACGGTCCGCACAGCCCCGGCTTCGATGCTGCCGCGTCGCGGTGGCTGGCCCACGAGCGCGACGTGCTCGGCGTCGGCGTCGAGACGATCGGCACCGATGCCGGACAGGCCGGCCGGTTCGATCCGCCGTTTCCGAATCACTCGACCATGCACGGTGCCGGCAAGTTCGGGCTGGCCAGCCTGACCAATCTCGACGCGCTCCCCCCGACGGGCGCGGTGTTGATCGCCGCCCCTCTGAAGATCGTCAACGGCAGCGGCAGCCCGGTGCGGGTCCTGGCGCTCGTGCCGTCGAGCTGAACCGCCCGGTTCGCTTCTGCTTTGTGCCTTGTGCCTTGTGCCTTTTGCCTTTTGCCTTGACGTCCAGGCTGCGTTCTTCAGCAGCCTGTCGCCGAAGAGGTAGACTGAGCCCGCGATGCCGCGCTACTCGAACGAGCGGGTCGAGACCGACGTCAGAACGACGACCTTGCCGGCCGGCTACTACACGTCGCCGCAGTACTTCGCCCGCGAGCAGGAGCGGTTGTTCCGCCAACTCTGGCTGTTCGTCGGTCGCGACGACGACGCGCCCGCCGCGGGGTGTTATGTGACACATCGCATCGCCGGCGCCGAGGTGCTCATCGTCCGTGACGAGGCGGGGACGCTCCGCGCCTTCCATAACGTCTGCCGCCATCGCGGAACGCTGCTCTGTCCGGAAGCGGCCGGACAGGTCCGCGGCTTCGTGCAATGCGCCTATCACTCGTGGACCTACCGCCTCGACGGCTCGCTGCACAAGGCTCCGCACATGGAGAAGGTCAGCGGCTTCCGGGTGGACGACTGGCCGCTGGTGCCTATCGCGCTCGACGTCTGGGACGGCAACGTCTTCATCCACCTTGGCGATCCGTCCGGGCCGCGGCCCTCTCTGCCCGAGTACCTCGACGGCGTCGACACGCGATTCCGGAACTGGCGGATGGGAGAGCTGCGCACGGTAGCCACGCGCACCTACCAATTGCGCGCGAACTGGAAGCTGATCATCGCGAACTATCACGAGTGCCTGCACTGCGCGAATGCGCACCCTCAGCTCGTCAAGCTGTCGCATCCGCTCTCCGGCGACAACGAGCCGCCGCACCCGACCTGGCTCGGCGCGGCAATGGACCTGATGCCGGGCTGCGTGACGCTGTCCACGCGAAGCGAACCGCTGCGCGCGCCATTGCCCGGCCTCGACGAGGAGCAGCGGCGGCGCGTCTACTACTACGCGCTGCTGCCGATGCTGCTGATCAACCCGCACCCCGACTACGTGATCACGTTCACGCTGAACGCGATCGGGCCCGATCGCACGGACATCACCTGCCACTGGTTGATGCACCCGGATGAGATCGCGCGGCCGGGCTTCGACCCGAGCGATGCCGTGGACTTCTGGGACGTGACGAACCGCCAGGATTGGGCGCTCTCGGACCGGGCCCAGGCGGGCATTTCGTCGATGGGGTACCGGCCGGGACCGTACTCGAATCGCGAGGAGCTCCTGTCGGCGTTCGACCGGTGGGTGATCGACCGGGTCGGCGAGCTGTGATGCGAGGCGCGGCGGCCTGAGGGCCGGTTTCGGCAAAGGATGCGGCCAGCGATGCGAAAACTCGACATCTTCACCCACATCATGCCGCCGGCATATCACGCGCGGCTGATGACTGTGGCGCCTGACTTCGCCGACGTCGGCAAGCGGATGCGCAACCTGCCAATGCTGGTCGACCTCGACCTGCGGTTCCGGGTCATGGATCGGTTCGACGACTACCAGCAGATCCTTTCACTGCCCACACCGCCGATCGAGGTGATGGCCTCGGGACAGGACGCGATCGATCTCGCCAAGGCCGCCAACGACGGCATGGCGGAACTGGTCGCGCGGCATCCCGAGCGGTTTCCGGGCTTCGTCTGCTCGCTGCCGCTGGGCGATCCTGACGCGGCGATGACGGAGTTGCGGCGCGCGATCGACACGCTAGGGGCTCGAGGCGTTCAGTTCTTCAGCAACGTCCGAGGCGCTCCGCCGACATCCCCGGAGATGCTGCCGCTGTTCGAGGCGATGACCGGCTACGACCTGCCAATCTGGCTGCACCCCTACCGCGGCCCGACCACCTCGGACTACGCCACCGAGGAACGATCGCAGTTCGAGATCTTCTGGACGTTCGGCTGGCCCTACGAGACCAGCGTCGCGATGTCGCGAATGGTGTTCGCGGGGTTGTTCGATCGCTGGCCGTCGCTCAAGGTCATCACCCACCACATGGGCGCGATGGCGCCGTACTTTGCGGGCCGCGTCGGCCCGGGCTGGGATCAACTCGGCGCCAGGACCAGCGATCCAAACGGCGCCGAGGCGCTTTCGCGCCTTCGCCGCCGCCCGATCGACTACTTCCGGATGTTCTACGCCGACACGGCACTGTTCGGCGCCTACGACGCGACGGTCTGCGGCCTTGCCTTCTTCGGCCCGGCGCATGTCGTCTTCGCGTCGGATGCGCCGTTCGATCCTGAGGGTGGTCCGATGTACATCCGCGAAACAATAGCCATCATCGATCGGCTGCCGGTCAGCGATGAAGAGCGCCGGCAGATTTACTTCGGGAACGCCGTCCGGCTGCTGAAGCTCTGAAGGAGTCCCGAATGCTGGCGCAGTCGCTCGTCGAGTACTCACTGGTTGCCAGCGCGTCAGAAGCAATGCAGCGCGGCCGAATCCTTGTCGAAGGGTGGATCGGATCGCTGTCGTCCGGACAGTGGGCGGTGGTCGGCGGGGTGATCCTGTTCGGCCTGGCAATCCGATCGATCCGCCGTTCGAGTTGAGACATGCGCCTCTTGAGCCTCTGAGCCTCTCCCGCCTCACCTCGCGCCGCGTGATAGAGTCGCGCCGTTTGCACTCGGAGGAGGCTCCCATGGACCATCGGCGCGCACTCGGCATGGCCTTGCTCGTTCTCGGCCTCGTCGCTCCAGGATTTCTTCGAGCTCAGGCCACGCCGCCGATCGCTCCGGATTCGTACCAGCAACTCAGGTTCCGCTACATTGGTCCAGTCGGGAACCGTATCATCGCGATCGCCGGCGTGCCTGGCGATCCGGCTGTCTATTACGCCGGCGCCGCGTCTGGCGGCATCTTCAAGACCACGGACAACGGCTCCCATTGGACCGCGATCTTCGACGACCAGCCGGTCTCGTCCATTGGCTCGCTCGCGGTGGCGCCGTCCGATCCGAACGTGATCTGGGCGGGCACCGGCGAGGCGTTCATCCGCAGCAACATCTCGATCGGCGACGGCATCTACAAGTCCACCGACGCCGGCCGGACTTGGACGCACGCCGGCCTCGACAAGACGGGCCGCATCGGCCGCGTGCTGATCGACCCGAAGAATCCCGACATCGTGATCGCGTGCGCCCTCGGTCACGCCTACGGTCCGCAGCAGGAGCGCGGCGTCTTCCGTACCGCCGACGGCGGGAAGACCTGGGAGCGGACGCTGTTCGTGGACGAAGATACCGGCTGCGCGGACGTGGCGATGGACGCGACCAACCCGCGCATCCTGTTCGCCGGCATGTGGCAGATCGAGATCCACACGTGGGGCCGGACCAGCGGTGGCGACGGCAGCGGCCTGTTCAAGTCGGCCGACGGCGGAGTCACGTGGAAACGGCTCACCGGCCACGGTCTGCCGGCAGCGCCGGTCGGCAAGGTGTCAGCCCAGGTCTCGCGCAGTAATCCGAGCCGCGTGTACGCGCTGATCGAGACCGGCGACGGCATGCCGACCAACCACGGCCAGCCGACCAAGAGCGGCTCGCTGTGGCGCAGCGACGATGGCGGCGAGAACTGGGCACTGGTGAGCTCGGACCGCAAGCTGAGAGGCCGGACGCACTACTACACCCGCTTTGCCATCGAACCCGACAACGAGAACGAAGCGTGGTTCCTGTCGGCGGAGTTCAGCAAGACGATTGACGGCGGCAAGACGACGATCGATCTGATCGGCAGGCAGGCTGCCCAGGGCGACGACCACGACATGTGGATCGACCCCACCAACGGCGATCGCCTCGCCGTCGCGCACGACGATGGACTGAGCTTCTCGGTGAATCGGGGGCGAAGCTGGCACCAGATCCAGCTACCCGTGGCGCAGATGTACCACGTGGCCACCGACAATCAGGTGCCCTACAACGTCTACGGGAATCGTCAGGACGGCCCTTCGACCCGCGGGCCGAGCCATAGCCGCATCGTCAAGCAGGCCGAAGACGCCGAGGTTGGCCCGATTCCGCGCGGCCAGTGGCACGCCGTCGCCGGCGGCGAGAGCGGCTGGGCAATTCCCGACCCGACCGACAACAACATCATCTGGGCCACCGGCACCGGCTACGGCAGCCTCGGCGGAACCGTCGAACGGTTCGACGAGCGGACGCGCCAGGCGCGCGAGGTCGAGATCTGGCCGGAAGCAACGATCGGCTCGGCGGCGGGCGACCTGAAGTACCGCTTCAATTGGACCTTCCCGCTCGCCATTTCACCGCACGATCACAACACCATCTACGCGGGCAGCCAGCACGTGCACCGCACGACGAACGGCGGCCAGAGCTGGCAGGAGATCAGCCCTGACTTGACGCTGAACGACAAGTCGCACCAGACCCTCTCCGGCGGACTGACGCCGGACAACGTCGGCGTCGAGTACGCGGGCGTGGTCTTCTCGATCGCGGAGTCGCCGCTCGAGAAGGGGCTGATCTGGGCGGGCACCAACGACGGGCTGGTGCAGGTCACGCGCAACGCGGGCGGGCAGTGGTCCAACGTCACCGCGAACATGCCGGGCCTTCCGCCCCTCGGCACCGTCAGCAACATCGAGCCGTCTCGGTTCGACGCGGGCACGGCCTACGTCACCGTCGATCTCCATCAGGTCAACAACCGCGACCCGTTCGTCTACAGGACCACCGACTACGGTAAGACGTGGCGGTCGATTGCCAGCGATCTGCCGAAGAGCGTGTACGGCTACGCGCATTGTGTCCGTGAGGACCCGGTCAGGAAGGGGATGCTGTATCTCGGGACCGAGAACGCGCTCTACTTCTCCATCGACGACGGACAGCACTGGCTCCCGCTGCAGTCCGGCCTGCCGCACGCGCCGGTGCACTGGCTGACTATCCAGGAGCACTTCAACGACCTGGTGGTGGCGACGTACGGCCGCGGCTTCTTCATCCTCGACGACATCACCACGCTGCGTCAGCTGACGCCGCACACGGCGTCGGAGGCGGCGCATCTGTTCGCGCCGCGCGCGGCCTACCGGTTCCGGCCGATCTCCGATCCGATGATGATGCCGGACGATCCCACAGAGGGGAAGAACCCGCCGGATGGAGCGCCGATCAGCTTCTGGCTGAAGTCGGCGCCGGCCAAGGACGCAGACGGGAAGGTGAACGAAGACGCCGTTGCGCTGGCGATCAGCGACGTCGGGGGTAACGTGGTGCGGACGATGAAGGTGGCGAAGAACGCGGACGCGGGCGTCAACCGCGTGTGGTGGGACCTTCGCGGCGAGCCGACCAAGGACGTCAAGCTGCGCACGAGCCCGCTGTACGCCCCCGAGTTCACGGTCGGTCCCGATGGCACGCGCAAGCTCACGACCGCCCCGCCGCTATCGGTACTGGTGCCGCCGGGTACGTACACGGTGAAGCTCATGGTCGGTGGGCAGGCAGCGGGACAGCCGCAGCCGCTCGTCGTGAAGAAGGATCCGAACACGGCCGGTACGGAGGCCGATATCCAGGCGCAGACCAGGTTGTTGTCGGAGATCCGCGACAACATGAGTACGGTGACCGACCTCATCAACCAGGCCGAGGTGGTCCGCGCGCAGCTCACGCATCAGCAGCAGCTTGCCGGAGACGACGAGTCCGGTAGAGCCGTCAGGGCGAGGGCGGCGGAGCTCGACGCGACGATCGTTGCGGTGGAATCGAAGCTGTTCAACATGACGGCGACCGGCCGCGGGCAAGATCAGCTTCGCCTTCCCAGTCAGCTCGCCGAAAAGGTGTCGCACCTGGCGGACGTCGTGTCGCTCAACGATTTCGCGCCGACCGATCAGGCGCTGGCGGTTCACAAGAAGCTGTCGCAAGAGCTGTCGGGCTATCGCGAGCAGCTCAAGCCGATTCTGGCAGCCGCTCAAAGGTAGCGTCGCCTCGCCTGTTAGTGGGTCATCGCGTAAATCAGGTAGTTGACCCCGAGCTTGTAGGCGTCGTTCGACTCGTCGATGGGGCGCAATCCCGTGGCGGAAAGCTCCCAGAATTCCGAGATGTCGGTGTTGTAGTTGATGATCGCGATGAGCCGCCTCGAGGGATCGTTGTTCTCGTAGATCCCGCGTAGATCGGCTTACCCGGGTCGTAGAAGTTGGGGTACTCGGTGGGCGCGTCGATCTCGAAGAAGGAGTGGAAGATCGGATTGCCGGCGTCGAGATCGAAGAACTGCACGTCTGGCAGGGCGCGACTGACTGATCAACGATTGGGCCCTTCGCCCACTATTGGGCGAAGGCGGCCGGGTGTCAAGGACCGCAGTTGCGCGCGGCGCGGGTCTTGTGTTCTCTTTCCCTCGACGCTGGGAGGCTTTATGACCGCGAAGACGCTGATCGCCGCGCTGCTGCTCGTTGCTGCCCCCGCCTGGGCCGATGTCGTCCGCATCGAGGTGAAGACGCGCGCCGACGTGCTTGGCGGCCAGCCGTTCGCGGCGGCGGGTCCGTACGAAAAGCTGTCGGGCACGATCCATTTCGCGGTGGATCCCCGCAACCCCGCGAATCGGATCATCGCCGACATCGACAGGGCGCCCACGAATGGCGCCGGGCTCGTCGAGTTTTCATCGGACTTCTACCTGATCAAGCCGAAGGACCCGGCCCGCGGCAACGGCACGCTGCTCTACGAGGTCTCGAACCGCGGCGGCAAGGGCCTGCTGGGCTTCTTCAACTTTGCCGCCGGCAGCCTGGATCCCGCGAGCGCCAACGAGTTCGGTGACGGCTTCCTGCTGGAACAGGGTTTCACGCTGCTGTGGGTGGGCTGGCAATTCGACCCGCCGATGCGGCCCGGTCTGGTTCACGTTTTCGCGCCGATCGCCCGCGGCGCCAACGGCGACCCGATTACCGGCCTGGTCCGCAGCGACTTCGTCGTCATCGAAACCTCGAAGCAGGCGTCGCTCGCCGATCGGGACCATCAGGCGTATGCGGTGGCCACGCCGAACGATCCGGCGGCGGTGCTGACCGTTCGCGACTCGGTTGACGCTCCGCGGCAGACGATCCCGCGCGGGGAATGGCAGTTCAGCGAAGACGGCCGAAGCGTGCGGCTGGGCGCCGGGTTCCAGCCAAAGAAGATTTACGAGGTCGTCTACACCGCCAAGGATCCACCGCTCGTCGGTGTCGGCCCGGCCGCGGTCCGGGACACCGTCTCGAGGCTGAAGTTCGGGGCGGCGAGCGAGCTCGGCCTGCCGGCCGGCGCGATCAAGCGCGCCATCGCGTTCGGCATCTCGCAGAGCGGCCGCTTCCTGCGGACCTACCTCTATTACGGCTTCAACGAAGACGAGACGCACCGCAAGGTGTTCGACGGCGTGATGCCGCACGTTGCCGGGGCCGGGCGCGGCAGCTTCAATCACCGGTTCGCGCAGCCGTCGCGCGACGGGCACCCGTTCATCAACTTCTTCTACCCGACCGACATCTTCCCGTTCACCGACGAGCCGCAGCAGGATCCGGAGTCGGGCGCGACCGACGGATTGCTGACCCACGCGATGAAGCCGGAGCACCGGCCGAAGATCTTCTATACGAACTCGTCGTACGAATACTGGGGCCGCGCCGCGTCGCTGATCCACACGTCGGCGGACGGCACAAAGGACGCCGCGCCGCCGCCCGACACCCGCATCTACCTGCTCGCGGCCGGACAGCACGGCGTGGCGCCGTTCCCGCCGTCGCGGACGATCGGCCAGAACCTGAACAACCCGCTCGATTACCGGTGGGTGATGCGATCGCTGCTGCTGTCGATGAATCGCTGGATCGCCGACGGCACTGCGCCGCCGGACAGCCGTTACCCGCGCATTGCCGACGGGACGCTGGTTGCGCCCGGCAAGCTCGCGTTTCCGAGGATTCCAGGGATCGCCGTGCCGGCCGTGCCGCACCTGGCGTATCACGCGGATTACGGTCCTGACTTCATCAGCAAGGGGATCGTCACCCAGGAGCCGCCGCGGATCGGCAAGGCCTTTCCGATCCTCGTGCCGCAGGTGGACGCCGACGGCAACGAACTGGCCGGCGTGAGGGTCCCGGAACTGTCCGTCCCCGTCGCCACCTATACCGGCTGGAACCTGTTCAACGAGCGCTCGGGGCCGACCGACGTCGTCTCCAGCATGCAAGGCTCGTTCGTTCCGTTCGCGGCCTCGAAGAGCGAGCGCGAGCGCACCGGCGATCCGCGGAAGTCCGTCGAGGAGCGCTACCCGGGACGCGCCCAGTTCCTCGATCGGATTTCGCAGGCGGCCGACAGGCTCGCTGGTGCGGGTTACCTGCTGAAAGCCGATCTCGCGCGCATCGTCGAGCAGGCCGGGACCCGGTGGGACATGGTCGCCGCCCGGCAGGGCACGGCGAGCAAGGCCCCCGCCGTTCGCTAGTCAGGACGCGCTACGCGAGATTCCCGCTGAAGGCAGCTAGCGCTTCGCGCGCATCGCCGCCTCGATCTCGGTTGCGGTGTAGGGCAGGCCTGAGGTCAGCACGCGAGGTCCGCCCGCTTCCACGAGGACCATGTCCTCGAGGTAGAAGCCGTCCCCGTCGACCGCGAACATCAGCTCGTAGGCGACCGTCATGCCGGCCTTGAGAGTGTCCGGCAGCCCCTCGGCGTCGTCGAGCCCGACCCCATGCAGTTCCCACGCGTCGAGCCCGTGCGGGCCGAGCAGCGTCTCGGCGGCGCGCTTGCCGATCGCGGTCTTGAGCGACGGTTGGCGTTCGCGGATTGCCGCCAGCGCGGCGTCGTAGACCGAACGCGCCGTGACGCCGTCCCGGATCCGCGGCAGACCGGCGCGATAGCCGGCGATGAAGAGATCCCATGCCTCGCGCTGGCCGTCGTTGAAGTGGCCGCTGACCGGCGCGGTGCGGCCCACGTCGCCCATGTAGTGATCGAGTTGGCAGCCGACGTCCACGCGGACCAGCTCGCCGGACTGCATCTGCCGGTTGTGGCTCTCGTAGTCCACGAACGAGTTGAAGAGATCCGTGAAGACCGCGTGCGGCCCGCTCATCGTCCAGGGCCAGAACGAGGGGCGTGCCCCTTCGGCGGCGCACGCGCGGACGACCTCGGCCTCGGCCTCCCGCTGCCAGCGCCCGGGCCGGAGCGCGCGTAGTCCGGCCAGCATCGCGCGCCCGCTGGCCGCGGCGACCCGCTCCAGAATCGCGACTTCGGCAGGCTCCTTCCGTTCGCGGAGCGGGCGGATCACGGTCACCCCCGGCATCACTGGACCGCGCCAGCCGAGACTCGAGAGGTACAGCGTCCACCGACCGACGGCGTCGGCCATCGGCGGTGGTGCCGGCACGGCACCGCGAGGATCCGCGCCGGCGACGAGCACGCCGCTGACGGACGTGAAGCGCTCGCGGAGCCATTCCTCCAGGTCGGCGATCGGCAGGACCGCGTCTATCGCCAGCGACCGCGCGGATTCGGCGCCGGCGTCTAGCTGCGGACGCGTGAGAACCGGGATGCGTGGAGCAAGGAACAGCGCGGACGATCGAGCCTGCCCGTCGAGTACCAGCACCGCCCCGACCAGCGGCGACTCGCCGACGAGATACTGAAAGTTCGCTGCCTGGAGGAAGAGAGCCTGATCGTCGGCCTTGAAAGCGGATTGCGAGGGAACGATCAGCAGCTGCGGCCCCAGCCGCTCCAGGATCGCGTTCCGCCGCGCCGCATACGTTGCCGGCGAGAAGGTCCGAGCCTCTGGTCCGGAAGTTCCCAGCGTCAAGAGAACGGCGATCGGTCCTGCCCAGTGAGTCAAGCGCACGGTGGTCACCTCGCGTTCGGCCCGCGCCACCGGTGAGCGGGCGCGACACGGTGGCATCATAGGCCCATGTCCAGCCCGGTTCTCAATCGCTTCCTCCGCTATGTCACCTATGACACGCAGTCCCGCGAGGGATCCGATACGTATCCCAGCACGGCGAGTCAACTCGAGCTGCTGCGCGACCTGGTCACCGAGCTGCGCGCGATCGGCGTCGCCGACGCGGAGATGGACCAGTACGGCTACGTGATGGCGACGATCCCGGCGAACACGCCGAAAACCGGCGTGCCGGTCATCGGCTTCATCGCCCACGTGGACACCTCGCCGGAGATGAGCGGCGCCGGCGTGAAGCCGATCGTGCATCGCCGCTACGACGGTGGCGACCTGGTGCTGCCAGACGATCCGGAGGCGGTGTTGCGGGTGGCCGAGTCGCCCTATCTCGGAGAGTGCATCGGGCACGACATCGTGACCGCGTCGGGCACGACGCTGCTCGGGGCGGACAACAAGAGCGGGGTCGCGGAGATCATGACCGCGGCGGAGTACCTGCTCGGCCATCCTGAGATTCCGCACGGGCCGATTCGCATCGCCTTCACACCGGACGAAGAAGTAGGACATGGGACGAAGCACTTTGACGTCCCGCGGTTTGGAGCCCGTTACGCGTACACGATGGACGGCGGGCCGCGCGGAGAATTCGAGTTCGAGAGCTTCTCGGCGGACGCGATCTCGCTGACATTCAAGGGCTTCAATACGCATCCCG
>Ga0310810_10008906_pt1 | contig 11589 bp, 8 predicted proteins | sample NCmetagenome_FD_207641 | JGI IMG/M metagenome (GOLD analysis project Ga0310810, IMG submission 207641) | Soil microbial communities from experimental microcosm in Duke University, North Carolina, United States - NC | ecosystem: Engineered > Artificial ecosystem > Soil microcosm > Unclassified ...
GCGAGCGTGGGTGCCATGCTCTGGCCTTCCACACGCGCGACCTGGAATCCGAACGTGACGATGAGCGTGGCGTAAACGGCAGCCGAGAAGAGGGTCTTGAACCACGCGACGAGTTCGTCCTTCCACACGTTGAGGCGCTGCGAGAGCGCATCGGCAGGTGGATCTTCGACCTCGAGGTGGAGTGCGGCAACGGCGGTCTGTGGATCGATCCCGGGCTCGATCGGTACGACTACAGCTTCAGATACTCCCGGAGTCGCTTGGTCTGCGTGCGGCTCACCGGTATCTCCGTGCCCTTCGCGTCTTTCATCCGAAGGATATAGTTCCTGCTGAACCAAGGGACGATCTCCTTGATTTTGTTGATGTTCACCAGATGCGACCGGTGGACGCGCCAGAAAATATCCGGATCCAGTCGCGCCTGCAGGTCGTCCAGGGTCCGGTAGTTGGAGGTTCCAGCTACCTGCCCTGTAACTATGTTAATCGAGTCGTCCGCCAGCGAGGCATAGATGATTTCCTCGGCCTGCACGAGCATGAAGCGCTCGCCCACCCGAATTGCCACCTGATCTCGCCGGATCTGGCGTCCGGCCATCATTTTGACGATCTTCTCGAGTTGGTCGTTCACCGGGATCGGGCCGGCCGGGGTCTGCCGCTCGGCTTCCACCCGCCGGCGGGCGCGCTGCAGGGCCTGTTCGAGCCGTCCGGATTCGACCGGCTTGAGCAGGTAGTCCACGGCGTTCACCTCGAATGCCTCGATGGCGTGCTGGTCGAATGCAGTGACGAACACCAGGGCGGGAGGCTCGTCGCCCCTCTCGAGCAGGCGCCGCGCCACCTCGAATCCGCCGAGCCCAGGCATCTGGATGTCCAGGAACACGAGGTCGGGCTCGTGTCGTTCAACAGCGGCCAGCGCTTCCAGGCCATCCGCCGCCTGACCGACGATCTCGATATCGCCGAGCTGGTCGAGCTGATAGCACAGCTCCTCTCTTGCCAGTTGCTCGTCGTCGACGACCAGGACTCTCATGCTGCTCATGCGGTGATCTGATGCACAGCCGTCAGCTCAGGGACCTCGATTCGCGCGCTCGTGCCGCGGCCGGGCTCGCTTGTCAGTTGGAGCTGATACTGATCGCCGTAGATCACCGCGAGCCGCTCGCGCACGTTGGCCAGTCCGATTCCACTCGACATCGGCTGATTCAACCGGTCGAGTACGAATCCCATGCCGTCATCCTCGACCTCGATGACCGCGCGACCGTTTTCGCGGTGGCTCCGAATCGTGATCACGCCCGGACCGACCTTGCGCGCGAAGCCGTGCTTAATCGAGTTCTCGACCAGCGGCTGGAGGATCATGCTCGGTACAACGACGTCGAGTGTGTCCGGGCCGATCTCTTTTCGGACGCGAAGCTTCGGCCCGAAGCGAATGACCTCGATGTCGAGGTACTCGTCGATCGACTCGAGCTCTTCACGCAGCGTGACGAAGTGCTGATGGCTGCGCAGCAACCGCCGCAGAAGCGCCGAGAGCTTGAGGATCAACGTGCGCGCGGTATCCGGCTGCGAGCGAATCAGCGACGAGATCGACGTCAGCGTGTTGAAGAGGAAGTGCGGGTTGATCTGACTCTTGAGCGCTTCGATCTTTGCGGCGAGCAGCAGCTGTGCCTGCTCCTGTAGTCGATGTTCGATGCGCGCGGAATTCCAGATCTTGATCGGCGTGGCGACGGCGACCACCGTGACGAGCACGACGACCAGCGTCATCCACGGTGACGGTGAGCCGAGGTAGAAGAGACGCTCGGCGCCGAAGCGTGCGCCGATTGCCTGGCGCAGCAGTTCAAGAAAGACCGTCGAGAGCAACAACGCGAGTTGCCAATTGGGCTCGAAGTTGCGAACCATCTTCCACAGGTGCTTGCGCAGGTCGACGAAGACGAATGGCGTGAACTGCCAGATCGCTTCCTTCGGGCAGACCTCGCGCAATCCGCCACCGGCAAAGCCGCAGCCGACGGCGAAGGGGAGGGCGATCCATTCGTTGGCGATGAAGGCCGGTGTCGCGGCAAGGAGTCCGACGAGCGCGCCGGTATACGGACCGGCAAGGAGCCCGGCAAGGAAGGCGCCTTCGAGCGTCAGGTCGGCTGCGTCGTACTTGAGGATGACGCGGCTCGTGACGCCGGCCATCAGGGGCACGCCGATCGAGAGGGTGAAGACCAGGCGATCCACCCATCCGCGTCGCTCGAAGATCAGAATCCGACGAAACCGATGGAATCGCGCGAGCATCGTGGCGAGGACCGCAATGGCCGCCAGACGGACGAGCAGTGTCAGCAGGAACTGCTCGGGAGTCAGGATGCGAGGTTCCACCGAAGGGCATTGTACAGACCTTGGGAGTTGGTTTCTTGGGAGTTGGGAGTTGTCGAAGTTATGATTAACGAATGATCGGTCCGCTGATTAAGGGCTTCCTGCTCACCGCCCGGCACATGTTCCAGAAGCCGGTGACGGTCAACTACCCGTACCAGAAGGTCCCCGTATTTCCGAAGTACCGCGGCAAGCAAGTCCTGATGAGGGACGAGAACGGCCTGGAAAAGTGCGTGGCGTGTGGACTCTGTTCAGTCGCCTGCCCGGCCGATGCGATTTACCTCGAGGCCGCTGAAAACGACGGCACGGTGATGGCCGGGCCGCGGTACGCGAGCATCTACCAGATTCACAAGACACGCTGCATCTTCTGCGGCATGTGTGAGGAAGCGTGCCCGGTGTCCGCCATCTTCATGGGTAAGGACTACGAGCTCGCGGTCTACAGCAAGGACGACTTCGTCTGGGATAAGACCGACCTGCTCGTGGCACCACCGACCAGATAGTTTCAGGTGCTTCCGCCCTTTCTCGAAGCGCTCAACGAGCGCGTCCTCGTCTGCGACGGTGGGATGGGGACGATGCTCTACGCGCAGGGCGTCTTCATCAACCGATCCTTCGATTCCCTGAACCTGAGCGATCCCGCACGCGTGGTGGCGGTGCACCAGGCCTACGCGCAAGCGGGCGCTGACGTCGTCGAGACCAACACGTTCGGGGCGAATCGTCTCAAGCTGCGCTCGTTCGGTTTGGCCGAGCGTCTTCATGAGATCAACGCGGCCGGTGTACGTCTGGCGCGCGAAGGTGCACGGGAAGCGGCCTACGTTGCCGGCGCGATGGGGCCACTTGGCCTTCGCATCGAGCCGTGGGGCCGAATGGGTCGCGATGAGGCCGAGGAGTATTTCCGCGAACAGGCACAGGCCCTCGTTGACGGCGGGGTCGACCTCTTCATTCTCGAGACCTTTCGCGATCTCAATGAGATCCGCGCTGCGATCGCAGCCGTGCGCAGCGTGTGCGCGCTGCCGATCGTCGCCCAGATGACGATCGAGGACGATGGCAACACGCTCGATGGCACTGCGCCGGAGCAGTTTGCGCCGTCGCTCCAGGAGTCGGGGGCGAACCTGATTGGCCTCAACTGCAGCATTGGTCCGGCGCACATGCTCGAGACGCTCGAGCGCATGACTGCCTCCACGACGGTGGCACTGTCGGCGCAGCCCAATGCCGGCCGGCCGCGCGATGTCGAGGGGCGCACGATCTACCTCACGTCTCCCGAGTACATGGCGTCCTACGCGCGGCGGTTTGCCGAGCGGCGCGTTCGTCTGGTCGGAGGATGTTGCGGTACCACTCCCGATCACATCGCGCAGATCAAAGCTGCGTTGACGAAGGGCGGTGCAACGTCGTCGATCACGTCCCGTAGAGGCGGGTCTTCAGACCCGCCGTTGGTCGCGCAGAGTGAAACACCGCTCAACCCCTCGGAGAAGTCCGTCTTGAGTCGTGCGCTTGCCGAGCGGCGGTGGGTGCGGCTGATCGAGGTCGTGCCGCCACGCGGGCACGACACCAAGTCAGCGATCGATCAGGCACTGCAGCTACGCGCTCGCCGCGTGGACGCGGTTCATGTACCTGACGGTGTGAGTGGGGCGCGACTGAGCGCACTCTCACTGGCCGTCCTCATTCACCAGCAGGCCGGCATCGATGTCGTGCTGCAGTTCTCGTCGCGCGACAAGCCGCTGATCGTCATGCAGTCGGAGTTGCTCGGTGCTCACGCGCTCGGCATCCGCAACTTGCTGCCCGTGACTGGCGATGTCCGGCCGGTCGGCGACTACTCGGACGCGACATCGGTGATCGACGTCGATTCGATCGGCCTCGTCAATGCCGTGTCACGCCTGAACAACGGACTGGACGTTGGCGGTCAGACGATCGGTGGCGCGACAGCGTTCTACATCGGCGTGACGGTCAATCCAGCGGCCGACGACCTGGATGAAGAGATCCGTCGATTCGAATGGAAGGTCGAAGCCGGCGCCGAGTACGTGATCACACGGCCAGTGTTCGACGTCAGGGCCTTCGAGCAAATGCATCGACGGCTCGAGTCAGCCGGGTTGCCGATCGTGCTGAGCGTCCGGCCATTCGAGAGCGTGCTCGATGCTGAGTATCTGGCGAATGAAGTCCCGGGCGTGCGTGTGCCGCTGGAGTTGATCGAACGCATGCGGCGCGCGCCCAATGTCGAATCTGCTGGGCAAGAGGGTGTCGCGATCGCGAGGGCTACTGCACACGCGCTTCGGGGCGCCGTTCAGGGAGTGAATGTGATCCCACCGCAGACCCGTTTTGATCTTGGGTTGGCCTTACTCGATGCGCTCGCATGATCGCAAGCCGAGCCGACGCACCTTCGTTCGCTGTTCACCTCATGTAAACAGTGCTTGTCGGGATCGGGCAGGCCTTGTATAGTGCCGAACGGCAGTCCTCGCGTGTCCTGTCGCGTGTCGTGCCGGAAGTCGAGTGAGTCGAACAGGTTGCGGGCTACAGTCCAGGCGGAAGTAGCTCCGGTCAAGTCAGGATTGAGGCCCCGCTGGGCCCACATGTGAGGAGCCACGATGGCCCTGTTCGAACGCGAAGAAGATCTCCGACCCGATGCCTCCCGCGCCCTGTCGGTGACGGCCGTCGAGAACGACTTCGTTGAGAACGTCTACGAGAAACTCGCCAAAGTCTACGACCTGACATTCGGACCTGCGCTCCATCCCGGGCGCCTCGTTGCGCTCGAGGGCATGGGCCTCAAGCCAGGTGATCGCGTCCTCGAAGTCGGCATCGGCACCGGGATCAACGCGCCACTCTATCCGCGCAATTGTCACGTCACCGGTATCGACTTCTCAGCGAAGATGCTTGCGAAAGCGCACGAGCGCGTCGAGCGCAAAGGCCTTCGCAACGTCAGCCTGATGGAGATGGATGCGGCGAACCTGTCGTTCCCCGACAACTCGTTCGACGTCGTCTATGCCCCGTACGTGATCAGCGTGGTTCCCGATCCCGTTCAAGTCGTCGGTGAGATGCGACGCGTCTGCCGGCCCGGTGGCAAGATCATCGTCCTCAATCATTTCCGCAGCCCGAATCCATTGCTCGCGAAGGTCGAGCGCGCCATCTCGCCATTCACGGTGCACATCGGCTTCAAGTCCGATCTCGATCTCCCTGGTTTCCTCGCGCAGGCAGCACTGAAGCCGATCTCGGTCCAGAAGGTCAGCTTCCCGCGCATCTGGTCGCTCGTCACCTTCATCAAGGACTGACCAGGCGCTCAGACCGGCCGGATAGTGCATCTGGCCTTTCGCTTGCACTAGCGCATTGGGTGACGTTTACACCCATAACATCCTTAACGTCCTTAACACCGCAGGGGGTCCGTGCGAAGGCTCGCACGATCCTCGGTTGGACTCCGGGGCTGAGAAATCTTGTGTCTGGCGGTGTATTACCGTGCGGATGCCTTGTCGGCTGTTACGAGACGTGGACGCGCGGTCTGATCACGATAGTGGACGAACGGGGTAGAGGCTGTCGCGACGATCGTCATCAGGCGAACTCGATCCTCTGATCTAAGCTCGACGATTTTCCGACTTCCTCCACTACCCCAGCGTTCTGTTCCTCGATCGTTTAGACCCTTGCCTTCGGGCGTCCCCGTGGTTTCTTCGGTGGCTTGTCGAGCGCCTTCAGCAGGATGTCCGCAGCGACTTCCGCGCCGTTGGTTTCCGGCTTCTTCTTCGGCTTTGGCTGTGCGAGCAGCTTGTCCAGCGCGCCTTCCCACTTCCCGGCCAGTAGATCTTCGTGGTTGATCAGCGCGGAGCGCAGATGCTTCGGCATCTCTTCAACAAGTACGTCGTACTCGGGGAAGTGTCCGCGTGGTGTGTAGAGCACGGCCGAGTCGTTCGCGATGCACTCGGAGATGATGCCGTAGCCGGGCTTGGTGACGACCGCTTCCGACGCGCCCACGAGATCTTCGTAGCGGACGCCGATGTTGTACATCGCCTCTTCGTTGATCGTGACGAGCGAGCCCTTCCGCTCAGCCGCGGGCGTGTCCTTCTTCACACGGGCAGCCGGCGCCATCGCCGTCACGACGACCGTGTACTTCCGGAACTTGGCGACGATATCCGTATCGATTCCCGACAGTCCGAAGCCACCGAATGAGCACAAGACGATCGGTTTGTCCGCCGGGATCTTGAGCAGCTTGCACACCTCTTCGCGCGATCGGCTGGCGTGCCGTGCGACGAACGGGATGTCGCGGACGTTGGAGAAGCTTTCGAAACCGCCTGACATCGGCAAGCGGAGCGCCATTGAGGCTTTGGCGTACGCGCCGCGGATCGCCGGGAGCAACGAGGGCGCCAGACGCACGCGCGGATAGTCCGCGTAGATCCAGTCCCAGGTGAAGTTGCCGAGTCCGATCGACGGGATGCCCGCTGACGCTCCGACAGCGAACGCGAGTGGTGGAATGTCACCCACGATCAGTCCCGCCCCGAGCTCGCGCAGCGAACGCGTTTCACTCGCCGCCCGCGTCACGAGATCGCTGTGGAACGCGGCAGCGCGCCGGATGCTATCCGCTTCGTCCAGCGTCACGGCGTCCGATTGCACGACGCCGGTGTCGCATTCGAGCGTGCTGTACGTGACTTTCCCTTTGACGGTCAGGTCGAAGAGCCAGCGAGGGGCCGACGTGCGAACACCCACCCGCGTTTCCGGACGCTGGGCAAGAATCGCGTTGATGACCTCGATGGATCGTGAGGCGTGACCGAACCCATGACCTGAGATGTAGAAGACGATCGCTTGTGCCAAAGACTGGCTTCCTCACTTTAGACGGGTCTCAAGACCCGCCTCTACAGAGGGTCCGAAGACCCGCGCTACTGCGTTACCGACTGCCGAGGGACATCCGAGCCATCGACCTTCGGTGCCGGACCGTTTGAGAGTGCGATTGCGACAACCTGTTCCAGGGTCTCGACCGGAAAGAACGTCATGTCCTTCCGGATCTCTTCAGCCAGCTCCATCACATCGGGCTCGTTGAGCGCTGGCAGGATCACCGTCTTGATGCCCGAGCGCCGCGCGGCCAGCGCCTTCTCACGGATTCCGCCGACAGGCAGCACCAATCCACTCAACGTGATCTCGCCCGTCATGGCGATATCGCGCCGGACGGGCACCTTGCGCGCTGCCGACAAAATGGCCGTGGCCATCGTGACGCCAGCCGACGGGCCGTCTTTCGGTATGGCCCCGGCCGGCACGTGGACGTGCAGGTCCTGATGCAGCAGAAATTCCGGCGAAATCCCCAATTCCCTTGCGTTTGCGCGGATGTGACTGAGGGCGGCGCGAGCCGATTCCTGCATCACGTTCCCGAGCTGCCCAGTCAAGATAATGTTCTGGTTCCCGCCGGGAAGCAAGGTCGCCTCGACAAACAGGACCTCGCCGCCGGTTTCCGTCCACGCCAGCCCCGTCGCCACGCCGGGTCGTGAGGTGCGGAAGGCCATCTCTTTCTTGAACCGGGCCGCACCCAGGTAGCTCTCGACATCTGCCGGCTGAATGACCGTTGGAGGTGGTTCCGGGCTTTCGAGCGGGCGCGTGGCAATTCGCGCGGCGACCTTGCGCGCCAGCGTCCCGAGTTGCCGTTCAAGGTTTCGAACGCCGGCCTCCCGCGTGTAATCGCCGATCACGACCTTCAGCGTCTCATCCGGAATCTCCATCGTCTGCGGAGGCAGTCCGTGCTCGTTCATCTGGCGCGGCAGTAGATACTTGCGCGCGATGTGGACCTTCTCCTCCTCGCTGTACCCCGCGAGCTGGATGATCTCCATGCGATCGAGGAGGGCAGGATGGATCGTTCCGAGCTGGTTTGCCGTCGCGATGAACAGCGTCTTCGAGAGGTCAACCGGGATCTCGAGATAGTGGTCGCGGAACGAATGGTTCTGCGCCGGGTCGAGGACTTCGAGCAGCGCGGCCGCCGGATCGCCTGAGAATCCGCCGACGGTCACCTTGTCGATCTCGTCGAGCATGAACACCGGGTTCATCGAACCGGCCTGCTTCAGCGCCTGCACGATGCGACCGGGGATCGAACCGATGTAGGTTCGGCGGTGACCGCGGATTTCGGCTTCGTCGCGGACACCGCCGAGCGACAGGCGGACGAACTTCCGCGACATCGCGCGCGCGATCGACTGGCCGAGAGAGGTCTTGCCGACACCGGGAGGGCCGACGAAGCAGAGGATCGGCCCCTTCATGTCGCCCTTCAGCTTGCGGACCGACAAATACTCGATGATGCGTTCTTTGACCTTGTCGAGGTCGTAGTGATCCTCGTCGAGCACACGACGTCCCTCGATCGGATCGATCCGATCCTCGGTCGTGGTGGACCACGGAATATCGAGCAGCCAGTCGATGTAGGTCCGGAGCATCTGGTACTCCGGTGACGCGGCCGTCATGCGTCCGAGTCGATCCACCTCGCGCATCGCGACGACGTTCACGCTCTCGGGCAGCTTGGCATCTTCGACGCGCTTTCGGAGCTCGGCGATCTCGTTGCCCTCACCTTCACCGAGCTCCTGCTGAATCGCCTTCAGCTGCTGGCGCAGGTAGTACTGACGCTGGGCGTCGGTCATCTCCTGCTGGGCGGCCGACTCGATCTTGCCTTTGACTTCGAGCAGTGAGACTTCGCGGGTCAACGCCGAGGAGACGATCTCGAGCTTCTTGAGCAGATCGCTCGCCTCGAGCATCTCCTGCCTGTCCGAGGGCTTCATCTCGATGAGGCTGGCGAGGACGTAGGCAAGCCGCAGCGGGTCGTCGATGTTCATGACCACGCCGCGCAGATCTTCCGAGAGACCCGTCGAGAGCGAGAGCGCCTTCTCGATCAGTTCCTGGATCCGGCGAATGTGCGCTTCGACCTCGATCGTGCGCTCGAAGGTTTCCGGCAGCGGCTCGATCTGCGCGCGCATGCTCGTGCCCGTGCGCGTGACCAGGGTCGCGCGGGCGCGACTGAGGCCCTCGATGATGACGTTGATCCCGCTCGGGACCTTGGCCATTTGCCGGATCACGCCGACGGTGCCGATCTTGAGCAGATCGTCCGGTCCGGGATCCTCGTTCTCGTTGTTCTGCAGGACCAGGAACACCAGTCGATCCGCACCCAGCGCGCGGTTCACCGTCTCGATCGACACGGGTCGATTGACGGCAAGCGGCTGCAGCGTCAGTGGGAGCGCCACCGTCCGTCGAAGCGGCAGAACGGGGAGTTCCGAAGGCAGTTGTGGAGCGGTGTCGGCCATCGTGGGCTTAGGGCTCTAGGGCGTCAAGGCTCTTGGCTCTCGGCAGCCCCTAAGTCCTCAGCGCAGCCGTATCGAATATCGCCGGGAGCGTAGAGCCGAGCGCCGTCATGCCCAGTCTATCAGTGTGGTACGCTTCGCGCGTGGACGAACGTCAGTTTTTCACCGAGAAGCCCGAGCAGCGACCGGCTCGGTTTCAGTGTCCGCGCTGCCGTCGTACCAACGATTATTCGATCAAGTGGCTGCGCCGCACGAAGAAGGCGCAGATCCCGTCGGGCGCCAACGATCACGACCGCATCATATTCGGCAAATCGAAGGATCACCTGATCCGAATCGACGACGACCTCGTCTGTAAGACATGCGGAAAACGCTTCGAGATCCCGTCGCATCGGGCACTCATTTTTCTTGAAGAACTCGAAGGTCTTCCTCAGGACGTCGACGAGGAAGAGGAGTAGGGCCATCATGGGAGCACTATTCAGTGTCCGGCGTGCATGCGTTGCGTGGCTGCTGCTTCTCATCGCGGGCACGGTGCCGTCGGCCCAGACTCCCGCCCAGAGACAGGCCGCACCAACGGCCAGCCCGGCCGCGCGTGCCCTGAACGCGGGTCAGTACGACGAGGTCGAGCGGCTGCTGAAAGCGTCGACTGACCCATCGTCGATTGCCCTCAGGGCTCGTGCGCAGATCGCGCAGGGCCATTACCAGGATGCGCGGACCCTGCTGACGCCGGTCGCCTCTGCCCAGCCCGACAGCGATGCGGCGCTCGAGCTCGGACTGCTCGAACTCTACCTGGGTCAACGCGCGGACGGTATTCGGCGTCTGCGGCTGCTGGCCGGCCGGCTCGCGCCGCGAACGGCGCGCGACTATTTCCGGCTTGCCCGCGCGGCGAGCGCGCTCGCGAACTTCGAGGACGCGCAGGCATTCAAGGAAGCCAACGGCTTCTTCCGCGACGCCAACAAGCTCGCGCCAGACGATCCGGACATCAATGCGGCGTGGGGAGAGCTGTTTCTCGACAAGCACAACCCGGCCGATGCGATGAAGTCGTTCTCGGAAGCCATTCGCGTGGACGGCAATCACGTCGATGCACTCATCGGTGCCGCGCAGGTCAATGCCGGGATGAATCCGCCGGCGGCGCGTGCCGCCCTCGAGCGCGCGTTGAAGGTGAACCCGAATTCGGTGCCCGCGCATCTGCTGCAGGCGGAGCTCGCGCTCGACAATCGTGAGCGTGATGCTGCGCGCGAAAGCATCAAGAAGGCGCTGGCAGTGAATCCGAACAGCCTCGAGGCGCGGTCGCTCGACGCCGCGATCGCGCGGCTCGACGACCAGTCGGCCGAATTCGAGAAGCGCTCGCAGGACGTCCTCAAGATCAGCCCAACCTACGGTGAGGTCTACCGGGTGGCCGGGGATCACCTCGCACGCAACTACCGATTCGATGAGGCGGTCGAGCTCGTCCAACGTGCGATCAAGCTCGATCCCGATAACACGCGCGCGTACTCGGATCTTGGCACGCACCTGCTGCGAACCGGCGACGAGAAGGGCGCGCGCGTTGCTCTCGAGCGCGCCTTCAAGGGCGATTCGTTCGACCAGACGACCTTCAACCAGCTCGATCTGCTCGACACGATCGACAAGTTCGTGACCATCACCGATGGCGACATCATCATGCGCCTCGATCCCGCCGAAGTCGGCGTGATGCGCGAGTACGCGATGCCGCTCGCGAAGCAGGCGCTCGCCACGCTGCAGAAGCAGTACGAGTTCAAGGTCACCGGCCCGATCCTGATCGAGATGTTCCCCAAGCACGATCAGTTCGCCGTCCGCACGATCGGGTTGCCCGGCTTCATCGGCGCGCTCGGCGCATGTTTCGGTCGCGTCGTCACGCTCGATTCGCCGAACGCGCGCGATCCTGGCGAGTTCCACTGGGGTGAGACGCTGTGGCACGAGATCGCTCACGTCATCACGCTGCAGATGTCGAAGAATCGCCTCCCGCGCTGGCTGAGCGAAGGACTCTCGGTGTGGGAAGAGCGGCGCGCGCGCC
>Ga0310810_10008907_pt1 | contig 11589 bp, 6 predicted proteins | sample NCmetagenome_FD_207641 | JGI IMG/M metagenome (GOLD analysis project Ga0310810, IMG submission 207641) | Soil microbial communities from experimental microcosm in Duke University, North Carolina, United States - NC | ecosystem: Engineered > Artificial ecosystem > Soil microcosm > Unclassified ...
GGACCACACAGATCTGGTTGGGCCACGGACGACACGGACCACACAGATCTGGTTGGGCCACGGACGCCACGGGATCACACAGATCTGGTTTGGGCCACGGACGCCACGGACCACATAGATGTGGGTTGGGCCACGGATGACACGGACCACACAGATCTGGTTTAGCCACGGAGCACACGGACGACGCGGATCGGATTGCCACGGACGATGCGGATCTGATCCGAGCCACGGACCACCCTGACGTCGCGGAGACCCGGCGGGCATGGGAAGGGCAGTTCAATGCCCGACGCCAGACGACGAGCCAGTTCGACCGCGCCGACTTATCGAACAGCGTTGCGCGGAACGCGACAGCGCCTGGACCGACGAAGCTCCAGAGTCTCCTGAGTAAGTCAGAATTTAATTTGACAACACGGTAGGGTCTCAGCCCATGCTTCCGGGGCACGGAAGCGGAGCGTGAGACATGACGACAGATCAGAAGATCATCCGCGCGAAGGTGGGCCTGCTGGAGCGGGCGAAGCAGCGTGGGAATGTGTCGCAGGCGTGCAAGGTGATGGGGTACAGCCGGGAGAGCTTCTATCGCTTCAAGGAGTTGTACGACACGGGTGGCGAAGAGGCCTTGGCTGAAATCAGTCGCCGCAAACCGGTGCTGAAGAACCGGGTCGGGCCGGACGTCGAAGCGGCGGTGATCGCGCTGGCGATCGAGGAACCGGCGTGGGGGCAGGTGCGGGCCGCGAACGAGCTGGCCCAGCGCGGGATCCGGTTATCGCCGGGTGGGGTGCGGTGCGTGTGGCTCCGGCACGACCTCGGCACGGTGCGCCGGCGCCTGGCGGCCCTTGAGGCCAAGGTCGCGCAAGACGGCGGCGTGCTCCCGGAGGCCCAGATCATCGCGCTCGAGAAAGCCCAGGCGGCGAAGGAAGCGCACGGGGAATTTGAGAGCGAGTGCCCAGGGTACTGCGGCGCGCAGGACACGTTTTACGTCGGCACGATGAAAGGCGTTGGCCGCATCTACCAACAGACCTTCATCGACACCTACTCGAAGGTCGCCTTCGCCAAGCTCTACACGGATAAGACGCCGATCACTGCCGCGGATCTGCTAAACGATCGCGTGCTGCCGTTTTTTGGCGACCATGCCATTCCCCTCAGCCGGGTCCTGACCGATCGGGGCACTGAGTACTGCGGGGACGCGGCGCGCCATCCCTACGAGCTCTACCTCGGCGTCGAAGACATCGAACACACGCGCACGAAGGTCAAGCATCCGCAGACCAATGGGATCTGCGAGCGCTTCCAGAAGACCGTGCTCAACGAGTTTTACCGCGGCGTTTCGCAAGCGGATCTACCCGACGCTGGACGCGCTCCAGACGGACCTGGATCGCTGGGTCGAGGACTACAACGAGGTCCGCACCCATCAGGGACGCTGGTGCTACGGGAAGACGCCGCTGCAGACGTTTAGAGACGCGCGGCCGCTGGCCCGAGAGAAACAGATCGCCTGAAACTGAGAACCCGAGGTGACTGTCAACTCGAGTACTGATTTACACAGCGCCTGGACCGACGAAGCTCCAGACTCTCCAGCCTGTCGACTCATCGCGGCTCGCCCGAAGACGCGCTCCCCGATCGCGTAGCCCTCGTCGTTGCGATCCATATGTCGACAACCTGCGCTGTTTTTCATCTGGTGTGACCCGTGCCGTCTGTGGCCCTGAGAGATCCGCGTCGTCCGTGTGGTCCGTGGCCTTTGAGAGATCCGCGTCGTCCGTGTGGTCCGTGGCCTTTGAGAGATCCGCGTTGTCCGTGTCGTCCGTGGCCTTCGAGAGATCCGTGTGGTCCGTGTGGTCCGTGGCCTTGAGAAACCCGCGTCGTCCGTGTCGTCCGTTGCCTTCGAGAGATCCGCGTTGTCCGTGTCGTCCGTGGCCTTCGAGAGATCCGTGTGGTCCGTGGCCTTGAGCTCTGTGTCGTCCGTGGCCCTCTCCGTGGCATACAATCCGTGGCGCATGAATCAACTATTCCGTCGCAAGCCCATCGCCGCCCTCCTGGCGGAGAGCGAGGGCTCGCTGAAGCGCGTGATGGGGGCAGGCGACCTGATCATGCTGGCGATCGGCGCCGTGATCGGGGCCGGCATCTTCGGCGCCATCGGCACGGCCGCGGCGGGACAGATCGGACCCAATGGGGAAGTCATTCGGCAGGGCGCGGGCCCGGCGCTCGTCTTCTCCTTCATCCTGCTCGGCGCCGCGTGCGCGCTCGCCGCGCTCTGCTACGCGGAGCTCGCGTCGATGATTCCCCAGGCGGGGAGCGCCTACGCCTACTCGTACGCCACGCTCGGCGAGCTCCTGGCGTGGATCATCGGCTGGGACCTGATTCTCGAATATGCGGTCGGCAACGTGGCCGTCGCGATCTCGTGGGGCGACTACTTCAACACGCTCCTCCGCGGCTTCAATCTCATCCTCCCCGCGTGGCTCACGACAGGCTACCGGACCGCGCTGCTCAGCTCCGACCCCGCGATTCACGGCCTGCTCCAGACCGCGCCGCACATCGCGGGCATCCCGATCCTGTTCCACGTTCCGGCGTGTGCGATCGTGATGCTCATCACGGTGCTGCTGCTCCAGGGCGCGAAGGAAAGCGTCACCGCCAACAACATCATGGTGGTGATCAAGCTCATGGCGCTGGGGCTGTTCATCGCCGTCGGCGCCACGCACCTGCATCCCGAGAACTACCGTCCATTCGCGCCGAACGGCTTCACGGGCATCCACCAGGGTGCGGCGATCGTCTTCTTCGCCTACATCGGCTTCGACGCGATCTCGACCGCGGCCGAGGAGACGCGAAACCCGCAACGCAATCTGCCGATAGGCATTCTCGGCGGACTGGCGATCTGCACCGTCATCTACGTCATCGTCGGCTTCGTGCTGACCGGGATGGTGCCCTACAAGGAGCTCGCCGTCGCGGATCCGCTCGCGCGCGCGCTGCAGTTGTCGGGGTTCAACAAGGTCGGCTGGATCGTCGCGCTCGGCGCCGCGGTCTCGATGTCCGCCGTGCTCCTCGTCTTCCAGTACGGCCAGCCGCGCATCTTCTTTGCGATGGCGCGCGACGGCCTCCTGCCGCAGTGGGCCGCGAAGGTCTCCGCGCGCACGAAGATCCCCTTTACGACCACACTGGTCACGGGCGTGTTCGTGGCTCTCTGGTCGCTGATCGGCGACGCGGGGGAGACATACGACCTCACGAACATCGGCACGCTCTTCGCCTTCATGCTCGTCAGCATCGGCGTGCTCGTGCTGCGTTACAAGGATCCGGATCGTCCGCGGCCGTTCCGCGTGCCGTTCGTGTGGCCCGTCTCGCTGCTCTCCGCCGCCGGCTGCCTGTTCATCATGCGGGGCCTGCCGCACCAGGCGTGGGAGCGGTTTGGCTACTGGCTGGTGATCGGGCTCCTGCTGTACTTCTTGTACGGATACAAGCACAGCAGACTTCGAGGCCTGAGGGCTGAGGCGTGAGTCAGGGCGCTGGGTCGGAGTTCGGAGTCATTCCGGCTTCAGCGCGACGAGCGGATCGACCCGGATAGCGCGACGCGCGGGGACGATCGATGCGGCGAGAGCGACGATGCCAAGCAGCGTCGCGACGGAGGCCAGCACGATCGGATCAGTGGGCGCGACGCCGTAGAGCTCGGCGCTGGCGAGCCGCGTCGCCGCCAGCGAGGCGGCCACTCCTGAAGCCAGCCCGAACGCCGTCACCTTCAGCCCTTCACGGGCGATCAAGCGCACGACCTGGCGGCCGTCCGCCCCAAGCGCCATCCGGATTCCGATCTCGCGCGTCCGCTGGACGACGGAATGGCGTGCCGCAGCGTAAAGGCCGAGCGCTGCGAGCACCAGGCTGACGGCCGCGAAGAATGCGAGCAGCATCGACGTCAGCCGCCGGGAGCCCAGACTGTCGGCGAGCGAATCGTCGAGCGTCCTGAAGTCGGAGACCGGCTGACCGGGGTCCATCTCCCTGACGACGCGGCGGACCGAGCCTGCGACCGATTCGGGATCGCCGGTCGTCCGCAGCAGCACGGACATCTGCCTGGCGTCCGCCGGCCGCTGTGCCAGGGCGAGGAAGAACTCGGGCCGCACCGGCGCGTCGATGACGAGGGTCTGTTTCGCGTCGCGGACGACGCCAATCACGGTGAGCGCCGCGCTCGAGGTCCGCACCGGCGCGAGCAGATCGCGGCGGCCGTAGCGTTCTCGCAGTCTGAACAGGCGGCCGACCGCGCCATGTGGAAAGTACGCTCGCGCCATTGCCTGGTTGATCACCGCCGCGCCCGCCCGGGTCTCATCGTCGCTCGCGGTGAACGTGCGCCCTTCGACCAGCGGCGTTCGCGCCGCCTCGAAGTAGCCGGGGCTGACGATCCGGAAGTTTGCGTTGTCGGCGGCGGCCCCCGGCGGCACGGTGCGTCCGTCGACGTCGACGTCGTAGGTCGTGACGTCGACCATGCGATACCCGAGCGGCGGCAGGGACGTCTCGCCTGCGGCGGTCACTTCAGGAATCCGGCGAAGCCGCGCGAGAAGATCGTCGTGGAAGTGTGCGATCGCGCCTTCATTGCGATACACGCTGCCGGGCACCGAAAACGAGAACGTGAGCACGTGATCGGGCACGAACCCGAGGTCGGTCGTCTGCAGGCGGCGGTAACTGATGACCGTCAGGGCCGCCGAGGCCAGTAGGACGAGCACCATGGCAACTTCGGCGACCAGTAGAGCCCGCTGCACCCTGCCGGCTCTGCCTCCGCCGCCCGTACCGCGGGTCCGCAGCGATGCAGCCAGACTCGATCTCGCGCCGAAGAACGCCGGCAGCGCGCCGAACAGCACGCCGGTCGCAACGGTGACCGCCACCGCGATCAGAAGCGCCGTGGCGTTGACGCGTACGTTCGTATCGACGGTGCTGCTCAGGTAGCTGGCCGGCACGAGACTAAAAAGAAGGGGTACCGCCCACGTAGCGAGGACGATCCCCGCCGCACCGCCCGCGCACGACAGGACGACGCTCTCCGTCAGCATCTGACGGATCAGCCGCCGGCGCCCCGCACCGATTGCGGCGCGCACAGTCAGCTCGCGGCCGCGCGAGACGGCGCGCGCGAGGAGCAGCGTTGCGATGTTCACGCACGCGAGCACAAGAAGCAGGACGACCGCGATCGACAGGGCCGTGAAAGCGGGCTTGAGACCGGCCGTGACCGCCTCGTTGACGCTCCAGGTCTCGAACCGCTGGTGCGCGTACTGCGGATCCGTCAGGCGGTACTCGGCGGCCATCCGATTCGAAAGGGCTTGCAGCCGCGCGTCGGTCATCGCCTGCGTGACGCCGCGCCGCATCACGGCGATGATCCAGTACTGCCTGGCTCGTCGATCCACGTGCAGGCGATCGAGCCTCAGCGGCACCCACAGATCGCCGCCCCACAGACTGTAGTGCGGCGGCATCACGCCGATGATCGAGTGCGGCTCGCCATCCAGCTTGATCGTCCTGCCCAGGACGCGCCTGTCGCCGTCGAACTTGCGCGTCCAGAACTCGTAGCTGAGGACGACGATCGCGGGACCGCCGGGACGGTCTTCGGCGTCGGTGAAGCTGCGGCCCAGAAACGGCGCCACGCCAGTCATGCGGATGCCGCTCGCCGTCACGCGGGTGCCCGGGACGTGCTCGGGAAACTCGCCGTCCGTGAGCGTGAAGCCGGTTCCAATGATCGCCCCGACGTCCTCGAGCACGTCGGTCAGCCGCTCGACGTCCTCGATTTCCGGCACGGACGAGAAATTCTGGAACGTGCGCTGCTCGACGTTGCGGGCGCGGATGGCGACCCAGCGATCGACGACCGGATACCTGATCGCGTGAATGATGCAGGCGTCCGCCAGGCTGTAGAGCGCTGTCGTCGCGGCGATGGCGATCGCGACGATCGCGATTACCACGAGCGAGATGCCGGGCGCGCGCCGGATCATCCGGAGGGCGTAGCGGACGTCCTGCACGAAGGACTCGACGGCGGTGAAGGTCCAGGCGTCCGCGCTGCGGTCCCGGGCGAGGGTTGGATTGCCGAAAGCGCGGCGCGCGCGCGCCCGCGCTTCGTCGGACGAAACACCGTCGCGCCGGTACTCGTCCTCGATCAGGGCGACGTGGGCTTCGATCTCCTGCTGAAGATCCTCGGCGCGCGTGCCCCGCCTGCCGAGGCCGAGCACGCGAGAGACGATGCGGCGCCAGCTCATCTATTTTTCCGACACGGCGGGGCGCATGATGCGACCAATCGCGGCAACCAGCCGATCCCACCGCGTCGATTCGGCATGAAGGTGCCGCCGCCCGGCGGCCGTCAGCTTGTAATACTTCGCGCGGCGGTTGTTCTCCGACGTGCCCCACTCGGATACGATCCACCCTTCCTGCTGCAGCCGCTGCAGCGCGGGATAGAGCGACCCGTGGTCGATCCGCAGGTCGGCAGACACGCGTTCGATGGCCTGCGCGAGGCCGTGACCATGCGTGGGTCCCCAGACGAGCGTCCGGAGCACGAGCATGTCGAGCGTGCCCTGGACGAGATCGAGACGTTCGGGCGCGGGGCGTCGCGGCACTCAGGTAGAGAGCCTACTCCAACACTGGTAGTTTGTCTACTAGAGGTACGGGATGACAGGGAGCGTCCGGGGGCGGAAGGGAGCGGTGGCCGTCGCCGTGCTGCTGTTGGCGACGGCCGTGGAGACGCAGCGGGCGGGCACGGTCACGGCGGCGCCCGGGGGCAGGCCGCTGACGGACCAGACCGTCGCGCGGACGCCGGCGCGGGTGGCGCGCGGCCGCTATCTGACGGAGGGCATCCTCCAGTGCTTCATCTGCCATTCGGATCGCAACTGGAAGGCTCCCGGCGCGCCGCCGGTGCGGGCGTTGAAGGGCGCGGGCCATGTCTGGGCGCCGGAAGGAAAGCCATGGCTCGTGTCGCCGAATCTCACGCCGGACCCGGTCACGGGGATCGGCCGATGGACCGACGACATGCTCGCGCGCGCGATCCGCGAAGGCGTCAGCCATGACGGCCGTCCGCTGGCCGCGCAGATGTGGTCGAACGCCTTTCGCTTTCTGAACGACGAAGATCTCGCGTCGGTGATCGTCTATCTTCGTGCGCTGCCGCCCATCCGCCGCCCGCTCCCGGCCACCGTGCTGCCGGACGGCATGGCCGAAACACTCGCTCCCCGCGTGAAGCGCCTTCGCAATCCTCCGCCGCCCCTCGACACCCGCGACGCGCTGGGCCGCGGACGGTATCTCGTGACGATCGCCGACTGCCAGGGCTGCCACACCGCGTACGAGGCGCCGGCCAATCCCGGACTGTTCGGCGGCGGCAACCACGTCGAGCGGGGCGGACGTGCCGCGTTCGGCGCCAACATCACGCCCAGCCCGTCGGGCATTCCGTATTACACCGAGCCGCTGTTCATCGAGGCGATTCGCAACGGCAAGGTGCGCGCCCGCGCGCTCGATCCGATCATGCCCTGGATCGTCTTCCGCAATCTGAATGACGACGACCTGCAGGCAATTTTCGCCGTGATCCGCACGCTGCGTCCGATCGATCACAACGTCACCAACACGGACCCGCCGACGTTCTGTCCGGCGTGCAGACAAATGCACGGCCTGGGCGAGAACAATCACGAGAAGCGGATCGTCCGCCTTGCCGTCGATCCCGCCGTCTACGACCAGCTCGCCGGCGAGTACGTGTTCGAGGACAACGGCGTCCACCTGACGATCCGCCGCGACGGCGCGCGTCTGGTGTTGACGCGCAACGGCCGCGATATCGAGCTGATCCCGGTCGCGCCGCTCGAATTCGAGGCGGAATCGGGGTTCCAGGCGCCGCTCAGCTTCGAGCGCGATGCCTCGGGCCGGGTCGCGGCGCTCAGCGTCGAGCTGGCCGAGCCCCGCCGTGCCGCTCGCGTCCGTTGAGCGGCGCGTAGTACAATTCCCGTTTGGGTTTTCGCGGAAATCCTCAGCAGTAAATGGCACATGACTGGGTGAACGTGCGCGGCGCGCGCGTCCACAACCTCAAGAATATCGACGTCGACCTCCCGCGCGACCGGCTGGTGGTCATCACCGGACTGTCCGGATCGGGCAAGTCCTCGCTCGCCTTCGACACGATCTACGCCGAAGGCCAGCGTCGATACGTGGAGTCGCTCTCGTCGTACGCCCGGCAGTTCCTCGAGCAGATGGAGAAGCCGGACGTCGATCTGATCGACGGGCTGTCGCCCGCCATTGCGATCGAACAGAAGACGACCGGGTCGAATCCGCGATCGACGGTGGGCACCGTCACCGAGATCTACGATTATCTGAGGCTGCTCTTCGCCAACGTCGGCGTCCCGCACTGCCATGTCTGCGGACGCGAGATTGCGTCGCAATCGCTCGAACGGATCATCGACATGGTGATGCTGTCGCCGAACGAGGAGCGCGTCAACGTGCTCGCGCCGGTCGTCCGCGGCCGCAAGGGGGAATTCAAGAAGGAGCTGGCCGCGCTGCGCGCGCGCGGCTTCACCAAGGTCCGTGTCGACGGGCAGCCGCGCTCGCTGGACGAAGACATCAAGCTCGATCGGCGGCGCAACCACACCATCGACGTCGTCGTCGATCGACTGATCCTGAAGCCCGGCATCGAGCGGCGGCTGACCGAGTCGGTCGAGATCGCGCTGAACCTCGCCGAGGACATCGTCGTCATCAACACGCTCGACGGGGGCGATCGGCTCTTTTCGCGCCGGCTCGCCTGCACGTACTGCGGCGTCAGCATGCCGGAGATGACGCCCCGCGCCTTCTCGTTCAACTCGCCCCACGGCGCGTGCCCGGAGTGCCAGGGGCTGGGCGCGGTCTACGACTTCGATCCGACACGCCTCGTGCCGGATGAAACGCTGTCGCTCCAGGACGGCGCGATCGCGCCGTGGGCGCGCGGCGACAGGAAACTCGTGAAGGAGGCGCTCTCGTCGCTGAGCCGCTTCTTCGGCATCGACCTCGCCATTCCGTTCCGCCGGCTGCCGAAGAGGGTCCGCGACATCCTGTTCTACGGCGCCCGCCGCGATCAGGCCCACGAGAAGTCGCCCGATCGCCGAGCGGCGAAGCCGCGGCGCTCGGAAGAACGGGATCCCTTCGGCGCCGGATTCGAAGGGCTGGTCCCCAATCTTCGCCGGCGGTACGAGGAAGGGAACTGGGTCGAGCAGGAGAGTCTCGAGCCGTATCGCGCGCTCCGGCCGTGCCCGTCGTGCCAGGGCGCGCGGCTCAAGCCGCAGAGCCGCGCCGTCCGCGTCAAGGGACGCACGGTCACCGAGTACGTGAACCTCCCGATCTCCGAGGCGCTGCGCGTCTTCGAGACGCTCGAGCTGACCGATCGGGAGACGATGATCGCGAGCCGCATCCTGCGGGAGATCCGCGATCGGCTGCGCTTCCTGAACGACGTCGGCGTGGGCTATCTGACGCTCGGGCGAAGCGCCGCGACGCTTTCGGGCGGCGAAGGACAGCGGATCCGCCTCGCGACGCAGATCGGATCCAACCTGACCGGCGTGCTCTACGTCCTCGACGAGCCGTCGATCGGGCTGCATCAGCGCGACAACCGCGCGCTGCTCGCGACGCTCGGCCGCCTTCGCGATCTGGGCAACACCGTCGTCGTCGTCGAGCACGACGAGGAGACGATCCGGTCGGCCGACTACGTGATCGATCTCGGTCCGGGCGCCGGCGAGCACGGCGGCAAGCTGATCTTCCAGGGATCTCCGGCCGAACTGATCGAGGACGGCCACGCCTCGCTGACCGCCGCGTACCTCAGAGGCGAGATCTCGATCGTTACACCCAAGGCGCGTCGGCCCGCAACCCGCGGGTCGATCGTCATCAGAGGCGCGCGCGAGAACAACCTGAAGGACATCGACGTCGAGATCCCGCTCGGCGTCCTCGTCACCGTCACCGGCGTGAGCGGCTCCGGCAAGTCGACGCTGGTCAACGAGATTCTGTATCGCGCGCTGGCGCGGACGCTCTACCGCGCGGCCGACGAGCCCGGCGCGCACGCCTCGATCGAGGGCATCGAGCAGATCGACAAGGTCATCCAGATCGATCAGTCGCCGATCGGCCGGACGCCGCGCTCGAACCCGGCTACCTACACGGGTCTGTTCACGTTCATCCGCGAGCTGTTCGCGATGCTCCCCGATGCGCGGGCGCGCGGGTTCCGGCCGGGGCGGTTCTCCTTCAACGTCAAGGGCGGCCGCTGCGAGAGCTGCCAGGGCGACGGCGTCATCGCGATCGAGATGCACTTCCTGCCGAACGTGTACGTGACGTGCGAGCAGTGCAAGGGACGCCGCTACAATCGCGAGACGCTCGAGATCAAGTACCGCGGCAAGTCGATCGCCGACGTGCTCGACCTGACCGTCGATCAGGCGCTCCCGCTGCTCGAGAACTTCCCGGCGATCGCCAACAAGCTGCGCACCCTGCAGGACGTCGGCCTCGGCTACCTCGGGCTCGGCCAGTCGGCGACGACGCTGAGCGGCGGCGAGGCGCAGCGCGTGAAGCTCGCCAAGGAGCTGTCGCGCCGCGGCACGGGCCGGACGCTCTACATCCTCGACGAGCCCACCACCGGCCTCCACTTCGCCGACACGCACAAGCTGCTCGACGTCCTGAACAAGCTGGTGGGACAGGGCAACACAGTTGTAATCATCGAGCACAATCTGGATGTCATCAAGTCGGCCGATTACGTTATTGATCTGGGACCCGAAGGCGGAGCGGCCGGTGGCCGCATCGTCGCGCAGGGGACTCCTGAAGCGGTGGCGCGGAGCCGAGAATCCTTTACAGGGCACTTTCTGGCCGAAATCCTTGGATCTCCGCATGCCGCTGCCTGAAAACGCGACAGTCCCGGGTTCCGACCGTGGTAGAATCACCACACTTTCGGCTCACAAATCTGTGGTTGGCCCACCACAGCCCAGGACCCGGATGAGCACCCTGTCCCTCGGAGCGCACCCTCAAATCACACGGAATGAAGCGTTTATCGACCGTTCTTCTGCCGAGTCGGCGGTGGCAGCCCCTTTGCTGAGCTCCAGTATCGACTCCCCGCTAGCGGAAAGGTCATGAACGCGCAGCGCACACTTCGCCGACCCGTCTCCTGCTCCGGAATCGGCCTTCATTCCGGTAACAAAGTCACCTTATCGCTCAAGCCGGCGCCGGCGGATCACGGGATCCGGTTCCAGCGATCGGATCTCGGCGGGCTCGAGATTCCGGCCACCGTCACGCATCTGGGCGGCATCCACCTCGCGACGGGCCTGACGCGCGAGGCCGTCTCGGTCGAGACCGTCGAGCACCTGCTGGCCGCGCTGACCGCGCTCGGCATCGACAACGTCGTCGTCGAACTGAACACGCCCGAAGTGCCGATCATGGACGGGAGCGCCGCGCCGTTCGTGTACCTGATCGTCAACGAGGCGGGTGTCAAGCGTCTGGCGGCGCCGAAGAAGTTCCTGAAGGTCCTGCGGCCGATCTCGCTCAGCCAGGGCGACAAGCGGATCGCGCTCTATCCGTCGGATCATTTCAAGGTCACCTACAGCATCAGCTTCGATCACCCGCTCATCCGGCACCAGTCGCGGACAATGAAGATCACCGACGAGACGTTCGTCGACGAGATCGCGCCCGCGC
>Ga0310810_10008908_pt1 | contig 11588 bp, 7 predicted proteins | sample NCmetagenome_FD_207641 | JGI IMG/M metagenome (GOLD analysis project Ga0310810, IMG submission 207641) | Soil microbial communities from experimental microcosm in Duke University, North Carolina, United States - NC | ecosystem: Engineered > Artificial ecosystem > Soil microcosm > Unclassified ...
CGGCGATCTGCCGATCTATCCGGATCTGACCGCCGCCGATTACCTCGTGTACTTGTCGACGCTCGACAGCCGGCCGGTGTCACAGGCGCATCTCCGCCGCCTTTTCGATCGTTTCGACGTCAGCGAGGTCGATCGGCGGCGCCGCCTGCGTGACCAGTCGCACGGGATGAAACAGAAGATCGGCATCATTCAGGCGCTGATGGCACAGCCGCCGGTCGTGATTCTCGACGAGCCGACGGCAGGTCTCGATCCGCTCATGGTTCAGGCGTTCCGCGACACGGTCGCGGAGCTCAAGGCCGAGGGACGCACGACCGTGTTCCTGTCGTCGCACGTGCTCAGCGAAGTCGAAACAATGTGCGATCGGATCGGACTGATCCGCGGTGGACGGATCGTGACGACGGGGACGATTGAAGATCTGAAGCGCGACGCCACGCGCCGGGTCGTCATCACGTTTTCGTCGCCGGCGGCTCCAGCCTCGCCGCTCCCCACCGGCGCGACGCTCCGCACCGCCGGCGTCGCGGAGTGGGTGATCGACATGCGCGGCCCTCTCGGGCCTCTCGTCCAGGCGCTCGCCGGACTGCCAGTCCAGGACGTTGTCGTCGAGCCCTTCAAACTCGAAGACTACATCGCGCCGTTCTATGCCGAAGGCGCCGACGCATCAAGGGGCCTCACCGGGCGGAGTAATCAATGATTCGGCTCCTCCGGCGCTCCGCCGCGCAGGCCCGCTATCTGCTGATTGGGTCCTTCGTCCTTCTCTTCGGTTTTCAACTGATTATCGTCGGGCAGGCGGAAGAGATTCAGCGGACGCAGGCGTTCGGCCGCGTTGCGGAGCTGATGCCGGCCTTTCTTCAACGCGGTCTCGGCAGCAGGGCGATGCTGCTCGCGACCTTCAGGGGCACGGTCGCCTTCGGATACTTCCATCCGGTGGTGTGCCTGATCGTGGCCGTCATGGCGATGTACTTCACGACGGAGCCGGCACACGAGATCGAATCCGGGCTCGTGGATCTGGAACTGTCGCGCGCCGTTCCACGATCACGCCTGCTGACGCGGTCGGTGTTGCTCTCTGAAGTCGCCGTCGCGACCGCGGCCGCGCTCATGGGAGCGGGCACGCTGCTTGGCGCGCGGCTGTTCAACGCGGGCGGGATGGATCTGCCGACACTCGGCGTGCGCGCCCGCCTGCTGGCGAATCTCTTCGCGGTCGGTTCCTGCTTTGGCGGCTACGGGCTTCTTATCGCCGCGTGGTCGCGCCGGTGGATGACGGCGTTCACGACGGCGGCGCTCACCGCCGTCGTGCTGTATCTCGTGGATTTCCTCGCCATCGGCTGGAGAGCGATGCGAGTGGCGGCCTGGCTCTCGCCGTTCCACTACTACAAGGCGTTATCGATCATCGCCGGCGACGCTCCGGTCGGCCGCGACATAGCGATCCTGTTCGGCGCGGGCAGCGTGTTCGCGTGCGCCGCCTACTGGCGTTTCGGCCGTCGCGACCTGTAGGAGATTGGCCTGTTCCGGCACTGCCTGTTCCGTGCCTGCAGGCACGCACTGGTCCGGACCGGTGTCGGTTGCGTCGAAATAGCATCCCCCGTTGCCGTCATCCTTCCAGCGTCCGGGCGGAGTGCATTGATTCGGGCCCTCGTCGGCGGCGTCGAAGTAGCAGCCGCCGCTGTCATCCAGCTTCCACCGACCTTCTCCCGCCGAACTCGCCGACGAGCTGGCGAGAACCAGCCCCAGGCTCACGCAGACCCCCACCAGAAAGACTCGCGTCACCATGTTGAACTCCTTCCGGGACGGCGGGCATCGCTCGCAGGACCTCGTCAATTCCGATGCCATCTTTCCATCCCGTAATCAAGGCGCAGAACGATGCCGCGTCAGCTCACCGTGCAGGGTTCTACGGCACGTCGTCGGATAATCGTTCATGTGGATGTGATCCTGACGGCGCCCGCGTTGACGCTCGACGAGGCGCTCGAGTGCGCTCGAAACGTGTTTGGTATCACCGCTGCGGGGTCTGTACTACCCAGCGAGCGCGATCAAAACGTCCTGCTCGAGGCCGACAATGATCGGCGCCGATTCGTCCTGAAGATTGCGAACGCCAGCGAGAAACGCGAGCTCCTCGACGCGCAGAATGACGCGCTCGCGTACGTCGCGCGGCGGACGCCGCTCTGTCCACGCGCCGTCTCCGCTCGCGACGGGTCGACGATTGCGGAGTTCGTGGCGCGCACTGGGGTCCGCCATTACGTCCGCGTCCTGACCTGGCTGCCGGGCCTTCCGCTCGGCGCCGTTGCCGACCAGTCCACAGATCTCCTGGAGGATGTCGGCCGTGCCGTCGCGGAGCTCGACGCCGCGCTGGACGGCTTCGATCATCCCGCGATTCATCGCGATTTCCATTGGGACCTGGCGAAGGGCATTTCGATCGTCGAGGAGCTCGCGCCGCTGGTGGACGATCCCGAGATGAGGGCGCTCGTGACCCGGGCGGCCGCCGCAATCGCGACGCGAGACGGCGCACGCTTCGAGCGTCTTCGCCGCGCGGCGGTGCACAACGATCCGAACGACTACAACATCCTGGTGGACGATCGAAGGGTTACGGGGATTCTCGACTTCGGCGACATCGTGCACAGCTTCGCGATTGCCGATCTCGCGATCGCGACTGCCTATGCGACGCTCGGCAAAGCCGAGCCGCTCGAGGCGGCGGTTCACGTGGCGCGCGGTTATCAGCGAGTCAAGGCCCTCGACGAGGACGAACTCGCGTCGCTGTTCGGGCTTGTCCTCCTGCGGTTGTGCGCGAGCGTTTGTGTGGCGGCACGGCAGCAGAAGCAGCGGCCGGACGACCCGTACCTGTCGATCAGCCAGCAGCCGATCCGCGAAACGCTTCCGCGGCTCGCCGCGCTCGATCCATCCCGCGTCGAGGCGGCGCTGCGCGCCGTGCGCGCGCCGACGCCAGAGGAGACCCTCTCGGCACGCAGGCGGGTCATCGGTCCGAATCTCTCGGTCGCGTATCGAGCGCCGGTGAAGATCGTCCGCGGGTGGATGCAATACCTGTACGACGGCTCGGGCCGGCGCTACCTCGATGCCTACAACAACGTGCCCCACGTCGGGCACAGCCATCCGCGCGTCGTCCGCGCCGGAACCGACCAGATGCGCCTGCTCAATACGAACACCCGGTACCTGCACGACCTGCTCGGTCAGTTCGGCGAGCGGTTGACGGCGACGCTGCCGGATCCGCTGCGCGTCTGCTACTTCGTCAACTCCGGCAGCGAAGCCAACGAACTGGCGCTGCGCCTGGCTCGCGCGCACACGGGCCGCCGTGACGTCGTCGTCCTCGATGCCGCCTACCACGGCAACACGTCGACGCTGATCGACATCAGCCCGTACAAGTTCAACGGACCCGGCGGCGAGGGCGCCGCGCCCTGGGTTCACGTCCTGCCGCTGCCCGATATCTACCGCGGCAAGTACAGGCGCGGCGATCCGCGCGCCGGCGAAAAATATGCGGAGTTCGCGCGGCAGGTACGGAATCCGGCGGCGTTCATCGCGGAGAGCGCCCCGAGTGTGGGCGGCCAGATCATCCTGCCGGACCGCTATCTGGCGTCCGTGTATGCGATCGTGCGCGCGGCAGGCGGCGTCTGTATTGCCGACGAAGTGCAGACCGCATACGGGCGGATGGGGACCCATTTCTATGCCTTCGAGGCCCAGAACGTCGTCCCCGACATCGTCGTGCTGGGGAAGCCGATCGGAAACGGGTATCCTTTGGGCGCAGTGGTGACCACGCGCGAGATCGCGGCGTCGTTCGACAACGGAATGGAGTTCTTCAGCACGTTCGGAGGCAGCACCGTGTCGTGTGCGGTGGGGCTTGCGGTCCTTCAGGTCGTGCAGGACGAACGCCTGCAGGAACACGCGCGGCAGACCGGTGAGCGCCTTCTGGAGAGACTGCGAGCACTGCAGGCTGTCCATCCTCTGATGGGCGACGTGCGCGGCTCGGGATTGTTTCTCGGCGTGGAGCTCGTGAAGGACCGTTCGTCGCTGGAGCCGGCGACAGAGGAAGCGCGCGAGATCGTCAATCGGCTTCGCGATCGCGCGATCCTTCTCGGCACCGACGGGCCGTTCGCCAACGTACTGAAGATTCGTCCGCCGATGCCCTTTAGCGACGACGACGGCGAGCACGTCGCGTCGGCGCTCGACGAGGTCCTCGCCGGCCTGTGATCTCCTTTATCATCCCTGCCTATAACGAGGAGGCGCTCCTCGGCGAGACCCTGGACGCGATCAATCTGGCCGCCGCGCCGATTGGCCAGCCGTACGAGGTGATCGTCGTGGACGACGGCTCGACGGACCGGACGGCGGCGATTGCCGCTGAGCGCGGCGCGCGCGTCGTCACGGTGCGGCTGCGCCACATCGCGGCCGCGCGCAACGCAGGCGCCCGCACCGCGCGCGGTGAGCTGCTGGTGTTCGTCGACGCGGATACAATCATGCCCGGCATCGTGCTGGCCGCCGCTCTTCAGGCGATCGAGGCGGGCGCCGTAGGCGGCGGAGCCGGAGCGCTGCAGGATACCGACGACCCGCGATGGGGCCGCGCGGCTCTCTGCATGGCTTCGTGGATCATGCGGCAACTGAAATGGGCTGCCGGCTGCTTCTTCTTTGTACGGCGCGACATATTCGAGCGCGTCGGCGGCTTCGACGAGCGTTATTTCGCAAGTGAAGAAATCCACTTGAGCCGTGCAGTCAAGAAACACGGCCGGTTCGTGATCCTCCGGGGGAAAGTAATCACGTCAGGCCGGAAGGGCCGTCTGTTCGGCGGCCGCGCAATTTTTGTGCAGTTTGCCGCGGCGCTGTGGCCCAGCACGTTGAAGCGGCGTGAGCGGCTTGGTCTCTGGTACGATGGCCAGCGCGAGAAAGGCCGACAATGAAAATCTGGACGAGTCTGGTCGCCGCGATCGTGGCGCTCGTGCCCCAGCAGCCGCAAAACGTCGAGCAGACGTCGCAAGGCCCGAAGCCGCCCGCGGCGATTGTCGCCAGCTTCGACGGCATGGGCGTCGGATTCGAAGGGCCGCAGGGGAAGTACGAAGGCCGGAACCCGTCGGACAACAGCCTCGCCGTCGGGCCCAACCACATCGTCCAGACCGTGAACTCACGGCTCGCCATATTCTCGAAACAGGGAAAGATCCTGTATGGCCCGGTGCAGACGAACATCGTGTTCGCCGGCTTCGGCGGCCCGTGCGAGGCGCGCAACAACGGCGACGCCGTGGTCCGCTACGATCAGCTCGCGGATCGCTGGCTCGTGACGATGCCGATCTTCTCGAGGATTCCGCTGACGGATGTCGGCGAGCGGCCGCCGATCAACGAGCCGGCACCTCCGGGACATCTTGCGCAGCCGGGTCAGGCCGCGTCGCCGGGACCTGCCGCGGCCCCGCCGCCGAATCCACCGCCTCCACCGCCGCCACCGCAGCGCGGCCAGCGCGGCCAGCCGGCTGCGGGCCAGCCCGCGACACCGCCGCCGCCGCCCCCGCCCGGGACCTACGCGATGTGCTACGCGATCAGCGTGGGGCCCGATCCACTCGGCGCGTACTATCGGTACGCGTTCGAACGTCCGTTGTTCCCGGACTATCCGCGCCCCGCCGTATGGACGGACGGCTATTACAACCCGACGAGCTCCAGCGACAATCGCATCTCCGAGACGATTGCGACGCAGAAGCATGCCTGTGTGGTCGATCGCGCCAGCATGCTGAAAGGGCAGCCGGCGGCGGAGCAGTGCCAGATCGTCCTCAACGTCAACTTCCTCAACAACGCGGACATCGACGGGAAGTCTCTGCCGCCGGACGGCGCGCCGAACATCATGATGGCCGCCGGCGGCACGCAGCTCGACAAGATCCTCGAGTCGAGCTCGATCGACGTCTGGCAGTTCCATGTCGACTGGAAGAATCCGGCGAACACGAAGCTGACGGGCCCGGTGAAGCTGGCCGTCGCGCCGTATCACTATCTGTGCGGTGGACAATTGACCAATTGCGTGCCGCAGCCGGAAACCGATCGACGCCTCGATGCGCAGGGCGACAAGGTCATGTCGCGTCTCGTGTATCGGCGCATTGGCGGCCGCGAGTCGATCGTGGCGGTCCATTCGGTGGATACGTCTGCGGGGGGCGGCGGCGTGCGATGGTACGAGTTTCAGCTCGACAAGACCCGTCGCGTGACGTTGCGGCAGCAGGGCACGTATGCGCCGGACAAGTTCTTCCGTTGGATGGCGAGCCCCGCGATCGACAAGCTTGGCAACATCGCGCTCGGCTATTCGTTCGGCGGAGCGCCGAACTTCGCCGGTCAGCGCTTCACGGGCCGACTCCCCAAAGATCCCCTCGGCACGATGACGCTGCGCGAGGCGGTGCTCGTCGAAGGCGAAGCGTCGCAGGTGAACACACTCCGCTGGGAAGACTACACGACGACGGCGATCGACCCGTCGGATGACTGCACGATCTGGTACGTGGGGGACTACCTCAAGAAGGATGCGGCGTCGTACTCCACCAGAATCGGCGCGTTTGGCATGCCGGGCTGCCGGTGACAAGCCGGAGCAGGCCGGCCGCCTCGGTCGATCTTCAATGGCACATGTGTTGCTGTGACTTACTGAAATGGAGTCCAGCAGCCCCCTTCGTTACATCGACGCCGACCGACTCGATGCGCCCGGCGGTTCGCTCGACGGCGTCGTCGTGGTGAGTCCGACCGATGCCACGCTCGGGACGCTCGACGGGATGATCATCAACCCGACGCGGCGGCAGGTCTGCTACTACGTCGTCAAGGCGCGCAGCGCCTTCAGGACTCATCGGTACCTGTTACCGGCTGAGCCGGCGCGCCTCGAGCAGGACCGAAAGTCCCTGCACGTGGACGTCGAGCTGGAAGATCTGCGCCGGCTTCCCGAGGCGCACTCGCAGAGTTTCGCCGCCTTCTCCGATCTGGACGCCGTCGACGCCATCTTTGCGCCTCACGCCGGCGCCTGACCTCGCCTCACGCTCCATCGGCGGCACACGCGCCCCAACTGGGGCGCGGCGATGAAATTTTCGCTCGACTTCACTACATTCCCGCCGATAATGGTCGAGTCCGCTCTCCAAAATGCAGTGTTCAAGCTGCGGCGCCCATGTGAAGCCGGCGGCATCGCGCTGTCCGGCCTGTGGCGTCGCCGTCTCGGTCTCCGCTCATGCCGGCGCGGGCGCCGGAGTCGGACTGCTGACTCCGATCGGGGCGCCCCGCGAAGCTCTCTCGGACGATAGGACCCACCTGGCCGGCAGCGTTCTCTCGGAGATGCCCACCGGCGTTCCGGGCAGCGATGACATGACTGCCGGCGGCAGCGCGGCGACCGTCGCATTCTCAGCCGGCGGCCTGCTGGAACCGGGCACCGCCTTCGGCTCGCGCTATCACATCATTCGCGCACTCGGCGTCGGCGGAATGGGCGCCGTCTACCAGGCGTGGGACGCCGTGCTGAGCGTCGCGGTCGCAATCAAGGTGATTCGGCCCGACGTCATGGCCGATCCGCATGCCGCCGCGGAAGTCGAGCGCCGATTCAAGCGCGAGCTCCTGCTGGCGCGGCAGGTGACGCACAAGAACGTCGTGCGCATTCACGACCTGGGAGAGATCGACGGGATCAAGTACATCACGATGACGTACGTGGACGGCGACGATCTGGCCTCGCTGCTCAAGCGCGAGGGCCGGCTGTCCGTTCCGGCCGTGATGCGCATTGCGCGCGATATCGTCCCCGGACTCGCGGAGGCGCATAAAGCCGGCGTGGTCCACCGCGATTTGAAGCCGGCCAACATCATGATCGCGAAGACGGGCGACGCGCTGATCATGGACTTCGGGGTCGCGCGATCGGCGGGCGCCCCGCCGTCCGCGATCGCCGCCGCCTCGCCGTCTTCCGGCCCGGGTTACGCCGCGGCTGCCGCCGACGCGACGGTCTACGGCTCCGTCGTCGGCACGGTTGAGTACATGGCGCCGGAGCAGGCGCGCGGTCAGCACGTCGATCAGCGAGCGGACATCTACGCGCTCGGGCTGATGCTGTACGACATGCTCGTGGGCCGCGAACAGCGCGCGCAGCGCGCCGCCAACGCGGGCGCCGAGCTCCAGGCGCGCATGAATCAGCCGCCGCCCCCGGCGAAATCGGTCGTTCCCGAGATTCCGGAGGCGCTCGATCAGTTGATCTCCCGCTGTCTGGAGCCCGATCCCGCCAACCGCTATCAGACGACCGCCGACCTGGCCGCCGATCTCGATCGCCTCGATGACAACGGCGTGCCGATTCCAGGGCTTCGCCGCTTCACGCCTCGCACGATTGCGGCCGCGGCTGCGGTGGTGGTCGCGCTGGTCGGCGGCACGTGGTGGCTCACGCACACCGCGCCGCCGGAGAAGCCGCACGATCCGGTCTCGGTCCTGATTGCCGACTTCCAGAACGGCACGAACGATCCGACGTTCGACAACGCGCTGGCACAGAACGCCAGGCGCGCGCTGGAGAGCGCGAGCTTCATCAGCGCGTACGACCGAACGAGAGTCCGCGGTACGTTCGGCGTGCAGCCGCCGGCGAAGCTCGACGCCGTCGCGGCGCGCGAGCTGGCGCTGAAGCAGGGATTGGGCATCGTCCTCACCGGGTCGATCCAGCCGAAGGGCGGCGGGTACGATATTGCGGTTACCGCGTCCCAGACGGTCGCCGGCGGCGTCGTCGCCGCGGCAAGCAGCTACGCGCCGAAGAAAGAGGACGTCCTGGCGGCCGCGACAAAGCTGATGACGACGGTCCGCAAGGCGCTGGGCGACAAAACGTCGGAGTCGGCGCAGCTCTTCGCGATGAGGAGCCTGACGACCAGCTCTCTGGACGTCGTCAAGTACTACGCGGCGGCCGTGGAAGCCCAATCCCAGGGGAAGATCGAGGACGCCCGACAGAACTATCTGAAGGCCGTGGAGCTGGATCCGAAGTTCGGTCTGGGGTATCAGGGGCTCGCCGTGACGTCGCGGAATCTCGGGCGCATCGGGGACGCCGACAAATACATCAAGGAAGCGCTCCGCTATCTCGACGGCATGACGGATCGCGAACGCCTCGCGACGCGCGGCTACTACGATCGACTGATCGGCGACAACGCTCAGTGCGCAAAAGAATACGGGGAACTGCTGGCACGCTACCCGGCGGACGCGATCGCGCACAACCAACGCGCCGGCTGCCTGCAGAAACTCCGGGACCTCGGCGGCGCCACGCGGGAAATGCGCGAAGCGGTGCGGATGCTGCCCAATCATGTCGGCCTGAAAATCAACCTGGCCCTCCTGCTGGATCTCGCAGGAGACTTCGAAGCGGCGGAACAGGAGCTGAACGCGCTGCCGCAGATGGATGCCCGCGCGTTACAGGCGCTGGCATACAGCCAGATCGGCCGCGGCCTGAGGCCGCAGGCGCTTGCGACGTACCAGAAGATGAGCGCCATGGGTGCGCCAGGCGCGTCTTCCGCGGCGTCGGGTCTTGGCGATCTGGCGATTCACGAGGGTCGATTCGCGGATGCGATCCGGATACTCGACCAGGGAGTGGCCGCAGATCTGGCGTCGAAAAACCCAGATAAGGCGGCGATCAAGTTGACCGCGCTCGGTTCCGCGCACCTCAGCCGAGGGGAAGCCCCGCTGGCCGCGGCCGCCGCCGAGAACGCGCTGTCGAAGGGCAAGTCGATGGCGGTGCGGTTTCTATCCGCGCGACTGCTCGTCGATGCAGGCGCCGTCGAGAAGGCGCGAGGGCTCGCCGCCGCCCTCTCGTCGGAGCTGCCGGCCGAGCCTCAGGCCCACGGCAGAATCATCGAAGGCCTCATCGCGCTCAAAGCAGGGAACGCCCGCGACGCAATCAAGATCCTCACCGATGCCAACGCCATTCTCGACACCTGGTTCGGTCACTTCGATCTCGGGCGCGCATATCTGGCGGCCGGCGCCCTTCCGCAAGCCGACTCTGAATTCGATCGCTGTATTGCGCGGCGCGGCGAGGCGCTCTCGCTGATGGACGAAGGTCCGACCTACGGATACTTCCCGATCGTCTACTACTACCAGGGGCAAGTACGCGAGGGTTTGAAGACCGCCAGTTTCGCGGACGTCTATCGGCGGTATCTGGACATCCGCGGCGGATCCTCCGATGACCCGCTGCTGGCCGACGTCCGCAGGCGCGTGAGTCAGTAGCCTCGCGGCCAGCGACGCACGCGCCTTCGGATCCTTCCGTTACTTGTTCGTGATCGTGACCACCGCCAGATTCGATTTTCCGCTGAACCTGTGCGGCGTCTCGTCGTCGAACTCCGTCTTGACGTAATACGTGAAGGTCTTGCCGGTCGGGAGCTGATTCGGGTCGACAAACGACGTCGACGACGACGTCCCGATCTGCGAATACGGACTCGTCGATGAGGCGTCGCCGCTCTTGCGGAAGATCTTGTATCCGCCGATAGCAACATGCCCGAAGGGGGGCGCGTTCCACCGCAGCAGCACGTGGCCCGCGGTCGGGTCCGACTTCGGCACCGTGATGCATCCGGCGGCATTGATGACGCAGCCGTTCAGGCCGAACGCCGCGGCGCGGCCGATCTGTCGCGCCCTGTCGTAATCGAGCTCCAGCGACGGCGAACCGGACCCGAGGTCGAGGAAGTCGCCAGATCCGAAGTCCAGGAAATCGCCCGAGCCGAAGTCCAGGAAATCGCCCGAGCCGAAGTCCAGGAAATCGCCTGAGCCCAAATCAAGGAAGTCGCCGGAGCCGAGATCCAGGAAATCGCCGGACCCCAGATCGAGGAAGTCGCCCGAGCCTAGATCGAGGAAGTCGCCCGAGCCGAAATCGAGGAAATCACCCGAGCCGAGATCGAGGAAATCGCCGGATCCGAAGTCGAGAAAGTCTCCGGATCCGAGGTCGAGGAAGTCGCCGTCCGAGAATTTCGTCTCGGTCCGACCTGCGCCGATCTGATCCAGCCGGACGCTGGCCCAGTCGTTGAATCCTTTCAGCGGAGTCGTGATGATGCCGACGCCGTCGGCGGTGCCGTCGAAGTTTACGTTCTGCTGGGCGGCGGAGTTGACGATCGCGTCGCCATTCCAGTCAACCGCCGCGGTCGTGCTCGGCCCGTAGACGCGCGCCATTGAGGCCGGGGCAGAAACACCAAATTGCGCGCCGTTGCAGAACCTCCGTGCCGGGGACACCTCGAGATTCAGTGCCAGCAGGCTGCCGGCGGGCGCGAACCACGCCGGCACATACGCCGGAGCCGCCGGACCGAGCGCCGCATCCGGCAGGAACGTCTCGTCGAGATCGCTCTGTGCGGATCCCGAGTAGTCCAGGTGAATCGTGCCCGTGTTGTCGAACAGTCCGTGAACCTGGAACAGATAGCTCATCGAGCTGAGGTAGTTGGGTTTGCAATTGGGCTCGACATAGGTCGCCGTGCCGGCCGTCTTGTCGCCCCAGATTGCGGAGACGCCGCCGTGCCATAGATTCAGGTTGTGCCCCAGCTCGTGAAACGTCGTTGACGCGCGCACGAACGTCGTGCCGATGAAGTCCTCCCATAGGCCGAGCGTGATCAGGACGTTGCCGCCTGGCAGGTCCGCGACCCCGGAGACGCTGAGCGGCACGTGATAATCCGGATTGTCGCTGA
>Ga0310810_10008909_pt1 | contig 11588 bp, 6 predicted proteins | sample NCmetagenome_FD_207641 | JGI IMG/M metagenome (GOLD analysis project Ga0310810, IMG submission 207641) | Soil microbial communities from experimental microcosm in Duke University, North Carolina, United States - NC | ecosystem: Engineered > Artificial ecosystem > Soil microcosm > Unclassified ...
AGCGGTTTTGGCAAAGATGAGACCCGTTTGGTGGCCGATGCTCCCGGCCTCGCGAAGGGACAAGAAGGCCCCCTGGCGTCGGCTGAGCTTTTCGTGATTATCAACCTGCCGAAGCGCTCGAGCGGAACGGATGCGAATGTCCCCCTGCGGGGCGTCGAGCAAGCTGCGTTTCACGTGCGCGATAATATGAAAATCGTTGAGGGTCGGACTTTCGAGTGGGGCAAAAACGAAGTCATCGTTGGCGTCGGGGCAGCTCAGGAGTTTTCTGGACTTGAGGTAGGGCGCAAACTGCAGGTCGGAAGAAATGAGTGGCAGGTTGTGGGTCTATTTTCTGCGGGAGGTGGTACTGCCGAGTCCGAGATTTGGACTGACGCGACCGTCCTGCAGAACGCTTATCATCGTGGCAACAGTTTCCAGTCCGTTTATGCCAAACTAAACTCTCCGTCCAGCTTCCAGCAATTCAAAGACGCGCTGACGACTGATCCCCGTCTCAATGTGAAGGTGCAACGACAAGCGGATTACTTTGCCGAACAATCAACGGCGGTGACGAACCTGATCACTATTCTGGGTTACATCATCGCGATATTAATGGCCGTGGGCGCAGTTTTCGGAGCGTTGAATACCATGTACAACTCGGTTTCGACCCGCACGCGCGAGATCGCGACGTTGCGCGCGCTTGGCTTTGGCGGTGGCGCAGTCGTCGTCTCGGTCATGTTGGAGTCTCTCGTGATCGCGTTGCTCGGGGGTTTCATTGGCGCTTTGGTGGCCTACGTCATCTTCAACGGCTTTCATACTTCAACGATGAATTTCCAGAGCTTCAGTCAGATTACGTTTGCCTTTAACGTCACAAACCAATTGCTGCTGCGCGGGGTCATTTGGGCCACTGTAATAGGTTTAATAGGAGGTCTGCTCCCAGCCTTGCGCGCCGCGCGGCTGCCAATCGCCGCGGCCCTCCGTGAGCTCTGAAACTATTCCGCAAACGGTCACAAAGGTTTTGTAGGAGACGACGTTAGGAGACTCTGATCGGCGGATCGGTCCGATTTTGAGTCGATTGCGCTTGATCAGAGTCTCCTTACGTCGCCTCCTACAAAGTTCTCACTGATCTTCCTTAATGGAGGCGACTTTTGCGGAGACAGCTTTGCCGTCGACTACCAATGCTTTAAAGCGCCAGGTGGTATTCGTTTCCATCACTTGTTGATAATCTGTTGCCGCGCCAATCTTCTGACCGGCCGTATCAAACAGGTCCAGCTCCACTTTTACTCCAAATCGCTTCCGATCGCTGGCGTTACTCACCGTGCCCACTGCATAAACCAACGAAGTTCCAGTCTCCTTTTCGAGTTCGACAGCTGAGACAACAAAACCATTCTGCCGGTCTGCCTCCTCTGTCTTCGGTGCGCTCTGGGTTTGATCGTTAATCGTGGTTTCGGCTGGGGGCGCCGCTTCGACCTGGCGCTTTTGGCGGGCCGCCCAACGTTCCGCCCGCTTCAGGGCCATCATGGCCCCGAATAGTCCCAGTCCAAGAATCACAATGCCAATAACAGCCCATACAATCGTCCGGCGAGGCACGGTTGGTTCCTCCGGGGGGCCAGCCAGCAACAACTCCGTCGCCTGCCCACAATGCGGACAGTCGGCAGTGAGGCCGGCCATTTCTGCAGGGAATTCTAAACGCCCGCCGCAATGTTGACACTCGCCTTTGAGTAACTTGGTTTTATTCATTTATTGGCATCGAACCTGCAAATTTCGCGAAACCACACGCTCGATTTTGTCGTCTTTTATGATATTGATACAGTTATGAACACTGGCAACAAGTACATCCAGGAGCATTCTGCCAGGTTGGAGGACCTTTTCATCACGCGCCGTCAATTTCTGCAACGCGCAGGCATGGGCTTTGGCATGCTGGGGTTGGCAGCGTTGCTGGGGAACGAATTGGCCGGATCGTTGGTAACGGCTGACGAAGTGGCCAGCCTCACGCCACGCAATCCGCCGCTGCCGGCCAAAGCGAAGCACGTCGTCCACATCTTTGCTCAGGGCGCGCCATCGCACGTCGATACGTGGGACCCAAAACCGGCGTTGACGCAGTTCGATGGCAAGAGCATTCCCGGAATGGAGGGCGTCGCGATGGCTTCTCCGTTTAAGTTCCAGAAGAAGGGGAAATCCGGGATCGAAGTGAGCGAAGTTTTTCCCAAGCTGGGTCAGTTGGTCGATGACCTGACCGTGATTCGTTCGATGTACACGGATATACCAGCACATGAAGTAGCGACGGTCTTCATGAACACTGGCTCGACGCGATTGGCGCGGCCCAGCCTCGGTTCATGGGTGTTGTACGGGCTGGGGACTGAGAACCAAAACATGCCCGGCTATATTTCGCTGAGGCCTGGGGGGACACCCCCTGGCGGTAGCGCCAATTGGCAGTCTGCTTTTCTTCCGGGCATCTATCAAGGGGTGAGCATCAACACCAAACTGCCTGGCCTGCATCAAATCATCCAAAACATTCGCAATCAATACACGCCTCTGGAAGAGCAGCGTCGGCAATTGGATTTGGTCCACAAGCTTAACGAACTGCACAGCCAGAATCTGCAAAAGGACGCGCAACTTGAGGCCCGACTGCAGGCCTACGAGATGGCCTTCAAGATGCAGACCGAAGCCACCGATGCGTTTGATCTCAACAAAGAAAAGCCGGAGGTGAGGGACGCGTATGGGCGCACACCGCAGGGCAATCAATTGCTTATCGCTCGGCGATTAATTGAGCGTGGTGTGCGTTTTGTTCAAGTGTGGGCCGGCGGTTGGGATCATCATCAAGACATCGAGGAACGTTTGCCGGAGCGCGCCCGGGAGATCGACCAACCGTTAGCGGCCTTCATCAACGATCTGAAGCAGCGGAATTTGTTTGAAAGCACGCTGGTCATCTGGGGCGGTGAGTTCGGACGAAAACCGGTCAAGGACCGCAACGGCAACGACAATCCGGGTCGCGACCATAATGCCAAGGCCTTCACCACGATAATGACCGGCGGTGGAGTGAAGGGTGGAACAGTCTACGGCGCGACCGATGAATTTGGCGCCGCGGCTGTTGAAAACCGAGTGCACATTCACGACTTGCACGCGACCATCCTTGCGCTTTTGGGTTTCGATCACCAGAAGCTGACTTATCGATACAATGGCCGCGATTTCCGGCTTACCGACGTCGGCGGCCAAGTGGTAAAATCCGTCATTGCCTGATATGCACACAGTCTGGCGCGATCCGACGAATCGTAGCGCAGAGTTTCACTCTATGATCTCTCGGAATTGGGGCCGCTGCTGTGATTTTTCGTATCCCTATTTTGAACCGCAGGGACGCGAAGGCCGCAGAGAAAACGTCCATACGCAAATCTCTGCGTTCATCGCGTCTCTACGGTTCTCTTGGACGTTTGCTTTGGCTGCTGCTTGGCGGCGGTGCGCTACCTTTGTGTTATTTCTGACGTTGCAGGCCTTGGCAGCGGAACCCACCCTGGCTCAGCTCGAGTTTTTCGAGAACCGCATCCGGCCGGTGCTGGCGGAGAATTGTTATAAATGCCACAGCCAGCAGGCCGAGAAGGTGAAGGGCGGTTTGTTGTTGGACACGCGTGACGGCGTTCTGAAGGGAGGAGATACCGGGCCGGCGATAGTCCCTGGAGACCCGGAGAAGAGCCTGTTGATCAAAGCCGTTCGGTACACGGATGCCGATCTGCAGATGCCCCCCAAAGGAAACAATTTGCCCGATAATGCGATCGCGGATCTTGAAGCGTGGGTAAAGATGGGCGCGCCGGATCCGCGGGCGGCGGCGGTCGCGCAAAAGAACTGGGCCGATTCCGGCAAGAGACATTGGGCCTGGCAACCTTTAGCCACACCAGCGGTGCCCACCGTAACCGACGCTGCCTGGCCCAAGACACCAGTCGATAATTTTATTTTAGCGAAACTTGAAGAGAAAAACCTCAAACCCAATCCACCTGCCGATAAGCGCACGCTGATTCGGCGCGCAACGTTTGATCTTATTGGATTGCCACCGACAACTGAAGAGGTCGATGCGTTTTTGAAAGATGAATCGCCGGACGCCTTTGGGAAAGTCGTCGATCGTTTGCTCGCCTCGCCTCAGTACGGTGAACGCTGGGGACGCCATTGGCTCGATGTTGCCCGTTACAGTGACACCAAAGGGCAGGTTCGGCGTCAGCGCGAGGATCCCACCTACCCATTTGCGTGGACCTACCGCGACTATGTCATTCGCAGTTTCAACGAGGATAAACCGTATAACGTCTTTATTATCGAGCAGCTTGCCGCGGATAAACTCCCTGCCACCAAAAGGAATCCGACCAACCTTTGTGCATTGGGGTTCCTGACTGTCGGCGACCGGTTCATGGGCATGCCCAACGACATCATCAATGATCGAATTGATGTCGTCACCAAGGGGTTTCTGGGCCTGACGGTTTCATGTGCCCGCTGCCACGATCACAAGTTCGACCCGATCCCGACCAAGGATTACTACTCACTTCATGGTGTGTTCGCCACTTGCGGCGAGCCGCAATTCGAACCCGTAATTGCGAAGAATCTCGGTGGAACCGATTACAATGACTATTACAAACAGCGCATGGATCTCGAACGCGAGCGCGAAAACCTCGCGGTCAAGCTGCGTGAAATGCGCCGTTCCGCCAATCGCGAGGGGTTGCGGCAAACCCAGCGCGATATGCGTGAGAACCAGGCCAAAATCGCCCGGCTGGAGTTAACGCACCCGGGTGCCCCGCCGCGTGCGATGGTCCTCGAGGACATTGCGAAGCCGCACGATTCACCGGTGTTCATCCGCGGCGATGCCGGCAATAAAGGCGTAGTTGTGCCACGACATTTTTTGGAAGTGCTCTCAGGTTCTTATCGTCCCGCCTTTACCAATGGCAGCGGTCGATTGGATTTGGCGTGGGCAATCGCTAGCCCCAGCAATCCGATGACTTCGCGGGTAATAATAAATCGCATTTGGCTGCATCATTTCGGCGAAGGCTTTGTTCCCACACCAGATGATTTTGGCACCACTTCCGAGTCGCCGAGCCACCCTGAGTTGCTCGACTATCTGGCGTCGCGCTTCACTAAAGAGGGGTGGAGCATCAAGAAGATTCACCGGCTGATCATGCTTTCGAGTGTTTACCAGGAAAGCAGCGCCAACAATCCGCGTTTCGCCCAAATCGATCCTAACAATCGTCTGTTGTGGCGGGCTAATATTCGTCGTCTTGAATTCGAGGCATTGCGGGATTCACTGCTGGCGATTGGAGGCGACCTCGACCTGACCATGTTTGGGCGGCCAGTGGACATCGATAAAGAACCGTATGTAACCCGGCGAACGATTTATGGAAGAGTCGATCGTTCCGATATTGCCGATGTGCTCGTTAATTTTGATTTCGCCAATCCGGATATGCCAACGGGACGTCGTCATGAAACTACCGTTCCGCAACAAGCCCTTTTTCTCATGAACAGCCCGTTAGTGATTGAGCAAGCCAAGCGACTCGTGGCCTTGCCGGCCTTTCGCGAGTGCCAGGATGACGCCGGGCGTATTGCTTTCCTGTATGAGCGGATTTATCAACGGCCCCCGCGGTCGGAGGAGGTCAAACTCGGGACCGAGTTTGTGGCCGAGGCGCCTGAGGCGGAGAAGGTCACCACAGACGAGAATGCGGTTCGACCGATTTCAGACAATGGGCAGTTGCAGAAGCGGAAACCATTCAACCGTGGTGGCCGAGGTCCGAGTAACATGCGCCGTCGACCACCGCTCAAGGCATGGGAAGAATACGCCCATGCCCTCCTTCAAGCCAACGAGACCTCGTTCCTGAACTGAAACCGCTACGCTGATTTGGCGCTGATAGGATGTATCATGATCAGCGTTTACGATCGTAGATTGGCGGTTGTCAGTTCAGTGGTATTCCTGCAGCGTCTTTACTTCGTAGCCGTGTTTCCGCAGAGCGGCGATCCCCAGCGCCGCCGCCTTCGCGCCACTGATGGTCGTCATGATTGGGGTTCCCGTATAAACGGCGGTCGTGCGAATCTTGACCTCGTCCGCGCGCGGTGCTTGGCCCGCCGGTGTGTTGATCACCAATTGAATTTCGCGGTTCTTCAACAAGTCGACTGAATTAGGGCGGCCTTCGGCGAGTTTGAAAACACGGTGGACCTTGAGGCCGGCCTTTTCCAGAACCGCTGCCGTCCCGCCGGTCGCGACAAGTTCAAAACCAAGGTCGGCAAAGAGTTTGCCGACCTCCGGCGCTTCGCTTTTATGGGCGTCGCTGACACTCAGAAAGACGCGTCCGCTGACGGGCAGCGGGCTGCCGGCGGCCATTTGTGATTTGGCGTAGGCAATGCCTAGGTCCGTATCCAACCCCATGACTTCACCCGTGGAACGCATCTCAGGCGAGAGGAGAATGTCCTGTCCATGAAAGCGGTTGAACGGAAAGACCGACTCTTTCACGGCCCAATATTCCGGCCAGCTCTCGGCGGTAAAGCCCAGTTCCTTCAGGGTCTTTCCCGCCATTACTTTGGCAGCCAATTTCGCCAGCGGCACGCCGATCGCCTTGCTGACGAACGGCACCGTGCGTGAAGCGCGCGGGTTGACTTCCAGAACATAAACGGTCTCGCCTTTGACGGCATACTGCACGTTCATCAAACCGATGACTTTGAGTTCGCGCGCCATCGCGTGCGTGTATTCACGGATCGTTTCGATCACCTTTGGCGAAAGCGTGTGCGGCGGCAGCACCATCGCCGCGTCTCCCGAGTGCACGCCGGCAAACTCAATATGCTCCAGCAGGCCGCCGATCACGATAGTGCCCGCGCCGGGTTGGCTGGAACGGCCGACGTCGGCAATGCAATCGACATCCACCTCGGTCGCGTCTTCGAGGAATTTATCCACCAACACCGGGCGTTCGGGCGAAGCCTCGACGGCGAAGCGCATATAATGCTGCAGTTCGCTGTCCGAATAGACGATTTGCATCGCGCGGCCACCGAGCACAAAGCTCGGCCTCACCAGGATCGGGTAGCCAAGATCGGCCGCGACCGCCAGCGCCTCGGTCTCGTTGGTGGCGATGCCGTTGGGCGGCTGGGGGATGTTCAGTTTGCGGAGCATCGCCGCAAACAGTTTCCGGTCCTCGGCAATCTCGATCTCTTGCGGAGAAGTGCCAATGATGTTCACCCCATTCTTCTGCAGGCCCAGGGCCAGGTTGAGCGGGGTCTGGCCGCCAAACTGCGCAATTGCGCCCCAGCATTTTTCGCGCTCGTAGATATGCAGCACATCTTCGAGTGTTAGCGGCTCGAAGAATAGTTTGTCGCTGGTGTCATAATCGGTCGACACTGTTTCCGGATTCGAGTTAACCATCAGCGTTTCAAAGCCCTCTTCTTTCAGAGCGAACGCGGCGTGAACGCAGCAATAGTCGAACTCAATCCCTTGGCCGATCCGGTTCGGGCCGCCTCCCAGGATCATCACTTTCTTGCGGTCGCTGGGCTTTACCTCGTCATCGCCGCGGTCATAAGTTGAGTAATAATAAGGCGTGTAAGCCTCGAATTCCGCGGCGCAGGTGTCGACTAAACGGTAGCTCGGCACGAGCCCGAGTTCTTTCCGTAATGCGCGGATCTGATCTTCGGTGCGGCCGGTCAGATGCGCGATCTGGCGGTCGGAAAAGCCCAGCGACTTTGCCTTGGCGAGTTGTTCTGCGTTCATTCCGTCACAATCAAATTCGGCAAAGCAAACCGGAACTCTCCCCATGTGTCGAGGCCGAATTGATGTAGTGTCCTCGTCGTCGGCCTCGTCCTCGAATTGGGATGGCGATGTTTACTTTGCTCGCTCTCTTAAGAGTTGTCCCTCGGATTGAAGTGTTTTCAGGGTCAATTAGCAATGTTTCGAGGTCGAGGACAACGTGGAGGACGAGGACGAGAATCATGAGGTGCAGTCGGATTGCCTTCAACGCAACGCACGCCACCAGGGCCAGACCACGAGCGTGGTAAAGCCCACGCCGGATAGCATGTTGATCGCAGTTTTGTCGGCAAGGTTCGGCAGTCGCGTCAGGATGGCCCCCACCAGTAATCCCGAGACAAAACCTCCGGCATGTGCCAACAAATCCGAACCTGGACTCACGCCGAGCAACAGGAAGAGCATCACCCCGCCGACGATACCGCTGAGAATATATTTCCTGGCGGTGGGGCTCCGCCGCCAGAGCACGAACGATTGAATCGCAAGCAGCCCTAAAGCGCCCATGACCATCCCCGAGGCACCTAAACTAAAACGAGGCTGTGGCGCTATAAACCAGGCAAAGAGATTGCCGCACGCGCCGGCCAGATAGGCTGCCAATAAGCCGACGCCGGTGCCATACCGTCCCATCGTCAGTCCTAGAAAAACAACGCCGAAAACTGCATTGCTGGCCAGGTGCGACAGATCTGCGTGCAACCAGATCGCCGTGAACAACCGCCACCATTGGCCGTGAGCTACCGCCGTGGCATCCAGCTCCCCGGCGGATTCGAACGCCGCTTGGGCATTTGATATCCAAAAAAATACGCATAATAGGAGCGCCCAGGAAACGCTGGCCCAGTCGAACAACACGCCATGTTTGGACAGTCTTTGGCGCCACGGCCAGTGTCGGTTCTCGATTTGATAAAGCCGGATCGCGTCTAATGCGTTTTGGTTATCTTCAGCCGCAACCCGCAGTTCCCACGACGAAGTTTCCTCGGAACGATCAACCACGTGTTCGATGCCCTGGCTCAACAGGACCAGGCTCCAATCCAGTGCCTGGCGTCGCGAGCGCGCCGGGATGCTCACGGTTGTTGGTTCCATGGTGATCTTTTAACCGCAAACACGCGAAATGCGCAGAGATTTTGATACATGATTTCTTTAATATAGTTGGAAATCTCTTTACCCATCTCTTCCACTTTTGATCGTCGGTGGGTCTCGCTGCGCCTCTGCGGTGTGAAAGGTGCTTTTTACGCCTCGCACCAGCCTTTGAATTCGGCTCAATATCCTAACGTATGCTAACTGGCTCCGAAAGCTTCGAGACCCCGCTTTCATTAAAAGCTTCAATCGCAAAATGGTAACTCTGCCCGATCGTTAAAGCGCGAAGCTCCAGCTTTGTGCCCTGGTCGGCAAAGACCTGGTAGGTTTGGTACAGTTTATCCGACCGAATCCCCCAGAGGATGTTGTAGCCAACAACTCCGGGAACCCCCTGCCAGGTAATAAATGCGTTCCGTTCGTCCGCATCCCGGCGGACCTCGAGGCGCAGAGGGATTTCAGGGGCGGAACCTGCCCCTCGGCCGAATACGCGAATGTCGCTGATGGCGAGGTTGGGTGAGGCGGTATAAACATGCTCATATTTTATGTAGCGCGCCTGCACCGGTTGCCGTAATTCGATGTACGCATTCGGCCGATCGCGCTTCGCGTTCGTCAGGTCAGCCATGATGGACCAGGTCTTGCCATCAGCCGATGCATACAACTTGAACTGGGTATAGACATTTGTGTCACTCGCAAAAATCCCCGACTTGTAATCCGTGTAGTTCACCTGAACTGCCCTGATCTCACAGTTCCCAAGCAGATCCAGTGTCACCCATTCACCCGGCTGGTTCGTGCTCGCCAGCCAAAACGTTCTCGGGTCTTCGTCGGTGATATTCGCCACCGCATAAGGACTCACCACCGAAGAAGCCGTGCAAGGTTTGCGATATGACAGCAGCATCCAGCCGGTAAAAAGCACCTCCGAATTCTGCCACTTGCGCGCTGGCAGATAATGCGGGAAATCGCCAAAGCGCGTGCTGACGTACAAAAACCCCTCACCATCGAAGCCTGCAGGGAACATCGAAATCCGTCGCTCGAAATCGAAATTGACCGCAACCCATGGCGTGCCGGTGTTCCAATAATTGCCGTAGTTATCCTGAAAAGTATTGCCGTGCCCGGCCCCGGTCATGAAGCCACCCGGCTTGTAAGAGACCGGATTATTGGGCGCGTAGGTGAACGGGCCCAAAGGGCCATCACCCACGTACGTGCCATTAGCGTAAACGTTGTATTCGGTCCCGGGCCCGGCGTATTGCAGGTAATATTTGCCGTTATATTTGGTCATCCACGCCCCCTCGATGAATGGTTTAATCGTGGAGGTGTGGTTTCGTCCAAAACGCTCCCAGCCGTGTAGCTCCGGGTGCAACGCGATCATTTCTTGTGCCGTGCCGATGTAAGTCAGGCGATTGGCAAAATCCAACTCGATCCCATAAATCGGATACACGTTCGAGGAGCCAAAGTACATAAACCACCGGCCCGTATCCTCGTCGTGAAAAATCGCCGGATCCCACGGCCCGGCTGCTCCCGGCATATACGGTAACAGCGGATTAAACACGTCCAGGTGCCCATTCCACGGCGTGATAGTGCTGTAGATTGGCCGGCGCTCGAACGTCGATTGAAACAGATACAGCTTATCGCCAACAGACAATGCCGCCGGCGCGCACATGTCTTCCCTTGGCCAGACGTTCGGCTGGACGTACTCCCAATTCACCAGGTCTTTGGAATGCCACCAACCGCCCGAGATGGTGACGAACAGGTAATATTCTCCCTTGTGATTTACCATGACGGGATCGGCCCCTGAGCGATAGGAGATATTCCTGGGCTCCTGCTCGAAGTTGTATTGGTAGTTAATGTCGATAGGGTTGCAGTAGGTCTTCTGTCCTGGGAACTGTGCGAGAGCAGCCGACCCGGCCGCGGAGAATATCAGCACAGAGGACCAGACAATCCCTAGACACGAATTATGGAATCGTTCTCGGTCTCGTCCTCGAAGGGGGATCATTGGACATAGTTCGAGGACAAGAACGAGGACGACCGCGAGAGCAAGATTCATTGCGCCCCAAAATCCTTGCGGTACCGCTTCAACAACTTTTCGGGATCATTTTTCAAAAGATAAAGCTTCGCCCGAAACCGTCTTGTTTCACGAGGCGCCAATCCACCGACATGCGGATCGCTGTGCAGGCAAACATAAACACCTTGAAATAATTCGTGCGTCGTACTCGAGGCCGTCGCGAGCAGGTATTTGTCGTCGGCCGAGAAGCAGCCGATCAATCCGTTGACCGGCTGATCCGGGCTGATCGGACGCGGGTTGATATCCCGCAAATCGATACCTTTCGGGACATACAGCTGGCCGCCGTGATACAGGGCCTCCTCGCGGCGGTGCGTCTTGTCCATAGTCGTCAATCCTTTGTCGGTAAATATGAAGCTCTTGAATATATAATTGCTTTGATTCAAGCCCGTGAAGCGTTCGACGCGAATGCACGCCGGTTCGAACCAATCAATGTCGACCGTCTGATCGCCTAGATTTTTTAGCTCGAACTGAAACTCAACTTCGTCGCTTCGGGCGCGGATCTCATGCCGCATTTCGACATTCGGTTCGACCGTTGTTAAGAAACGCAGACGATGTGGTTCACTTGATACGAGCTTGGTTTTGTGGGGCAACGTGGTCTTATTCCAATCGCGGCCCGTTGCGCCCTTTCGGCAGAACGCCTCCAGATACCACACCTCTATTTTCTCGCCGGGCACATTCGAGCCGGAAATGGTCAACAGGTTGTTGGTCCAATCCAACGAGAGTGCCGGTGCGGCGGCC
>Ga0310810_10008910_pt1 | contig 11588 bp, 10 predicted proteins | sample NCmetagenome_FD_207641 | JGI IMG/M metagenome (GOLD analysis project Ga0310810, IMG submission 207641) | Soil microbial communities from experimental microcosm in Duke University, North Carolina, United States - NC | ecosystem: Engineered > Artificial ecosystem > Soil microcosm > Unclassified ...
TCTTCCAGGGCTGGACCTTTCTGACGATGTAGGCGTGGCACCTGCCTTGCGATGAAACGCCTCCATTGGAGGAGGTCTCTCGCATGAGGAAAGCTATCGTCTATGGAACCGCCGTGCTCTCACTCGCTGCCGCACCATTGATGGCACAGCAGCCGGGCAGCACTGGATCGACCCAGTCGACTCGTCCCGGCACGCCCGCGACCGGCACACCCGCAACCAGCACACCTTCCGCTCAGGCATCACAGGCGTCGAAGGCCACCAACCCGGATCACGCATTCGTGATGGAAGCAGCCATGGGCGGTATGGCCGAAGTTGAACTTGGTCAGCTCGCCAAGGACAAGGCTCAGAGCGAGCCGGTGAAGACATTCGCCGAGCGGATGGTCACCGATCATGGCAAGGCGAACGATGAACTGAAAACGCTCGCCCAGCAGAAGAACATCACGCTTCCGACTGACAGCGGCGCAAAACACAAGGCGACGAAGGATCGCCTGTCGAAGCTCTCGGGTGCAGCCTTCGACAAGGCCTACATGCAGGAGATGCTCACCGACCACCGCAAGGACGTCAGTGAATTCCAGAAGGAATCGAGAACGGGGAAGGACCCCGACGTGAAGGCCTGGGCCGCGAAGGCTCTGCCGACGCTCGAAGAGCATCTGCAGATGGCACAGACGGCCAGCCGCAGCGCGGTCGGCACGTCAGGCACGAAGACCGGGACCGAAAACGGCAAGGGCGCCAGCGGTACGGACGCCACAACGCCGCGTGCGGGCGGCCAGCCGTCGCCCGGCGGAGCGACGACGACACCGAGTGGAGGCAGCACCTCCTCGCCGGGTACCGCGACCGGCTCCGGCAGCCCTCGATAACTGCACGACGGTCGCAAACACGACAAACCACGAAGGCAGTTCATGCCTTCGTGGTTTGTTGTGTCTACGGCTTGCGCGCGAGTTCCTCGTCGATCACGCGCTTGAACTGTTCGAACGGCTGCGCGCCTTCGACCGAGCGTCCGTTGATGAAGAACGCGGGCGTCCCGGTGACACCGACTGCCTCGCCGGCAGCAATGTCCTTGTCGATGCCTGGTTTCTGCTGGCGGTTATCGACGCACGCATTGAACTTCGCAGTGTCCAGACCCAGGGCGGCGGCTGAGGCCTTCAGGTCGGCGTCGGTCAAGGCGGCCGGATTGGCGAAAAGCCGATCGTGGTATTGCCAGAACTGTCCCTGGGCTTCGGCGCACGCAGCCGCTTCCGCCGCCGGCCGCGCATTGGGATGGTTCGGCAGGGGATAGTGCCGGTAGACGAACTTGATCTTGTCGCCGTAGGTCTTCAGGACCTGTTCGACCGTCGGGTTCGCCCGCTGGCAGAAGGGACACTGGAAGTCCGAGAACTCGATCATCTCGATCGGGGCCTGTGCCGGCCCTCGCACTGGTCTGCCCCCATCAGTGACTTCGAACCGTGGCGGCTCGAGCAGGATCGTGATGTTCGCCTTCGTCTTCAACGACTCGACGTAGGAGGCACGCGCGGTTTCCATGCGCTCCTCGGCGATCAGCGACCGGATCGGGTCGTGTACCTGGGCAAGCGTCGCCCCGTTCACCCGCGCCGGGTTTGCTTGGTACCACGCCTGGATCTCTGCTTCCGTGGGCGCGGGCGCCTTTGAGGCGATCTCGCGTTCAACCAGAGTCGGACGATCGATCCCTCGCGCCTTGGCTTCGGCATCGAGCAGGCGGTTGGCGACGATCAACTCGATCGTGCCTCGCCGCGCCATGTAGAGCGCCTGCACCAGCTTCGCACTGCCGAACGAGGTCACCGGCTCCTGCAGGGCGCGTGCGTCGACCTCCTCGAGCGTGATCGGATCGTTTCCGACCTTTGCGACCACCTCTCCGGGCCCGGGCTGCCTGGACTGCCTTGATGGCTGCGCACTGGTGGAGCACGCGGCGCCTATCAGCAGAGCGGCAGAGGAGAGGACGATCAGGAGCGCGCGGCGTGAGTTCATGACGGTCCTATTCTGCACCTACTCCGAGCCTCTGTGGTAAATCGGCGATGACATAGCTCATGACCGCAATAGCAGCCGCCGCACGTGAGACGTCCGCCGGGTCGATCTTGTCGACTGTATCGGCCTGAGTATGGTGGAGCAGGAAGTAATCGCCCGTTCCTTCATAAGACACAGCGGGAATGGATGCCGCCGTCACGCTCGGCCCGATGTCGGTGCCGCCGCCACCTCCGGTAATCGTGTCGGCATCGATATTCGTCAGCAGGGTGGCGATCGCCTGGACCGTATCGCGGGCTGCGGCGTTCGCGGTGACCGCGAACGACACCGGGCGGAACAGGCCGCTGTCGGCCTCGAGCATCATGACGTGCTTCGGCAGCTCGGCCAGGTGTTGATCGCGATAGGCGCGCCCGCCGCGGGCGCCGTTCTCCTCGTTGGTCCACAGCACCACTCGCAAGGTTCGCCGGGGCCGGAGCCCGAGCGACTTGATCAGCCTCAGTGCCTCCCACGTCGCGACAATCCCGCCGCCATCGTCGCTGGCTCCAGCGCCCACATCCCAGCTGTCGATGTGACCGCCGATGACGACGAACTCGTCGGGGTTCTCGCGGCCGCGCAACTCGCCGACGACATTGGCCGACGCGACGTCAGCCTCGAAGTGCGCTTCCATCTTCAGGCGCAGCACGATACGTCCGCCGCGATCGGACATGCGCTGCAGGCGGTCTGCGTCTTCGCTCGCGATGGCCGCGCCAGGAATCTTTGCCGTATTCGCGGCATAGGACAGGCTGCCCGTGTGCGCGAGCCGGAGCCCGGCAGGTCCGACTGAGCGGACGAGCACGGCGACGGCGCCAAGCTGCGCCGCCCGCGAGGGCGCATCGGAGCGGTAGGGCCGCGTCTGCTCGTAGGTCGTGAACGGAACGTTGAAGACGACGATCTTGCCATGGACACGGCTGGATGCAGCGTCGAGTTCCTGGAAGCTCCGCACCACGATCGCCTCTGCCTGGATGCCGGCATCCGGCGTCCCGACGCTGTCGCCCAACCCGAGCATGGCGATCGGGTGATGAGCAGGCTCGACGATCTCGGCGCTCTCGCGGCCGCGGACCCAGCGCGGCACCATGACCGGCTCGGCGTGCACGTTCTCGAGGCCGTCACGTTTCATTTCCGCAAGTGCCCAGTCGATCGCTCGCGACAGTTCCGGAGTGCCGCTCAGGCGGTTGCCTATCCCGTCGGTCAGTTCGGCGAGCCGCCGCCACGCGAACGAGTCGACCATCGCCGCACCGATCAGGCGGGATGCCGGTTCCCGATACTGATCCAACCAGCGCGGTGACCCGTTCTCAGTTGAACGTTGTGACTTCGATTCCCCCGCAGACTGGGCGTAGACCATGCCGCTACCGGCGGCAAAGACACACAGAGCAAGCGCAATACGCTGAAATAAACGCACGATCACCTCGTCAAGTAGTCGCGTCGCGGCGGTAACGCTCCCGGGTGTGGGACTTGCACGCCGAAAATCCATGAAGGCCAGGTTCCTTTTAGCAGCCCTGCTGCTCGCCCTCTTCATGCCGGCTCACGCGACGGAACGCGTGTCAGTTCGGGTCTCACCCACGGTTGCATTTGCACCCGCCAGCCTGTTCGTCAACGCCACGGTCGACGTCAACCCAGAGAACCGCTCGCTGGAGATCATCGCAGAGTCCGCCGACTTCTATCGAAGCAGCGAGGTCGCACTCGACGGCGACCACGCCCCGCGCATCACCCAGTTCCTCTTCAAGAGTGTCCCACGGGGGAGTTACGAAGTGCGCGCGGTACTTCGCGGCGTGTCCGGCCGCGAACTCGCCTGGACCCACACGATGGTCGACGTCGTCGGACAGAAGGACTTCTAATCGCTTGGGCCTACAGGGCGCCGGACCCGCCTGCAGCCCTGGCGAGCTGCGGCTTTTCCGGTTCGGGCGTGAAGTCCTCGCCCGGGTTGATGAATCGATCGCGCTCGAAGCGGTATTGCTTGTCGTACAGCTGCTTGTAGCGACCGTTCAACGCGATCAGTTCTTCGTGAGTGCCGCGCTCCACGATCTCGCCGTGTTCGAGAACGAGGATCTGGTCGGCGCTGCGGATGGTCGAGAGCCGATGCGCGATGACGAACGTGGTGCGACCGTGCCGCAGCGATCGCAGGCCATCCTGGATGAACGACTCGCTTTCGCTGTCGAGGCTCGACGTCGCCTCGTCGAGAATGAGCACGCGGGGATCGGCCAGGATCGCGCGCGCGATCGCGACCCGTTGCCGCTGACCGCCTGACAACCGCACGCCTCGTTCGCCGACGATTGTGTCGTAACCGTTCTCGAACTCACTGATGAATTCGTCGCAATGTGCGATCCGGCTGACCGCGACGATCTCCTCGCGAGTGGCGTGAGGCCGGGCGAACGCGATGTTCTCGCCGATCGATCCGTCGAACAGGAAGTTGTCCTGGAGGACGACGCCCAGATTTTCGCGGAAGTCGCGCAGCTTCAGCGTCGCGAGATCGTGACCGTCGACCAGCACGCGACCGGTGAGCGGCCGGTTGAAGGCCATCACCAGGCTGATGAGGGTGCTCTTCCCCGACCCGCTCGAACCGACAAGTGCCGTGGTCGACCCGGCGGGCGCACGGAACGACACGTCCTTGAGTACCGCCACACCGGTGTTGTATTCGAAGACCACGTGATCGAACTCGACGTCGCCGCGTAGTGCCGGAAGAGTGTCCTTGTCGGCGTCCTCCTGATCTTCGGTCGCCATCTGCCGAATCTCACGGATGCGATCGAGACCAGCGAACGCTTCGGTGATCTGGGTGCCGATGTTCGCGAGCTGCACCACCGGCACCGTGATCAGCGCCGTGAACGTGAGATACATCACGAAGTCGCCGATCGTCATCTGCCCGGCGCGGATCGCGTTGCCGCCGACGAGCATCATCGAGATGCCGATGGCGCCGAGTACCACGGTGGAGAAGGCCGACACGCCAGACACGCCCGTCAGCGACTGCGCCACGTTGCGGAACAGCCGGTGCGCACCCTTGGCGAACACCAGTTCCTCGCGTTTCTCCGCGGTGTAGGCCTTGACGATCCGTACGCCGCCGAGCGTTTCAGCAAGGCGTCCCGTCACTTCCGCATTGATCTTGCCCCGTTCCCGGAACAGCGGTCGAAGCCGTCGGAACGCCCAGGCCATGCCGCCGCCAAACGCGCCGAGCACGACGATCGTGACGGCGGTCAGCCGCCAGTTGAGGTACAGCAGAACGCCGAGCGCGAGGATAGCCGTGAGGATGGATCCCGTGAGCTGCACAAGGCCGGTGCCGACGAGGTTCCTGATACCTTCGGCGTCGGTCATGATCCTCGAGATGAGGACGCCGGTTTTCGTGGAGTCGAAATAGCGGATTGGCAGGCGCATCACGTGCGCCTCGACGTCCTTGCGCATCTCGGTGATGGCGCGCTGCGCCGCGACGCCGAGCACCTGCGAGATCGAAAAGGAGGTGACCGACTCCACCAGCGTTGCCGCGCCGGCAGCCAGGGCGAGCCGCGGAAGCAGGTCCCACTGGTTGCGGAGGACGACGTTGTCCATCAGGTACTTGGAGGTCGTCGGCAGCACGAGACCGGCGAGACGGTTGATCACCATCAGGCCGAGACCCAGGCTCAGGCGCTTCCGGTGCAGCCAGATGAGGGCTCGCGCCTCGTCGATGGCGCCGCGGCTGATCTTGTTCTTCTTGGTCGCTGCGCCGCTCGAATCTGCCGAACCTGGCGCCGGCCTGGCGCCGCGGCTTCGTTCCGCACTGCCGAGTCCCTTGATTTTCAACCGCTCACCTCAGACTTGTTGGGACGCCTGACCTGGCTCGTTCGTCCCGGCATCCGGTCCCAATTATCGTCGATTGTTCCGGGACACGAGGGGCTTGCCGAGCCTGCGTGTGGCAGAATCCCGCCATGCGCACGCCCCGGATTGTCGTTGGTTTTGCCGCAATCGCGGCTGTCTCTGGAATGCTGAGCCACGCCCGGCCTGCCTGGGCTCAGTCGCCAGCCCACGCCGCCGAAGCCGCGCAGATCATGAAGGCCGACGCCGATTTCGCGCAGTCGGTCGCCGCGAAGGATCGCACGCGGTTCATGTCATTCCTGGCGGATGTGACGACGTTCAACGGCGGAAGCCCGTCAGAACTGCGCGGGCCCGACGCCGTGATGAAGGAATGGAACGATTTCTTTACGGCCGACGGCCCGACGCTCTCGTGGACACCCACGAAGGGCGAGGTGGTCGGTGCCGGGGATCTGGGCTACACAACCGGACGATCGCTTCTGCGCGGGAAAACGCCTGACGGGAAAATGGTGGAGCGGCGAGGGGAGTACCTGACGGTGTGGCGGAAGCAGAAGGACGGTTCGTGGAAAGTGATCTTCGATACCGGATCGACGCTGCCTGCCGTGCCTTGACGTTGTCTTGTCAGGCCTCTGAACCTTCGACACTCGCATAACGCGCACGGGCGAGTTCAATCTGCCCGGCGATCTCGCGCGCCAGGGTCTCTGGCGCGGTGACCCGCGCAAACGGGCCAAAACTGAGAATCCAGCTCCGAAGCGCCTGGTCGATGCAGACATCGAGGGTGAGCGTCGCACGGCCATCGCTCTCGTCGGACCACACCTGCGACTGGTGCCATTCCCTCGACCGGACGTAATCGACGACGGCCGGTTCGAATTCGAGGCTCACACGCTCGGGCGGCCCCGAGTGCACGCCGAGCGAATGCGGAAACGCGTCTTCGGGCAGATCGTCGAGCGGCGTGAAGCGCTCTTCGAGCAGTGAGATCTCCTCGATCCGCTCGACGGCGAACGTGCGGACCTCGTTGTACTCCGGAACGTGAGCGAGCAGATAGAGCCCACCCTGCGCGTAGGCCAGGCGGTAGGGATAGACCAGGTACGATTTTGTCCGTTCGCTCGATCGCGAGTAGTAGATGAGGGTTGCCTGGCGGTGATGCAGCGTTGCTTCGAGTGCACGGGCGATTATCTGTTGCTGACGGCCATCGTCATCCGCAGGCCGCCGGCGCATCGGGTCAGGCTTTGATGCGATGACGCGAGGCAGCTGGTCGAGGAACTGCCGCATGTGCGGTGTCAGCGACGAGCCCAGTTTGTCGAAGGCACTCTCGAGTTCGTCGCGGAACGGCGTGCCGGCGAGCGATTCGAGCAGCGTTCGGCTGAAGTGGAGAGCGCAGAGCTCGGACAGGGTCAGGCCCGCGGACAGCCCCTTGAACGCCTGGCCGTTCATCGTCCAGCGTGTGCGTCCGTCGTCGTGCGAGCGATCGTCGTAGATGGGGAAGCCAGCCTCTTCGAGTGCCTGGAGGTCGCGGCGGATCGTTCGCGTCGTGACATCGCACATCGCCGCCAGGGTGTCGATCGTGACGCCGGCCGCGCGCGCGCGCTCGATCTCGCGCAGGATCGTCCACTGGCGGATGACTTCCGCATTGCGGGGCATCGACTCATTGTACGTGGCGTGCTGCGGTTGAGGAGATCTGGCCGCGTACGTGGGGTCGGGTCTTTAGACCCGACCCCACAAGGAGAGAGCTCAGTCGAGCGAGATGCGGCGGAGCAGCGGGAAGTCCGAGAGCATCTTCCCGGCACCGATCACGACTGACGTGAGCGGGTCTTCTGCCATCTGCACCGGAAGACCGGTCTCTTCGCTGAGGCGCCGATCGAGCTGCTTCAGCTGCGAGCCGCCACCCGTCAGGATGATGCCGCGGTCGAAGATGTCGGCCGACAGCTCCGGCGGAATCCGCTCGAGCGCATCGTGTACCGCCTGGACGATGGCACGCACCGGTTCGCCGAGGGCCCTGCGGACTTCGGCGTCGTTCATCGTGACGGTGACGGGGCGTCCTTCGGAGATGTGACGGCCCTTCACTTCCATCGTCAGCGTTTCATCGAGCTCGGCTGCCGACCCGATCGCGATCTTGATTTCCTCCGCCGTCCGCTCGCCGATCAGGAGGTTATGAGCCTTGCGGGCGTGCAGGATGATTGCCTCATCCAGTTCGTTGCCGGCGACCCGGACCGACTTGCCATAGACGACGCCGGCCAGTGAGATGACCGCGATGTCGGTCGTCCCGCCGCCGATGTCGACCACCATGTTCCCGGCAGCCTCGGTGATGGGCATTCCCGCGCCGATGGCCGCCGCCATCGCTTCTTCCACCAGGTGCACTTCGCTCGCCTTGGCGCGCATCGCGCTGTCCTTCACCGCTCGACGCTCGACCTGGGTGATTTCCGACGGCACGCCGATGACGACCCGCGGGCGCAGCCATCCGCTGCGGCGATGTGCCTTGCGGATGAAATGCGTCAGCATCTTCTCGGCGGCGTCGAAGTCGGCGATGACGCCGTCGCGCATCGGACGGATGGCGGTGATGTTTCCGGGCGTGCGTCCCAGCATCTCCTTCGCATCGGCGCCGACCGCTTCAACGCGACCGTTGGTATTGTTGAAGGCGACGATCGAGGGCTCGTTCACAACGATTCCCCTGCCGCGGGCATAAACGCAGGTGTTGGCCGTGCCCAGGTCGATCGCGAGGTCTTGTGAAAACTTGGAGAGCATGGTGTTGAGCATGCCCGGCGGCATTACAAACGTGATGCCGCTAAAAATAAAGGGTTTACGCGAGATCGGCCTGATTCGCGCTTTCAGATCTGTACGTCAATTACGAATTTGATCGGTCGCGCCCAGGTCGTAGGCACAACTCGCACGACAATGAGGTTCGGGTGACTTCAGCTTTGCTCTTCGCGGTCGCGTTCATCGGCGGTGCTCTCAATGCTGTCGCCGGCGGCGGATCGTTTCTCACGCTCCCGACGCTGCTCTATGCCGGGGTCGCGCCGGTGTCGGCCAACGCCACTTCCACCTTTGCGATGTGGCCGGCTTCGCTGGCCAGTGCCCTGGCATACCGTGACGAGATTTCGCGCGGCAGGACCTGGATGCTTCGGCTCGGCATCATCAGCGTCGTTGGCGGTCTCCTCGGCGGGCTCCTGCTTGTGCGCACGTCCGACGAGAGTTTCATACGGCTGCTGCCCTGGCTGATGCTCGTGGCGGCGGCGACCTTTTCGTTCGGCGGGCGCCTGACGACGTGGGCGCGTGCGATGCGGTCCGGACGGCAAGACAGCGTGGCAGTCCAGATCGACGATTCGACCCAGGTGGTTCGCGAGAACCCGGGCAGCATTCACCACGTGGACGTACCCATGTGGACCTTGCCGCTGCAACTGATCATCGCCACCTACGGCGGCTACTTTGGTGGAGGCATGGGCATCATGATGCTCGCGGCGATGGCTGTGGCCGGCATGACCGACATGCACGAGATGAATGCGCTGAAGGTGATGCTTGCCATCGCGATCAATGGCGTTGCGCTGGCAGCGTTCGTGGTGACGGGTGCCATCAGTTGGGCGCCGGGTGTCGTGATGGTCGTTGGCGGTGTCGCCGGCGGCTATGCTGGGGCGGCGGTTGCCCGCCGGGTGCCGGGTACGGTCGTGCGCGGAATCGTCATCGTGGTCGCGTGGACGATGACGGTGTATTTCTTCGTGCGATAGGTCCGGCGGGGAAGGCCGTTCACCGAACGACCGTCCCCCAACCTTCAACGCGCCGCAACGTCTATCGTTTGTCGGCATCCTTTGGATTGGTTATCGTTCCCTCGTCGCGCTTCTGGAGATCGCCTTGGCCGATCCCTTCCTGGCGGGGGCGTGACTGGTCGCCTTCATGCCATGCGGAGCGGCCCCAGCGGCTTGCGTCGACCTTGAGTTCCATGCGGACATCCCGCACACCCGGCAGGTCCTCGACGATCTCCTCGGCCATGCGCCTGGTGCGCCGATCGCAGACGGTGCCGCTGAGCGTCACCTCGCCGTTTTGCACGCGCACGTCGATGTCGGATGCGTCGATGCGAGGATCAGCGGTGAGCCGTTCGTTCACGTCCTCGCGAACGCGGTCGTCGGAGCGCTGGTAACTGCGCGGACCTCGGCCCGCGAACGTGCCGCTCTCGTACCGCCAGCCGCCGTAAGACGATGTTCCGGTCGATTCGCCTCGCCAGCGCCCTTCACCTGTCGTGCCGGAGCTCGTGGCGCTCGGATATCTCGAGTTGCCTCCGTAGCCGGACTCGCGCATGCCGCCCGGCCAATCAGCAGAATCCCGGCTATAACGTGGGTCGTCCCACTCGCGTCCGCGTGGGCTGTATTGTCGACCCTCGGAGTCTGGCGAGCGCCCGACGAAGTCGCGCTGATCGCCGTACGCGGTCTGCGGACCGTTTCGCCCTTCCCACGGCGAATCCGGCCGATGGCTCTGGCTGTTCCATCCATGCTCGCGTCGTACGTTTTGACTGTTGGGTCCGTAGTCGTGGTCGCGTGAGCTGAACCTTTCGTGGCGCTGTTCATCCATTTCGCGGCGGTGGCGTGCCTCATCGTCGCCGAACCATGAGCGCACCTCGTCGGCTCCGCGCGACACCATGCTGCGGTCCCCGCGGTTGTGAGGACGGTCCCACTCTCGTTCGTACTCGCGATTGCGGTCGTCGAATTCACGGCCTCGGTCCCAGTAGTACCGATCACGCTCAGCCATGTGTGTGTCCTCCTTGTGATGTGACTCCAGAAGGAGCATCGCAGCAATCACGAGGCCACGCCGTCTGCTCAGCGATGACTACAATGCCTGCGTGCACGCGATGGTGCTGACGCGGCGTGGTGCCGGCGCTCTCGAGGCGAACGAACGCAGTGTGCCGGAGCCGGGGCTGGGGCAGGTGCTCGTGCGAGTGCGTGCCTGCGGCGTCTGCAGAACCGACCTTCACCTTGTCGACGACGAGCTGCCGGATGTGCGAGTGCCGATCGTGCCAGGGCACGAGGTCGTCGGTACGGTCGAGCGCGTCGGTGAGCACGTGACGCTGGTCGAAGCCGGGCAGCGCGTCGGAGTCCCCTGGCTCGGCTTTTCGTGCGGGCAGTGCCAGTACTGCGTTGAGGGACGCGAGAACCTCTGCGTGCGTGCGGAGTTCACCGGCTATCAGCGCGACGGCGGCTACGCAGAGTTTCTCATCGCCGATGCACGATATGTGTTTGCGATTCCCGACGGGTACAGCGACGTGGAAGCCGCGCCGCTGATGTGCGCTGGACTGATCGGCTATCGCGCCTATCGCATGGCTGGAGCGGGCCGGCGGCTCGGCGTCTATGGCTTCGGCGCAGCAGCGCACATCATCACGCAGGTCGCGGCTCACGAAGGGCGCGACGTCTACGCGTTCACGTCGCCCGGCGATGTCACGGCACAGACGCTCGCACGAGCCGTCGGTGCAGTGTGGGCCGGTGCGTCGACAGACGCGCCGCCGGGTGAACTCGATGCAGCGATCATCTTTGCGCCGGTCGGTGCGCTCGTGCCGGAGGCGTTGTCTCGCACGAGTTCGGGAGGCAGGGTCGTGTGCGCGGGCATTCACATGAGCGATATCCCGGCGTTTCCGTATCGATTGCTCTGGCGCGAGCGGTCGGTGCGGTCGGTGGCGAACCTGACGCGGGCTGACGCGATGGAGTTCCTGGATGTCGCGTCGAGGATTCGCATCCGCACTCATGTCCAGCAGTACGACCTGTTGAAGGCGAATGACGCGCTTGCGGATTTGAGAGGAGGCAGGGTGAGTGGGGTGGCGGTAC
>Ga0310810_10008915_pt1 | contig 11585 bp, 11 predicted proteins | sample NCmetagenome_FD_207641 | JGI IMG/M metagenome (GOLD analysis project Ga0310810, IMG submission 207641) | Soil microbial communities from experimental microcosm in Duke University, North Carolina, United States - NC | ecosystem: Engineered > Artificial ecosystem > Soil microcosm > Unclassified ...
GCTGGACGAGGACGACGAGTAGCGCTAGCGCTTGCGGTCTTTGTTTTCCTGATGTGCGGGGGCGGGCACGGGGCGGCGAACGGGAACGATGGCGTTCTTGGAAGGGTCCGCTGCCTGTGAGCGCGACAGCACTTCCTGCTGGACGAACATCATGAAGTCCTGGATCTGGCGCTGCATCTCTTCCATGCGCTCGCGCATTTGCAGGATGATGGCAATGCCGCTGATGTTCACACCCAGGTCTCGCGCCAGCGAGAGGATGAACTCCAGCCGCTGCAGGTCTTCGTCGGTGTAATAGCGCGTGTTGCCTTCCGAGCGCGACGGCTTGAGCAGACCCTCGCGCTCGTAAAGCCGCAGCGTCTGCGGATGGATGCCGTACATCTCGGCCACAGCCGAGATCATGTACGAGCCTTTGGATTTGCGTTTCGAGCCAGCCATAAGCCTTAAGCCCTAAGCCATAAACCAAAACCGGGGACTTTGACGCCAAGACGCAGAGACGCAGAGTCACAAGGTCTTCCAGCCTCTGTGTCTTCGGGTCTCTGCGTCAAAGCCCCAGTCATACTTTGCTCCACAGTTCTGCCCGCGGATCTTCCGGATTCAGCTTCGCCAGTTCGCGCAGAAGTTCTTTCGAGCGCTCATCGTGCACCGGCGGGACCACGATCTTGACCTCGACGATCTCGTCACCGCGAACGCCGTCTCTCACGGCCGATGGCACGCCCTTCTCGCGCAGGCGAAGCTTCTGGCCCGACTGGGTGCCCGGCGGGATGCGCATCTGGGTGCGTCCATCGATGGTCGGGACGTCGATCTTCGCGCCGAGCGCGGCTTCGGTCGGCGAGATGGGAACGTTGATGTAGATGTCGTCGCTCTCACGGCGGAAGACCGGATGGTCGCCCGTACGCACGATGATGTAGAGATCGCCGGCCGCGGCGCCGCGGGTCCCGGCGTTTCCCTTGCCGGGAAGGCGGATGCGCTGTCCGTCGCGCGTTCCGGACTTGATCCGCACTTCGAGCGGGTCGGTGCGGTCCACGACGCCTTCGCCGTGACACGCTGGGCAGGCGGTCCGCGCCTTGCCGGTTCCGCCGCAACGCGTGCACGGCACGTTGAACTTCATGCGCCCGCCCATCTGCGTGACTTGTCCCTTGCCGCCGCACTCCGGACAGGTGCCGGGCGCGCCGATCGCACCCTGTCCGTGACAATTCTGGCACTGATCGTGACGCGTGACGTTGAGGCGGATGACGCCGCCCTTGATCGCCGTCCAGAAAGGCACGTTCACCTGGTATTCGAGATCGCGGCCCGCTTCGGGCTGTTCGGCGGCGGCGCCACCGCGATTGAAGATCGAGCTGAAGATGTCGCGGAAGCCACCGCCGGTTGATCCACCAGGCGCTGCGCCCGCGCCGCGCGCCTGCTCGAACAGGTCGGAAAAGTCGAATCCGCCAAAATCGACGTGCGCCTGTCCGCCCCCGGCGCCGCCCGGAAAGCCGCCACCAAAGCCCGGTCCGCCCGGACGCCCGCCGCCGCGCGCATAAGCTTCGGCGGTGGCGGGATCGATGTTGTCGGAGTAGAAGCCGACCTGATCGTAGATCTTGCGCTTCTTCGGATCGGACAGCACTTCGTTGGCTTCGGAGATTTCCTTGAACTTCTCCTCCGCCTTCTTGTCGCCGGGATTGACGTCGGGATGGTACTTGCGGGCGAGCTTGCGAAAAGCTTTACGGATATCGTCGGCGGACGCGCTCTTCTTCACGCCGAGTGTGCCGTAATAGTCTTTTGCCTGGGTCGCCATAGGTCAGTTACTTCGCAGTCGTCGCTTCGGGCACTTTCGTCGATTGCCATGCCACGGCCTGCCACATGCCGTCGTGCTTCACGAACGAGCCGGTGTTGCGGTAGTACTGCGGCGCGCCGCCGGCGCCCGGTTTGGCGATGAGACGGAAGTTCACGATGGCGAAGTTGCCGTACTGGTGCACCGTGATCTCGTCGGCGTCGTACGTCGACGCCGGACTTCCCGCGCTGCGCGGCTCGCTCAGCGACTTCATGATGTCGGCCTTGCTGATGGTGACGCCCGCCGAGCGCGTGTAAATGACGTCTTCGGCGAAGAAACGGTCGAAGACGGCACGATCGTTCGTCCCGGCCGCGGTCAGAAATTCATGCAGCAGCCTGGTGAGTTCCCCCGTGGCCGGCGCCTGTGCCGCAAGCGCAGGCTGGCCATACGAAAGCAGAATCATCAAGAACGGCAAGAGCCGCGCGGAGATTTTCATCATTCGATTCCTCTGCGGCACCACCCGCCGCACGCGGCAGCGCCACACTTATGCGTTGCCGACTTCCTGGATCATGAATGTCGATTCTGGTTCAGCCTCGCGCACTTGTTGCACGAGCGCCTCTGCCGTCTCGATCGGCATCAACCCGCCGACCGGCACCAGGTTCAGGTGCGATCCGTGATCGCCTTTGACTTTGACCACCAGGAATTGTTTGCCCATATCACTCCCGAGAGTCGGTCCCCACGAGTTGCGAGGACCGAGCTCCGCTGACTCGCTACTCACTACTGCTTCTTCTCCTCGACGTCGACGTACTCGGCGTCGATCACGCCTTCGTCCTTCTTCTCCTGCGCGCCGGCAGCGCCGTCGCCACCCGGAGCCGCGCCGGGCTGTGCACCGCCCTGCGGAGCGGCGTTCTTGTACATTGCCTCGGCGAGTTTGTGCGACGCCTGTGTCAGCTTCTCGCGCGCCGCATTCATCGCGGCCGCGTCGGTGCCTTCGAGCGCCTTTTTGGCCTCGGCGAGCGCAGCCTCCACGTTCTCCTTTTCGGCGCCGGAGACTTTGTCAGCGTTGTCTTTCAGCATCTTCTCGATGCCGTAGACCATGCCATCGAGCTGATTGCGCGCCTCGATCTCCTCTTTCTTGGCCTTGTCTTCCGCCGAATGCGCCTCGGCTTCCTTAGCCATGCGATCGACCTCTTCCTTGCTCAAACCCGACGAAGAGGTGATCGTGATCTTCTGGTCCTTCTGCGTGGCCATGTCTTTCGCCGTGACGTTGAGAATGCCGTTGGCATCGATGTCGAACGTGACCTCGATCTGCGGCACGCCGCGCGGAGCCGGTGGGATGCCGGTGAGGTGAAACTTGCCCAGCGTGCGGTTGTCGCGCGACATCGGACGCTCACCCTGCAGCACGTGCACCTCGACCGACGTCTGGCTGTCGGCCGCCGTCGAGAAGGTTTCGGTCTTCTTCGTCGGAATGGTGGTGTTGCGCGGGATCATGGGCGTAGCCACGCCACCCAGCGTTTCGATCGCCAGCGTCAGCGGCGTGACGTCGAGCAGCAGCAGGTCCTTCACGTCGCCTTTGAGGACGCCGCCCTGGATGCCCGCACCGACGGCGACGACCTCGTCCGGGTTCACTCCCTTGTGCGGCTCTTTGCCGAACAGTTCTTTCACCAGCGCCTGGATCCTGGGCATGCGCGTCTGGCCGCCGACCAACACGACCTCGTTGATCTTGCTGGTATCGACGCCCGCGTCTTTCATCGCCTGCTTGCACGGCGGCACCGAGCGCTGGATGAGGTCTTCCACCATCTGCTCGAGCTTGGAGCGTGAAAGCTTCTTTACCAGGTGCTTGGGGCCGGTCGCATCCGCCGTGATGAACGGCAAATTGATCTCCGACTCCATCGTCGAAGAGAGCTCGATCTTGGCTTTTTCCGCCGCGTCGCGCAGGCGCTGCAACGCCATCTCGTTGCCCTTCGCGCGCAGGTCGAGACTTTCGTCCTTCTTGAACTCGTCAATCAGCCAGTCGACGATCTTCTGATCGATGTTGTCGCCGCCGAGGTGCGTGTCACCGTTGGTGGCTTTCACTTCGATCACGCCCCCGCCGACTTCCAGGATCGAGATATCGAAGGTGCCGCCGCCGAAGTCGTAGACCGCAATGGTCTCGTCCGCCTTCTTGTCGAGTCCGTACGCGAGCGCCGCGGCCGTCGGCTCGTTGACGATGCGCTTGACGTCGAGCCCGGCGATGCGTCCGGCGTCCTTCGTCGCCTGGCGCTGCGCGTCGTTGAAGTACGCAGGCACGGTGATGACCGCCTCGGTCACCTTCTCGCCCAGATAGTCCTCGGCGGCCTTCTTCAGCTTCTGAAGGATCATCGCCGAGACTTCCGGCGGGGTGTACTTCTTGCCCTGCGCCAGGACGGCGACGTGGTCACCCTCTTTTTCAACCTTGTAGGGCACCATCTTCATTTCGTCGTTCACTTCGTCGTAGCGCCGGCCCATGAAGCGCTTGATCGAATACACTGTGTTCTCGGGATTGGTGATCGCCTGGCGCTTCGCGACCTGGCCTACCAGCCGTTCTCCGCTCTTGGTGAACGCCACAACCGAGGGCGTCGTGCGGCCACCTTCCTCATTGGCAATGACTTTGGGCTCGCCGCCTTCCATCACCGCAACGACCGAATTGGTCGTTCCCAGGTCAATTCCTATGATTTTCGCCATCGGTACGTTCTCCTAAACTGTTGAAAATAGCCTTGTTACGTTAGTTCAGGCCATTGATAACGGCCATATACTAAGAGTTGAGTCTAACATTGTCAAGTTTTAGATGTGGCTGGGTTGCCGATGGATGCAGGCCGGTAGCCGTACCCCGCTGAAAAGTCACGGCTGCCCTTCTGCTTGGACTATCGGAAGTAACTTGAGGGACTCCGATTGCCGGGGGTATAGTGCGAGCCATCTTGGGCCGAGAACTGGGATTGAACAGTCACGCCGACGAAGCGCGCCTCTGGCAGGTGCTGGGGATGGCTTTGCTCGCAGGGGGCGGGATTCCGCTCGGACTCAACATGCTGCACGTCGTCGCGACTCAGTGGGAAAACGACGCTCTGCGGCTGGCCATCGGATATTCCGGAATCATTCTGGTCGGATTCGTATCACTCGTAGCATCGCGCGTGATTTCGGCAAAAGACGGAGTCCGGCACGAACACCTCGATTGGATCTGGACTGTGCTGGCGTGGGTCGCCATGCCTCTCGGCGCCGCTGTCTTTGACCTCGAATGGAGCCAGGCAGGCTTCGCGCCGGTCTCGGTTGAGCAGAAGGCCATGCTGCTGACCGGCGGCTTCATCTTCCTTACAGGCCTGATTTCCCTGCTCGGCGAACACACCGTCAATCGCATTGAGGCCGGCGCCATCCGCCGCTCGCTCGACGGCGTTGCACACCGCTCAGGCAACGATCTGCCCAGGCGATAGGACAAAACGTCCACCTCTTCCGAAAACGAAAGGGCGCCGCACAGGCGCCCTTTGTTCTTGTCTAGCCACTAGCCACTGGCCACTTCCTAGAAGTGATACTCCAGGGTTCCCGCGATGTAATGCACGCGGTACGACGGCTGATCGACGCCAAGAAACAAATACCGCGCTGCACTCGTGTCGCCGACTGCGAAGTATGGATAGAACGGGCTCGGCGTGCCAATCAGCGGCGAGGTGCATCCCGGCACCGGAGCAGCCGGCGGCAGTCCGCTCACGCAACCCATGTACGGAGTCATGGGCGACGTCTGATAGTCCTTGTTGTCGAACTGCTGGTACCGGTACTCGATCTTCGGGAAGAGATTGTCGGTGAGCCGGTACTTCAGCACCGCGGTGACTTCGTGCTGCCGGTTGGTCGTCTCCGGGTAGTCGACCGCCGCGTTCGTGCCCGTAAGCAGGAACTTGTTCGGTCCGGTTGCGATCGTAGGATCGCCGATCGGATGGCTGAAGACGTTGCCCTTCGCTGCCGAGAGTGAGTAATACGTCGTCAGGAAGGTACGCCTGCCAAGCTGCAGATCCCAACCCGCGGTGTAGATGTCGACAAAGTCGCGCGCCGAACTCTCCCAGTCGTTGTTCGGGCTGTCGCATCCACGCGCGCTGTTGCTGCAATCCAGCGGCAGCGGCGACGCTCCGCCGGGCACGCGATACCGCGACACCATACGCTTGTGGTAGCGCTCGTGGGAGTACTCGGCAAAGAAGTTCGCCGCCGGCGTCACCGTGTAGTTCGCGTCGAAGCCCCAGTCGTACGAGAGGTCCTTCAGCACGCCGTAGGAATAGAACGGATTGGTGCGCCCGGAGATGAAGTTCAGCGGAGTCGGGCTGTTCACGCCGCCTCTGCGGTTGTAATCGTCCTGGGTCGTATCGGCGAAGGCCGACAGGCTCAACTTGCTGCTGACGTCGTACGATGCCTGCGCGTTTACGCGATCACGCAGCCGCGGCGCTTCGTCGAAGCGGCGCAGTTGTACCAGGTCTTCGGTGATACCGCCCGAGATCGACGCGGGCAGAGCATTCTCGTCCACGTATTCATCCGGCTTGCGATCGCCGTGCAGATACGAGACGCGGAAGTTGAAGGCCTTCGCCGGATTCACGTCGAGACCGGTGAAGAGCGTGTGTTCCACCGAGTGGTCGACGTCACGGTGCTGGCGGTCCATCCAGTCGGCGTTGTAGCCCACCTTCCACGAGCTCTTGCGGGCGAAGAACCACGTGCCGCTTAACTCGATGTTCTTGCGGTTGAATCCGAAAGGCGTGTTCTCTTCCGGCGATCCAATCGCGATGTCGCCCTGGACGGGAACGAAGGTTCGTATCGGCGTGTCATTGTTGTAGTCGTAATGCCGGTACTGCGCTTTCAACTCGATGTTCTTGTGGACGCGCGATACCAGCGTGTAGTTCATGGCCAGCGTCTGCTTCTTGCCGTCGAGGCTCGACGACGGCAGCGCCGGCTCCTGCGCCGCCAGCGGCGCGTTCGTGGTGTACGGCAGGAAACGCTGGTTCTGTCGCAGCCATGCCGGCGTGATGCTCGCCATCAGGCGCGCATGGGTCCCCAGGTCGAAGGCGCCCGAAACGTTGAAGTACTGCGCATGGTTGTTCGGATACGTGTCCATGCGTCCGCGTGCGGGGCCTTGTGTCGCCGTCGTGCACGCCGCCGGAGTCAGCGCTGCCACGCAATCGGTCAGGCGGAAGGGATTGTCATAGGTGACGCCGCGGATGTTCGTGGTCAGGATTGAAGTGATGTACGAGAACTGCACGCCCCAGCCGCCGCGCCCGTAGTCGGTGCTTTCGACGAGCCGGTTGTTGAAATAGTCCGTCGGCTCCGGGATTTCGACGCCGTAGCCGCCGGTGAGCGACGCGCTCGGGCTCGAGTTGAAGATCTGCCCGATCGGCCGCGCGCCCGACTGGTGCTCGCGCGAGAACGTAACGCCGTAACTCCAATTTGGCGAGAGCTGGATGTTGAATCCGATGGCGCCCGCGCGCCGCTCCAGGTTGGGCACATAGAAGCCCATGCCCGGCACCACCTGCGTCTGGATCAGCGACGGCAGTGTGGTGCTCGAAGCTACGCCCTGCAGCGTCGAGCGGATCAGCGGCGAAATCGTGAACACGCCCGGCGCGGCCGGCGTGAACAACGTGCGCGCGGTATTGCTGAACGTGTGCGGGATCTCGTCGTACCGCGCTTGCAGTTGGAATACGTTCCAGCGTCCGAAGGTGGCGAGGTAAGACTGGTCCTTGTAGATTGCCTTGTCGGTCTGGATGTCGAGGTAGTTGTTCGTGCCGACGAAGTCGTCGAGGATCAGGTGCCCGCGGCGGACGAAGAATCCGTTGCGCACGTCACGATACTCGTTGTACTTCGACGTGAAGATCGACGGCCGAAATGGCAAGTCAGGGCGTCCGTAAACATCGCCCCAGACGCTCCGTACGCCGAACTCGATCGAGCCGCGTTGCGGCTTCGGCTCCTGGTCTGCCGTCGGAGTTGCGGCTGAGCTCTGGCTGGACGGATTGCCTTGCGCGTTGGCAACACTCGCCAGCATCGCCAGGCATGCAACTGCGACCAGAATTCTCCCCTGCCGGCGACACCCTTTACCCCTGTCATCCTGCGGCCTTGTTTCTAGCCCCCAGAGGGGCGACACCGTTCCCATGAGACGTTCTCTCTTCATCGCCCCCTCCTTATCTCAGGAAGAAATTTCCCGACGGATGATTCGATCCGTGGATCTTGGAATGGCAATTCGTGCATCCGCGGTTGAAATTCTTGATCGACCCGAGCGGCTGCGGCTGCGTCGGGTGGCGGCTCGTGATGTGGCACGAATCGCACACGCGCGGCATACGCACCTTCAGGAGCTGCGGGTTGCTGCTGCCGTGTGGATCGTGACAGTTCGCGCAGTTCTCCATCACCGGCGGGTGCTCCCACAGGAACGGACCGCGGCGCTCGGTGTGGCACGTCAGGCAGTTCTCATTCACTGTCGCCTGCAAAAGTTGCGACGGATTCGGGCTGCCGTGCGGGTTATGGCAACTCGTGCACGTCACCTTGCCCTCGCGATACGGCATGTGCGAGGAGCGCTGGAGTTGCGCGCGACGCATCTGGTGGCATTGCAGGCAGACTTCCGGCTGCTGCTTCTTGAGGGAACGCACCGTGGTCAGCGGCGAGCTGTAGCGCTCCTCCGACGACATCGGCCGGGGCGCGTCCGACGGATGCACCTGGTGGCAGTCGACGCAGGCGACGGCGCGCGTCTCGTGCGGACTTCCTCTCCAGAACAGGCGATTGCCGCGCGAGTGGCACTGCAGGCACTGGTGGTTCTGCTCCTCCACGGTGTTTCGCGCATCTTTCGTGAAGCGGACGGGGATCGTGTCCTTGCCTCCGCCGGCCTCGACGTGCACCCGCCCCGGACCGTGGCAGCTCTCGCATCCCAGCTTCTCATCCGCGGTGCGCGGATGCTGGAACGCCCGCCCCATCATCGTCGTCTTGAAGCGCCGGTCCTGGTCGGAGTGACACGTGACGCAGGTCTCGCTGCCGACGTAGTCGCCGGAGTTGCTGGACGTCGCCGGCGCAGTCTGCGTCGCAGTCACGTTCGGCTTCGAGGGTTTCTGCTCCGCTTGCGGGCCACTCGCAGCGATCAGGACCACAGGGATCAGCAGGAGTGCGCCGGCGATGAGAAGAAGAATTCTTCCGAACACGCGTAAAAGGCTGCGTCTGGTCGGCGCCGCCGGAGGATGCAACTGGCGCTCGTTCACAAGTCTCTCCGAACAACGGTTGGGTGAGTCGGCCGAGGATTCGGCCGGAACGTCCGGCCGGAAGACTTCGAGAGATGAGCCAGTCCCTGCGAGAGTTGGGCTTCCCGCGTGCCCTTCCCAGAACAGGATATCAGGATAGACAAGTCATCAATAAAGGCAAGGCACAGAGCGCGGGAAGAAGGACAGGGTGCCGAGTTGTCCCAAATTGGGAAGTTTGGGTGACCCGGGCACTCCCGAGCCATCCCGCGATGCGGTGCGGCGCCCATAAGTCTTGTCCTTTCTGTCGTACTATGTCTTCAAGACATTGTTCCACGTGGAACAATTCAAATGTTCCACGTGGAACAATTCGTTATACTTCGTCCATTCTCTTTTGGGGGCGAACGCATGGCGCGCGAACAGGAACTGGAACAGTTGATCCGCGAATCGATGCAGGCAGTCGAACTGGAGAAGCAGGCGGCGGAGAAGGCCGAAGAGGTCATGCTCCGTCAGATGCAGTACGCCCTCACCATGGAGGAGAAACTCGCCTCATTCCAGAAGTGGCTGGCGGAGCGGCTGCCGGCGGGCATCCTGAGCCTGCTGGAAGTCAAGTTCCGTGACGAGCACGAGAACAACGGCTACTGGTACGGATACTTCACCTATCGCGGGCACGAGTACCGGATCTACATCAACGGCAGCCTGGGCATCAGCCTCTACGCGCCGCGACCGCAATCGCCCGCCCTGCACGACCGCTTGCTGGAATTCTCGCTCCACACCGAGCCGCAGAAGGCCGCGGTGCAACTGCTGGCATCGCTGGGCACACACGCCAAGGAACTGGACGTCGTTACCGGCGCGGCGCGCGAGCGGGCCAGATCAAATTAATTCCGAGAGGCGGGCTCAAGCCCGGTGCTTCCATCGTCATTTCGACTTGGCGGGCATGGAGATCACTTCCGCGCGCTTTTGTGGAAGCGTGATCGCGTGCAGGATGACGTCGACGACGGCGGCGTCGCCGATTCCTGTGTTCACCCACATGCGGTAAAGCGTGCGATCGGGCCATGTCAGGCCGAAGTACTGGCGCACGAAGGCGGCGCGGTCTCGGTCGACGTTCGCGATCCCCTCTTCGGCTTGGTCGCGAGGCATGCCGTCGGACATCAACCGCCGCAGCTTCTCTTCATGGTCGGCGTAGAGCATGACGCTGAAGACGTCGGCGCGCTCGCGCAAGAAATAAGGAGCGCCGCGGCCAACGATGATGCAGTTCCCCGCCTCGGCGAGGCGCGTCACCACCTGCTCGGATAATTCCACGAGCGTGTCCGTATCAAAGACGCCGCTTTCGACCAGCGGCATGGCGCGCTCGTAGCTGCCGCGCCAGAAGGTCTTCGCCAAGCGATGGAGCAGCGTGTCGCAGCGCTCGTCGCAGCGAGTGGCAGCTTCGGGATCGACCTGTGCGATGCGCGCGATCTCCGCGGTCAGCTCGCGATCCCAGAGCTTCCAGCCCAAGCGAGTGGCAAGCGCGCCGGCGATGGTGGGAGCGCCGGCTCCATATTCCCGCTCGATCACAATGATGCGAATCGACATTGCGACTGCCTGCTGCGGTTGGATGCGAGCGACGCGATTTCGGCGCGCGTCCTCGAGCCAGCCCGTGGCGGACACATTGTAGACCCGCTTGATATCCAGGGGTGAGCGACGGGAAACGCCCGCACCACACACGCTGTTACCGCGGCGTCCACTGGGGATTTGCCGTAAAGAGGCCCTGTACCCAACCGATGTGGTAGGCGATGAAGAGACCGAAGACGACGCTGATCACGCCGGATACGACGGCCATGCGGCGGGCCAACCAGGCGGAGCGAGCGCCGGCCCAGGCGAGTCCGCTGGCAATCGCGATCGTGATCACCATCATGCCCGCGATCGTTCCGCCGCCGAAGACGAATAGATAGGCAACGGCCCAGCGGGGATTCGGAATGGCCGCGAGCACCAGCAGCGCGACAGCGGCGGAACCTGCCAGCCCGTGGACGACGCCGACGAGTAGCGGGCGGATCCAGCGGTATCCCGCTACGCCCTTGAGCCAGCGATCCAGCACTACGACCGGCGTGCGCTCGATGGAGTGCGTGTGGGTGGAGGCGCTGTGGCCGTGCGCGTGGGTGTGGACGTAGTCGCCGTGGGCGTGGACGTGAGAGTGAACGTCGCCATTCGCGGTGGCCGCGCGCGCGAGCGTTTCCTTGACCTGGTCGCGCATACCGGCAAGATTCATGACTCCGAGCAGCACCAGCATCAGTCCGACAGCCAGCTCCATCGCCAGTCCGATACGCGGTGGCACGACGATGCTGAACAAAATGATGAAAGCGCCGACGGCGACGATGGTCAGTGTGTGTCCGAGTCCCCAGACCGCGCCTACGATGGCGGCGTTCGCGACTTTCTTGCTGCGCGTGACAATGGTGGTCACGGCGATGACGTGGTCGGGGTCAGCTGCGTGACGCATGCCGAGGAAGAAACCGACCGCGAGGATGGCGAAGAAAGTGGGCATGCTGAATGTGTGCTTGGAGTCTACCTGAGTTCGGGCCGGCCCAGCCACTGTGAGATTGCAGAATGCAGATTGCAGAATGCAGATTGAGAACACGATGCCTCAGCCTTCAATCTGCATT
>Ga0310810_10008916_pt1 | contig 11584 bp, 10 predicted proteins | sample NCmetagenome_FD_207641 | JGI IMG/M metagenome (GOLD analysis project Ga0310810, IMG submission 207641) | Soil microbial communities from experimental microcosm in Duke University, North Carolina, United States - NC | ecosystem: Engineered > Artificial ecosystem > Soil microcosm > Unclassified ...
CCGGGTGCCCAGCGACGCTGGGCACCCGGCTGCTCCGCGGCTCCGCTCGGGATGACAGTACGTCGTTGCCGCAAAAGCACCTACGCGCTTCGCTAAAGTTTCCCAACCCGTTCGTCGATACAGCACTGTGAAGGGACGGCACAATGCCGGGCCCTCGAAGGGAGAATGGATTCTCCCTCACACTATCCAGGGAGCAGGATCACAATGCGTATCAACACGAACATCAGCGCGCTGCGCGCAGGTAGCAATCTCGCGTCGGTCGAGAACGACGTCTCGAAGTCCATGGCGAAGTTGTCGTCCGGTTTCCGCATCACGCGCGCCGCGGATGACGCCGCCGGTCTCGGTATCGCGAACAAGCTCCGCGCGGATATCCGCTCCCTGACCGCCGCTGGCCGTAACGCCGAGCAGGCGAACTCGGTTCTGAACATCGCTGAAGGCGCCGCCGGCACCATTCAGAAGATGCTCGAGCGTATGAAGGAGCTGGCGACACAGGCTGCGTCGGACAGCGTGGACTCGGCCGGTCGTACGCGCATCACCGCGGAGTACCAGGCGCTCCGCAGCGAAATCGATCGTACGGTCAGCACCGTGAAGTTCCAGGGCAGCACGTTGCTCAACGGCGGCTACGGCGCGACGCTCGACACCTCGAGCACCGCGTTGGCGACGACGACTGGTGTGTACGACGTGAAGATCAGCGGCGCCGGCACCGGTGCGTACACGCTGAGCTCGGGCAGCAGCATTGCGACGCTGACGAACGGTTCGACCTCGCAGACCCTCGGACTCACGGCCGGCACGAAGCAGACGTTGAGCTTCGGCGCGTTCGGTCTCTCGATCGAGACCAACCAGACGGTCGGTGCGGCGACGCTTGCCGGCAACCTGACGATCGGCGGTGGCTCGGGCTCTTTCATGGTCAGCTCCAGCGCGAACTACACGACGACCGACAACATTCAGATCACTGGCTCGCAGCTCGACCTGCGCTCCAGCGCGCTGACGATCTCGACGGACCCGACCTCTATCGCCAACGCGCAGGCCGCGCTGTCGCAGATCGACGTCGCGATCGGCAACGTCAACACCGCGCTCGGCGCGATCGGCGCGCTCCAGAGCCGTATCGAGACCGCGACGGAGAACGTCAAGACGACGGTGCAGAACTTCTCGGCCGCGGAGAGCACGATCCGTGACCTCGACATGGCAGAGGAGATGACGAAGTTCTCGAAGAACCAGATCCTGGTGCAGGCCGGTACGGCCATGCTCGCCCAGGCGAACCAGAGCGGCGCTGGTGTGCTCCAGCTCCTCCGCGGCTGATCTCGGATCTGACCGACGAATCACCCGGGATCGGCACTCGCCGATCCCGGGCTTCGTCGCATGAAGGCAATGTCATCCCGAGCGAACGTCAGTGAGTCGAGGGATCTGGTTTGCTTCACTTGTAGCCAGCCACGCGTATCGCACGCTGGATCCCTCGACTCGCTGACGCTCGCTCGGGACTAACGCGGAGAAACGGTAATGGCCGATCCCATTGGCAGCTTCAGTGGTCTCGCCAGCGGCATTCAGTGGCGAGACATGGTCGATCAGATCATGGCGCTCGAGGCGTCGCGCAAGCTCACGCCGGTCACCGACCGGCAGACCACCGAGCAGAAGCGACTCGATGCCTGGGGCTCCTTCTCGTCGCTCGTCGCGAAGTTTCGCGATGCCACGAAAGGGCTGCGCGATGGATCGGCGTTTGGCACGTTCAAGGTCAACGCATCCGCCAGCGCGGCCTCGGGGCGTGCGCTCGTCGCGGCGACGGCGTCCGTGTCGGCCACGCCGGGGACCTATACCGTCGAAGTCGATGACGTCGCGCGGGCCAACAAGCTCAGTGGCACGATCGTCAGCAGCGCCACCACACCGCTCGGTCTGACCGGCGACTTCTCCGTCAACGGGCGTGCCGTCACACTCGCCGCCACCGACACGCTCTCGCAGGTTCGCGACAAGATCAACGCGCTGAACTCCGGCGCGTCGGCGAGCGGTGTCAGTGCATCGGTCCTCTCCACCGGCGCCAGCGCGCAGCGACTCGTCCTGACGAGTGACGCGGCCGGCGCGGGTGGCATCGAGCTCGTGGACGGCGCGACCGGCGTGCTGGCGAGCCTCGGCGTCGTGGACGGCACGACGTCGCTCAACCTCACCGATACCGGCGGCACGCAGAGCTACAAGGTGACGTCCTCCACGGCCGCGATCGCGACCATGATGGGCGTGTCGGTCGCGCCACCGAGCTCGATCACGATCAACGGGCAGACGATCTCGGTGGACCTGACCGTCGATTCCCTCACGACGATCGCCGCGAAGATTCAGGCCGCGGGCGGTACCGCGGAAGTCACGTCGGAGTCCGTGAACGGAAAGACGGGCTATCGCCTCGTGACGGGAGACGCCGTCGCGGCCACCACGCCGGACGGCCAGCGGACGCTCGAGATGCTCGGCTTCGTGAAGGGCGGCCGAGCGGGCGTCGCGCAGATCGTGCGCAACGACACCGCGCTCGGCGACGCGTCCAGCGCAGCCGCCGGTACCGGCACGTTGCTGACCGACCTTTCGTTAGGCGGAGCCGGCCTCGGCCTCCTCGCTGGTGACACGTTCAAGGTGCAGGGCACCCGCGGCGACGGATCCGCGGTGTCGCTCTCGTTCACGGTCGGCGCATCGGACACCGTGCAGTCGCTGCTCGACCGAATCAACGATGCCACGTCGGGCTTCGGTGCGGGCGCGCGTCAGGCAACCGCGACGCTTTCGGGTGGGCGCATCGTGCTCACCGACGCCGCCGGCGGTGACTCGCAGCTCTCGCTGTCGCTCACCGCGACTCACGCCGCGGGCGGCAATGTGAGCCTCGGCCGCATGTCCACGTTCGTCACCGGGCGTGCGCGCGAGCTCGTTGCCGGCACCGATGCCAGGCTGACCATCGATGGCGTCGCCATCCGGCGGCCGACGAACACGATCACGGATGCGATCAGCGGCGTGACGCTGAACGTCCTCCAGGCGGAAGCCGGAACGACGGTCGACCTCACGGTCGCGCGCGACGGCGAGTCGATCCGCGGCTCGGTCGACAACGTCGCGAAGGCCTACAATGCGCTCGTCAAGTTCGTTGCCGATCAGCGCGTGAGCGGCCAACCGCTCGCAACGAGCGCACCGCTGCGCGCGGCGCTGGCGTCGATCACGAACACGCTGCTCGCTCCGGTCGCTGGAGCGACCGGCAGCTTCACGCGCACCGCGATTGCTGGTCTCTCGCTGCAGAAGGACGGCACCCTCGCGCTCGACGCCACCATCTTCGACGCGGCGCTCACGCGAAACTATGCGGACGTCGCGCGCCTGTTTCAGACGGGTGGGACGGCAACGAACTCCGAGGTCGCGTACGGCTTCTCGACCGACAGGACGCAGGCCGGGACGTACGCCGTGGACATCACGGCTGCACCGGCGACCGCGTCGGTTGCTGGCACCGGGTTCTCGGGCACGTACGCCGATGACGGCACGCCGGACACGATGACCATCACCGATGCCAGCACGAACCTGTCGGGCAGCATTCAGCTCGCGAACGGCGATACGACGGATCTGATCGTCAACAAGCTCAACGCGATGTTCGCCGCGAACAAGATGAACGTCACGGCGTCGATGAACGGCAACGACGTCGTCATCGCCGGCACGCAGTACGGGTCCGCGGCGAAGGTCACTGTCGCGTATACGGCAGGTGGCGCCGACGGGTCGGCGCAGTTAGGCATCGCCGCGGGCGTGTATGCCGGCGTGGACGTGCAGGGCACGATCGGTGGGCTGGCTGCGATCGGCGTGGGACGGTCACTCACGGGCGCCACCGGCGGCGCGACCGAGGGACTGGCGCTCAAGTACACGGGCACGGCGGTCGGCGCGATGGGCACGCTCACGTTCATGCAGGGCGCCGCGGGCGCGCTGTTCAACGCCGCCGACGTCATCGCCCGCAGCGGCGACGGCGCGATCGCCACGCAGCAGGACGCCATCAACCGGACGATCACGTCTTTGAAGACGCGTGCCGATACTGTTCAGCAGATGCTCGACCGACGGAAGGATGTGCTCGTGGCGCAGTTCACGGCGATGGAATCGGCGATCGCTCGGATTCAATCGCAGGGAACGGCGATCACGAACTTCCTGAACGCCGTCAAGGCGCAGAACAACTAGTCGCACGTCCCGCCGCTCACAGGAACGGAATAAATGTCGTATACCAGACAGGCAACGCGATATCGCGAAACGGAGGTCCTCACGGCGACTCCGGGCCAGCTCGTGGTGCTGCTCTACGACCATCTGCTGCTGTCGCTCCGTCGCGCGCGCACGGCCATGGACGCCCGGGACATCGAAGCGCAGGGCGTGTGTCTGGAGAAGGGGCGCGACGTGTTGACGGAGCTGCTCGTCACGCTCGATCGCGACCGCGGTGGCGAAGTCGCGTCGAATCTCGCCGCGCTCTACTCGTTCCTGCTCGGTGAGCTCGTTCAGGTCGGTATTCGTGGCGATGTCGCTCGCCTGGACCGCGTCACCGGGATGATCGGCGATTTGCGTGACGCGTTCGCTTCAGCCTCGACGTCAGCCGTCGCGTCGGCGGCGCAGACCGCGTGACGGGTCGGCTCGCCTCCCGCGCCGCGGACGCCGAGGCGCTGCTCGCTCGCTTCAACGAGGCGTCGGAAGCAGCGTTGTCCGCGTTAGGGCGTCGGGATCGCGATGCGCTCCTGCAGGCGCTCGACGTGCGCGAGGCGCTGCAGCACGAGATCGAGCGGGCGCTGCGTGACATCACCGCCATCCGCTCCCGCTTCGCACCTAACGCGACGACGCCGGTTGGCGGCGCCCGCGTGATGGACCGTGCCGTGGAGCAGTACTGCGCTCCGCTCGAGGAACTGGCGCGAGCAGGGCAGGTCCTGCAGGAACGCCTCGAGTCATCGGCCAGTCAGATCCGCGACGGAATCCTGGGCGAGATCGCCTCGATCGACGGCGCCGCCAGCATCGCTGCGAGCTACTCCTCGGCCGTTGGCCCCGAGTCGCGCCGCCTCGACGTCGTTCTGTAGTACAGCTCACGTCGCACGCGAGATCGGCATCACACAGGACGACTTACCGGTCGATTTGCCATCTGGACGGTAAAGTTTTCCTGCGCTTGTGCCGACATCCTCTAGTACGGAGGAACGCTCATGAAGATCAATGGTGGCAACAACGGCCCGATCCGCCCCGGCGCGAAGCGCGACGAGCGGTTGCCGGTGCCGGACAAATCCGGGTCGAGCGGCAGAGCGAATGCTCGTATCGACTCGGTCGAGATTTCCAACGCCGGACGAACGAAAGCCGCCCAGTCAGCGGCCACGTCCGACGCCCGGAGTGCACGCCTGCAGGCGGTTCGCGAACGCGTCCTCCGCGGCGCGTACGACACCGACGAGGTCGTGGGAGAGGTCGCGCGTCGAATCCTCGACCGCGGTGACCTGGCAGTCGTGCCGTCGGACATTCAGTGAGATTCCTCGTCGTCGATGACTCCGCGATCATGCGGCGCATCCTGGTGAACTCGCTCCAGCGGATCGGGTTCACCGATTGCGTCGAAGCGGAAGATGGACTTCAGGCGCTCGAGAAGTTCGGCCCCTCCATTTCGTTCGTGATCACCGATTGGAACATGCCTGTCATGTCCGGCATCGACTTCGCTCGCACGCTCCGGAGCTACGCGAGTGGCAAGACGGTTCCGATCCTGATGGTCACCACGCGAAGCTCGCGTGAGGACATCGTCACCGCTGTGGAAGCGGGTGTGAACAGCTACATCGTCAAGCCGTTCACGCCGCAGCTGTTGAAGCAGAAGATCGACCATGTGTTGTCGACCATCGTTGCACCCGCGACCTGACAGCGAACCGAACATGACCGCCCGCCACGCGAACGAGCTGCTGTACGACACCGAAGCCGCACTGCGCCTCGTCGATTCGGCCATCGAGGACATCCGCGAGGCGAGTCCGCGCGCGAGCACGGACACTTCGTCGGAGTCACTGCATGCCGGCCACCTCCGCGATCTGCTGCAGGCAGCCGGCCCGCTCGGCCTCCTCGGGATCTCGCAGATCCTGGCGCGCGGCCACGGCGAGATCATTAGCGTACTCCGAAGTCTCCGTGAGAGTCGCGATGTGCTGGCGCGAACGTCGTCGGACCGGGTGCAGGCCACGCATGCGAAGCTTCGCGAAGTCACCAACGCGACCGAGAGCGCCGCGTCGGACATCCTCGACGGCCTCGATCGGGCGGTAGCGCTCGTCGACCAGATGGACGCGAAGGCCAGCGACCGCGATGCTGCTTCCAGTGCGGATCTCCGCGGCAAGCTCCGCGACGAGCTGTTCTCGCTCATGGGCTGCATGCAGTTCCAGGACATCACCACGCAGCAGCTGAACTACGCGTCCTCGGTCCTCACCGAGATCGAGACCCGCCTCGCCGAGCTGGCATCGATCCTCGGGCCAGCGGCGTTAGGCGCGGCCAGCGCGCCCGCTCCGGCGACGCAGTCCGGTTCGGTCACGTTCGATCCGGCGGCTTCGGTGGAGAACGCGGAGAACCGCCAGGCGGTCGCCGACCAGATTTTCGGCCGGCCTCGTCGCTAAATCCCGGAGCGCAGTGAGGAATCCTTGGCCTCCTGGTAGAGAGAGCAAGGATTCCTCGCTGCGCTCGGAATGACACCGCTCGGAATGACAGGGAGGCTTTCGCGCGTCAGTTCGCAGCGTGATCCGGCGCCGGTAGCCGCACCGCGAAGCGCGAGCCCGTACTGCCCGACTGCTCGAGCGACACCGTGCCGCCGTGCGTCTGCGCGACCCACGCCGCGATCGCGAGGCCGAGACCCGCGCCACTCGTCGCCGACACGCGACGATCGCGGTCGGAGCGATAGAACCGGTCGAAGATGTGCGGCTGCGCCTCGGGCGGGATTCCGGGACCGGTGTCCGCCACCGTCACGAGATAGTCTCCGTTCCTGCGCTCGGCCGAGAGCGTGACGTCACCGCCCGCGGGCGTGTACTTGATCGCGTTGTCGAGCAGGTTCACGAACAGCCGCCGCAGCAGCGCCTCGTCGCCCTGGAACGGCAGGTCCTCGACGCCGGTGAACGCAAGCTTCACGTGCTTCTGCTCGGCGAGCGATCGCACGGCGCGCACGGAGTCCGCCGCGACCTCGCCCAGGTAGACCTCACGCGGCACCATGATCGGATCGCCCGCCTCCGCGCGCGCGAGCAGGAACAGGTCGTCGACGATGCGCTTCAACCGGTTGCTCTCGCTGCGCACACGCTCGAGGGCAGCATGCAGCTCGGCAGGAGATCGCGAGTCGCGCGACAGCGCCAGCTCCGCCTCGCCGCTGATGATCGCCACCGGGGTGCGCAGCTCGTGCGATGCGTCGGCCATGAGGCGACGCTGCTCCTCGAACGAGCGGTCGAGTCGCTCCAGCAGATCGTTGAGCACTGAGGCGAGACGACCGAGCTCGTCGCGCGGGTTAGGGACCGCGACACGTTCGTGCAACGACGTCGCGCTTATGCGCGCCGCCTGCTCGGCGATTGCCGCCACGGGCTCGAGGCTCTTGCGCGCGAGGAGACTGCCGCCGACGGTCGCCACCATCAGCATCAACGGAATGCCGATCAGGAGCGCATAACGCGCCTCGCGCAGTGTGGTCTCCTGGGAGTCGAGCGATCGCGCCGCACCGATCACGACGTCGCGCGAGCCGAGCCGGTAGGGCAGGGCCACGACTCGCACGGGGCCCGATTCGCCATAGCCGGTCGCGAATTGCGTCCCGCCGTCCGGTCGCGTGCGCGAGAGAATCGTCCGCAGGTCGGGCAGTCGTTGCGCGGCGTGTGTGCGCGGAGGAGTCGAACGACGCCGCGCATCCAGATCCGGCATCAGGATCTCATCCTGCTCGCGGTCCAGCACGGTGACGGCGATGTCGTGTAGCCGGAATTCCTCCAGCACATCATCCACGAGCTGATCGAACGGCTTGCCGGTGCCGCGCTCGAACTCCATCGCCCCGGCGACGGCTCCCGCCGTCTCCGCCAGGTACTCATCGATGCGCTGCTGTGTCACGCGACCGAGGAATGCGTAGGCGGCGAGCGCGAACAGCGAGAGCAGGAGCGCGAACGCGCCGGCATACCACGCTGAGAGACGCGTGTGGATCGACGCCGCGACCCTCATCAGGCGCGCGATTCCGGCGCGAGCAGGTAGCCCGCACCGCGGCGGGTGTGTATGAGCGGCGTGGCTTCGCCCTCATCGACCTTCTTGCGCAGGCGATTGATGTAGACCTCGATCGCGTTCGAGAACGGATCATGGTTGGCATCCCACACATGCTCGCACAGCTCGGCGCGTCCGATCACGCGGCCAGCGTTCCGCGCCAGGTACTCGAGCATCACGTACTCTTTCGTCGTTAGGGGGATGCGCCGGCCCGCGCGCGCGACATCCTGTCCGCGCGTGTCGATGACGAGATCGTCGACGGTGAGCGTCGTCGGCAGGAGCGCGGGCATGCGGCGCAATAGCGCACGCAGTCGCGCGTAGAGCTCGTCCAGCTCGAACGGCTTGACGAGGTAGTCGTCGGCGCCAGCATCCAGTCCCGTCACGCGGTCGCTCACGCCGTCGCGCGCCGTGAGCATGAGAATGGGCGTCGCATGGCCCTTCGCGCGGAGCGCGCGGCTCACCTCGATGCCGCTCTGCTTCGGCAGCGTCACGTCGAGAATGAGCGCGTCGTATTCGTTGACCGACGCCTGAAATATCGCGTCGGTGCCGTCGTGCGACACGTCCACCGCGTAGCCCTGCTCGCGCAGGCTCCGGGCGAGCATGTCCGACAGCGTCGTATCGTCCTCTACCAGCAGCAGTCGCATTGTGTTCTCCACCGGGTCGTGCACGAGTGTACTGCGTTAACCGTCGTTTAGATCCTCGCGCGCAACTTCAGCACTACAACACCGCGGCCCGCTCTGGGACCGGTCACTAGGACGAGCTGCCGACGCCACCGCGCGAGGCTGCTTTCAACATTGGAGGAGTTTATGCGCACACGCAACGCACTGCTATTCGTTGTCGCTACCGCCTTGTCCGCCGCTGCGGCCGGTGCACAACAGCCGAAACCGGCGCCCACCACCACCAAATCCACTACGGCGCAGGCACCGGCCTCGGCGAAGAAGTCGTCGAAGACGTCCACCGCTGCCGCGCTTCCCATCAGCGCCGACTCCGCCAAGAAGATCGTCGCCGCGAATGAATCAGGCGCAACGGTGTCGTCCGCTCATCTGAAGCACAGCAATGGCAAGGCGTACTACTCGGTCAGCTACAAGATGAAGGGCGAGAAGAACACCATGCATGCGACGGTGGACGCGAACACCGGGGCCTTCGCCACGGTCGCGCCGTCCACGTCGACGACCAAGCCGGCGAAGAAGCCGTCTTGATCGCGGATTTCGCCGGTCACACGCGGTGTCTCCCGTATTGCCGCCCGGCCGCGCCGATCGCGCGCGACCGGACGCCGCGCGAGCCGGCGGAGTGCACGTTAGGCGGGCCACCGCGCGTCGCGCGACGCGCGGTGCCGCCTCGGCGGTTTCCCCCGACCCAGTAGAGGGCGCCGGCGAATCTCCGCCACCCGCCTCCGGGCCGCCAGGCGGCCGCCATTCGGTGCGTCGTTGGCTCGCGCCGGGTGTCGCGGTCGTCGTCGGTGTTCTCGGGCTCGTCGCGCTGCGCAGTGAGGTCCACGCCCTTCGCTATCACGAGCTGAGCGCGGCCGTTCGCTCGCTGCCGCGAGATTCCATTCTGCTCGCGGCGCTGGCGACCCTGGTCGCGTACACCGTGCTTCCCGCGTACGACGCGCTCGCGCTCCGCTACGTCGGGAGATCGCTCGGCGTACGTCGCACGGTGTTCGCGTCGGTGGTCGCGTACGGGTTCAGTCAAACGATCGGCTTGGCGGCGTTGACTGGGGCCTCCATTCGCTACCGCCTCTGGACGGCGTGGGGGCTGTCGGGCGCCGAGGTAGCACAGGGCGTGGCGTTCACGACGGTCACGCTGTGGCTCGGAGTCGCCACCGTGGGTGGCGTCGCTTGCCTGGTCGGCGATCTGCCGGCCGGTGCGTCGGGCCCCCTTTCGCCGGCGATGGTGCATGCGTTAGGCGTCGTCCTGCTCGCGCTGCCCGGAGCGTACCTCATCTGGAACTGGCGCGCGCGACGATCCTTGAGAGTGGCAGGCTGGCGATTCTCCGCTCCTGGCGTGCGCGTTGCGACCATGCAGATCGCGGTCGCGTCCATCGACTGGCTGCTCGCGAGTCTCGTGCTGTACGCGCTCCTTGCGCCTCTCGGCGTCGGGTTAGGCACGCTCGTTCGCGTGTTCGTGCTGGGGCAGGTGATCGGGCTCGTGAGTCACGTGCCCGGTGGCCTGGGCGTGTTCGAGTCCGTCGTCGTACTCGCGCTGCGTCCGGTCGCTTCCGCCGAGGCTGTGTTGCCGGCGCTCATCGCGTATCGCGCGATCTACTACGCCGCACCGTTCGCCACCGCCGCCGTGGGATTGGCCGCCTACGAGCTGACGCGTCGCGGCGGCTCGGTCGTTTCCGCGGTGCGTGCTGCCGGTCGCTGGGTGCCGGGAACAGTGCCGTATTTCCTGAGCCTCACGACGTTCGCGGCGGGCGTGCTGCTGATGTTCTCCGGCGCGACACCCGGTGTGCACGCGCGCCTTCGCTGGCTCGACGCGTTCTTCCCGCTCGCGGTCATCGAGGTTTCGCACTTCGCGGCCAGCGTCGCTGGGGTGATTCTCATCCTGCTCGCGAACGGGATTCGTCGTCGGCTCGACGCGGCGTACCACCTCGCCGTGCTGGCGCTGGTGGTTGGCATCGCGGGTTCGCTGCTCAAAGGCGCGGACTACGAGGAGGCGCTCGCACTCGTCGTCGTGCTGGCCGCGGTGCTGCCGGCGCGCCAGCACTTCTTCCGTCGCGCCGCGATCACGAGTGAACCCATCACGCCGGGCTGGATTGCCGCGCTCGCGCTCGCACTCCTCGCGACGGTGTGGCTCGGGCTCTTCTCGTACGGCCACGTCAAATTTTCCAACGATCTCTGGTGGCGTTTTGCTACGGCCGCCGACGCTCCTCGCTTTCTCCGCGCGATGGCCGGCACGACGGCGGTCGTCGTCGCGTTCGGCCTCGCGCGATTGCTGCGCCCGGCGGCGCCGCGGACCGCGCCAGTGGGCGCCGACGATCTCGCGCGGGTAAAAGCCGTCGCGAGCCGCTGCCCGGACGTGCGCGCGCACCTCGCGCTTCTCGGTGACAAATCGCTGCTGTTCAGTGACAGCGGCGACGCGTTCATCATGTACGGCGTTTCCGGCCGCAGTTGGGTCGCGTTAGGTGATCCGCTCGGCCCGCCAGCGGAGCACGCCGAGCTCGCGTGGAAATTTCGGGAGCTCGCGCATCAGCATGGTGGGTGGCCGGTGTTCTACGAGGTGAGTCCCGACATGCTGCCGCTGTGCATCGACCTGGGGCTCACACTGCTCAAGCTCGGCGAGGAAGCGCACGTGCCGCTGCCGCAGTTCACGCTCGAGGGCGGTAGCCGTCGCGGGCTCCGGCGAAACATGCACGATGTCGAGCGCTCGGGTACCACCTTCGAAATCGTCGGCCCCGAGCTCGTCG
>Ga0310810_10008917_pt1 | contig 11584 bp, 9 predicted proteins | sample NCmetagenome_FD_207641 | JGI IMG/M metagenome (GOLD analysis project Ga0310810, IMG submission 207641) | Soil microbial communities from experimental microcosm in Duke University, North Carolina, United States - NC | ecosystem: Engineered > Artificial ecosystem > Soil microcosm > Unclassified ...
GCCCATCGACCCGATCGCTTCCTCCCCCTGCAGCGCCATCGGCGCGAGCAGGATCTTGAGATCTTCCTGCGTGTAGCCGAACGAGCGCTGGCGGTTCACCACCGTTTCATGATCCGGCGGCAGCAGCAGCGGCGCCGGCTTGAGGTCCTCCAGCGCCACGAGGTTCGCCTTCAGCCACTCCGCGTACGGCTCCGCCGACGTCAGCTCCGACTTGATCTCATCGTCCGAAACGATCCGTCCCCGCTTGGTGTCCACGAGGAAGATCCGGCCGGGGTGCAGCCGCTCTTTCAGCAGGATGTTCTCTTCCGGGATGTCCAGCACGCCCACCTCGGACGCCATGACCACCATGTCGTCCTTCGTCACGTAGTAGCGCGAAGGGCGCAGGCCGTTGCGGTCCAGGATGGCGCCGATCACGGTGCCGTCGGTGAAGGCGATGGAGGCGGGGCCGTCCCACGGCTCCATCATGGCTGCGTGATATTCGTAAAACGCCTTGCGCTCCGCGTCCATCCCTTCGTGGCCGCTCCACGGCTCAGGAATCATCATCAGGATGGCGTGCGGCAGCGAGCGGCCGGTCATGACCAGGAACTCGAGCACGTTGTCGAAGATGGCCGTGTCGCTGCCGCCTTCGCGGATCACCGGAAGGATCTTCTTCAGATCCGCGCCCAGCAGATCCGATTCGCACATCGCCTCGCGGGCCACCATCCAGTTGATGTTGCCGCGCAGCGTGTTGATCTCGCCGTTGTGGGCCACATAGCGGTACGGGTGCGCGAGCGGCCATGACGGAAACGTGTTGGTGCTGAACCGCTGGTGCACGAGCGCCAGCGCCGACTCCACGTCCGGATCCGCCAGATCGGGAAACATCGTCTCGATCTGATCGGCGATGAGCATGCCCTTGTAGATCAGCGTGTTCGCCGAGAGGCTCGGGATATAGAAGTATTTCTTCTCGGTGGCAGGCAGCGGGAGCTTGTCCACCGCGTGCTCGATCCGCTTGCGGATCACGTAAAGCTTGCGCTCGAAGGCGGCCCGGAGGCTCGCGTCCGATGCATTCGCGTCCTCTTTCCGGCGGACGTGGCTGCCGATGAAAATCTGCTTGAAGTACGGCTCCACCGCCGCCGCCGACGCGCCCACCAGGCGATCGTCGGTGGGCAGGTCCCTCCAGCCGAGGAGCGTCTGCCCCTCCTCCTGGATGATCTTCTCCATCAGCGCTTCGATCGTGGCGCGCGCCGCGGTGTCCCGCGGCATGAAGACCGCGCCAACGCCGTATTCGCCTTCCGGCGGCAGCGTCATGCCGAGCCGCTGCGTTTCCTTGCGGAGAAACTTGTCGGGAATCTGGATCAGGATGCCGGCGCCGTCGCCGGTGTTGACCTCGCAGCCGCACGCGCCGCGGTGCAGCAGGTTGACCAGCACCTGGAGCGCCTGGCTGACGATGGCGTGCGAGCGCACGCCCTTGACGTTGACGACAAAGCCGACGCCGCAAGCGTCGCGTTCGAAAGACGGGTCATAGAGGCCCTGCGGAGGCGGGCAGCCGGGGTCGCGATTCATAGAGAGAAGTAGTTATCTGGTACTTTTGTCCATAAGTAAAATACAATTTTAAAATTCTATCTATCTGTTTTTGAAATGAATCGCCGGCGAATCGATCGAAGAGGGCAGGAACCCGAAGAAATTTGCGCCTGACAGGAGGGCGCCGCGAAGCAATGCCTGCCATCGCCAGTGCATGTTGTCGTAGGACGTTAACGTCAGCCGCAGCGGATCGCCCTGAAAGACGCCGACCGGACGCTCGACGGGGAAAAAAGTCTGCGCGTAATTGGTCGTGGAAACTGTGGGGTCGCTGCTTACCGTCAAATCCCCGGTCAGGGCGGCTCGAAACCAGCCCCCAAAACCATGAAGCATTCCGTCGCGCCGCAATGTCAGCGCCGTCTCTGCTTGAAAGCCCGGCGATTCCAGTTTCATGAGATCGAGGCGCGCTACGCGGGCCGGAGCGGCGAGATACATCTCATCATTCAACCGGACGGTATGGCGTGTGTTGGCGGCAATCGTCCGCACGGCCGAGAGATCGACGCCCACCACCTGGCGATCCCAGAACCCAACGTGCGTCTCGTACGTCGCGAACGACTCGATGGGGGTGAGGAAAAGCTCGATCGCGTGCGGGATCATCGTCCCGCCGGGCTTGAGCCACCGCCGCCTAGCATCGATAGCAGTGTGCAGGCCATCCTTCTGCAATCCGAAAGTGCCGTACGTATCGCTGACGATCACATCCACCGGTGCCGGCAGGTCGATCTCGTCGGAGCGGCCGTCGATGAAGACGATTCGATCGTCGAAGCCATTCGCCCGCGCCAGCAGCTTGCCGAACTCAAGCGACGGTTTTTCCTCGACCGCGTAGACGCGGGCGGCGCCCGCGATGCAGGCGAGGAAGGCCAGGATGCCGGTGCCGCTGCCCAGATCCAATACCGTGTCGCCCGGCCTGACGTGCGCGGCTAATGCCTGCTGATAGAGAGAAAGGCGGGTGTGGGTGTCGCCAAGAAGAAAGCGGTGAAACTCGAGGAGGCCGGCGGGATCGATCCCAGGCACTTTTCGAGGGACGGTCATGGCACATCGATCAGGCCGAACACTCGCCTTCTTGGATTTCCGGCTTGAACTCGGAGGTCTCGGCAAGGTCGATGAAGTCCTCCGGGATGGTGTCCGCCAGCGTCATCTTTTCCAGATCGGCCAGCGTTTCCTTCACGCGCTCCACATCCACGCGCATGAAGAAGCTCGTGGCCGACTCGCCGGGCTTGCGGTTGTCGGCATAGAGCCCGATGAGGCGCTCCAGCGTTTCCGTCATGCGGCGCGCGGGGATCTTCGCGGCAAGCCGGCCGAAGCGGACGCCGTCGCCGTCCGGTCCGCCTCCCACCATGACGAAGTATTGCGGCACCGCGCGGCCGGCGAGCTTGCGCACGCTGCCCTGAAATCCCAGTCCGGCGATGTGATGGCGGCCGCAGCCGTTCGGACAGCCGCTGATCTTGATTTGCAAATCGGGCGCGGCGGCCACGAGGTCCGGCCGCTCACGCAGACGATCGCCCAGAAACTTGCCCAGGCCGCGCGATTGCGTCACCGCCAGCTTGCACGATTCCGCGCCCGGGCAACTCGTCACATCCGCAATGGTGCCCGCATCAGCCAGCCCCATGCCCGCCGCGGCAAGCTGCCGGTACAGCTCCGGCACGGCGTCGGCCGCCACCCAGCGAAACACCAGGTCCTGCTCGGCGGTCACGCGCACGGTGCCATCGCCGAACGCGGTGGCCAGATCGCCGAGGATCCGCATCTGCTGGCTGGTGAAATCACCGAGCACAATCGTGGCGGTCACCAGGAAATATCCGCTCTGCTTCTGCTTGCGCACGTTCGTGCTGAGCCAATGCGAATAATCCCCGTTCATCGTCGGCAGCATCGGCCGCACCTGCGGCACGATCCCGGGGCCCGTCACCTGGGAGCTGGTCGCGCGCGACACCGTCTCGAGAATCGGCGGCGAGTCGACATGCTTCCACGCGGGCGCCGCTTCCACGGGCGGCGCTTCCGGATCGAACGGCAGCGAGGCGCCGCCCTGCTCGCGGAACTGCGCGAGCGCCTTTTCGTATTCGGCGCGCCAGTTGTCCCAGCCCATCGACTTGATCAGGAACTTGAGGCGGTTCGCCTGCTTGTGCTTGTAGTCGCCGAACTGTTTGAACACGCGGATCACGGCTTCGGCGACGTTGAACATCTCCGACGCGGGGAGCCATTCGTGCAGCGGCACCGCCGACTTCACCATAATGGACGTGCCGCCGCCCACCACCACACGGAAGCCGCGTTTGCCGTCGCGGATTTCGGCGCGATAGCCAAGGTCGTGCATCCCGAGCAGCGCGTGGTCTTCGTCCGCGCAGCCTTCGAACGCGATCTTGAACTTGCGCGGCAGCGACGAGCTCAGCGGGTGGCGCAGCAGATAGCGCGTCGTCGCCTCGGCGTACGGCGTGACGTCGAAGACTTCCGTGGGCGACACGCCGGCGAGCGCGCAACACGTGATGTTGCGCACGGAATTGCCGCAGGCTTCACGGGTGGTGACGCCGGCGTCGGCCAGCATCCGCATTGCCGGCTCCACGTCGTGCAGCTTGACGAAATGAAACTGGATGTTCTGCCGGGTGGTGATGTGACCGAAGCCGCGCGAGAAGCGCTCGCCCACGTCGGCCAGCGTATCGAGCTGCGGGGCGGTGAGGATTCCCTGCGGAATCTTGACGCGCAGCATCTGCACGTCGCCCGGCTGGCGTTGCCCGTACGTGCCGCGCACGAGCCGGAACACCCGCCACTGATCGGGCGTGAGCTCGCCGCGCTCGAACTTGTCGAGCACATCCACGAACTCGTCGATATCGGCCTCGCTGGCAAACGAGAGCCGGGTTCTACCCAGGGTTTTCGGATCGTCGGTCACTGACATAGGAGTTGAACTCCCCATGATTATACCGAGGTTTCCCTACTATCCGGCCGGGCTTCTTTTTGCGGGTATCAGCCCCACGGCCGCGTAAAACAACAGCACAAACGCCGTCGGGGTGGTATAGCGCGTGGACGGAAAGTACACGGCGTGGACGATCACGAACGTCGCCATGATGAGCCACAGGATGGCGTCCCGCCGAATCTCCGTGCGCCGCCGCCAGACTCCGGCGATGGCCGCGATGAATACCGGGCAGTAGCTCAACGTGTACGCCGCCGCCTCCAGCCGAGGCCGTGGAGGACTGTTCAGGACGCGGACGTCGCCTGTGCTCGAAAATTCGAGCCGTGTGCCGTCAACAAACACATGAGTGGGCACAAGCCGCGGCCAGAAGAAATAGGCCACGTAACGGGTTTTCAGCCACAACGTCTGCAGCGGGCGGTCGCGCATTTCTTTCAACGCCAACCGCGTGAGCGCGCGATCCGTTTCAGCTTCACCGGATGGTCCCGCCGGGATTTCCGGATGTTCACGCTCGGCCATCAAGAGGGCATATTCCTGCAGGTTATCCGGCGTGTAGTTGGGTAACAGTGCCTCCGCATATCGCGAGTTTCCGATGAACAGGTTCAAGCCGCTGCGTGTGTACGTTGGCGTCCCGGCAAGCCGGTAATTCCGTATCGCCATCGGCGACACGATGGCGATCGCGGACAGAAGACACGCAAGAGCGGCCGTCCGCCGGCCATCGATCAGCAACATCGCCGGTGCCAGCAGGAGGAGCGGCAGCACCGTTGAACGCATGAGAATCGCCAGTCCGAGGCACAGGCCGGCCACGCACCCGCGCGTCACGGTGTGGGCGCGTACAACTGCGTACGCCACCGCGATCATCAGAATCGATGAGAGCGCGGACTCGTCAGGCGTGACGGAGTGCCACACCAAGAGAGGATACGCGGCGTACAACACGCCGGAGAGAAGCGCGACAGCGCGGCGGCCTGTCAGCGCTTCTGCCAGCAGGCACAGGCCAACGGCGCCGAGTCCGCTCACAATCGCCTGAAAGGCCTGGACCAGGAACATGCGGTCGCGCATGAGCAGTCGTGCGAAAGCGAGGAACCACGGATAGAGCGGCTCGTAGTACGCGGTTTTCACGCCCTCGATGCTCAGAGAGCCACCCCGCATCAGGGCGGTTGAAAGCGCAACGTTATAATTCTCGAACGGCGGGTGAGCCACCAGGAGATACGCGAGCCTTGGCAGCGCTGCAAGGACCGCCACGCCGATGAGCGCACGCGGCGTGCTGAGTGCCTCGAGTTTGTTCACGAGCTCATCCGTGTCCATGTTTCGCGCCAATTATCGTCCGAAGGAGGAGTGCACGCATGAGCGCAATCTGCGGCATCTGGAATTTGGACGGCGCACCAGTGGACCGCTCGTTGCTCGCGACATTGAGCGGGCTGCTCGCGCACCGCGGCGCCGACGGCGAAGCGCGCTGGGTTGACGGCGAAATCGGCTTCGCCTTTCAGAATCTCTGGATCACGCCTGAGTCAGCGGGAACCCTCCAGCCGGTGGTCAGGGCCGGAGAGTCCGTGGTGATGTTCGATGGCCGGCTGGACAATCGAGACGATCTTCTCCGCCACCTCGACGCCGGCCCGTCGCTCTCCGGAGACAGCCCGGACGCCCTCCTCGTATCGGAGCTCTACCGTAAGTACGGCGATCGGCTCGCCGACCAGCTCAACGGCGATTTTGCGGTCTCGGTCTATGACATCCGCGAGCGCCGGCTGCTGCTGGCGAGAGATGCCATGGGCACGCGGCCCTTATATTTCGCGCACACACCACGCACCTTCATCGTCGCGTCGGAAGTGAAGCCGATTCTCGCGCATCCCTCGATCGCCTGCCGGCCCAATGCGGACATGCTGGCAGTGGCGTTGCTGGGATCCATGGGACAGGACCGGGAAGGGTGGACGTTCTTCGAGGGCGTCTCCAGCGTGCTGCCGGGTCAGTTGGTCACCGTCACGAGCGAGCGGATCGCCAAGCGGATCTACTGGGACTTCGGCAACGCCCCGGCAATCCGCTTCAAGACGTTCGAGCGCTACACGGAGGCTTTTCGGGAAACGTTCGAACGAGCCGTCGCACGGCGCCTTCGCAGCCATTTTCCCGTTGCCGTGTCGATCAGCGGCGGCGTGGATTCGTCGTCCGTCTACTGCACGGCGGAAACACTACGACGCCGTGGGGCCGCCGTAACTCCCGCAGTGGTAGGCGTGTCGATGGAAGTGGACGCGCGCCTGTCCGACGAGCGCGTTTATCTCGACGCCATAGAGCGGCAATACCAGACCACAATACGCCGCCTCCCCTCGGCGGTGCGCTACGCCACCGGCTCACTCACGCAGGCGTTTCGCGATACGGAGACCCCGTACTTCCGCGGCCCGGTCGATCCCGACTATCCCTTCCACCGCGCCGTTCGGGAGACCGGCGCGCGCGTCCAGCTTTCCGGGCTTTTCGGCGATCAGGTGCTGTCCGATACCGGGTATCTGATCGACTTCGCGCGCGGGTTGAAATGGTTCGCGCTGTGGGAACACTTGTCAGAACAGACAAAATGGAATGCGGCGCCTTCGACGTATGAAAACGCGAAGGACTGCTTTCGCGACGTTGCCCGGTATCACGTGCCCGATCCGCTCTGGCGAGTCGTGCGCGGGCTGCGGCGCCGGCTCGTTTCGTACCGCGGCTGGTATACCGAAGATTTTCTGCGGCGCGCCAATCGCGCTGAGACGATCCAACAGTTCCATCCCGCTCTGACAAACGCGCACCAGAGATCGCTTTATCGGTTCGTACGTCCGATGTATTATGTGCAGGGTCTCGAAATAGCCAACAAGATCGCCGCCGTGAATGGATTGGAGTGCGCGTATCCATTTTTCGATCGGGATCTGGTGTCGTTTCTTGTCTCGATTCCCGGCGGCATCGCGTGCAAGGGCGGCGTGCCGAAAGCCATCCTGAGAAGCGCGATGCAGGGAGTGCTGCCGGCAAGCATCGCCGGGCGCCGGTGGAAAGCGCAGAACACCGAAGAGCTCAGCGCGGCGATGGATCGTGAGTTCGAAAGTCTGGCGGGACACCTCGACCGCGGGGCGATGTCAATCGCATTGGGCTACGTAGACGAAGCACAGCTGAGAAAACGGCTGCCGGTGCTCAAAGGCGCCATCGTCGATGGCACGGGTGCGGTCACGCAGCAGTTTGGCGATCTCTTCGGGTTGGAAATCTGGCTTCGGTCGTTTTTCGGTAATCGCATGGACTGGGAGCAGGCCAAGAAATGGTGAAGAACACGCCGGACACGAACGCCCCGTCGCCGCGAAAGCCTTATCGCGAGCCCAAATTGACGATCTACGGCAACCTGCAGCGATTGACGATGGCGAAGAACAAGACCAACAAGGAAAGCGGCGTGGCCGGCCCCCCGAACACCCATAACTGATGAAGCCCTGCGGCCTGCCGGTGCTCGGCTGACGCGATGCATCATTATGGCGTGTATGGCATTTCCCTCCGAAGCGATATTCGCCTGAATTACCCGGAACATCCGGATCCGGCCGGCGTGGCCGACGTCGCGATTGAGAGCTTTGCCGGTCTTTCCCTGAGCCACTTGCTCGAAGGCGTCCATCCGCAATCTTCGGGCGCGTGGGGTGAGCACGCGCTTCTTCCCGACGGATCAATTTATCTCCGATGGCCGGACCTCGCAGAGTTTGTGCTGTCAGGCGACGGCGGTCACATTCTTTGCTGCGCCGCGGCGGGCGCCGCGGCCGAAATGTGGCAGACCTATCTGCTCGGCCAGGTGTTGTCGTTCGCGCTGGTGAAGAAAGGGATCGAACCGCTTCACGCCACCACCGTTGTGGTCGATGGGCGCGCGGTGGGCTTCCTGGGCAAAGCGGGCCAGGGAAAATCGACGCTTGCCGCCGCATTCGTCGCAGCCGGCCACAAAGTGCTGACCGATGATCTGCTGGTGCTTCAGGAGATTGACGATGCCATGAGCGGCTACCCGGGCCCGTGCCGGATCAAACTGTTTCCGGATCAGGCCGCGGATCTGCTCGGCGTCAGCGAAGGCGTGCCGATGAACACGCTGACGACCAAGCTGGTGATTCCGCTGGAGGCCCATCAGTTTCAATCGACGGCGGTTCCGATTTGCGCGCTGTACGTGCTCGAAACGGCACCGGGCACGGCAAGCCGGGCCCCTCGACTCTCGCGTCTGGCTCCGCGGCGCGCGCTAATCGCGCTGGTGGCGCACACGTTCAACCGGGTGATGGTGGCCCCGGATCGGCTGCGGCGTCAGTTCGACAACGCCGCGCGTCTGGCGGCCCGAGTGCCGGTCAAACGCCTGAGATATTCCCGCAGTCTCGCGAACCTCGCAGGCGTGCGGGACGCCGTGCTTGCGGATCTGGATCGACTGGTCAGCCGCCACTGACGGCAGACCGGAAGTCGAAGACGGGCTCCGAACAGAACCACCCTGCAAACACGGTTCGAGGACTGGCGCCCTCCACTTTGCTGACACGATGCTGCAGCCGGGGCGAGACCCGGAAGAGGACGGCATCGCCCGCGCACGGATTTGGCACATCGGACAGGATCTGGCCGGTCGCGGCATTTCGTATCTGGAGCACGCCACCGGAAAACGGTGCGGCGCTGAGATTGATGCTGATGGCCGCAACTCGCGAGTGCCCCACATCGTCGTGCCACGAATCGTAATGCCCGAACGCCGGATCGATGCGATACACGGTGCCATCGAAACATCCGATTCTCTCGGCTGCCGTGACGAATTGGATAGTTTCGAAGAGCACTGCATCGTTCATCAGCAGCAGATCGAGGAGGCCCTGCGCAAGGTTCGCCTTCATCGTCACATCGCGAGCCCACGGCGCCGCATCGGGTGCGGAGGGAGTTTTGTCGTGTGCATGGAGATGCACGCGCTCCTCGAACTCAGCGTGCTCCACTGCCGACTGGATGAACCGGAGCAGCCGCGGTTCCAGGAACCCGGGCAATCGCACGTAGTGCTGCCGCGCAAAATCGTCCCGCAGCGTCGCAAGGGCGGAGGACGAACCGGAAACAACGGTGCCCGAGCGCGTGAGCTGAATCATGGATTGGAAATGACGTCGGACCGGTGGAAGACCGGCTCGGAACAGAACCACCCGGAATACGCCGTTCTCGGTACGCCTCCCGAGACCTCGGTCACACGGTGTTCCAGATCAGGCGACAATCGAAATACGATCGCGTCCCCAGGCTGGGCGTTCTGGACCTCGCTGATAATCGCTCCGCTTTTCCGATCTCGAATCTGGAGCACGCCGCCCAGATATGCCCCGGTGCTGACGTTGATGCTGATCGCCACGAGGCGGTGATACGCAAGATCATCGTGCCATGAAGCGTAGTCACCGCGGTGGGGCACCATTCGATACAAACGGCCCGTAAACGAGCCGATAGGGCCGCATCCTGTGATCTGTTCAACCAGCTGGAACAACGACCGATCGTTCATCAACAGGACATAAAACATGCCCTGACTGATGCTCCCGTTCAGAATCAGGTTGCGCGCGCGCTGCGCAAGCTCGTCGTTCACGATCTCATCGAAGTCCTTCCGGCCCGCCTCCGACTGGATGAACCCGAGCAACTGAGGCTCGAGGAATCCGTGCAGCCGCACGTAGTGATGCCGCGCGAACTGATCGCGAAGCAGCGTCAAGCCGGCGGCAGCTGCGTGCACCGCGGTGCCAGCGCGCGTGAGCTGAATCACTGGTGAAAGCCCCGCGGTCATGATACCGGGCGCATCGGGCGGACCCATCGCACCGCCCCGCGCGCGATTCGATGCGCGTACAAGGCCGGCAGCCACATCGGGTTGGTGGCATGGTACGCGTTCAACATGTAGCGGCGATCCGGAAACAAATGCTGCCAGACGAGCTGTCCTCGTGCCCGCCAGCCAGACAGGTGCCGGAAATTTGAAAGTTCGATATCCAGCCGGCTGAACCCGCCCCCAATGAACGCAGCAGACGGCTCGAGCGGCGCGTCCGCGAACGCGTCCTGGATCGCGCGCGGCACGCGCGTGCCGAAAAGATCAGCCGCCAGTCTCAGACCCTTTCCACACACCGCGCGCATGCTGGTGCGCACCGCGAGCGACTCGAACTCGCGCCACTCCGGGATGGTCAGACTTGTTGCGAGCAGGTGGATATCGTAGAGCCACAGTAAATGATCACCGTCGTCGTGATGCGCCACGCGGTGCATGCACGCGATGAACAGCGAATGGACCGGGCTGGGGGCCCTGCCCGTCCGGCCCAGCGCCGGCACGTCGACGGCATCGCGTGTGATCTCCTCGAAGGTCAAAAGATCGGAAAACAGCGCCGGGTTCGCGAGCCGCCAATGGAAATCGAACTCACACACGACGCCCGCGGTGTCGCTTCTCGAATACTGAAACTGGTGAGTCACGCGGTCGCCGGAAATGGCATCGGCCCGCCGATATCCCGCGTATTCCATGACCGCACGTACCGCCGGCTCATCTTGTTTGCGGATGAAAAGATCGACGTCATTGCGGGGACGATGATAGGGCTTTGAATAGCACGTGTAAGCCAGCGCCGCGCCCTTGAACAACACCGGTCGAACCCCGGCGCCGGCGAGCGCGTCGAGCACGCGGGCTGTAGAGGTGAACTGGAGCTGCTCGACGAGCGCCCCTTCCCGGACGGCCGACTGCAACTGCGCGTTGATGTGTGGAGGACAGCCCGCCGGCCGTTCCGCCAACAGCAGGTGGACGCGGTGTTCGATGGCGGCGGCCAGCAGCGAGCCATCCTCCCACGCAATGGGAGGCGGAACAGTATCGCCCGTCAGCAGATCCGCCAGCACGGTTGTGGAGCACCGCGCCATACGTCAATCCGCTGTTGAATCGCCGCCCTCGCGGCGGACGCGGGCAAGTCCGTGAGAGGAGAATTCCCGAGCCAGGCGCAACAGATCGGCTTTCAACACCGGCTCCGGCACATCGTATTCCTGCAGAAGGACCTCGAAGACCTGCTGTAGAGACTCGTGTTCGCGCAACAGGGTCCAGATGCGGGTGCCGACGGGATCGAGACCGAAATAGATACCCGTTTCGAGGTTCAGCAACACCATTTCGCCTTCGAGCTCGCGAAAAACGACCTGGTCGTCGATCTTCACCGAGTCGTTCAGTGACGGCCC
>Ga0310810_10008919_pt1 | contig 11583 bp, 8 predicted proteins | sample NCmetagenome_FD_207641 | JGI IMG/M metagenome (GOLD analysis project Ga0310810, IMG submission 207641) | Soil microbial communities from experimental microcosm in Duke University, North Carolina, United States - NC | ecosystem: Engineered > Artificial ecosystem > Soil microcosm > Unclassified ...
CCTGGGCTTTGACCTGCGCCAGAGAGGCCAGGTTGCTGAGCACGAATGCGATGATGAATAAGACTGCGCCGGGAAGGAATTTGTTGTTCATAGGTTAATTAGTTTTTCGATAGAGTTCTGTCTTTACCTGTTCTCTCCAGATCCGACCAGAAAAGTTTCAGAGTTTTGTCAGAAGAATGAAACAAAAAGCCGTTATGCGGTGAAGCACGACGGCTCATTGCTTCGGTTGGTTGACCAGCTCTAGCGATTGTTCACGACTGTCTGTGGTGCGGCTTTGTTCAGTTCCAACTGTGCGCTCACCTTCTGTAGGCCCTCTGTAAGCGCTTCAATTTGCTTTTGCTGTTGTGCAATTTTGGCGTCCTGCTGCTCGATCTTTGATTCTTGCTGTTCACTCTTGCGATGTTCTTTCAAAAACTCATTGAGCAACATCGCATTGACCGCTTCGTAGCGGACGGTTTGCGGTTTTCCCTCCTCGTCGCGCGTGACTAGTTCCGGGCTGACTTGAGCCACGTCCTCGGCGATCAAACCGAACGAGAGCGCCTGCGAAGGATCGGCGTCTTTCTTGTAACGGAAGGTGACCGGTTTGAGCGCAAAGAGAGTTTCGCTGCTGCGGTCCATCGGCTGGATGTCATGCTTGAAGCGGCGCGAAGAGGAAAGTGTGCCGATCTTGTTGTCGGCATTGACGTAAACCGCCCGGCCGTTGGCGACCGTGGTGTAAACATTGCGAATGCGCGTGGTGTTGCTTTCACCGGCGACGCCGTTAACGCCCGCGCCGATGCAAATATTGTTGCTGCCGGTGGTGAGAGCGCTGCCCGCAGTTAGGCCTATGGCAACGTTGTTCGATCCGGTGGTGTTGGCGAGGAGGGCTCCTAGGCCAGTGGCCGTGTTGAAGTTTCCAATGGTGTTGTTGTAGAGCGCTAAAACACCGTTGCCCGTGTTGAAGCCGCCGGTGGTGTTGTTAAAGAGCGCCTGATAGCCGTTGGCCATATTGTAGTTTCCAGTGGTGTTAGATCTGAGAGCCGCAACGCCGCTGGCCGTATTCTGGCTCCCGGTGGTGTTATCCGCGAGCGCGACCTCACCGATCGCTGTGTTGTTGTCACCGCTGATGTTGTCTTCAAGCGCGAAAATACCGCTGGCCGTGTTGTTTCTGCCGTTGGTGTTGCTGGCGAGCGCACGGTAACCGCTGGCCGTGTTCCACTGGCCGGTGCTGTTGCTGTAGAGCGCCTGTGCGCCGCTGGCCGTATTCCACACGCCGGTGGTGTTGTTGGCGAGCGCCGATGCACCGCTGGCCGTGTTATAGTTGCCGATGGTGTTGCTGAAGAGGGCCTGTGCGCCGCTGGCCGTATTCCACTGGCCGGTCGTGTTGCTGTAGAGCGCCTCATCACCGATGGCCGTATTCTCTGTGGCGCTGTTGCCGGAGGAGAGCGCGAGGTAACCGAAGCCTGAATTGCGGCCGCCGGAGTTATTAGCCCCTGCCCCCTCACCGTAAAACGTGTTCGTCTGCGCCTTTACGTGGGTCAGAGAGGCCAGACTGGTAAGCACGAATGTGATGATGAATAAGGCTGCGCCAGGAAGGAATTTCTTGTTCATAAGGTGATTGGTTTTTTCGATAGAGTTGTGTCTTTACCATGTTCTCTCCAGATCCGGTCGAAAAAGTTTCAGAGTTTTCGGAATAATTGACCGGCAGCGTTTTGGTGGTGCATCAAAGTGCCGACAAAATGTAGCCGTCGCCCTGTGGGCGACGGGCGCGCTTCGCACCCGCCTTCGCTCAGCTACGGCGTGGCACGCAGCGAAGCGGCTACAGCAGATTACGGATTTGCAGCGATTGCCGGCGCGGCACTCAATTGCACCTGCGCGCTTACTTTCTGCATTTGCGTCGCGAGTTGCTCGATTGCTTTCTGCTGCTGCGCGATTCTCACTTCCTGCTGCTGAATTCTCGCTTCCTGCTCGTCGGCCTTGCGAGTTTGGATGTCGAGTTTTCTGTGTTCTTTCAAGAACTCATTGAGCAACATCGCATTGACCGCTTCGTAGCGGACGGTTTGTGGTTTTCCCTCCTCGTCGCGCGTGATTAGTTCCGGGCTGACTTGAGCGACGTCCTCGGCGATCAAACCAAAGGAGAGCGCCTGCGAAGGATCGGCATCTTTCTTGTAGCGGAAGGTGACCGGTTTGAGCGCAAAGAGAGTTTCGCTGCTGCAGTCCATCGGCTGGATGTCATGCTTGAAGCGGCGCGAAGAGGAAAGTGTGCCGATCTTGTTGTCGGCGTTCACGTAGACCGCGCGGCCATTGGCGACCGTGGTGTAAACATTGCGAATGCGCGTGGTGTTACTTTCGCCGGCGACGCCATTAACGCCTGCACCGATGCAGACATTGTTGCTGCCGGTGGTGAGAGCGAAGCCCGCAGTTGCGCCCACGGCAACGTTGTTCGATCCGGTGGTGTTGGAGTAAAGGGCACCTGGGCCAGTGGCGGTGTTGAAGTTTCCAATGGTGTTGTTGTAGAGCACGAAAGCACCGTTGGCCGCGTTGAAGCCGCCGCCGGTGTTGCTCAAAAGCGACTGATAACCGTTGGCCATGTTGTAACTACCGGTCGTGTTGCTGAAGAGCGCCTCCGCACCGCTGGCAGTATTCTGGCTGCCGGTCATATTGTCGTAGAGCGCAGCTGAACCGCTGGCCGTATTGTTGTTGCCGGTCGTGTTGGAGTAGAGCGCCTCTTCACCGCTGACGGTATTGTAGTTGCCGGTCGTATTGGCCCGCAGCCCATAGAGACCAGTTGCCGTGTTATGGTGGCCGGTGGTGTTGCTAAAGAGTGCGTTTGTACCGCTGGCTGTGTTCGAGTTGCCGGTGGTATTGCTGTAGAGCGCATTCGTACCGCTGGCCGTGTTGCTGTCGCCCGTCGTGTTGCTATAGAGCGCCTGGAAACCGCTGGCGGTGTCGAAGTTGCCGGTGGTGTTAACGTAGAGCGCATTTGCACCGCTGGCCGTGTTGGAGTTGCCGGTGGTGTTGGCGGAGAGCGCCTCAGAACCACTGGCTGTATTGAAGTTACCGGTTATGTTGAGGGCGAGCGCCTGCGCACCGCTGGCTGTGTTATAGTTGCCGCTCCTGTTTTCCGAGAGCGCGGCACCACCGCAGGCTGTGTTGCCGGTACCGGTGTCGGTGCTGTAAAGCGCGAACGAGCCAAACCCTGAATCCTGAGCGCCAGTCGTGATATGGATGCCCGCGCTTTCGCCGTAAAAGGTATTATTACTCTGGGCCCTGACCTGCGCCAGAGAGGCCAGGTTGCTGAGCACAAATGTGATGATGAATAAGACTGCGCCGGGAAAGAATTTGTTGTTCATAAGGTGATTGGTCTTTCGATAGAGTTGTGTCTTTACTTGTTCTCTCCGGATCCGATCGAAAAAGTTTCAAAGATTTTTTCAGAAATTGAGAACGGGCGACTTTTTCGCAGGTGCCCGCGGAAGAATGTAAAGAAAACGCCGAACCCGTTCGCGAGGCTATGGCGCGGCAGATCCCAACGTCGAACACCGAATGTGCCCGCAGATTCTTTCATTTCAGCGTTGGACGTTAGGCGTTGGGCGTTGGACGTTTTCTTTCTGCTGTGAAAAAGGAGCATCCACGCATTCCTACGTGCACTTACCGATTGCAATTCAATCGGCGTTTCACGTTTGGGAACGCGCGCGAGATCGTCGCATATCTGCACGAGCTGGGCGTGAGCGATGTATACGCGTCGCCGTATTTTCAGGCCAGCCCCGACAGCCTGCATGGGTATGACATCACGAGCCACAACAAGCTGAACACAGCGATCGGTTCGCGGGCGGATTATGAAACGTGGATCGCGCAACTGAAGGCGCACAACATGGGCCAGGTGCTGGATTTTGTTCCGAACCATGTCGGCATCGCCAACGATCATAATGCGTGGTGGATGGACGTACTGGAAAACGGGCCCAGCTCACAGTATGCCCCTTATTTTGATATCGAGTGGCAGCCACTGAAGACTGATCTTCGCAACAAAGTTCTGCTGCCAATTCTAGGTGACCAATACGGGCGCGTGTTGGAACGCGGCGAATTGCGGGTGGGCTTCGAAGAAGGAACGTTTTACGTGCTGTATGGCGACCGCAGACTGCCGATCGCACCCGGCACTTATCGATACATTTTGGAGGTCGCGTTAGAGAACCTGGCCGAATACAAAGACGACGTTTTTTACGCGGAGCTGCAAAGCATTTTGACTGCGCTTGAATATTTGCCGAAGCGCACCGAGACCGACCCGAAACGGATCGCAGAACGCACGCGGGAGAAGGAGATTATCAAACGCCGGCTGGATCGTCGTTGTGCCGAAGCACCGCAAGTGCAACAGGCAATCGAAAAAGCTCTCGCACAGATCAACGGGAATCCAGGCGACCAGCGCAGTTTCGATAAGCTCGACGAACTACTGAACTCCCAGTCGTATCGTTTGGCATTTTGGCGGGTTGCAGCTGAGGAAATTAATTACCGCCGCTTCTTCGACGTAAACGATTTGGCTGCGATCCGGGTGGAGCTGCCAGAAGTATTCGACGCGATTCACCGCCTCGTTCTTGAATTGGTGAGCCAGGGAGCAGTCACCGGCCTTCGGATCGATCACCCTGACGGTTTGTACCTGCCTCGCGAATATTTCGCGAAACTTCAGCAGCGTTCTGCAAAAGCACTCGGGATCGGATTGCCTCGCGATGGCCGAGCCATCTACATGACCGCTGAAAAAATTCTCACGGGCTCGGAAACGTTACGCAAAGAGTGGCCGGTGCATGGAACGACCGGCTACGATTTCGCCAACCAGGTTGTTCAGCTGCAGGTCGATCCTTCGGCTGAAACTGCGATCACAAAGACGTTTCACCGTTTCATCGGACACTCCGTTCCGTTTGGGCATCTGGTCTACGCGAAAAAGCTTCTGGTGATGAAACTTGCCCTGGCCAACGACGTCGATGTTTTGGCGAACATGCTCGACCGTTTGTCCGAGCGAAACCGATGGTACCGTGATTTCACGCTCGAAGCACTCTCGCGAACCGTGCGGGAGACAATTGCCTGCTTTCCGGTTTACAGAACGTACGTCGAGCCCGGGCAGCCGGTCTCGGAAGAGGACCGGCACATTGTCGAACGCGCCATCGCCGCAGCCAAGCGCCGCAATCCGGCAATGGAGGAATCGATTTTCAATTTTTTATCCGATGTGCTGTTGCTTCGTTCGCCGCAGGATCTCGACGCTGACGGACGAGCAGCGCATGCGCAGTTTGTCCTGAAATTTCAGCAAACCACCGGGCCCGTTATGGCAAAGGGTCTCGAAGACACGGTGTTTTATATCTACAACCGCTTGCCGGCTCTGAACGAAGTCGGCGGCGAGCCGCAACAGTTTGGAATTAGCGTTGAGGTTTTTCACGAACGAAATCAGGATCGGCAGCGCGACTGGCCCGCAACGTTGCTCGCCACCTCAACGCACGACACAAAACGCAGCGAAGACGTACGCGCGCGAATGGTCGCGATCTCCGAAATCCCGGAACAGTGGCGACGTTCACTGCAGCGGTGGGGCACTTCGAATCGTCGTTGGAAGCGGACGATCAATGACTCGGAAGCGCCGGATGCGAATGAAGAATATCTGCTTTACCAAACGCTACTGGGCACCTGGCCAATGAATGACAATGGCGAGCCGGAACCTGTGCCGTCACCTGATTACATCGATCGGATTCAGGCTTACATGACGAAAGCGCTCAAAGAAGCGAAGATCAATACGAGCTGGATCCAACCGAACGAGGACTGGGATGCCGCGATGCATAATTTCGTGGCCAGGATTTTGGATTCGTCACCGCGAAACAAGTTTCTTCCGAATTTTCTGCCGGTGGCAAAAGAGGTTATTCAACTCGGAGCGATCAATTCGCTGACACAAACGCTGCTGAAACTAACATCGCCTGGTGTGCCGGATATCTACCAGGGATCTGAGATTTGGGACTACAGCCTTGTCGATCCCGATAACCGGCGTCCGATCGACTACGACCTGCGTCGCGAAATGCTGCAATCGTTGTCGAGCGCGACTCCCAAAGAACTGATGCAGGCTTGGCCGAATGGCCGGATCAAGATGTTTTTGACACAGCGCCTGCTGCGATTTCGCAGGGAGTACAGCGATCTTTTCGAGAGCGGCGAATATCTACCGCTTCAAACGAGCGGAACATTTGCAGAATGTTGCATCAGTTTCGCCCGGCGACTCGATGACAATTGGATTGCAATAATCGCGCCGCGGCTCTCTTCACGCGTCGGTTTTCCACCGATTGGGGAATCTTGGCAGGACACCGCAATTGAATTACCAGAGGCACTTGAGCTCGAGAAGGCGCACGACCTGTTTAATTGCAGGCCTGTTTCCGTGCGAGATCGGCAGTTGAAGCTGGCAAAAGCATTGGCGGTGCTGCCTCTTGGAGTAATCACGAATCTGTAGGCATCCGCCGCGGCGGACGCCTTACAAAATTAGGGCTGCTGTGCAGCGTTGGAACGCCCGGCCGTTGCTTCACATCCGTTACGGGTGTCAAAAGCCAATCTTTACTCGCAATTGTGCAATAAGCTCCATCATCCACTGCGTGAAATTTCCGAGATTCGTCAGCAAATCGGCGCCGAAGCTTTCAAACGTGATGTGTCTTGATGCCAGGATCAGCATCACGCTAAGGAGTAGCAGATTCATCAGATAGATCAGGACGAGCGAAAAAAATGTACCCTGATCGGTAAGATCGGTCTGATTTTTGGGAATCATCCAGCAGGTGAACGTGAAATGGAACGCCCAAGTGACGCCAATCGCAGCATAGAGTAGCCGTCCATACGGCTGCATGTTTAGAAAAAGGCTAAGCCCGCCGTAAATGGCGATCGTCAGAATGCTGTAGATCGGAAAGAAATACGGCGTCAGCGCTATCCAGAAGTTTGCTTTGGTGGTCACCACGTGTCCGCCATCCGAACCCACGCGGAACCGGCTTACGCGACCACCCATCAACCACACCCAGAGCGCGTGAGTCAGCTCATGTCCGAACACATAAATCAAGATTGGCCGGGGCAGACCGAAGAAAGCTATTAGCCAAAGCACCGCGCCTAGCGAAAAGAACCAGAATTCTTCGCCCGTCCACAACCGTTGCGTTACCGCCGCGCGCGCAAATGCGGTGAAGAATGTCTGGGTAAGCACGCCGCAGATCGGCAGCAGAAAAATTGCAAAAACAAATTTCACCCATTTGGTCGGCACAGTGAGTGGCTCGGATGCGGCGACAAAGTTTCTGGGTGAGCTTGTGCGAGCGGCAACGCTGCGGACAACTTTCCGGCCGCGCTTCGAATTGCGCGTACCGCCATTCTTTTTCGATCTGCGCTTCGTCGCCAAATCGTCCGCAGATTACGCAGAATGCGACGGATTTGGAAAAGCGAAATTTGCAACTCTGGGGAGCACAGGCCGCTAGCCTCTAGTTTCCGGCAGCTTGCCGGAAACGTGTAAGGAGCGCTATCAAATTGCGCGAGTGGTCTCGGCAAGCTGCCGAGATGAACAGGCTCGCAGCCTGTAATCCCCAGAATCTATGCGATCAGGCGCGGCCCATGTACGCGCCAGTGCGCGTGTCGATCTTGATGGTTTCGCCTTCCTTGATGAAAAGCGGCACGTTAATGGTCTTGCCGGTTTCGAGTTTTGCCGGCTTGGTAACGTTGCTGGCAGTATCGCCGCGAAGGCCTTCGGCTGATTCAACCACCTTCAAACTTACAGACGCAGGTAATTCTATCTCAACGGCCTTGCCTTCTGCATAAAGGACCTGCACAGAAAGATTTTCGACAAGATAATCCTTGGCGTCGCCAACCATGTTTTCCGCGAGCGTAATCGTGTCGTAGCTCTCGGGATCCATGAAATGATATCCGTTGCGATCTTTGTAGGAAAATTCGAGCTGTTTTCGCTCGATATCGACCAACTCGACTTTGTCGGTGGAACCAAAACGGACGTCAGCGCTTTTGCCGGTGTTGATGTAACGGATGATAGCCTGCACGAACGCACGCAAATTTCCCGGCGTGCGATGATGGACTTCAAGCACAATGGCGGGATTGCCATTGTATTTAATGGCCATTCCTCTGCGTAAATCGTTAGCGGCAGGCATGGTGAAAGGTTTGAACAGTTGAAGCGTGAAACGGGAAAGAGCGCGGAGTGTACATGCACATCGCGGTTTTGCAATTGTAGGGCAGGCGCGCCGCCTGCTGCACCCTAGCAATCGGTGCGGTCGCCCTACAATAGTTTTAACCGCGTTAAATCCTGCGAATCGACGATGCCGACAGGCACGTTGTCATCATCGATCACGACCAGATCGTCGATGCGATGGCGTTCCAGAAGGTTCAGAACTTCCACAGCCAGCTTTTCTTTGTGCACGGTGACTGGATTCAGTGTCATCAAGTCCGCCACGAGCCGTTCGCCAATCCTGGAATCGGATTGGAAATGGCGCACAAAATCTCCGTGGGTAAATATACCGAGCAGTTGGTTGTCCTCGCCGATCACAACGGCAGCGCCAGCACGCACGCTGGTCATCGCCCTGAGCACATCGCGTATTGGTGCGTCGGTCGTGACGATTGCCATCGCTTCCCGCGGTCGCATGACCTGATGAACTCGCATCAGCATGCTGCGGCCGATCATGCCGCCTGGATGAAACTTGGCGAAATCTTCTTTGTTGAAGCCGCGCGCTTCTAAAAGCACCATCGCCAGCGCATCGCCTAACGCGAGCATCACCGTTGTGCTCGACGTCGGCGCCAGGTTCAGCGGACAAGCCTCTTGTTCGATATTTACGTCGAGACAAACATGCGCGTTTTGCGCCAGCGTTGATTTTGGATCGCCGCAAATAGCGATGATCCTGACGTGAAACCGCGTAATCGCAGGCAAAATCCGGAGCATTTCTTCTGTCTCGCCGCTCGCGCTCAACGCCAGCACCACGTCGCCGTCGGCGATTACGCCGAGATCGCCATGAAGCGCATTAGACGAATCCAGCACTACCGCCGGCGAGCCGGTGCTGGTGAGTGTAGAGGCGATCTTCGCGCCAATATGTCCAGATTTGCCGACCCCAACGACCACAACTTTGCCTCGGGAATCGACTGTTTCCTTGATCAGCTCAACGGCCCGCGAGAAATTTTCATCCAGCCGCTTGCGGAGCCGCTGCAGCTCAAAAATTTCTAAATCCAGGACACGTGCGGCTTTTTCAAGAGAATCCATCGAAAGATATATTGTGCACAGGCACGATTAAGGGCAACATTTCACACGGCTCGAACGAAAGGGAAACATGAAGATATTGATGATCGCAATGCTGGCTGCGCTGGTGGCGACCGCTTCAGCGCAAGAATTCAGAGCACCGATCGGTCGGCAAAAACCGGTGCGCGCGATGGAGAAGCCTCCGACAGTTACCGAAGGGGCAAAGGTAGAGGGCGCACTTCCAAAAGCCTTTGGTCCCGGCCGCAATCCGGTCCAAATGCTCAATCCATGGGCGCCGGCGCGATATGGAAACTGGGTGGAAAACACAGTGTTCGATCCGAATAACCCTGGAAAATGGCAGGGCATTAAGCTTCTCGAGTTCGTCTTTTGATTTGTCGCGAGGCGAAATTTTACGGCGCGCCTGCGGCTCTGATTGCGTGACGTTTTTCTAACTGGGCGAAGAAATTCGCCAGTTGCGAGCGTACTGTTTTAAACGAGAGCCGTTCTCGTGCGCGTTTCTGCGATTCGGCAACAACTACTTCGCGTAACTCGAGATTCTTCAGCAAGTCCAGCGCCATTGAAGCGATTTCGTTGATCGTTCGGCCTTCGCCGCATGTTTTGGAAAACGCCATTCGCTCGATCGCGCCGTCGCCGCCCGCGCAGGGAATTCGACAAAGGAGCGCGTCGCCTGCGACCTGGCCGGGCACATGGCTGCGATCAAGTTGCAACACAATCTTATGCCTCGCTACGTCGCGCAGATAATCCGGATAAGGTTTGCGTTTTTCGATGAGACGGAGTTTTCCTTCCGGAAAATTCAGTTGGCCTAACAATCGCCGCCCCTTGTAGCCATCGAGATTAACGACCGTGACCGCTTCGCCCGTCGTTTCGGATAATTGCTGGGCAACTAACAGCACTGCCAAGTGATTCCGCGACGGTACATCCCATTCGCGGGTGCCGACGAAAATGCCGGACCGCTCGTTGGGCGATATAGAAAAATCCCACGAGTGATCTTCGACCGGGTAAGGGGTTGGAATAAACGCCACCGTCGCGGGGTCATGTTTAAAGCGGACCCGTTGATAAATTTCCGCTGCTTCCGGAGTCGTTGCGATACAAGCATCAGCTTGCGTCACAATTTTTATGAAGCGCGACAATTTTGCTGGATCGCTCAACTGTTGCGCGATCTGGTGCAGCCCGGTCTCCTTCAATGAAACAGCAACGGCTCGACTTTCGCGCTTTAAATCAGTCAATGCGCGCTCGGACGCGCGAAAATCGCCGCGCAAGAGCAAAAGCACAGGCGCGTTTTCGGCGATCGCGCGGCGGGTATCACGATGAAACGTTCCAAACGAGCATGCAGCGAAAGCGTGAAAATTGATCGGGGAATGAGGACCTTCGCCGGGGCCGGGCACGCTGCCGAATTGCTGTTCCGGATCGCGTCCTCTGGGGTTGAGAACAATTAGTCGAAAGTTCTCTGCGCTGTTTGCCGCCATTGACGACTTCGCCAAGTTTTAACGCTTCAACACTTCAACGCTTTTAACGCCGCGAACCCAATTAATCATGAACGGTGTCGCTTGGGGGCTGGACCGCAGATCTCAATAGCGTGCGTTCAGTGCCTTCTTCATCGAGCGGTTTGACTGGTACAGCACGCCGAATCTCTGGCGGTTGCTGGTCCTGCGGCTGGACCGGAATTGCCTTCCGAATCTTTTCGACGGGTACGGCTTTTCGAATTTCCGGACCAGATTGCGTTGTTTGGGACGTCGAAGAGTTCGTGTTTGCCGCGTTGCTTGCAGAATTCAAGCCATCCGTGCCTCCGTTGTTACTATTTTGATTCTCGGCCGCTTGCATAGCTGGCTGCGGCGTCGCCTCCGGCACCAGTGTTGGTTTGAGAGAATCATAGGGGTCGTCGTCAGCAATGAGCGTGGGACTCTTTATTGCGACTGGCATGACTTCACGCAGGTTCACAGCCAGTTCAGCGCGTGGCAAATCGCTGGAACCAAATTCGCGCGCAAGGCGGGCCCGCGCTTCACCGTGAATATTACAGAGCTCGGTCGGCGCCTGGGCCTGCGTCGCAATCTCCATGTAAGTGCTGCGACGTTGGACGGTATCGCCGGTCGCTGATTTTACTGCGTCGTAACATTTGTCGGTGGCCAGCTGCCCCGATCGCGAACAGATCTCAATCTGCTTTAGAGTGGACGGTTGTTTAATTTCTCGCGGCGGATAACTCTGGGCAGCGGCATTCATGATGTCGACCCAGATCGGCAGTGCCAGCTCGCGTCCAAACGCTCCGCGATAAATCTTCTGAGGCTTATCGAAACCAGCCCAGACAGCGCAAGTGAAATTGGAATCGTATCCCGCAAAGAGTGCGTCCGTGAAATCGTACGCAGTCCCGGTTTTTC